>Ga0065714_10000020_pt1 | contig 22449 bp, 24 predicted proteins | sample MisRhiReplicate2_FD_59101 | JGI IMG/M metagenome (GOLD analysis project Ga0065714, IMG submission 59101) | Miscanthus rhizosphere microbial communities from Kellogg Biological Station, MSU, sample Rhizosphere Soil Replicate 2: eDNA_1 v2... | ecosystem: Host-associated > Plants > Roots >...
CAACCTGTCAGGCAAAAGCCCGAAACACTCTGCCGCTAGCCAGTAACCCTTCAGCTGTGCAACATGGCGCGCGTGCCATCCACAAATGGGAATTCCCTTTATGAAACGTTTTCTTAGCATCGCCATGGCGTTGTGCATCGGCCTGACGATGAGCCTCGACGCCAACGCCAAGCGCTTTGGTGGCGGTAAGAGTTCCGGCGCTGCGCCGACTCACCAGACCAGCCAAATGGCGCCTTCTTCTGCCGCAGGTGGTGCTGCCGCCACTGCGGGCGCGGCCGGTGCCGCTGGCGCTGCTGCCAAAGCCGGCGGTGCTTCGCGCTGGCTCGGCCCTCTGGCCGGCATCGCGGCCGGTGGCCTGCTGGCCTCCATGTTCATGGGCGGCGGCTTCCAGGGCATGCAGATCTTCGACATCCTGATCATGGCCGTCATCGCCTTCCTGATCTTCCGTTTCATNGCCGCTCGTCGTCGCAAGCAGCAGGAGCACATGGCTCCAGCTGGCGCACCGATGCAGCGTGAAGTGTTCGAGCAGAAGCCAACGGCCATGGGTTCGGTCTTCGGCGGCTCGGCAGCACCGGTTGCCGCTCGTCCGGTGATCAACGCTCCGGCCTGGTTCAATGAAAAGAACTTCATTGAAGCGGCCCGCAACCACTTCCAGTCCCTGCAGCAGCACTGGGACGCCAACGAAATGGACAAGATCGCCGAGTTCGTGACCCCGCAACTGCTGGAGTTCCTCAAGCGCGAACGTGCCGATCTGGGTGACGGTTTCCAGTCCACCTACATTGATAACCTCAATGTTCAACTGGACGGCGTGGATGACCGTGCCGACAAGACCATCGCCACCCTGACCTTCACCGGTGTGTCGAAGACTTCGCGTTTCGACCAGGGCGAAGTGTTCAGCGAAAGCTGGAACATGGANCGTCCGCAGGGCGAGAACCAGCCTTGGCTGGTCGCCGGTATCCGCCAGAACGGCTGATCCCTCCTGCGTTAAGCATGCTGTAACGAAAACCCCGGCCTTGCCGGGGTTTTTCTATTTCNCGGTTGCATCTATAGCGAGCTACTGTATAAACCGCCCCAACTAAACCGCGCCATCAAGCAAGAGGATCCCGGACGTGGAAGAAATCATCGAACAACTGCGTGAAGCCAACGAACCGGTACCGGTCCCCTTGGAGTTGCCCGACGAAGATCAATTGGTGGAAATCGAAGAACAGCTGTTCATCGACATTCCGTTTGTCTTCAGAGAGTTTTTGCTGACCGTCAGCGACGTCGTCTACGGCAGCCTGGAGCCGGTGACCGTTACCGACCCGCAATCCCACACCTACCTGCCGGACGTTGCNGCCAACGCCTGGGATGCGGGTGTTGATCGCAGCATGATTCCGATCTGCCAGGACGGTGACAACTACTACCTGGTCGAAGAAGACGGCACCGTGGTGCTGTGGTTGGCCGAAGAAGAGCTGATCGCCGAAGAAACCTGGGAATCGGTATGGCACTGGGCGCGGGACGTCTGGCTGGAAAGCTGAGACGCCTGACGCGCTACAGGGTTAATGCCCGGACGAATCCTTGTGGTTGTCCAGTGTTTCGAGCAACGCCACCTGCATCCGCGTGTGCACGCGGATGAACCAGCGCCAGAGCAGCGCCGCTACAGCGGCCGCGACGACNACGATCAGCACCAGCAACTTGTTGGTCGGCAGAATACTGGCCGACAAGGCTGCCAGCAGCAGAAAAATCACCAGCAGCGAGAGGATCGGGATCACTTCGGCGATCACCCGACGCACTCGCTGCGTGTGGCGGCCGGCCATCTCCGGCTTCACGCCCATCTCCGCCAACAGCATCGAGAGCGCCTTGAGCTTGCGATAGGCGGCGATCAGGAACGGCAGCGACAACAGCAACGCCCCGCCCCAAATCAACGCTTTCTGCCAGCTCGGGTCGCTGATCCAGTCTTGCAGGTAAGCGGACATGCGCTCGGCGAAAAAAGCACCCGAGAAGAAGATCGCAATCACCAGCGCCAGATTGACCCCCACCTGCAACAGAATCCGCCGAATCATCGACGCCAGTAGCGCGCCCTCGCCCTGAGGCTGGATGCTGCGCAGCCATTCGCCGTACATCCCCAATACCCGGCCCAGTCGCTTCGGCATCACCGCGGCAAGCTTGATCGACAGCGGATCAGCCGCGCGAATCAGGTAGGGCGTCAGCAACGTGGTGATCACCGAGACGGCAACCGCGACCGGGTANAGGAAGTTGCTGGTGACCTGCAACGTCATGCCCAGCGCCGCGATGATGAAAGAAAATTCGCCAATCTGCGAAAGCCCCATCCCGACTCGAAGTGAGGTACGTCCATCATTGCCAGCGATAAAGGCGCCAAGACCGCAAGAAAACATCTTGCCCAGCACCACGGCCACGGTAATCACTGCAATCGGCCACGCGTANTGCAGCAGAATCATCGGATCGAGCATCAGCCCAATGGCGACAAAAAAGATCGCACTGAACAGGTCGCGAACCGGTTCGATCAAGCGCTCGATTTTCAGCAATTGCCGGGATTCAGCCATGATCGCGCCAATCAGGAAGGCACCGAGCACCATGCTGTACTCAAGTTTTACCACCAGCAAACAGAAGCCGAAACACAGGCCTAACACCGTGATCAGCAGCATTTCATTGCTTTCGAACTTCGCCACGTAAGCCAGCAATCGCGGCACCAGCAGGATGCCGATGACCAGTGCGACAATCATGAACAGCGAGAGCTTGCCGACCGTTGAAAACACTTCGCCGGAACTGACCGTGCCGCTGACTGCGATGCTCGACAGCAAGGCGATGATGCCGATGCCAAGGATGTCTTCAACGATCAGCACGCCGAAAATCAGCTGCGCGAAGCGCTCGTTCTTCATCTTCAGGTCGTTGAGCGCCTTGACGATGATGGTGGTCGAGGAAATCGCCAGGATCGCGCCAAGAAACAGCGAGTCCATGGTGTTCCAGTCGAACCAGCGACCGATCTCGTAGCCGATCCAGATCATCAGCACGATTTCCAGGAACGCCGCAATGAACGCTGTGGCGCCGACCTTGAACAGCTTGCGCAGGCTGAACTCCAGGCCCAGGCAGAACATCAGGAAAATCACCCCGAGTTCGGCGAGGGTTTTGATGGTGTCTTCATCGTGGATCAGGCTGAACGGCGGGGTGTGCGGGCCGATGATGAAGCCGGCGACGATGTAGCCGAGCACCACCGGTTGTTTGAAGCGATGAAACAGCACGGTCACCACACCCGCGATCAACATGATCACTGCCAGATCCTGAATGAAACTGATGGCGTGCATGGTGTGGGGCTCCTGTTCGAGCAAGGTGAAAAATCCACTTTCCGCGTGGGAATTACCCTTGAGAAGGGGCTTTTGAAGGGTAACACCGCGACTTCTGGCAGAAAGGCGGTGCAATATATGGAAACAGATCGCTCCAGGCGTGACGGCAGCCACCCGCCCGGCGTCCCGATAACTGTTGGTTTGAAAAGCTGACAAGGCCCCCGCAGAGGTGCCGCCCTTCCGAAATTCTGCCTTGAACCGTGAGAACGCTATGGAACCCGGAAACGCACAACTGTCGATGACGGTATTGATGACCCCCGACATGGCCAACTTCTCTGGCAATGTCCACGGCGGTACCTTGCTCAAATACCTCGACGAAGTGGCCTACGCGTGCGCCAGCCGTTATGCCGGCCGNTACGTGGTGACCCTGTCGGTGGATCAGGTGATTTTCCGCGAGCCGATTCATGTCGGCGAACTGGTGACCTTTCTGGCCTCGGTCAATTACACCGGCAACACCTCCATGGAGGTGGGCATCAAGGTAGTGACCGAGAACATCCGCGAGCGCTCGGTGCGCCACACCAACAGCTGCTTCTTCACCATGGTCGCAGTGGATGACGACCGCAAACCGGCTGCTGTCCCGCCACTGCAACCGCAGAACAGCGAAGACAAACGCCGCTTCATGCAGGCCCAGCAACGTCGGCAGATTCGTCAGGAACTGGAAAAGCGCTATCAGGACATCAAGGGTGACGCCTGAGCTGTTGAGTCAGTTTGATGTGGTTCGTTAGATAGTCTTCGCGAGCAAGTGGGAGCGGCGGTGCGGCGATCCGACTTGCTCGCGAATGGGTTCAACGCGGACCTCAGAGACTGATCGCTGCCGCCTCGAACCGCACCCGCGGATGGGCGATCCGGTCCTGAGCCCGTACCAGTTCCAGCTCATAGCTGGAGCAAGCCTGGGTTTCCAGCAGCACTTCATGTACCGCCGACGCGGCGAATTCGAAAGCCGCCACCAGGCTATCGCCCAACAGTACGCGAGCCAGAAACAGTCCGGAGGTCAGGTCGCCGACGCCCACCGGCTGACGCGGNAACGCCAGCAGCGGACGGCGCAAATGCCAGCTGTCTTCGGCCGTCACCAGCAACATCTCGAAAACATCCGCCGGTTTACCNGGATAGTCCAGATGCTTGACCAGCACAGCCTTCGGACCACGCGCCAGCAGCGCTCGCGCCATGGCCAGGCAATCGAACAACGATTGCGGCTTGCGCCCCGAAAAGCTGTCCAGCTCCAGCTGGTTCGGACACATGAAGTCCGCCACCGCAGCCGCNTCCTCCAGCAGAAAATCGCTGACTTCGGCGGGCACGCTGCACCCCTTCTCCGGATGGCCCATCACCGGGTCACACAGATACAGCGCCTTGGGATTCATCGACTTGATCCGCGCCACTCCCGTCAGGATCGCCCGGCCCTGAGCAGCACTGCCCAGATAGCCAGACAACACGGCGTCGCAGTTGCCCAGCTCGCCAATCGCCGCGATGCCTTCGACCAGGTCGGGGATCTGATGCGGCGCCAGCACTTCACCGGCCCATTGGCCGTACTGGGTGTGGTTGGAGAACTGCACGGTATTGAGCGGCCANACATTCACCCCGACCCGCTGCATCGGGAAAACCGCGGCGCTGTTGCCAGCGTGGCCGAACACCACGTGGGACTGGATGGCGAGCAGATGGGGCGTACGTTTCATGCGGTGGGTTTTCCGTCAAACGATTGAAATTCAAGCCGCGCAGTATGCGACTAAACACAGCCTGTACGACAGACCGGCGACGCAGTTAAGCTGACACTATCTTGTTGGAGCAATGTGTTGATGCTGACCCTTGGAAATATCTTCGTCCTGATGCTGCTTGCCACCGGTGGCGCGTGGTTATGGCACAACCATGGCTTGCGCGAGCGCGCGCTGGAGCGGGTCAAGCTGCATTGCGCCAAGCTCGGAATCGAGCTGCTGGACGGCAATGTGGCCTTGAAGAAGATCGCATTCATTAAAGACGCAAACGGCCGGCGGCGCCTCGCCCGTGTGTATAACTTCGAATTCACCGTGACCGGTGAAAGCCGTCACAACGGCACCATCACCCAGTTTGGTGCCCACAGTGCGCAGATTGAGCTGGAGCCCTACCCGATGCCGTTCGACGACACACCTGCGGTGACCGATGTCGTGAAACCGCGCGCCGAGGTGATCGAGATGAGTCAGTGGCGGCAAGAACACACTAAATGGCGCCCGTGATTTAAATCGGGCTCGACCGGCAGTCGGCTAGATCTCTTTGTAATGAATCAACTTCCTGCGGCTCACTGAAAATCAGCTCGATGCGCGAATCACGCCGCCATTCGCTGGGCTGCCAGTCCAGCACCGAGTTTTCCAGTGCATTCACCGAAACCCAACCGTCGACGCTGTGGATAACCAGTTTCGCCCGCCGCCAGGCAAGGCATTCAAGCCAACGACCAACGAGCGTCGCATCGAAAGTCTGACTCGGATGCCAGCGCCACCCAACGCTCCAGCCGCCCTCCTGCTCCTGGCTCAAGCAAATTGGCAGTTCAGGATCGGTCCAGATGGCCGGCAGCTGTGCCAATCCTTTGGGTGCAACGAAGTTATCCACACCCGCTACAGCCTGAANCCCAAGCCCTGGTAACTCACTCAATGGCAACGCAGCTTGCTGCGTCCAGTACAACGGACGCGTCGGCAACTGTGCAGCGATTCGCTGGCGATCAGCGTCGTCGAGATTTTCGGCTTTATTCATCAGCAACAACCCGGCGCTGTTCAGCGCTTCCTGTTGCGCCACCGGCAGCGGTTTGCCGGCAGCAAGTGCCTGGGCGTCCAGCACCAGTACGCAGGGTTGAACAGCCAACACNCCTTGCCACGGCGCCTCACTCAATTGCCTGAACAATTGCGCCGGATGCCCCAGCCCGGAGGGCTCGATAAACAGCCGATCCGGCCGCGCCTTGCGTAGCAAACGCCCGAGGCCNATCTGAAACGGCGCACCATTGACGCAACACAAACAGCCCCCGGCCACTTCACCCAGTGCGATACCATCGGCGTCCTGGGTCAGCAATGCAGCGTCGAGGCCGATCTGACCGAACTCGTTGATTAGCACTGCCCAACGCTCATTCGCCGGCCGCTGCGCCAGCAGGTGCTTGATCAGGCTGGTCTTGCCGGCACCCAAAGGGCCAGCAATGATGTGAGTGGGAATGTTCTGCAACATGGTCGAAAGTTTCTGAGGAGGTAAGGATGCGGTTGATGGGATTGTCGTTGCTCCTGGCGCTCACTTCAGGTGAGGCGCTGGCTCAAGCCTGCGTGGTACATAGCACGGCTGCGCGACTCGACGTGAAAGTCTGCCAGCAGAACCGCAACATCCCGGAAAAACTGTTCGCCGATGGGTTCTGCCAGCCGAACCTTCCCGGCCAGAAAGTCGAGGTGCAGTACGTCGATCAATGCCCCACCGGCGCGTTCGGCGTGTGCAGCAACGCCCAAGTCGCCAATATGCCTTACCGGCAGGATATTCACTATTACGGCGTAGCCACGGATGCGGCGTATTTGAAGCCGTTTTGCGAAGCCCAGAGCCAGGGAACCTGGCTCAAGCCGTGAGCCGCTAGCTGAGCCAGTCGAGCGTCAGGATCAGCCGCCGCTCACCGGACGCAAGCTGTGGCGACCGGTGAATCAGGCCAAAGCCTTCGTTGCCATGCCATTTCTCGCCTTTGAGCAACGCGACTTCGCCGCAGGCGATCTGCTGGATCAGCGCATTGTCCTGGGGTTCGACTTCGGCTTTACCCAGTTGTCGGCGATCCATCGCACCTTCCTTCAGCCACTGGCTGCCGATCCCGCAATACGTGGTGATCAGCCGCACCGGCACGTGATCGACGTGGAAACGCGGGCACATGGCCTTGTCGAGGACCCGCAGGCGCAGGCCGACACGCTTGGCGCCCAGCAAACAGGCGAAAGCACTGACCAGCCAGGAGACGTCGGCGATAAAACCTTTGTAACCTTCGAGATCGCTGAAACCTGAGGCCAATCCGTGAAGATTGGGTTCGGTATCATCGCTGGGCANTTCCAGGACCAACGACTCGGCCAACGGCTCGTTCAGGGACAGCAGCAAACGCCCGAAATCAGCGATGTGCGCCGGCAGTTGGCGCTGCCAAACGGCGAGGTTTACACCGTCATCCAGTACTCGGGTCAGCGCTCGCGGCGTCTCACCTTGAACCTGACAAATGATCGGCCGCAGTTTCAGACTGGGTGCCAACATCAGGCTGCCGCCTCTTCATGCCACGGGCCAAATGGATCTGGCAGCAATCGCCAGGCCTCGGCGCCTAACGCCATTTCATCGTCGGTCAGCAGGCAATTGTCGAGTTCATGGGTGAGTTGCGNGAAGTCGATGTTCTGGCCGATGAACACCAGTTCCTGGCGGCAATCGCCAGTGGTTGCGGTCCAGTTTTCCATGATCCCGGCGGTGCTTTCTTCGTCCTGCGGCCACTGGGTTTTCGGCACGAAACGCCACCAGCGCCCGGCGAAACCATGGCGCATCAATCCGCCGGCCTGGGACCAGCTACCGGCGTCCATGTGCTTGCTGGCCAGCCAGAAGAAGCCCTTGGAGCGCAGCAGTTTGCCGTTCACCCACGGGCGGTCGATGAAGCTGAAAAAACGCTGCGGATGAAACGGTCGGCGTGCTCGATAAGCTGTCGAGGCGATGCCGTATTCCTCGGTTTCGGGCACGTGTTCGCCACGCAATTCCTGTAGCCAGCCCGGCGCCTGAGCGGCCTTTTCGAAGTCGAAACGACCGGTATTGAGGATTTTCTTGAGCGGCACTTCGCCCATCACCATCGGAATGATTTCGGCCTGGGCATTGAGCCGTTCGAGGATCGCGACCAGCTCCTGGCGTTCGCGGCTGCTGATCAAGTCAATCTTGCTGATCAGAATCACGTCGGCGAATTCGATCTGCTCGATCAACAGGTCGGTGATCGAGCGTTCGTCCTCTTCACCCAAGGTTTCGCCACGGGAAGCGAGGCTTTCAGCGGCCTGATAGTCGAGCAGGAAGTTCATGCCATCGACCACGGTGACCATGGTGTCGAGCCGGGCGATGTCGGCCAGGCTCTGCCCTTCTTCATCGCGGAAGGTGAAGGTTTCCGCCACGGGCAGTGGCTCTGAAATGCCGGTGGATTCGATCAATAAATAATCAAAACGCCCCTCCTTGGCGAGTTTGCTCACCTCTTCCAACAAGTCTTCGCGCAAGGTGCAGCAGATACAGCCGTTGCTCATTTCCACGAGTTTTTCTTCGGCACGATTCAGGGTGACATCGCGCTGGACTTCACCGCCATCGATGTTGATTTCGCTCATATCATTGACGATCACGGCGACGCGCAGGTTGTCGCGATTACGCAGCACGTAGTTGAGCAGCGTACTTTTGCCAGCGCCGAGAAAGCCCGACAGGACGGTTACGGGGAGACGATTGGGCATCAGGTATTCCTCACAGAGATGCCCGGTCGCAATGTCGGGCTTAACTTGATGTTATAGTATAACAACACAATCAAGCCACTCTCCTCTTGCCCAAGATGACAAAGGGCACGATGCTCAAGCCCGTTCGGTCCGTGAGAAATCCTATGCGTGTCGCCCTGAGAATAACGCTGATGAGCGTTTCGCTGCTGGTCGCTGTCGGCGCCTGGGCGCAAAGCCCGAGCCTGGCCAAATGCACCCGAAGCGCCAATCTGCTGGCCTGCGTGGATGGCGACGGCAACGCCTACAACGTCAACACCGCCGGAAGCACGATCTATCTGCGGGGTTTCGAAGCGGCCGGCAAACGCCACTGGGCGCAGACCAACAGTCGCTACGGACAACTCACGTTTTTCACTGGGATCGCATCCGATGGCGAGGCCTGGGTCGGCTACAACCGTCGCGTCGGCTGGACCACGATCAATCGATTTTCCAGTTCCGGTGGTAGCAGCGGCAAGTTCACCTGTAGCCGAATTGCAGGGTGTTAGGCCTGGGATTTTTTCTGCTCTTGCTGCCAAGGGATGTAACTGTTTACCGGCGGATTTTTCTGGAAATAGCGCTGTAACCCTTCAAACAAGCCATCGGCTACGGCCTGACCAGTCGCTGACTGTCGCGAGCGTTGGAGATGAAGCCGGTTTCCACCAGGATCGACGGCACGTCCTGCGACTTGAGCACCGCAATTCCCGCTTGTTCCACACGCTTCTGATGCAGCGTGGTGGTGCCTGCCAGACTGCCGAGCACCGTGCTACCCAACTGCAAACTGGCGGCGATGGTCGCGTTCATCGACATGTCGAGAATGCCCCCCGCGAGCATCGGGTCCTTATCCTTGAGATTGAGCAGGCTGGTAGTGCCCAACAGGTCTGCCCCATTCTCACGTTGCGCCATGAAACGCGCCGTCGCGGTTGGCGCCACTCAGATCGATGATCAGCCGTTCGGGAGCGCTCAGGGAAAACGTCTTGTATTGCACCNNCCCGCTCAGATCGAACACCCATCGCANCTTGTCATCCGAANGCCAGAGCCGCGCATTGCGAATCTGNGTGGCCGAGACGCCAAACGGTAAAGCGAAGGCCGCGCTGGCCAGGATCAGGTTCAACAAGTGACGTCTGAGCATGAAGAAAGCCTGTTCATGAAAAAGGCATGGTTGATTTTAATGTAATAACATAACATGCAGAATCGACTCCCACGACGGACCTGCTCATGAATGCGCTGACTCTGCCGGATATTGCCGCGCAGGCCTCTCGCCAAGCCCTGCCACTCGACTGGGTGGGCATGTGCGGCGTTGCTCTTCCTGTTTTGTTCGATGGCCAACGATTGAGTGCAAAGGCCGACGCCGGCGTTAGCCTCGATGATGGCGAGGCGCGCGGGATTCATATGTCGCGTCTGTACTTGGCACTGGAAATGCTCGAGCAAGAAAACCTGACACCCGACTTGTTGCGGCGAGTTTTGCAAAGTTTTCTCGAGACTCATGAAGGACTGTCCACCAGCGCGCACTTAAAAATCCACACCGATTTACTGCTCAAAAGACCGGCGCTGGTCAGTCCATTGGCCGGCTGGAAAACCTATCCAGTGAGCATCGAAGCACGTTTGAAAAACGCGATGTTCCACGTGGAACTAAAAATCGACGTGCCTTATTCCTCGACTTGTCCGTGTTCCGCCGCGCTTTCCCGGCAGCTGATTCAACAACAATTCGTCGATGACTTCGCCAACAAGCCGCTGCAACACGCCGATGTGNTGNCTTGGCTCGGCTCCACAAAAGGCATCGTCGCAACGCCTCACAGCCAACGGAGCACTGCGCAATTACGGCTTCGACTGCACGACTATCTGGATGANTTGCCGCTGATCGCGATCATCAACGACGCCGAAGCGGCCCTCGGCACCGCCGTACAAACCGCCGTAAAACGCGCCGACGAACAAGCCTTCGCGCTGGCCAACGGTCAGAACCTGATGTTCTGCGAAGACGCCGCGCGACGTTTGAACCTGGCCCTGAAACGCTCCCCCGGCATCAACGCCTTCCACATACGAGTCGTCCACGCGGAAAGCCTCCACGCACACGATGCGGTCGCCGAAAGCCGCTGGAATTGGGAGGCCGCATGATTCATTGCCAAGCCTTGCGTTGGGGTGCACCCGGCCAGCCACTGACTCCCTCCGTGGATTTCGAACTGGCCAAAGGAAGTCTGACCGCCGTCATCGGTGCCAATGGCTCGGGCAAAAGCAGCCTGCTGAAAGTTATCGCGGGGTTGCAAAAACCGCTGATGGGCAAAGTCATCCTGGATGTTCCACGCAAGGGCAGCCTCTCGTTCCTGCCCCAGCAACAACACCTGGATCGCCAATTCCCCATTAGCCTGCAAGAGTTAGTGGCCGCCGGTTTCTGGGGTAGCACGCAGTCTCCCGAAACACGCAGACAGCGCCTAAAAGCCGTGCTGGAAAACTGGTGCCTGAGCGGACTGGAACAGCGCCCGTTGATGGCCTTATCCGGCGGCGAATTACAGCGTGCCCTNCTCGCCCGTTTGAGCCTCGCCGACGCACCATTGCTATTGCTCGACGAACCCCACGCCGCCCTCGACGAACTCGGTCAGGCACTCCTCTGGAAACACATTCACGCCTGGCATGCCGAAGGCCGAACCCAGCTGATCGTGTGCCATGACCTGGCCGCCGTTCGCCAACACATTCCTCAAACGTTGCTGATCAAAAGTACCGGCTGCGTCCTCGGATCGAGCGTCGATCTGATCCACCAACAACCCCATACGCGGGTGGCCTGATGCTCGCAGCCGCTCATCTTTGGCAACCGTTCCACGAGTTCGTGTTCATGCGCCGAGCGCTGCTGGGTGGATTGGTTCTGGCATGCAGCACCGCACCGTTGGGCGTGTTTTTGATCCTGCGACGCATGAGCCTGATCGGCGACGCGGTGGCTCACGGCATTCTGCCGGGGGCCGCATTGGGCTTCTGGTTCGCCGGATTGAGTCTGCCGGCGCTGACCGTCGGCGGCCTCGGTGCCGGTCTCGGCATGGCCGGACTCGCCGCCTGGATCACCCGTCGCACCGGCCTGCGAGAAGACGCCAGCCTCGCCGCGATTTACCCGATTTCCCTTGCCTGCGGTGTGCTGATCCTCGGCATCGCCGGCAAACGTCTGGACCTGTTACACCTGTTGTTTGGTTCGGCGCTGGCCGTCGATGGCCCGACGTTGACCGGCATGGTGTGGGTCTCGGGCANTCAGCCTGATCGCCATGGCCTTCATCTANAAACCGCTGTTGCTGGACACCCTCGACCCNCTCTTTTTGCAAACCGTCAGCCGACTCGGCCCGNTGGCTCACGGCGTATTTCTGACCCTGGTGGTGCTGAATCTGGTGATCGGTTTTCAAGCCATCGGTGCGCTGATGGTGGTCGGTTTGATGATGCTGCCCGCCGCCGCGTCGCGCTTCTGGAGTCGTCGCTTGCCCGTGTTGATAGCCATCGCCGCCCTGCTCGGCTGCCTCTCCGTGTGGCTCGGACTGTTGCTGTCGTTCTACTACTCGCTGCCCAGTGGCCCGGCGATCGTGCTGGTGGCTGGCGGTTTGTATCTGCTGTCCGTGGTGTTCGGACCGGTGCACGGTTTGCTGCGCCGCCCGCCTTTGCTCACATCCCAATGAGGTGTTACCCGATGCGCGCTTTACTCGTGCTGTTCAGTTTGCTGCTGTCGATGTCGCTGTCTGCTGCGGAAAAACTTCAGGTAATCACCAGTTTCAGCATCCTCGCCGACATGACCCATCAAGTTGGCGGCGACCATATCCAGATCACCAACATGGTCGGCCCGGACGCCGATGCTCACACGTACGAGCCGACCCCGGACGACGCCAAGGCGTTGCTCAAAGCCAAACTCATCATCAAAAACGGCTTGGGTTTCGAGCCATGGCTGGACCGCCTGGTAACCAGCACCGAGACCAANGCGCCAGTGATCAGCGCGAGCCACGGCGTCATCCCGCGCTCCCTGNATGAAGATGGCGAGAGCGTTCCTGACCCGCACGCTTGGCACAATCTGGCGAACGCTGAGCTGTACATCAGCAACATCACCAAGGCGCTGATCGCCACCGACCCGACGAACAAAGCCGACTACGAACGCAACAGTCAGGCCTACCTGAAACAGATCTATGCGTTGCTTGCCGAAGCCAAGGCAAAACTCGGTTCGCTGCCACCGGGCAATCGCAAAATCGTGACGTCCCATGACGCCTTCGGTTACCTCGGTCAGGCTTACGGCATCGACTTCATGGCCCCTCAAGGACTGTCCACTGAACGCGAACCGTCAGCCGCCGAAGTCGCTGCATTGATCACCCAGATTCGCCAGGCCAAGGTCAAAGCGGTGTTCATGGAAAACATCAAGGATGCACGTCTGCTCAAGCAGATTGCCGATGAAAGCGGCGCGCACATCGGTGGCACGTTGTACTCCGATGCCCTTGCGGCTAACGGGCCGGCCAGCACCTTTGTCGGGTTGTTCGAGTACAACCTCAACACCCTGTACAACGCGTTGAGCAAGCCATGATCCGCAAGAATCCTTCCGGTGATTTGCCGGTGATNGCGGAGTCTGCCTACGTGGATAAAACCGCCATCATCTGCGGCAAAGTGGTGATCGGCGAGAACGTCTTCGTCGGTCCTTACGCGGTGATTCGGGCCGACGAAGTGGATGCCTCGGGCGAGATGGAGCCGATCACCATCGGCGCCAACTCGAACATCCAGGATGGCGTGGTGATCCACTCCAAGTCCGGGGCGGCAGTGACCATCGGCGAGTTCAGTTCCATCGCCCACCGCTCGATCGTTCATGGTCCGTGCACGGTTGGCGACCGGGTGTTTATCGGGTTCAACAGCGTGCTGTTCAACTGCGCAGTCGGTGACGGCTGCGTGGTGCGCCACAACTCGGTGGTCGACGGTCGCGACCTGCCTGAAGACTTCTATGTGCCCTCCACCACCCGCATCGGCCCGAAGACTGATCTGTCGCAGTTCCCACCGGTGAGCGTCAGCGCCTCGGAGTTTTCCGAAGACGTGGCGCGCACCAACGTCGACCTGGTGCGCGGCTACAAAGCCCTGCAGAACGAGTTCTGACCATGAGCAGCGTGCTGATTCGCAATGCCCGGCTGGTGAATGAAGGCCGTGAGTTTGATGGTGATCTGTTGGTGAGCAACGGGCGAATCGTGAAGATCGCCAGCAGCATCCACGGTGAAAATGCCGACGTNGAAATCGATGCACAAGGGCAGTGGCTGCTGCCCGGAATGATCGACGACCAAGTGCACTTCCGCGATCCAGGCTCGCCAGACAAAGGCAGCGTCTACACCGAATCCCGGGCGGCGGTGGCCGGTGGCATCACCAGCTTCATGGACATGCCCAACACTAATCCGGCGACCCTGACCCTCAGCGCACTGGCCGATAAAAAGCGCCGAGCGGCAACTGACTCCGTCGCCAATTACGGCTTTCATTTCGGCGTGAGCAACGACAATCTCGACACTGTCGCCGCGCTGAATCCCTGCGAAGTTGCTGGAGTCAAAGTGTTCATGGGCGCTTCAACCGGCAACATGCTGGTGGATGACCCGAGGATTCTCGAGCGGCTATTCGCCGAGGTGCCGACCCTTTTGTTGGCCCACTGCGAACACACACCCAGCATCAACGCCAACGCAGCGAACCTGCGTGAGTTGTTCGGCGANCACCTTCCAGCGGCGGCNCACCCGCTGATCCGCAACGCCGAGGCCTGCTTTCGCTCCTCCTCAATGGCTGTGGAACTGGCCAGGCGTCACGGCACCCGACTGCATGTTCTGCACCTGACCACCGCCCGCGAACTGGCGTTGTTCGAAGACAAGCCACTCGCCCAGAAACGCATCACCGCCGAAGTCTGCCTGCACCACTTGCTGTTCGATGACCGGGATTACCCGAGCCTCGGCAACCTGATCAAGTGCAACCCGGCGATCAAAACCCAGGCGGACCGCGATGCCTTGCGCGAAGCATTGCTGAGCGATCGGCTCGACGTGATCGGCAGCGATCATGCGCCTCACACTTGGGCTGAAAAACAGCGGCCGTATAGCCAAGCGCCATCCGGCTTGCCGTTGGTACAGCACGCCCTGCCCGCGTTGCTGGAACTGGTCGCAGATGAAGTGTTGCCGATCACTNCGCTCGTCGCAAAAACCAGTCACCGGGTCGCTGATCTGTTCGCCATTCCCGACCGCGGTTATTTGCGCGAAGGTTATTGGGCTGACCTCGTTATGATCAAACCCGAACCCGGCGGCGTCGCCGTTTCCCAGCAGCCGATCCTGTCTCAATGCGGCTGGACACCTTTTGCCCGTCAGCGTTTTCGCCACAGCGTCAGCACCACCATCGTGTCGGGGCAAATTGCCTGGCACCGCAAACGTCTTAATGACGACTGTCAGGGTTTACCACTACGATTTATGCGCTAGCACTCGGGAGCACCGACATGATTCACATCACCCTGAGCGATGGTTCATTGCGTGAATACGACCAGCCACTGTCGGTGTACGAGCTCGCCGCGAGTATCGGACCCGGACTGGCAAAAGCGGCGGTGGCCGGCCGAGTGGACGGCATCCTGGTGGACTGTGAGTTCATGATCGAAGCCGATGCCCGGGTCAGCATCGTCACGCCTCAAGAGCCCGATGGGCTGGAGATCCTGCGACGCTCCTGTGTACTGATGCTGGCCATGGCCGTTAAACAACTCCATCCNCAGGTGCAATTGCACTCAGGAACGGCGCTGGGCGACGGGTTCTTTCATGAGTTTTCTGCCGAGCAACCCTTAACGCAGACAGACTTGCCACTGATCGAAGCCCGCATGCAGACGCTGGCGGCGACCAATCACTCGATTCGCCGTCAAGGAAAGACGCCGCTGTACCGCCTGGGGAACGTCGAATCTACNACCGCCGGCCCGCATGTCCCCGCGACCAGAGTGCTGCAAGCGTTCACCCTCGATCACGTCAGCAGTACGTTGCCGCAACGGATTTACGGTACGTGCTGGTCCTGCCAACAAGAGCTTGATAACTGGCGGACGCCGCCACACGTCATGATCGTCAGCATGGACCAACGTCAGGCGGATTACGCGCAGTCGGTCACCGAGGCATTGCGCAGAAGTGGCGTGCGCGCCCGTGCGGATCTGCGTCACGAGAAAGTCCGCCAAAAAATTCGCGAGCACAGTCAGCATGTGCCGTATCTGCTGGTGATCGGGGAGAAAGAAAAAGAAGGCGGGTTTGTCAGTGTGCGCAGCCGCACTGGGGAGGATTTCGGCAGGATGAGCGTTGAGACGGTGTGTGAGTGGTTGAATCAGGCCCGCTCCCACACGGACGTGTAGGGCGCGGGCCTGCTGACGAGTTTTTAAGCTCTCGGTTTGACGGTCCCGCAATCCTGCCCCAACCACACAGCGCGGCTTTCGAGGCTACCCTTCTGCTGAATACCGGTAGCATTGAACGTGCCGTTAACCTTGGTGGTGAACTCACGATCACTGAGGAAAGTGGCGACACCGGCGCCCTGCGCTTTCGGACAGCTGAAGCGGAATTTCCACTGATTCCCGGTACGGTCGGTGATTTCCTGCTTGCAGCCCGACTGTGGATCGGTCAGCGGAATATTGTCTGTCTTCACCTGCTCNGGCGTCAGACAAGCCCGAATCCCTTTGCCGCCCATGGTGATGCCCTGCTTTTCGAGCTGCGCTCGCTGTTGAGGGGTCATCTGGCTCTGTATCTGGCCAAGGATCAGCTGCAAATCCGGGAGATTCTGGTCATCGACCTTCATGTTGCTTGTGGTCATTTCCCACAAACCGGGCTGCAACATCTGCGCCTGAGCGGCCACAGGAAGTGACAAACCAATAGCCATGGCCAAACCCAGCAGACGAACGTTCATCGAGTAACTCCTGATCATTAGTGGCCGTTAGACGTCAGCCAGTGGCTTCGGTTCATGGGCCAATTAAATAGCGACATTCTGCACGGAACATGGTCTGTTAAGCATTGAATCTTCAGGAGCAAGGCTGCCCCATGGATTACTTTGGACCGCATATTTTCGGCTACATGATTGCACTGCTNCACACGCTGGGCCTGATCGCAGCCATCCACGCCGTGCTCACCGTCCGGACCGCCCAGGGATCGATCGCCTGGGCCCTGTCGTTGCTGTTTATTCCCTACCTCACGCTCATCCCCTACCTGGTCTTCGGTAGCAGCACCTTCGATGGTTACATCAACGCTCGGCGCCAGGCCAACGAAGAAATGCGCAAGGCGATCTCCGAGCTCAACTGGCGCCCTTGGGTAGAAGAGGCGCTGACCGCTCGCGCCTCCAATGCTTACGCGTCCTTGAGGGCCATGCCTAAACTGGGGCGCATGCCGTGCCTGGCGAACAACGAAGTGCGTTTGCTGATCGACGGCCAGGCCACCTTCAACGCCATNTTTGANGCCATCAGCAACGCGAAGGAAGCGGTGCTGATTCAGTTTTTCATCATCCACGACGATCGCCTCGGTCAACGCCTGCAAACCTTGCTGCTGAAGAAAGCCGCCGAAGGCGTGGCGGTTTATTTATTGTACGACCGCATCGGTAGCCACTCCCTGCCTCACAGTTACGTGCAGCCACTGCGCGATGCCGGCGTCGAGGTCAAAGCCTTTGCCACCCGCAGCGGCTGGCTCAACCGCTTCCAGGTCAACTTCCGCAACCACCGCAAGATTGTGGTGGTCGATGGTGTGCTGGGTTTCGTCGGTGGGCACAACGTCGGCGACGAGTACATGGGCGAGAAACCACCCCTCGCCCCGTGGCGCGATACCCATGTGCAAGTACGCGGACCGGTGGTGGCCTGCATGCAGGAATCTTTCGCTGAAGACTGGTTTTGGGCCGCCCGCTCATTGCCGCCGCTGATCCTGCCGGACGTTTACCCTGACGACGGCGTGCTCTGCCAATTGCTGGCGAGCGGCCCGGCAGATTCCTACGAAACCTGCTCGTTGTTCTTCGTCGAAGCCATCCATGCGGCAACCGAACGGGTGTGGATCACCAGTCCTTATTTCATCCCTGACGAAGCGGTATTCGCAGCGTTGCGGCTGGCNGTACTGCGCGGTGTTGATGTGCGATTGCTCCTGCCTTCACGGCCCGATCACCGCATCGTCTACGCNGCNTCCAGCCTGTACGCCTTCGAAGCGGTACGCGCCGGCGTGCGNGTGTTCCGCTACGAGCCGGGGTTTCTGCATCAGAAAGTGGTGTTGATCGACAGCGAAATCAGCGCCATTGGCAGCGCCAATCTGGACAACCGCTCGTTCCGGCTGAATTTTGAAGTGATGTTGTTGACGGTCGACAGCGCGTTTGCCGCCGAAGTAGAACAGATGCTCAACGATGACTTTGCACAGGCTCACGAGATCGCCAAAGAAGAAAGCCGGGAGACCCGCCGCCTGCAACAGGTCGGCATGCGGGTCGCCCGGCTTATTTCACCGATACTTTAAGGGTTGTAGATATCGTCGCGCGTCCATGGCAGTTCATGGCTGCCATCNGGGTGAGCTTTCACCGCGAGAATCTGGTGCAGATTGATCCAGCCCTTGGCGAACGCGTAAGCGCANCCCGCCAGGTACAGCCGCCAGATCCGTAAGGCCTGCTCTGGCACCAGCCTGGAAGCCGCTTCCAGATTGTCTTCCAGGCGTTCACTCCAATGGTCCAGCGTACGCGCGTAGTGCAGGCGCAGGCTCTCGACGTCGACAATCTCCAGCCCTGCTTCGCTGATCTCGGCAGAGATCATCGACAGGTGCGGCAGCTCGCCATTGGGGAACACATATTTCTCGATGAATTCGCCGGCACCGCGCCCCACCGGACGGCCGTCGGTGTGTTTGGCGGTGATCCCGTGGTTCATCACCAGGCCACCCTCCTTCACCGCACCGAACAAGGTCTTGCAGTACTCGGCCAGATTGGCATGGCCAACGTGTTCGAACATGCCGACACTGACCACTTTGTCGAAGCGACCGTCCTGCGGCAGGTCACGGTAGTCGAGCAGTTGCAGTTCGACCAGATCGTCCAGGCCTTCGGCNGTCACCCGTTCACGGGCAAGTTCCAGTTGCGCTTTACTGAGTGTGATCCCGAACACCTTCGCGCCAAACTCCCGGGCCGCATANCGTGCCAGTCCGCCCCAACCGCAACCGACATCCAGCAGGTATTCCCCNGGTTGCAGCCGCAGCTTGCGGCACAGGTGGCGGAATTTGGCTTGCTGNGCTTGCTCCAGCGTTTCGCTNCCGGTCTCGAAATAGGCGCAGGAATACGCCATGTCACTGTCGAGCCACAGCTGATAAAACGCGTTGGAAAGGTCGTAGTGGTAGGAAATCGCCTTGGCGTCGGTTTCCTTGTCGTGAACGGTGCGCATCGGCTGACTGTCGTCGTCCTCGCTCACCAANGCCTGGCTCCATTCATCGCAGACGCGGATCACGTCGCTGATGGAGCCTTCCAGNTCAAGTTTACCTTCGACAAACGCCGCTCCNAGCGCGTCCAGGCTTGGGTGNGTGAACTGGGTAACCATTTGTGGGTCCTTGACCACAATAGTGACGCTGGGCGTCGGCCCCAGGTTGAATTCATGGCCGTCCCAGAGTCGCAGGCGTAGCGGCAACTGCAGATTCTGTAAGGCCGGAGGAAGGTGCGCGAGCATGGATAGTCCCTCTAGTTTCAGACGTCTGATGTGAGGGTAGACCATCCTTGAAAAATAGCTGGCTATCGAATTGATCGCCCTTTTCTATGATTCGTAACGCTCGAACCCACCGTCGCGAATTCACAAAAGTGATTGCCCTCACCTAGATGACTACGAATTCGTCATACAGTTCTGAAAACTTGAAATCGACCGCGATCGCGCTGTTTAGAGCATTTACCCGACGTACTCAATCCTCATCCTCAAGCTTGAGCAATGGTTCCTGAAAACGCAGTAAACGCCCGGCGTTCCCCAACACCAGCAACGTGCTGAAGTTGTGCAACAGCGCAGCAATCATCGCGCCCGCAGCGCCAAGCCAACCGAAGGCGGCGAAGGCTACAATCGCCAGCGTCCAGCCCAGACCGATGATCACGTTAACCTGCAACGTGTGCCGGCATTGGCGACTCAAGCGCACACACGTGCCGAGTCGACGCAGGTCGCTGCCAATCAGGACGATGTCGGACGAAGCCAGCGCGATATCCGCCCCGCCCGCGCCCATGGCCACGCCGACCACACCGGCCTTGAGCGCCAGCGAATCGTTGATCCCGTCTCCCACGACCATCGGCCGGAAGCCACTGCCGATTTCCTTCAGCACGCGATTGAGTTTGTCCTCGGGCAACGCTTGAGCTTCAACGTCGCTGATCCCGACATCTCGCGCCAATGTGTGTGCGACGCTTTGCCGATCACCTGTCAGCAGCAACTGCCGGCCCAATCCCAATTCACGTAGCTCGCTCAAGGCAAATCGAGCCTCGGGTTTGACGCTGTCGGCCAGCAACAGCCAAGCGAGGAATTCACCGTTGAGCGCCAGCCCGGCAATCGGGCCATCGTGGTCGGGGACACTTGAAGTGGCGATACCCAACTGCGCGAACAACTCCGGACGACCGAGCGCCGCCTCGCCCTGCTCCGTCATCGCCACCACGCCCAGCCCCTGACGCTCGTGGATGTCGCAGAGCTGCAGAAAATGTTCCTGGGTGACCAACCCGGCGAGCGCGCGGCTGACCGGATGACTGCTGGCAGAACCAAGGCTGGCAGCGAGTTTAAGGACGTGGCTGCGATCCTCGAGCGGGCTGTCGATGGATTGCAAACGCAAGGTGCCAAAGGTCAGGGTTCCGGTTTTGTCGACCACCAGTGACGTCAGGTCTGCCAACTCTTCGAGGAACGCGGAGCTGCGAATCAGAATCCCGTGACGAGCGGCCACGGCCACCCCGGCAATCGCCGTGGCCGGCGCGGACAACACCAGCGCGCAAGGACAGGCCGCCACCAACACCGCGAGCATGGCCTGGGCATCGTTAGTGATGAACCAAGTCACGGCGGCCAGCAGCAACACCAGCACCATGTAGCTGCCGGCGTAGCGTTCCAGTAACCGCGTGATCGGCGGTTTGGAACGCTCGGCGCTTTGCATCAGCGCAATGACTTTGCCGAGGGTCGACTCATTGCCGGTGCGGGTCACCTCGATGCGCAGCAGACCGTCAAGGTTGATCGCGCCGCCAAAAACTTGCATGCCGACGCCCGCCTCCATCGGCACCGATTCGCCAGTTATCGAAGCGGTGTCCAGACTCGCCTGACCGGACAACACCCGACCATCCGCCGGCACTCGATCACCCGCGCGCACCTCGACGAGATCACCGGCCTTGAGTGTGCCGTTATCGACTTCGACGATAGCGCCGTCGGCCTGAACTTTGCGCGCGTGGCTGCGCGTCAGTTTGCCAAGGGCGCGAATCGCCTCCTGGGANCCGATCACGCTGCGCTCTTCCAGCACGTGACCGAAGATCATGATGATCGGCAGCAACGCCGCGGTCAGCAGATCACCCGTAGCCCACGCCCCGAGCATGGCCAGGGCAATCAATTGATCGGTGATCCCGTGCAGGCTCGGATAACGCAGGCTGTACCAGGCTGAACGCATCACGGGCACGGCCACCAATAACGAAGCAAACCCCAGCAGCAATTGACTGACGCCCGTCTGCTCCGGCGACAACCAGCGCCAGGTCAGGCCGAGCGCGAGCAGGCCCAATGCGAGCATGGCCAGGGTCAATTGGCGGGCGGCGCTGCGTTGTTCAGCCGAGGACAACATGCTCGGTGCGGCGGCGGTTTGGGTGGTCATTGTGCAGCTCCCTGAATGATCAGGCGGGAATCNTCTTTCGGATTGACCGTGGTCACCGAACCGGCCTGACCGAGAATCTTCGGCATCCGCTCACGGTAGATGCGCAGCAGCATTTGCGGGTCGGTGCCCTGTTGCTGCGCCTTGGCCAGGCTCAACACCGTGGCCGTGTCAGCCGAGGCTTTGGCCAGCCTTTCGCTCGCTTGGGCGTGAGCGACTTGCAGCGTGCGATCGGCTTGTTCGTTGGCCGTCTGAGTCAGTTTCTCGGCTTCAGTACGAGCGTTGGCCACGGCTTTGTCGGCTTGTTGACTGGCGGTCAGAACAGCGTTGAAGGCGTTGACCGCTGGCCCGGGCAGACTCGATTGCACGTCGACTCGCGTCACCTCTATTCCTAATCCCTGCCCGGTCGCGGTCAGGTCAGCCAGGCGCTGATTGATGGCTTGCACCAGATCACCGCGCAACCGTTCGCGGCGTTCAGCAGCCTGACTATCGGCGCCGATCAGCTCCGGTCGAGCGACCAGAATAGTGTCCAGATCTCGTGCGGCAGTGAGGGTCACCGCACTGCGAGTCACCAATCGATCCAATGCCGGCAACACATGTTCGCCTTGAAGGACGAAGGCATANGGCTCGGTGACTTTGTAGAAAACCCGCACATCCAGTTGCACCACGCCCGCGTCACCGGTGAGCAAATAACCGGAGCCGGCGAGTGCATCGCTGATCGGTGTGGCGAAACTCGCCGCTCGATCNGCCTGCAACGCCGCATCGGTGCGCAGCAGATTTTCCACNCGNCGCTCAATCACCCGATCCGCCGCAGGCAACAAAATCACCTGCTCAAACGGGCGGGGCCAAGCCAATAACAGGCCAGCATTCTGGATACGATCCAGCGCGCCGAAGTGCAACACCACCGCG
>Ga0065714_10000007_pt1 | contig 22418 bp, 31 predicted proteins | sample MisRhiReplicate2_FD_59101 | JGI IMG/M metagenome (GOLD analysis project Ga0065714, IMG submission 59101) | Miscanthus rhizosphere microbial communities from Kellogg Biological Station, MSU, sample Rhizosphere Soil Replicate 2: eDNA_1 v2... | ecosystem: Host-associated > Plants > Roots >...
GGTNCNGGTGCTGCCCAGATGGACGGCGCTATCCTGGTTTGCTCGGCCGCTGATGGTCCGATGCCACAAACCCGTGAGCACATCCTGCTGTCCCGTCAGGTTGGCGTTCCGTACATCGTTGTCTTCCTGAACAAGGCTGACATGGTTGACGACGCTGAGCTGCTGGAANTGGTTGAGATGGAAGTGCGCGATCTGCTGAGCACTTACGACTTCCCAGGTGANGACACTCCGATCATCATNGGTTCGGCTCTGATGGCCCTGAACGGCCAAGACGACAACGAAATGGGTACCACCGCTGTTAAGCGTCTGGTAGAAACTCTGGACAGCTACATCCCAGATCCAGTTCGTGTTATCGACAAGCCGTTCCTGATGCCAATCGAAGACGTATTCTCGATCTCCGGTCGCGGTACTGTTGTAACTGGCCGTATCGAGCGCGGTATCGTCAAGGTTCAGGATCCACTGGAAATCGTTGGTCTGCGTGACACTACCGTCACCACCTGCACCGGTGTTGAAATGTTCCGTAAGCTGCTCGACGAAGGTCGTGCTGGCGAGAACTGCGGCGTGCTGCTGCGCGGCACCAAGCGTGACGACGTTGAGCGTGGCCAGGTTCTGGTCAAGCCAGGTTCGGTTAAGCCGCACACTACCTTCGAAGCTGAAGTGTATGTGTTGAGCAAAGAAGAAGGCGGTCGCCACACTCCGTTCTTCAAAGGCTACCGTCCACAGTTCTACTTCCGGACCACTGACGTGACCGGTAACTGCGAACTGCCGGAAGGCGTTGAAATGGTAATGCCAGGCGACAACATCAAAATGGTTGTCACCCTGATCAAAACCATCGCAATGGAAGATGGTCTGCGTTTCGCTATTCGTGAAGGCGGTCGTACCGTCGGCGCTGGCGTCGTAGCCAAAATCATCGCTTAATAAGTGATGACTTGAAAAAGCCCCCGCCTAGCGGGGGCTTTTTTATTGGGTTGACACTGTAGTNGNNCGTCTATAGAATTGCGCCTCCTTTTAACGGGCGTATTGCGCNCGNTGGGAATAGCAGCCGGAGTCTGAAATCCAATGCAAAATCAGCAAATCCGTATCAGGTTGAAGGCTTTTGACCATCGCCTGATCGACCAATCCACCCAGGAAATCGTGGAAACCGCGAAACGTACTGGTGCTCAAGTGCGTGGTCCAATTCCACTGCCTACCCGTAAAGAGCGGTTCACCGTTCTGGTCTCCCCGCACGTCAACAAAGACGCGCGTGACCAGTACGAGATCCGTACTCATAAGCGCGTTCTGGACATCGTCCAGCCAACGGATAAAACCGTTGATGCACTTATGAAGCTTGATCTTGCGGCCGGTGTGGAAGTGCAGATCAGCCTCGGCTAAGACTCGGTCTTAGTCGTGTAACGCTCTGAAATGGGCGGCCATAGCGGGTGAAAGCCCCGTACACTCATGAGGTTTACAACATGACTATTGGTGTAGTCGGTCGTAAATGCGGTATGACCCGTATTTTCACCGAAGAAGGTGTCTCCATTCCGGTCACGGTCATTGAGATCGANCCGAATCGCGTCACCCAGTTCAAAACTGAAGAGACCGATGGCTATCGTGCAGTGCAAGTCACTGTAGGCGAGCGTCGTGCTTCGCGTGTTACAGCTGCTCAAGCTGGCCACTTCGCTAAAGCGAACGTTGCCGCTGGTCGTACCGTAATGGAATTCCGTCTTGAAGAAGGCGAGTACCAGGCCGGCGATCTGATCAACGCTGAAATCTTCGCTGCTGGTCAACTGGTTGATGTAACCGGTCAGTCCAAAGGTAAAGGCTTCCAGGGTACGATCAAGCGTTGGAATTTCCGCGGGCAAGATAATACCCACGGTAACTCCGTATCCCACCGCGTTCCAGGCTCTATCGGCCAGTGCCAGACTCCTGGTCGTGTATTCAAGGGCAAAAAAATGTCCGGTCATATGGGCGCTGAGCGCGTGACCGTGCAGTCCCTCGAAGTAGTGCGCGTGGACGCTGAACGCAATCTGTTGTTGGTCAAGGGCGCTGTTCCTGGCGCTACTGGCGGCAACTTGGTTGTACGTCCAGCAGCCAAGGCTCGCGGTTAAGGGGAAGCTGACATGCAATTAAATGTAAATGACGCTCAAGCGATCGAAGTTTCCGAACTGACATTTGGCGGCGAATTCAACGAGACGCTGGTTCACCAAGCAGTCGTGGCCTACATGGCCGGCGGCCGTCAAGGTAGCAAGCAGCAAAAGACCCGTTCCGACGTTCGTGGTGGCGGTAAGCGCCCATGGCGTCAGAAAGGTACTGGCCGTGCTCGTGCCGGTACTATCCGTAGCCCAATCTGGCGTGGCGGCGGTACCACTTTCGCAGCTCGTCCTCAGGATCACACCCAGAAGCTGAACAAGAAGATGTATCGCGCAGCAATGCGTTCCATCCTTGCTGAGCTGGTGCGTACTGATCGTCTGGTTGTGGTTCAGGACTTCGCTGTTGATGCACCGAAGACCAAAGATCTGCTGAACAAACTGACCGGCATGGGCCTGACTGACGTCTTGATCGTGTCTGAAGTGGTTGATCAGAACCTGTACCTGGCTGCTCGTAACCTGCCACACGTTGATGTACGTGACGTGCAAGGTTCCGATCCAGTTAGTCTGATCGCATACGACAAGGTGTTGATCACCGTGTCGGCCGTGAAGAAATTCGAGGAGCTGCTGGGATGAACCAGGAACGCGTATTTAAAGTTCTGCTTGGCCCGCACGTTTCCGAGAAGGCTACGGTTCTGGCAGACAAGAAAGGCCAGTTCGTTTTCAAGGTTGCTACTGACGCAACCAAGCTGGAAATCAAGAAGGCCGTCGAAAGCCTGTTCAGCGTGAAAGTAGAGCGTGTTACTACCCTGAATGTTCTGGGTAAGAGCAAGCGCACTGCTCGCGGTCTGGGCAAGCGTAATGACTGGAAGAAGGCAGTTATCTCCCTTCAGCCAGGCCAAGATCTCGATTTCAGCAGCAGTGCTGAGTAAGGAAGGGGTGCATCATGGCAATCGTTAAATGCAAACCGACTTCCCCTGGCCGCCGTTTTGTGGTCAAGGTGGTCAACCAGGAGCTGCATAAAGGCGCTCCTCACGCACCGCTGCTCGAGAAAAAATCGAAGACTGGTGGTCGTAACAACAATGGTCGTATTACCACTCGTCACATCGGTGGTGGCCATAAGCAGCATTATCGTCTGGTCGATTTCCGTCGCAACGACAAAGATGGCATCTCTGCCACTGTCGAGCGTATCGAATACGATCCAAACCGTACTGCTCACATCGCTCTGCTGCTGTACGCAGATGGCGAGCGTCGCTACATCATCGCCCCTAAAGGCGTGAGNGCTGGCGACCAGCTGATCGCAGGTGCCCTGGCNCCGATCAAGCCGGGCAACGCTCTGCAACTGCGTAACATTCCAGTTGGTAGCACCGTACACGGCATCGAATTGAAGCCAGGTAAAGGCGCGCAAATCGCTCGTTCCGCTGGTGCTTCGGCTCAGCTGATCGCTCGTGAAGGTGTCTACGTGACCCTGCGTCTGCGTTCTGGTGAGATGCGTAAAGTGCTGGCTGAATGCCGCGCGACCCTGGGCGAAGTCTCGAACTCCGAGCACAGCCTGCGTTCGCTGGGTAAAGCTGGTGCCAAACGCTGGCGTGGCGTTCGCCCAACCGTTCGTGGTGTTGCCATGAACCCGGTTGACCACCCACATGGTGGTGGTGAAGGTCGTACCTCTGGTGGTCGTCATCCGGTATCGCCATGGGGCTTCCCGACTAAGGGCGCGAAGACTCGTGGTAATAAGCGTACCGACAAAATGATCGTCCGTCGTCGCAAGTAAATAGAGGGATACGACAGTGCCACGTTCTCTGAAAAAAGGTCCTTTTATTGATCTTCACCTACTGAAGAAGATCGAAGTGGCGGCGGAAAAGAACGATCGCAAACCAGTTAAGACCTGGTCGCGTCGTTCGATGATCCTGCCACAAATGGTCGGTTTGACCATTGCAGTGCATAACGGTCGTCAACATGTTCCAGTTCTCGTGAACGAAGACATGGTCGGCCACAAACTGGGCGAGTTTGCCGGTACCCGCACATATCGTGGGCACGTGGCAGACAAGAAAGCCAAGCGTTAAGGGGTAAGGAACGATGGAAGTAGCCGCTAAGTTGTCGGGCGCTCGAATCTCCGCCCAGAAAGCCCGCTTGGTCGCCGACCAGATCCGCGGGAAGAAGGTGGGCGAAGCGCTCAACCTGTTGGCTTTCAGCAGTAAGAAAGCCGCCGAGATCATGAAGAAAGTGCTGGAGTCGGCCGTAGCCAACGCCGAGCATAACGAAGGCGCAGACGTTGATGACCTTAANGTCAGCACCGTTTTCGTCAACGAAGGGCGTTCGCTGAAGCGCATCATGCCACGTGCCAAAGGCCGTGCTGATCGCATCGTCAAGCGGTCTTGCCATATCACTGTCAAGGTTGCTGACAAGTAACGGAGTCGAAGAGATGGGTCAGAAAGTACATCCCATTGGCATTCGCCTGGGAATCGTCAAGGAGCACACCTCCGTCTGGTACGCAGACGGTCGGACTTATGCGGACTANTTGTTCGCTGATCTGAAGGTGCGTGAGTATCTCCAAGACAAACTAAAAAGCGCGTCCGTAAGCCGTATCGATATCCATCGTCCGGCTCAAACTGCACGTATCACCATCCACACCGCTCGTCCAGGTATCGTTATCGGGAAGAAAGGTGAAGATGTTGAGAAACTGCGTCAGGACCTGACCAAGCAAATGGGTGTGCCTGTGCACATCAATATCGAAGAGATCCGCAAGCCGGAGCTCGACGGTATGCTGGTTGCGCAGAGCGTAGCTCAGCAGCTGGAGCGTCGCGTAATGTTCCGTCGCGCTATGAAGCGCGCTGTACAGAACGCCATGCGCATTGGTGCCAAAGGCATCAAAATCCAAGTGAGCGGTCGTCTCGGCGGTGCTGAAATCGCACGTACTGAATGGTATCGCGAAGGTCGTGTGCCACTGCACACCCTGCGTGCCGACATCGACTATGCCAACTACGAAGCTCACACCACTTANGGTGTGATCGGTGTAAAGGTTTGGATCTTCAAAGGCGAAGTAATTGGTGGTCGCCAAGAAGAACTGAAACCACAAGCACCAGCGCCTCGTAAAAAAGCTGCTAAGTAAGGGGTACGCCAAATGTTGCAACCAAAGCGTACGAAGTTCCGCAAGCAGATGACAGGCCACAACCGTGGTCTGGCTCAGCGCGGTAGCAAAGTCAGCTTCGGCGAGTTCGCGCTGAAGTCTGTAGCTCGTGGTCGTCTCACCGCTCGTCAGATCGAGTCAGCGCGTCGTGCTCTGACCCGTCACGTTAAACGTGGCGGCAAGATCTGGATCCGTGTATTCCCGGACAAGCCTATTTCCAAAAAGCCACTCGAAGTTCGGATGGGTAAAGGTAAGGGTAGTGTGGAGTACTGGGTTGCCCAGATTCAGCCAGGCAAAGTCCTGTATGAAATCGAGGGTGTTACTGAAGAGCTGGCGCGTGAGGCTTTTGCCCTGGCTGCTGCAAAGCTGCCGCTCGCCACCGCCTTTGTTAAACGGACGGTGATGTGATGAAAGCGAATGAACTTCGTGAAAAATCCGCACAGCAGCTGAACGAGCAACTGCTCGGCCTGCTGCGCGACCAGTTCAATCTGCGTATGCAGAAAGCAACTGGCCAGTTGGGGCAGTCTCATCTGCTCTCGCAAGTTAAGCGTGACATCGCTCGCGTGAAGACTGTGCTCAACCAGCAGGCAGGTAAGTAATCATGGCTGAAGCCGAAAAAACTGTCCGTACGCTGACTGGCCGTGTTGTCAGCGACAAGATGGACAAAACCATCACCGTTCTGATCGAGCGTCGCGTTAAGCACCCGATCTACGGTAAATACGTTAAGCGTTCGACTAAGCTGCACGCGCACGACGAAACCAATCAGTGCCACATCGGCGACAAAGTCACTATTCGTGAAACTCGTCCNNTGGCCAAGACCAAGTCTTGGGCGCTGGTTGATGTTCTCGAACGCGCTGTGGAAGTCTAAGGACTAGGGGTCGGAGAAATTATATGATTCAGACTCAATCCATGCTCGATGTGGCCGATAACAGCGGCGCTCGCCGTGTTATGTGCATCAAGGTGCTGGGTGGCTCCCATCGTCGTTACGCTGGTATCGGTGACATCATCAAAGTTACCGTGAAGGAAGCAATTCCTCGCGGTAAAGTGAAAAAAGGCCAAGTGATGACTGCTGTTGTAGTCCGCACTCGTCACGGCGTACGTCGTGCTGATGGCTCCATTATCCGCTTTGATGGCAACGCTGCTGTTCTTCTGAACAACAAGCAAGAGCCGATCGGCACCCGTATCTTTGGGCCAGTGACCCGTGAACTTCGTACTGAGAAGTTCATGAAGATCGTCTCGCTCGCCCCAGAAGTGCTGTAAGGAGATCCGACATGCAAAAGATTCGTCGTGACGACGAGATCATCGTGATCGCCGGCAAAGACAAAGGTAAGCGCGGTAAGGTGCTTAAGGTTCTCGCTAANAACCGTCTGGTTATTGGNGGTCTGAACCTGGTTAAGCGTCATACCAAGCCTAACCCGATGTCGGGCGTNCANGGCGGTATCGTCGAAAAAGAAGCTCCACTGGANGCTTCTAACGTCGCCATTTTCAACGGCGAAACCAACAAGGCTGACCGCGTTGGTTTCAAAGTAGAAGACGGCAAGAAAATTCGTGTCTTCAAGTCGACCCAAAAAGCGGTTGATGCTTGAACACTGCTAGGTAGAAGACCATGGCACGACTAAAAGAGATTTACTGGAAGGAAATCGCACCGAAGCTTAAGGAAGAACTTAAGCTTTCGAACGTGATGGAAGTTCCACGCGTTACAAAAATCACCCTGAACATGGGTCTGGGCGAAGCGGTCGGTGACAAAAAAGTCATCGAGCACGCTGTTGCCGACCTGGAAAAGATCACCGGCCAAAAAGTCGTTGTGACCTACGCTCGGAAATCCATCGCTGGCTTTAAAGTCCGTGAAGGTTGGCCGATCGGCGTCAAAGTGACCCTGCGCCGTGAGCGTATGTACGAGTTCCTGGATCGTCTGCTGTCGATCTCCCTGCCTCGGGTTCGCGACTTCCGCGGCCTGAATGCCAAGTCCTTCGATGGTCGTGGTAACTACAGCATGGGCGTTAAAGAGCAGATCATCTTCCCGGAAATCGACTACGACAAGATCGATGCTCTCCGCGGTCTGGACATTACCCTGACCACCACTGCCAAGAACGATGATGAAGGTCGCGCCCTGTTGCGTGCTTTCAAATTCCCGTTCCGCAACTGATTGGAGTAGGAAAATGGCCAAGATGAGCATGAAAAACCGCGAGCTGAAGCGTCAGCTCACGGTTGCCAAGTACGCCAAAAAGCGTGCAGCACTGAAAGCTATCATCGTTGATCTGAACGCAAGTCCAGAAGCGCGTTGGGAAGCTACAGTAGCTCTGCAGAAGCAGCCACGTGACGCAAGCGCCTCGCGCATGCGTAACCGCTGCCGCCTGACCGGTCGTCCACACGGCGTTTACCGCAAGTTCGGCCTTGGCCGTAACAANCTGCGTGAAGCTGCAATGCGTGGTGACGTACCTGGTCTGGTTAAAGCCAGCTGGTAAGCACTATCAAAGTCTCGGTGTTCGGGATCGCAAGATCCTGACCACCGGTGACCTTGAACTTGAATCAAGCCCCTTTTGGGGCTTGATTCATTTGTGGGGTGTGTCTAGAATACCCGGCTCGCCTGAGCCCGTGCTTTTTCCGCATGGATGAGCTCGGCGACAAGTAGTAGCCGCAAGGCTAATTTTTTTGTATTAGGAGCGTCTAGCCCATGAGTATGCAGGACCCGTTAGCGGACATGCTAACTCGAATCCGTAATGCCCAGATGGCTGAAAAGTCCGTCGTAAGCATGCCATCTTCTACTTTGAAGGTAGCTGTTGCCAAAGTCCTGAAGGACGAAGGTTACATTGCGGGTTATCAGATCAGCAGCGAAATCAAACCACTGCTGTCTATCGAGCTGAAATACTTCGAAGGCCGTCCGGTCATCGAAGAAGTGAAGCGCGTTAGCCGTCCAGGCCTGCGTCAGTACAAGTCCGTCGATGATCTGCCAAAAGTTCGTGGCGGTCTCGGTGTGTCTATCGTCTCCACCAACAAAGGTGTGATGACGGATCGTGCTGCGCGCGCTGCCGGTGTCGGCGGCGAAGTTCTTTGCACTGTGTTCTAAGGGGGGATAAGCATGTCACGCGTCGCTAAGAACCCCGTTAAGCTGCCAGCCGGTGTCGAAGTCAAATTCGCAGGCCAACAGCTTTCGGTGAAGGGTGCCAAGGGCACTCTCGAACTGAACATCCATTCGTCCGTTGAGATCGTTGAAGAAGCTGGTGAGCTGCGTTTCGCTGCTCGCAATGGCGATCAACAAACTCGCGCAATGGCTGGTACCACTCGTGCGTTGGTAAACAACATGGTCCAAGGCGTAAGCCAAGGCTTCGAGCGCAAGCTCCAGCTGGTCGGTGTTGGTTACAAAGCGCAAGCAAAAGGCACAGTGCTGAACCTGGCTCTTGGCTTCTCGCACCCAGTGGATTATGAACTGCCGGAAGGCATCACCGCTGAGACTCCTAGCCAGACCGATATCCTGATCAAGGGCATCGATAAGCAGCTGGTAGGTCAAGTGGCCGCCGAGATCCGCGACTTCCGTCCACCAGAGCCGTACAAAGGCAAAGGTGTGCGCTACGCGGACGAAGTCGTCCGTCGTAAAGAAGCCAAGAAGAAGTAGGGCATAGCAAATGACCGACAAAAAAGTTACTCGACTGCGTCGCGCTCGCAAAGCACGCCTGAAAATGCACGAACTCGAAGTCGTGCGTCTCTGCGTGTTCCGCTCGTCGCAGCACATCTACGCCCAGGTCATTTCGGCCGACGGCAACAAAGTCCTGGCAAGTGCCTCGACTTTGGATAAAGAACTGCGTGATGGNGCCACTGGCAACATCGACGCGGCCACTAAGGTTGGCCAGCTGGTCGCTACGCGTGCTAAAGCCGCTGGCGTCTCGCAGGTGGCTTTCGACCGCTCTGGCTTCAAGTACCACGGCCGCGTCAAGGCGCTGGCTGATGCTGCTCGTGAAGCTGGGCTGGAGTTCTAAGTTATGTCAAATAACGACCAAAAGCGCGACGAAGGCTACATCGAGAAGCTGGTTCAAGTTAACCGCGTAGCCAAAACCGTTAAAGGCGGCCGTATCTTCACTTTCACCGCGTTGACCGTGGTTGGTGATGGTAAAGGGCGTGTTGGCTTCGGCCGTGGCAAGTCGCGTGAAGTGCCTGCTGCGATCCAGAAGGCAATGGAAGCTGCTCGCCGCAACATGATCCAAGTTGATCTGAACGGCACCACTCTGCAGTACGCAATGAAGTCCGNTCACGGCGCTTCGAAGGTGTACATGCAGCCTGCTTCTGAAGGTACCGGTATCATCGCTGGCGGCGCTATGCGTGCTGTCCTCGAAGTTGCTGGCGTTCAGAACGTTCTGGCCAAGTGCTACGGCTCGACTAACCCGGTAAACGTGGTTCACGCCACTTTCAAAGGTTTGAAAGCTATGCAGTCTCCTGAATCCATTGCCGCCAAGCGTGGCAAAAGCGTCAAGGAGATCTTCTGATCATGGCTACCGTAAAAGTTACGCTGATCAAAAGCATGACCGGCCGCATCCCTAACCACAAATTGTGCGTTAAGGGTCTGGGTCTGCGTCGCATCGGTCACACTGTAGAAGTCCTGGATACTCCCGAGAATCGCGGGATGATCAACAAGGCTTACTACATGCTGCGTGTCGAGGGTTAATCGATGAAACTCAATGATCTGAGTCCAGCGCCGGGTTCCCGTCGCGAAAAGCATCGTCCGGGCCGTGGTATCGGTAGTGGTTTGGGTAAGACCGGTGGCCGTGGCCACAAAGGTCAGTCCTCCCGCTCCGGTGGCACCATTGCTCCAGGCTTTGAAGGCGGTCAACAGCCGCTGCATCGTCGCCTGCCGAAATTCGGTTTNGTTTCCCTGAAAGCCATGGATCGCGCAGAAGTGCGTTTGTCCGAGCTGGCTAAAGTGGAAGGCGACATCGTCACCGTGCAGTCCTTGAAAGATGCCAACGTGATCAACGTCAACGTTCAGCGTGTGAAAATCATGCTGTCCGGCGAAGTTACTCGCGCTGTCACCATCGGAAAGGGAATCGGCGCCACCAAAGGTGCGCGTGCGGCTATCGAAGCAGCTGGCGGCAAGTTCGAGGAATAAATGGCTAAGCAAGGTGCTCTCTCTGCGCTCGGCAAAGGCGGTATGTCTGAACTCTGGGCTCGTCTGCGTTTTCTGTTCCTGGCGATTATCGTCTACCGAATAGGCGCACACATCCCGGTTCCAGGTATCAACCCGGACCGACTCGCGGACCTGTTTCGACAGAATGAGGGGACCATTCTTAGCTTGTTCAACATGTTTTCCGGCGGCGCGCTGGAACGGATGAGCATCTTTGCACTGGGGATCATGCCGTACATTTCGGCATCGATCATCATGCANCTGATGACCGCCGTCAGCCCGCAGCTGGAACAGTTGAAGAAGGAAGGTGAAGCTGGCCGTCGCAAGATCAGCCAGTACACCCGCTACGGCACTGTCGTCCTCGCTCTCGTTCAGGCNATTGGCATGTCCATTGGTCTGGCGGGGCAGGGCGTTGCGTTCACTGGTGACTTTGGCTTCCATTTCGTCGCGGTATCCACTTTTGTGGCTGGTGCGATGTTCATGATGTGGCTGGGTGAGCAGATTACTGAGCGTGGTGTTGGCAACGGTATCTCGATGTTGATTTTTTCGGGTATCGTCGCCGGTCTTCCGAGAGCGATCGGGCAGTCTTTCGAGTCTGCNCGTCAGGGTGATATCAACATCTTCGCCCTGGTTGCCATCGGTTTGCTGGCAGTAGCGATTATCGGTTTCGTGGTGTTCATTGAGCGTGGTCAGCGTCGTATTGCTGTTCACTACGCCAAGCGTCAGCAGGGCCGCAAGGTCTTCGCTGCGCAGACTAGCCACTTGCCGCTGAAGGTGAACATGGCCGGTGTTATTCCGGCCATTTTCGCGAGCAGCATTTTGCTGTTCCCGGCTTCGTTGGGTGCCTGGTTCGGTCAGTCTGAAGGTATGGGCTGGTTGCAGGACATCTCGCAGTCGATCGCTCCTGGTCAGCCGTTGAATATTCTGCTGTTTAGTGCAGGGATTATTTTCTTCTGCTTCTTCTATACGGCGTTGATGTTCAATCCGAAAGACGTAGCGGAAAACCTGAAGAAGTCCGGTGCCTTTATTCCGGGCATCCGTCCAGGTGAGCAGTCTGCGCGCTACATTGATGGCGTTCTGACTCGCTTGACCATGTTCGGTGCTCTTTACATGACGGCCGTGTGCNTGTTGCCCCAGTTCCTGGTGGTTGCAGCAAACGTACCGTTCTACCTTGGCGGGACCTCGTTGCTGATCGTCGTCGTGGTTGTGATGGACTTCATGTCCCAAGTACAATCGCACCTCGTTTCGCACCAGTACGAATCCCTGATGAAGAAAGCCAACCTGAAGGGTTACGGCAGCGGCATGTTGCGCTGAGTACCCATAAGGTTCGAGGAGTTGGTGATGAAAGTTCGTGCATCGGTGAAAAAGCTGTGCCGTAACTGCAAGATTATTCGCCGCGAAGGTGTTGTTCGAGTAATTTGCAGCGCGGAACCGCGTCACAAACAGCGCCAAGGCTGAGTGTGATTGTGCTTCAAGCCCGGTAGCTAGTGCGCTACCGGGTTGATTATTTGTTATTACAGCGATATTATCTCGCGCCCTATTTCTTGGCTTCCGGGGCGTAGGTAGCTGTCAATTGGAGTCCCACTGAATGGCCCGTATTGCAGGCGTTAACATTCCAGATAACAAGCATACTGTTATCTCGCTGACCTACATCTATGGTGTTGGTCGCACTACTGCACAGAANATNTGTGCAGTGACTGGGGTAAACCCAGCNGCAAAGATCAAAGATCTGAGCGACGAGCAGATTGAACAGCTGCGTGGCGAAGTGGCGAAGTTCACCACTGAAGGTGACCTGCGTCGCGAAATCAACATGAAAATCAAGCGTTTGATGGACCTCGGTTGCTATCGCGGTCTGCGTCATCGTCGTGGTCTNCCAGTACGCGGTCAGCGTACCAAGACCAACGCGCGTACCCGTAAAGGTCCGCGTAAGCCGATCCGCAAGTAATCGCCCCAGCGAATCGACAGGAATTTAATCATGGCAAAACCTGCTGCTCGTCCTCGTAAAAAAGTTAAAAAGACAGTGGTTGATGGCATCGCCCACATCCATGCATCTTTTAACAACACCATCGTGACCATCACCGACCGTCAAGGTAACGCTCTTTCCTGGGCTACCTCCGGTGGTTCGGGTTTCCGCGGTTCCCGCAAGTCCACCCCGTTTGCTGCTCAAGTAGCTGCTGAACGTGCTGGTCAAGCTGCGCTGGAATACGGCCTGAAAAACCTCGACGTCAACGTCAAAGGTCCAGGTCCAGGTCGTGAATCCGCAGTCCGCGCTTTGAACGGCTGTGGCTACAAGATCGCCAGCATCACCGACGTGACGCCAATCCCGCACAACGGGTGCCGTCCGCCGAAGAAGCGCCGCGTGTAATCCAGGAGATTGTAAAGAATGGCTCGTTACATTGGTCCAAAATGCAAACTCGCTCGTCGCGAAGGCACCGATCTCTTCCTGAAGAGCGGCGTGCGCGCGATCGAATCGAAGTGCAACATTGAAGCAGCACCTGGTATCCACGGCCAACGCCGCGGTCGCCAGTCCGATTACGGCACCCAACTGCGTGAAAAGCAGAAGGTCCGTCGTATCTACGGCGTTCTCGAGCGTCAATTCAGCGGCTACTACAAAGAAGCTGCTGGCAAGAAAGGTGCAACTGGCGAAAACCTGTTGCAACTGCTCGAATGCCGTCTGGACAACGTTGTATACCGTATGGGTTTTGGCTCTACTCGTGCCGAATCCCGTCAGCTGGTATCGCACAAATCCGTNAGCGTTAACGGTCAGACCGTAAACGTNCCGTCGTACCAGGTTCGTGCTGGTGACGTGGTCGCGATTCGCGAGAAAGCAAAGAACCAACTTCGCATTGTCCAAGCTCTCGATCTGTGTGCCCAACGTGGCCGCGTAGAATGGGTAGAAGTAGACACTGAGAAGAAGTCGGGCGTTTTCAAGAACGTTCCTGCTCGCAGTGATCTGTCCGCCGACATCAACGAAAGCCTGATTGTCGAGCTCTACTCCAAGTAAGGGCTAGAAAATAGGTGCATCCATGCAGATTTCGGTAAATGAGTTCCTGACACCCCGCCANATTGATGTGCAGGTTGTCAGTCCAACCCGCGCCAAGATCACTCTCGAGCCTCTCGAGCGTGGTTTTGGCCACACCCTGGGCAACGCGCTGCGCCGCATCCTGTTGTCCTCAATGCCCGGCTGNGCAGTAGTCGAGGCCGAGATTGACGGTGTGCTCCACGAGTACAGCGCCATCGAAGGTGTACAGGAAGACGTAATTGAAATCCTGTTGAACCTTAAAGGTCTGGCTATCAAGCTGCACGGCCGTGACGAAGTTACGCTGACCTTGTCGAAGAAGGGTTCGGGGGTGGTTACCGCTGCCGATATTCAGCTGGATCATGATGTCGAGATCGTTAACCCCGATCACGTAATCGCTAACCTGGCGTCTAACGGCGCCCTGAACATGAAGCTCACCGTAGCTCGTGGTCGTGGTTATGAACCGGCAGACTCGCGTCAGAGCGATGAAGACGAAAGCCGCAGCATCGGTCGCTTGCAGCTTGACTCTTCGTTCAGCCCGGTTCGCCGTATCGCATACGTGGTGGAAAACGCCCGTGTCGAGCAGCGTACTAACCTGGACAAGCTGGTTATTGATCTGGAAACCAACGGTACTCTGGATCCTGAAGAGGCTATCCGCCGCGCTGCAACCATTCTGCAACAGCAGTTGGCTGCGTTCGTCGACCTCAAAGGTGACAGTGAGCCAGTGGTTGTCGAGCAGGAAGACGAGATCGATCCGATCCTGCTTCGCCCGGTTGACGATCTGGAACTGACTGTACGTTCGGCTAACTGCCTTAAGGCGGAAAACATCTACTACATCGGTGACCTGATTCAGCGTACCGAAGTAGAGCTGTTGAAGACTCCGAACCTNGGCAAGAAATCCTTGACTGAAATCAAGGACGTTCTGGCCTCCCGCGGTCTGTCCCTCGGCATGCGCCTCGACAACTGGCCGCCTGCAAGTCTTAAGAAGGACGACAAGGCGACTGCCTGATCGTCGTAATCACCGAACGTTGTGTTTGGTAAGGAATGAACCATGCGTCATCGTAAAAGTGGTCGTCACCTGAGCCGCACCAGCTCGCACCGCAAGGCCATGTTTCAAAACATGGCGGTGTCGCTGTTCGAGCACGAGCTGATCAAAACTACACTGCCGAAAGCCAAAGAACTGCGTCGCGTTGCTGAGCCGCTGATCACTTTGGCCAAGACAGACAGCCTGGCTAACCGCCGTCTGGCTTTCGACCGTACTCGTTCGAAAGCTATCGTTGGTAAGCTCTTCAACGACCTGGGCAAGCGTTACGCTACCCGTGAGGGTGGCTACCTGCGCATCCTCAAGTGCGGTTTCCGCACTGGCGACAACGCGCCTATGGCGTACGTCGAGTTGGTTGATCGTCCTGCCGGTGGTGAAGCTGTATCCGCTGAGTAAGACGTCAGTCTGAAACGAAGAACCGGGCCTAGTGCCCGGTTTTTTGTGCGCGCTCGAAAAGTATCAAAAAGCCCAGGCGATAAAGCNTCATTAGTATTTATCTATCGATTCTCACAATTTAATGAATTTGATGGTGTCATGGTGATGGTCAATACTCCCTCTCAGCCGATTAGCCGGCAGTAGGAAAGACTGACAAAGGAAGATATCGCATGAGCCCAAATAAAACCCTTACCACCGCCAGTGGCGCTCCTGTCGCTGATAACCAGAATTCTCGTTCCGCCGGTCCTCGTGGCCCACTGCTGCTCGACGACTTTCACCTGATCGAGAAACTTGCTCACTTCAACCGCGAAAACATTCCTGAGCGCCGCGTACACGCCAAAGGTTCGGGTGCTTACGGTACGTTCACCGTCACTCGGGACATCACCGAGTACACCAGCGCCAGACTGTTTGAGTCTGTCGGCAAGCAAACCCCAACCTTCCTGCGGTTTTCCACCGTGGGCGGTGAGCGTGGTTCGGCTGACACCGAGCGCGATCCACGTGGTTTCGCACTGAAGTTCTACACCGAAGAAGGCAACTGGGACATCGTCGGCAACAACACGCCAGTGTTCTTCATCCGCGATCCTTTGAAATTCCCGGACTTTATTCATACCCAGAAACGTCTGCCGCAAAGCAATCTGAAAAGCGCGCAAATGATGTGGGACTTTTGGTCGCACTCACCTGAGGCGTTGCACCAGGTCACCATTCTGTTCTCGGACCGTGGCATCCCCGATGGCTACCGTCACATGCACGGCTTCGGCAGCCACACCTACAGTCTGATTAACGCCAATGGCGAACGTCACTGGGTGAAGTGGCACTACAAGACCAAGCAAGGGATCAAAAACCTGACTCCGGCAGATGCGGCGCGCCTAGCTGGTACCGATCCCGATTACGCACAGCGTGATCTGTTCGGCGCGATCGAGCGCGGTGATTTTCCGAAATGGCGCGTGTGCATCCAGATCATGACCGAGGCTCAGGCCGCAGCGCACTACGAGAACCCGTTTGACGTGACCAAGACCTGGTCGCAAAAAGAGTTTCCGCTGATCGAAGTGGGCGAGTTGGAGCTTAACCGCAACCCGCAGAACTATTTTGCTGAGGTCGAGCAAGCGGCGTTCGGGCCGAGCAACATGGTCCCAGGTGTCGGTTTGTCGCCTGACCGCATGCTGCAAGGTCGAGTGTTCGCTTACGCCGATGCTCACCGCTACCGCATTGGCACCAACCACCAGCAGCTGCCGGTGAACGCACCTCGCAGTCCGGTGAACAGCTATCAGCGCGACGGTTCGATGGCGTTTGGCAGCAATGGCGGTGCGACACCTAACTACGAGCCGAACAGCTACATCGAATCGCCGAAACAAGCGCCTCGCTATGCAGAGCCAGCGCTGGCGCTGAGTGGTGCGGCCGATCGTTACGATCATCGCGATGATACTGACTACTACAGCCACGCGGGTGCGCTGTTCCGTCTGATGAGCGATGCGCAGAAAACGCTGCTGATAAACAACATTGCTGGTGCAATGGCAGGGGTTTCCGGAGACGTGGTTGATCGTCAACTACAGCACTTCTTCAAGGCCGACCCGGCGTATGGAGAAGCAATCGCAAAGGCGTTGGGCGTACAGCTTAACGAAGTCTAAACGAGAAGCAGAACCGCCCTCATTAGGGCGGTTTTTGCGTTATTTAAACCACTTTTCTCAGAATATCTTCGCTTTTATCGCGTAGGCAGAGTGACCAAACAGTCTGCTTGGTTCAGACTACAGACTTTCAAGCAGGGAGATGTAGGGCGATGCAAGGCCACCCAGACGTAATCGATTACCTCAACACGTTGCTGACCGGCGAACTGGCGGCGCGTGATCAATATTTCGTCCATTCGCGGATGTATGAGGACTGGGGTTTCACCAAGCTCTACGAACGTATCAACCACGAAATGGAAGAAGAAGCCGGGCACGCTGATGCCCTGATGCGTCGGATTCTGATGCTCGAAGGCACGCCGCGCATGCGTCCGGACGACCTTGATGTCGGCACTACCGTGCCGGACATGCTCGCCGCTGACCTGCGACTGGAATACAAGGTCCGCGCCGCGCTCTGCAAGGGCATCGAGCTCTGCGAGCAGCACAAGGACTATGTCAGCCGCGAGATGCTGCGGGTTCAATTGCATGACACCGAAGAAGACCACACCTACTGGCTTGAAAAGCAGATGGGTCTGATCAAGTTGATTGGTCTGGAGAATTACCTGCAATCGCAGTTCTGATTCTGCTTTGTAGGAGCACGGCTTGCCTGCGATGGCGTCCTCGAAATCGCCATCGCGAGCAAGCTTTGCTCCTACAGACACAAGACACAAAAAAGCCCCTGTCACCGACAAAGTGACAGGGGCTTTTTCTTGGCCGTGATTCAAGCCTTGTCGCGAGCCAGCAGCGGTTTGAGATAGAAGCCGGTGTGCGACTGTTTCATCTCCGACACTTCCTCTGGCGTACCGACGGCAATGATCTGGCCACCCTTGGAACCACCTTCCGGCCCCAGGTCCACCAACCAGTCAGCGGTTTTGATGACATCAAGGTTATGTTCGATCACCACCACAGTGTTGCCGTGGTCGCGCAATCGATGCAAGACGTCGAGCAGCTGCTGAATATCCGCGAAGTGCAGGCCGGTCGTCGGCTCATCNAGGATATACAGCGTCTTGCCGGTATCGCGCTTGGACAGTTCACGGGACAGCTTCACCCGCTGGGCTTCGCCACCTGACAGCGTGGTCGCTGATTGCCCGAGCTTGATGTACGACAGGCCGACATCCATCAGCGTCTGAAGCTTGCGCGCCAGGGCCGGAACCGCGTCGAAGAACACCCGCGCTTCCTCGATNGTCATCTCGAGGGTTTCGTGGATGTTCTTGCCCTTGTACTTGATCTCCAGGGTTTCGCGGTTGTAGCGCTTGCTCTTGCAGACGTCGCACGGGACATAGATGTCCGGCAGGAAGTGCATTTCCACCTTGATCAGGCCATCGCCCTGACACGCTTCGCAACGTCCGCCCTTCACGTTGAAGGAGAAGCGTCCAGGACCATAACCGCGGGAGCGGGACTCCGGCACACCGGCGAACAGTTCGCGAATCGGTGTGAACAACCCGGTGTAGGTCGCCGGGTTGGAGCGTGGCGTTCGACCGATCGGGCTCTGGTCGATGTCGACAACCTTATCCAGATGCTCCAGGCCTTTGATGCTGTCGTGAGCGGCCGCTTCGAGCGTCGTCGCACCGTTCAATGCCGTAGCGCTAAGCGGGAACAGGGTGTTGTTGATCAGCGTCGACTTGCCCGANCCGGACACGCCGGTTACACAGGTCAGCAGGCCGATTGGAATGTCCAGATCGACATTGCGCAAGTTGTTGCCACGGGCGCCCTTGAGGGACAGCGACAACTTCTTGTTACGCGGCGTGCGTTTGGCCGGGACTGCAATCTTCACCCGGCCCGACAAGTATTTGCCGGTCAGTGAATCTGGATGAGCCATGACTTCGGCTGGCGTCCCTTCGGCGACAATGTGCCCGCCGTGTACACCTGCGCCCGGACCGATATCCACCACGTAGTCAGCCAGGCGAATCGCATCTTCGTCGTGCTCGACCACGATCACCGTGTTGCCGATGTCCCGCAGGTGCTTGAGGGTGCCGAGCAGCCGATCGTTGTCCCGCTGGTGCAAACCAATTGACGGTTCGTCGAGAATGTACAGAACGCCCACCAGGCCTGCGCCGATCTGGCTGGCCAGACGGATACGCTGCGCTTCACCACCGGACAATGTGTCGGCACTGCGATCCAGCGACAAATAGTCCAGGCCAACGTTGACCAGGAACTGCAATCGCTCGCGAATTTCCTTGAGAATCTTGTCGGCAATTTCACCGCGACGGCCAGTGAGCTTCAGCACGCCGAAGTATTCACAGGCATCGCCAATCGGCAGATTGGTCACCGCAGGAAGAGTTTTCTCGCCCACCCAAACGTGCCGAGCCTCACGACGCAGGCGAGTACCGCGGCAATCCGGGCAAGGCTGGGTGCTGAGGAACTTGGCCAGCTCTTCACGCACCGAGGCGGACTCGGTTTCGCGGTAGCGGCGTTCCAGNTTCGGCACGATGCCTTCGAACGGGTGCGAGCGTTTGACGATGTCGCCACGGTCGTTCAGGTATTTGAAGTCAACGTTCTGCGACCCGCTGCCGTGCAGGATGAACTTCTGCTGATCGGCGGGCAGTTCGTTGAACGGCACTTCCAGGCTGAACTTGTAGTGCGAAGCCAACGAGCCGAGCATCTGGAAGTAATAGACGTTGCGCCGGTCCCAGCCACGAATCGCGCCTTCTGCGAGCGTCAGTTCGCCATTGACCAATCGCTTGATGTCGAAGAACTGCTTAACGCCCAGGCCATCGCAAGTCGGGCAAGCGCCAGCCGGGTTGTTGAAGGAGAACAGCTTGGGTTCCAGCTCGCTGATGGCATGACCGCAGATCGGGCAGGCGAAGCGCGCGGAAAAGATGATTTCTTCGCCGGGCTCGTCGTCCATTGGCGCGACCAGGGCGATGCCGTCCGCCAGCTTCAGCGCGGTTTCGAACGATTCGGCCAGGCGCTGTTGCAGGTCGGCGCGGACCTTGAAGCGGTCGACCACCACATCGATCGAGTGCTTCTTCTGCTTATCCAGCTTCGGCAATTCGTCCAGTTCGCAGAGCCTGCCGTTGACCCGGGCTCGCACAAAGCCCTGGGCGCGCAGTTCTTCGAAGACCGAAAGGTGTTCGCCTTTACGCTCGCGGATCACCGGGGCCAGCAGCATCAGTTTGCTGCCCTCCGGTTGGGCGAGGACCAGGTCGACCATTTGGCTGACGGTCTGCGCTTCCAGCGGAATGTCGTGATCCGGGCAACGCGGAATACCCACGCGGGCATACAGCAGGCGCAGGTAGTCGTAGATTTCGGTGATGGTGCCGACCGTCGAACGCGGGTTGTGCGAGGTCGACTTCTGTTCGATGGAAATGGCTGGCGACAATCCTTCGATGGTGTCGACGTCAGGTTTTTCCATCATCGACAAAAATTGCCGGGCGTACGCCGACAACGATTCGACGTAGCGGCGCTGGCCTTCGGCGTATAGCGTGTCGAACGCCAGGGACGATTTGCCGGATCCGGACAGGCCGGTGATGACGATCAGTTTGTCCCGTGGCAGGGTCAGGTCGATGTTCTTCAGGTTGTGGGTTCGGGCCCCACGAATCAGGATCTTGTCCAAAGTGGCCTCGCTCGGCGGGCGTCGAAAACGTAGGAGTATACGGCCAAATACTGGATGGATGCACACTATCGAATGAGCGGGTTGCAGCCTTACATGAAGAGTCTGTCAGCAGAGCGCGTCAAAGCGTCGCGATATACCCCGTCAATCGATGGGACTGGTAGAATCGCCGCCGGTTCACATGAGGTTTTTCCATGCACGATCCCCACAGCGAACGCATGAGTGGCAGTGAGACCCGCGCGGCAAGCGGTCTGGCCCTGGTGTTCGCCTTCCGTATGCTTGGCATGTTCATGGTGTTGCCGGTACTGGCGACCTATGGGATGGATCTGGCAGGAGCGACCCCGGCCCTCATCGGGCTGGCGATTGGCGCTTACGGCCTGACCCAGGCGATCTTCCAGATTCCTTTCGGCTTCATTTCCGACCGCATCGGCCGTCGTCCGGTGATTTACCTGGGGCTGATCGTCTTCGCCCTCGGTAGCGTGCTGGCGGCCAATGCCGATTCGATCTGGGGCGTGATCGCCGGACGAATCCTGCAAGGCGCCGGGGCGATTTCCGCGGCGGTGATGGCGTTGCTGTCAGACCTGACCCGTGAACAGCATCGGACCAAAGCCATGGCCATGATCGGCATGACGATCGGTCTGTCGTTCGCTGTCGCGATGGTTGTAGGACCGTTGCTGACCCGCGCCTTCGGCCTCTCCGGATTGTTCCTCGCCACGGGCGGCATGGCGCTGTTCGGCATCGTGATCGTGATGTTCATGGTGCCGCGCTCGACCGGGCCGTTGCAGCACCGCGAGTCCGGTGTTGCGCGCCAGGCGCTGATACCGACGCTCAAGCACCCGGACCTGCTGCGTCTGGACCTGGGCATTTTTGTGTTGCACGCGATGTTGATGTCGAGCTTCGTTGCGTTGCCGTTGGCGCTGGTCGAAAAAGCCGGGCTGCCCAAAGAGCAGCATTGGTGGGTGTACCTGACCGCGCTGCTGATTTCCTTCTTCGCCATGATCCCGTTCATTATCTACGGCGAGAAGAAACGCAAAATGAAACGAGTTTTACTCGGCTCCGTCACGACGCTGATGCTCACTGAGCTATTCTTCTGGCAGTTCGGCGATAGNTTGCGAGCTCTGGTGATCGGAACGGTGGTGTTCTTTACCGCGTTCAACTTGCTGGAAGCTTCTCTACCATCGCTGATCAGCAAGGTTTCACCGGCAGGCGGCAAAGGCACGGCGATGGGNGTTTATTCCACCAGCCAGTTCCTTGGCTCGGCGCTCGGTGGCATCCTCGGCGGTTGGCTGTTCCAGCATGGCGGTTTGTCGGTTGTATTCCTTGGATGCGCCGGCCTGGCTGCCCTCTGGCTGGCCTTTGCTGTTACCATGCGCGAACCACCTTATGTCACGAGCCTGCGCTTGCCGTTGTCGCCCGAGGCGATCCGCGAAGCGGGTCTGGTTGAGCGCCTGAAGGCCGTCGTAGGGGTAACAGATGCGGTGATCGTTGCTGATGAAGCGGCGATTTACATCAAATTGGACACAGAACTATTGGATCGCACCACCCTTGANCGCCTGGTGAACAACCCGGCCGGGGCAGCGTGCGTAGCCTAGGAGAACGTTATGGCCCGTGGGGTTAACAAAGTCATATTGGTCGGCACTTGCGGCCAGGATCCCGAAGTTCGCTACTTGCCTAACGGTAACGCCGTGACCAACCTGAGTCTGGCGACCAGCGAACAGTGGACCGACAAGCAAACCGGTCAGAAGGTCGAGAAGACCGAATGGCACCGTGTNTCGATGTTCGGCAAAGTGGCCGAAATCGCCGGCGAGTACCTGCGTAAAGGTTCGCAAGTCTACATCGAAGGCAAGCTGCAGACCCGCGAGTGGGAAAAAGACGGTATCAAGCGTTACACCACTGAAATCGTGGTCGACATGCAAGGCACCATGCAGCTGCTGGGCGGCCGTCCACAGCAGGGCGACCAACAAGGCGGGGGCAATAACTACCAGCAGTCCGCTCCAGCCCCACGCCAACAGGCTCCGCGTCCGCAGCAGTCGGCAGCACCGCAACAGTCGCGTCAGGCTCCGGCTCCACAGCAGGCTGCTCCGCAACCGGCTCCGGATTTCGACAGCTTTGATGACGATATTCCGTTCTAGGACTTACCTGAGACTTTTTTGTAAAGTTTAGGTCTGGAACCCCCGATCAGTCCTCTCGACTGGTCGGGGGTTTCTTTTGCGCACCATATTGTAGGAGCCGGCTTGCTGGCGATGAACGATAACTCGGTTTGCCTGGTTAACCGCGGCGCCTGGATCGCCAGCAAGCCGGCTCCTACAGGGCGGTCATGTTGGCCCGCGCCATGTGCAGTTTTTTGAGCTCTCGATCAAGCGCAAATGCCTGTCGAGCCCTTCCAGTTTCATGCTGGTCGGCGT
>Ga0065714_10064705_pt1 | contig 22413 bp, 23 predicted proteins | sample MisRhiReplicate2_FD_59101 | JGI IMG/M metagenome (GOLD analysis project Ga0065714, IMG submission 59101) | Miscanthus rhizosphere microbial communities from Kellogg Biological Station, MSU, sample Rhizosphere Soil Replicate 2: eDNA_1 v2... | ecosystem: Host-associated > Plants > Roots >...
TCATGCCGATCATGATCAGGAAGCCCAGGGCCAGCATCACCACGGTCGGGTTGTCGTTGATGAACTTGGCCAACGGCTCGGCCGCCACCAGCATCACGATCACCGAGGTCACTACGGCGATGATCATGATCGGCAAGTGCTCGGTCATGCCCACGGCGGTGATGATGCTGTCGATGGAAAACACCAGGTCAAGCAACAGGATCTGCCCGATAGCCGCAGCAAAGCCGATGGCTACCGTATTGCCGACGCTGGCCTTCTCCTCGGGTTCCGGGTCCATGCTGTGATGGATCTCGGTGGTTGCCTTCCACACCAGGAACAGGCCACCGGCGATCAGGATCATGTCCTTCCACGAAAACGCCTGGCCAAACACTTCGAACACCGGCGTCGTCAGCTGCACGATGAACGCGATGGTGCTGAGCAGGCCCAGGCGCAGTACCAACGCCATGCTGATACCGATGCGCCGCGCCTTGGCCCGGTGCTTCTCCGGCAATTTGTTGGTAAGGATCGAAATGAAGATCAGGTTATCGATGCCCAGCACGATCTCCATGACGATCAGGGTAGCCAGGGCAATCCAGGCGGTGGGGCTGGCGGCCAGTTGTAAAAGGTAGTCCATAGGTCAATCCTGACGTTGTACGGGAAATTAGGTGCGGGTAATTACGCTTCTTTGTTGTTCGATTCTGCTTCTTTCTCTTGCTGATCATCCTTCTTCTGCGGGGTGATCAGGCCATTTGTGGCTTCGCTCAATGCCTGCTCGGCGGCTTTGTGGGTGTCATCGATCGCTTGCTTGGCCGACTCGGTGGCTTTGCCCAGCACCTGCTGCGCGCTTTTCTCGACCTGATCGCAACCGGTGATCACTACCAATGAAAGCGCAAGTAACGACGCCGCGCCCAGGGAATTGAGTTTCATGATGTCTTCCTCGTTAGAACCATTGGGTCCAAATAGTGGCCCCGCGATAGCGAGGCATTCTATGCAGGCGAACAGTTCAGGAAAATTCGTATTTTTCTCGCGTATACTTCGGTTTTTACGAAGTGATGGGTGCCATGCTCAATTACCGACAACTGCACTACTTTTGGGTGGTGGCCAAGACCGGCAGCATCGTGCGCGCCTGTGAGCAGCTCAACCTCACGCCCCAGACCATCAGCGGGCAGATCAGCCTGCTGGAGGAGACCTATGGCATCGCCCTGTTTCAGCGCGTCGGGCGCCAGCTTGAACTGACCGAAGCCGGGCGCCAGGCCCTGCCCTACGCCGAACAAATGTTCCAGACCGGTAATGAATTGGAGGCCATGCTGCGCGCGCAGCCTGATGAGCAGCAGATCCTGTTCCGTGTCGGGGTGGCGGACGTGGTGCCCAAGTCCATCGTCTACCGGCTGATCGCGCCGACCATGGAGTTGAGTGAGCCCATCCGCATTACCTGCCGCGAAGACAAACTCGAACGCCTGCTCGCCGACCTGGCGATCCAGCGACTGGACTTGGTGATTTCCGACAGCCCGATGCCCACGCACCTGGACATCAAGGGCTACAGCCAGAAACTGGGCGAATGTGGCATCAGCTTTTTCGCCACCCAGGCCCTGGCGGACGCATACGGTGGTGATTTCCCGCACTGCCTGCACGGCGCGCCACTGTTGATTCCGGGGGCGGAAACCGTTGTGCGCAGTCGCCTGCAGCGCTGGTTTGCCGAGCAGCAGATTCAGCCGAAGATCATCGGCGAATTCGATGACAGCGCCTTGATGCAGGCGTTTGGTCAATCCGGTAGCGGGATCTTTATCGCCCCCAGCGTGATCGCCGATGAGGTGGTGCGCCAGTACGGCGTGGCGCTGATTGGCCAGACCGTGGCCGTGACTGAGTCGTTCTACGCGATTTCGGTGGAACGCAAGGTCAAGCACCCCGGCATCGTGGCGATTACCGAAGGTGCCCGGCGGGAGCTGTTCACCACCCTGCCCTGACTATTCAGGCGTTGGAGGCGACTGGTTGCTTGGCGGTCATCAGCCACAACGCCAGCAGGATCGACACCAGGATAAACCCGGAAGCCGCAAAGCCCAGGCTGCCCAGGCCGAGGGTATCGATCACATGGCCACCTACCATGGCGCCCAGGCCGATCCCCAGGTTGGCCCCGGCGATATTCAGCGACGCGGCAAACGCAGGCGCGTGGGGCGCGGCCTTCATCAAGCGCACATGGCTGACCAGAAACATCGCTGCCTGGGTCACGCCCCACACGGCCATCGCCGCCGCCAGGCCCACGGTGGAGTGAATCGCCGGCACCAGCGCGACCATGCCGGCGATCATGAAGCCGCAGAACACCATGGAGGCGATCAACGGGTGGCGATCCACCGCACGCCCACCCAGCGAATTGCCAATCAACCCGACCGCGCCGAAGCCCATCAGGCACCAGCCCACCAGCGTGCCGTCGAAACCGGCGAGGCGCTCAAGGATGTCCGCCAGGTAGGTGTACGCCGTGAACATGCCACTGAACACCAGGATCGACAGCAAAATATGGCCCTGCATCAACGGGTTGCGCAGGATCTTGAACTGCGCGCGCAACGTCACTTCATTGTTCTTCGGTTTCGTCACCGGCAAGTAGATAAACAGCAGCAAGGCCTTGGCCACCGCCACGACCGCGAGGATGGCAAACGCGGTACGCCAGCCGAACATATCGGAAATCAGCGTGCCCACCGGAATGCCGAACACCGTGGCGCAGACGATACCGAAGCCGATCTTTTCAATGGCGCGCCCGGCGTATTCGGGGCCGACGATGTCCACCGCCGTTTCACTGGCCAAGGCCCAGAACACCGGCAGGCCCAGGGCCGGGATCAACCGAGCCAACGCCATCACCCAAATGTTCGGTGCCAGTGCCGCCACAGTATTGGCCACGCCGAACATGATCAAGATGCTGATAAACAGCCGCTTGCGTGGGAAACGCGCGCAGTAGGCCGTGAGAAATGGGCCAAAAGCCGCCACGGTAAACGCGAACAATGTCACCAACAGCCCGGCCTGGGACACGCTGACGTGTAAATCACGGGCAATGGACGGCAGCAGGCCGACGATGACGAATTCTGTGGTCAGCACGGTAAAGCCGGCGGCCGACAGCAGCAGGATGGGAAACAACATGAAAACTCCAGAAACGACGACATCAACGACTGCCCTGGGGGCTCGCTGAAGGATAGGAAAAATGAGAGGACAGAATCTTAACAGGATTTTGCGAAGGCTTGGGTACGTGGCGACGCAATGCCGCACCGCCAGGGAGGTGCCCTTCAGCATGCTAGACTTCGCGATCCGCGTCCTACAGCCCTTTCCGCCTGTGCCGCTGTGCCTCCAAAAACTAGAGACAAGTGTTTATGACTGCTGCCCCTTCCCTCCTGCATCGACTAGCGCGCGTCAGCCTGGTCACACAAATCGTCATCGGTTTGATCGCCGGCATTCTGCTGGCCCTGCTGCTGCCCGAGGCGGCCAAGGCCACCGGTTTTATCGGCAAGGTCTTCGTCGCGGCACTCAAGGCCGTGGCACCGATCCTGGTGTTTGTGCTGGTGATGGCGTCGATCGCCAACCATAAGCATGGCCAGGAAACCCACATCAAGCCGATTTTGTTCCTGTATCTGCTGGGCACCTTTGCTGCAGCCGTGGTCGCGGTGATTGCCAGCATGTGGTTCCCCTCCTCACTGGTGCTGGCGACCCATGACGCAACGGTCAGCGCGCCGGGCGGCATTGGCGAGGTGTTGCAAAGCCTGTTGCTGAGCGTGGTGGACAACCCCGTCAGCGCGCTGATGAATGCCAACTTCATTGGCATCCTGGCCTGGGCCATCGGCATGGGGATTGCCATTCGTCATGCTGGGGAAACCACCCGCACCGTGCTCGACGACCTGTCCAATGGCGTCACCTTGATCGTGCGCGTGGTGATCCGCTTCGCCCCTCTGGGCATCTTCGGCCTGGTGGCCTCGACCCTGGCCACCTCCGGCTTCGGCGCCCTGCTCGGCTACGCCCACCTGTTGGTGGTGCTGATCGGCTGCATGCTGTTCGTGGCGCTGGTGATCAACCCGGCCATCGTGTTCTGGAAACTGCGCCGCAATCCGTACCCACTGGTGCTGATGTGCCTGCGTGAAAGCGGGATCACCGCGTTTTTCACCCGCAGCTCGGCCGCGAACATTCCGGTCAACCTGGCGCTGAGCAAACGCCTGGGCCTGCATGAAGACACCTACTCGGTGTCGATCCCCCTCGGTGCCACCATCAACATGGCGGGTGCCGCGATTACCATCACGGTCCTGACCCTGGCCGCCGTGCACACCTTGGGTATCGCCGTCGACCTGCCGACTGCGGTGCTGCTCAGTGTGGTCGCCGCCATCTGTGCCTGTGGCGCCTCTGGCGTGGCAGGCGGTTCGCTGTTGCTCATTCCCCTGGCGTGCAGCCTGTTTGGCATCCCCAGCGACATTGCGATGCAGGTGGTGGCTGTCGGTTTCATCATCGGCGTGCTGCAGGACTCGGCCGAAACCGCGCTCAATTCGTCCACCGATGTGCTGTTCACCGCGGCCGCGTGCCTGGGCAAGGAACAGCAGCCGGCTTAACAGTCGCGCACAAAAAAACCGGGGCGGCTCGTGTATGAACCGTCCCGGTTTTTTTATGCGTGCTTAGAAAGCGCCCATGTAGTCACGCTTGCCCACTTCCACACCGTTGTGGCGCAGTAAAGCGTAAGCCGTGGTGACGTGGAAGAAGAACTGCGGCAGACCGTAGGTCAGCAGATAGGACTGGCCGCTGAAGCGCTTCTCTTTCGGCGTGCCAGGACGGGTGACGATCTCGATGCCTTCCTTGCCGTCGATTTGTGCAGGCTGGAGGGTGTCGATAAACGCCAGCACCTTGGCGATCAGCGCTTGCAGGTCAGCGAAGGTGACTTCGGTGTCTTCATATTTCGGCACTTCGATCTCGGCCAGGCGCGCGGAAACGCCCTTGGCGAAATCGACGGCGATCTGCACCTGGCGCACCAGTGGGAACATGTCCGGGAACAGGCGCGCTTGCAGCAAGGCGTTCGGCTCGATGTTCTTGGCGGTTGCGTGGGCTTCGGCCTTGGTCAACACGCCGCTCAGGGCGGTGAGCATTTGCTTGAAGACCGGGATGGAAGCGGCGTACAGGGAAATAGTCATGGCAGTCTCATGGGTAATGGCACGGTTTGAACCAGCAACGATTATAGGCATGCCGGGCGCTTGTCTTTTATTTTTTCGGGATTACGCTAAGGACCTTCAATGCATAGGGAAAGCGCGATGACCGCCGAGCACGACACCGACACCCCTGAGCCGCGCCTGAACAGCACGGAAATCCGCATCCTGGGCTGCCTGATCGAAAAACAGGCGACCAACCCGGAAACCTACCCCCTGACGCTCAACGCCCTGGTCCTGGCCTGCAACCAGAAAACCAGCCGCGAACCGGTGATGAACCTCAGCCAGGGCCAGGTCGGCCAGAGCCTGCGTGTGCTCGAGGGCCAGGGTTTCACCCGCCTGGTAATGGGCAGCCGTGCCGACCGCTGGGAGCATCGTGTGGACAAGGCGCTGGAACTGGTGCCGGCCCAGGTGATCCTGACCGGGCTACTGTTTTTACGCGGGCCGCAGACCGTCAATGAGTTGCTCACCCGCAGCGGGCGCATGCATGACTTCGAAGATGCCGAGCAGGTGGTGCACCAGCTCGAGCGCCTGATTGCCCGCGGGCTGGCACTGTTGGTGCCGCGTCAGGCGGGACAGCGGGAAGATCGCTACACCCACGCACTGGGAGATCCGGCAGAGATCGAGGCAATTATCGCGGCGCGAGGGAGTCCGGTGGAGCGTGGGGCTGTCAGTGGCGTGTCTGTAGAACGCATCGAAGAGCTGGAAGCACGGATTGCGGCGCTGGAAGAGCGGCTGGCACAGCTGGAACAGGCCTGACGCGATCCAAAAATGTGGGCGCGGGCTTGCCTGCTCCCACATTGGATGTTCCGTATTCTTCAGTGGCGTGCAAATGCCACGGCTTTTTCGAACTGCTCCTGCGTCGGTCGCACACCGGTATAGAGCACAAACTGCTCCAGCGCCTGGATCGCGATCACTTCCAGCCCGGTAATCACCCGCTTGCCCTTGGCCCGCCCGCGCACGATCAATGGCGTTTCGGCGGGGATCGCCACTACATCGAATACGGTCTCTGCAGCATCCACGGCTTCGGCGTCAAATGCCAGCGCATCCGCCTCGGCGCCGCCGGTCATGCCGATGGGCGTCACGTTGATCAGCATCTGCGGGCGCAAGTCGCCCAACTCGGCCTGCCACTGATAGCCCAGGTTTCGCGCCAACGCCCGGCCCGCCGTCTCGTTGCGCGCCACGATCACGCCATTGGCGTAACCGCCATCGCGCAAGGCACTGGCCACGGCCTTCGCCATGCCACCGCTGCCTCGTAGGGCAAAGGTCGATGCTTTCGGCACGGCATGCTTTTTCAGTAACTGCTCGATCGCGATGTAGTCGGTGTTGTAGGCCTTGAGGTGCCCGTCGGTGTTAACGATGGTGTTCAGGGAGTCGATGGCTTGAACCGAATCGTCGAGTTCATCCACCAAGGCAATAGCGGCCTCCTTGAACGGCATGGAAACCCCGCACCCCCGCACGCCCAGCGCTCGGATACCGCCGATCGCGCCGGGCAAATCCTGGCTACTGAAGGCTTTATAGTAGAAGTTCAGACCCAGCTGTTCGTACAGGTGGTTATGAAAACGCAAGCCGAAATTCCCGGGGCGCGCCGACAGTGACATGCACAGCCGGGTGTCCTTGTTGGGGTGCATCTGCATGGGTAACTCCTTTGAGTAAGCAAATCGGTACAGACCTTACACAACCTTTACCTAGCGGCTGTGCTGTTTTTCAGAAATACGTTGTCTTAAAAGTATCCCCGCGACATTACTTGAGTCTATTGATTGCAGACCACAAGCGCTGGGGCTAACCGAGGAATGACCATGATTCGTACAATCCCCAAGATCGCCTTGCTTGTTGGCGCACTCGCTATGGCAGGCCAAGCCTCCGCCCACGGTGGTGGTTGGGGTGGCCCGGCTGTATTGGGTGCTTTAGTCGGCGCGGCAGTCGTAGGCTCCGTCGTTGCCAGCCAACCGCGCGAGGTCTACGTGCAGCAGCCGGTGTATGTGCAACCGCAGCCGGTCTATGCAGCGCCGCCACCGGTCTACTACGCACCGCCACCTCCGGTGTATGTGCAAGAACAGGTTTACTACCGCCCGGCACCGGTCTATTACGGCCCACCCCGTGGCTACTATGGCCCTCCCCACGGCTATTATCGCCGCGGCTGGTAACCGACAATCGTCACCTCAAAAACAGGCCTCGCCCGACAGCGGGGCCTTTTTTTGCGTGAAAAGTCCGGATTCAGGCTGCCAAGGTCGCTCTGAGGACAATGTTCGAGGCCAAATCGCACATCATCGACACCAATGTCTACTTGCTCGACCTGGCCTTACGCTGTCATGGTTGTGTCACGACACACTCCCACTATCGAGCCTGTCCACCCAATAACAACAAGGACGACTGACCATGCCCACGCAAAACCCGCACCGCACCGCTGGCCTCTGTACGTCCAGCAAGGTCTACAGTGCCCTCACGGAGCTCAAGCACTTGGAGGGACACCGCAGCGCCAAATTCCTTGCGTTGCTGGCAGAAAACCTGGTGCGCAAAGGCCTGCTCAGCGAGCAGGAAGTGGTGAACATGCTCGATCAGGTCGTGGACTGACGTCTCGCGTCGATGTCGACTATCGAGCCAGGTGATTTTTCCTTAGCCGTCCAGACCCGTAAGGTGACCTCCATAGCGATTGGAGGTCCTTATGCCCACTGTTCAGATCATGTCCGTCATTGGCAGCGCCGTCCCCGCCGCTCTTCGAGCGTCGGGATTACTCGCCTGCTGGTACCTGGTTCGCGATGGCGAAGCCATCAGCGGCCCTTTTAAAAGCAGCCGTGAAGCCGCTGCAAGCCTGAAGCCTGAAGCTTGAAGCGTGAAGCGGCTTCTAAGGTAATGGCAACTTGACTCGCGGCTTGCTCTCCACGAACAACGCCCAACTCGACATGAACAACGCCGCCACCAGCGGCCCGATCACAAAGCCGTTCAGGCCAAACACTGACAGACCGCCCAGGGTCGAGATCAGGATCAGGTAGTCCGGCATTTTGGTGTCCTTGCCCACCAGAATCGGGCGCAGCACGTTGTCCACCAGGCCGATCACAAACACGCCGAACAGCGCCAGCACCACGCCCTGCCAGATCGAGCCGCTCAACAGGAAGTACGCGGCCACCGGCCCCCATACGATCCCCGCGCCCACCGCTGGCAGCAACGACAGAAACGCCATCAGCACCGCCCAGAGCAACGCACTGGGGATATCCAGGAACCAGAAGATCAACCCACCCAGCGCACCCTGGGTCACGGCCACCAGTACGTTGCCCTTGACCGTGGCACGCACCACCCGATTGAACTTGAGTTGCAACCGGCGCTTCTGCGGCTCGGCCAAGGGCACTGCCGTGCGCACCTTGCGGACCAGCTCCGGGCCGTCGCGCAGCAGGAAAAACAGCAAATACAGCATGATGAAAAAACTCACCAGGAAATCAAACGTGCCCTGGCCGAAGCTGAACGCCTGGGTCGCGAAGAACTGGCTGCCCTGCATCGCACTCTTGACGATGTTCTCCCGCAAGCCTTCCAGGTTGCCCATGCCAAAGCGGTCCAGCAGGTGCTGGAAGTAGGGCGGCAGCACGTTCTTGAACTGCTCGATATAACCGGCCACATCCAGCTTGCCGCTCTCGACGTTTTTGTAGAGCGTCGCGCCTTCTTGCACCAGCAAGGCACTGGTGATGATCACCGGCAAGATCGCAATGATCAGACAAGCCGACAAGGTCGCCAGGGAAGTGAAATTGCGGTTCCAGCCAAAGCGTTGCTGGAGGCGACGCTGCATCGGGGCAAAGATGATGCCGAGGATGACCGCCCAGAACACTGCGCCGTAGAACGGCAGCAGTATCCAAATGAAAGCGACGGTTACCAGGCCCAGCAGTAACAGCAGGGTTTTGAATTGCAGGTTGGTTTGATTCATGTCCGGTCCATGTCAGAAAAGCATCGGGCCCTTGTAGGCCCTGTTGCTTAGTCCGCAGCGAAACCTGGGAGTGCCCTCGTTTATCGAACAAGCATAGACCGCTTCACTTGGGGGCTTTGGCCTCATCCAGCAAGGTCTGGATCATTTGCTCCTGAGCCTCATAACGACCTTCGCCAAAATGCGTGTAACGCACTTGCCCGCTGGCGTCGATCAGGTAATGGGCAGGCCAGTACTGGTTGTCGAAGCTGCGCCAGATCGCGTAGTTGTTGTCGATGGCCACAGGGTAGGTGATGCCCAGCTTGCGCACCTGGTCCTTGACGTTGCCAATGATGCGCTCGTAGCCGTATTCCGGGGTATGCACGCCGATCACTACCAGCCCGTCCTTTTCGTACTTTTTCGCCCACGCTTTGACGTATGGCAGGGTGTGCTGGCAATTGATGCAGTCGTAGGTCCAGAAGTCGACCAAGACCACTTTGCCTTTCAAGGATTCGCGGGTGAGTTCGGGTGAATTGAGCCACTCGACTGCACCCGCCAGTGGCGGCATGGCACCCTGCGTGTTGGCCCGTTCGGGATCGGCCTTGACCTTGCTTACCACGTAGTCCAGCACTTTGGGGACCGTTTCGAGCACGCCTTTCTCCAGGCTACTGAGGCCTTCGGACGACGTACCGGCCAGCAGGGTTTTGTCGGCGCCGCTGGAAATCACCACCGCCGCCGCCAACACCGCCACCCCTGCCCCACGGCGCAGCCAACCGGTGACCGGGATTGACGCCTTGAGTCGATTGACCAGGCCGCGCCCGGCAAACATCAAGGTGCCCAGGGACAATGCACTGCCCAGCCCATAGGCCACCAGCAACAGGCTGGTGTGCGCATTGGCACCTTGCAACATCGCGCCGGTGAGGATCACTCCCAGGATCGGCCCGGCGCACGGGGCCCACAACAGGCCGGTGGCGACACCGATCAACAGCGCCCTGAGTGGCCCGGACAGCGTGCGGCGGTCCGGATCGATGCGGTTGCCCAGCACCACGAACGGGCGGGCCAGCCAGCCGCCGACCCGCGCAGAGATCAACGACAGCGCAAACAGCACCATCACGATCAGTGCCACGTGGCGGCCGGTGTTACTGGCCTGGACCACCCACTCACTGCTGACCACCGCCAGGCTGGACACCAGCGCGAAGGTCAGGGCCAGGCCGCCAAGAGCCAGCAGGATCGAGCGGCGGGTTCGGTCAGCGGCGGCGAACAGAAACGGCACCACCGGCAGGATACAAGGGCTGAGGACGGTCAGGATGCCGCCCAGGAATGCGATCAATAACATGCTGTTCACCTTATGGCCGCGAAGACTCAGTTATCGCCAATGCAACCATCGCCAAACTTGAGGTAGTCCAGCACCTGGGGCGTATCGTGGGAGTCCAGGTAGGTCATCCGCGCATTGACCACGCCGCAGGCAGGCACGGAATCCTGGCTCATCGACACGACACGCTTGATATCCAGGTGAGTGCCGTAGTCGTAGGCGTGCGCTGTGACGCTGGCTTCGGCGCGGGCCGACAGCGTGCAGATGTTCAGCGCGGCAAACAGGCAGGCGGCGTAGACGGCTTTCGTGTTCATGGTGTTTAGCTCCAGGCATCAAGGTTGGAGGCGATGTGCCTCGTTGCCATCCATTAGAAGCCCCCGGGGTATCGCGCCTGTGTCGAAAACCCGCGCGTGTAAATCCACACGTATCCAGGCTGCCTGCCGATACACAGCGATACAAAAAGCCCAAAGAACGACGTGGATCAATAAACCGCCATTGCAGCTCGGCTAACGTCGTGACCTTTTGCGATCCCTACCCATGCCTTCCCTGCTCGCTCCCGAACTGCTCGCCCCCGCTGGCACCCTGAAAAACATGCGCTACGCCTTCGCCTACGGTGCCGATGCGGTCTACGCCGGCCAGCCGCGCTATAGCCTGCGGGTGCGTAACAACGCGTTCGACCACGCCAACCTGGCCTTGGGCATTCAGGAAGCCCATGTGCTGGGCAAGCGTTTCTACGTGGTCGTCAACATCGCCCCGCACAACGCCAAGTTGAAGACCTTCCTCAAGGACCTGGCCCCGGTGATCGCCATGGGCCCGGACGCGCTGATCATGTCCGATCCCGGGCTGATCATGCTGGTGCGCCGGCACTTCCCACAGATGCCGATTCACTTGTCGGTGCAGGCCAACACGGTGAACTGGGCCAGTGTCGAGTTCTGGCAACAGCAAGGGATCTGCCGGGTCATCCTGTCACGGGAATTGTCCCTGGAAGAAATCGGTGAGATTCGCCAGCAAGTGCCGACCATGGAACTGGAAGTGTTTGTGCACGGTGCCTTGTGCATGGCCTATTCCGGACGGTGCCTGCTCTCGGGCTATATGAACAAGCGCGATGCCAACCAGGGCACCTGCACCAATGCCTGCCGCTGGAAATACCAGGCGACCCCGGCGGTGGAAGACGCCACGGGCGACATCGTCCAGCTGTGTCAGCCGGAACCTGCCCTGGGAATCGGCGCACCGACCGACCAGGTGTTCCTGTTGCAGGAAGCCAACCGTCCCAATGAGCAGATGCCCGCCTTCGAGGACGAGCACGGCACCTACATCATGAACGCCAAGGACCTGCGCGCCGTGCAGCATGTGGAGCGCCTGACTCACATGGGCGTGCATTCGCTGAAGATCGAAGGCCGCACCAAATCGCACTTCTATTGCGCGCGCACTGCCCAGGTGTATCGCCAGGCCATCGACGATGCGGTGGCCGGCCGCGCCTTCGACCGCAACCTGATGACCGACCTCGAGTCCCTGGCCCAGCGTGGCTATACCGAAGGTTTCCTGCGCCGGCACGTGCACGATGAATATCAGAACTACCAGAACGGCAGTTCGGTGTCGGAACGCCAGCAATTCGTCGGCGAGCTGACCGGAGAACGTCGCGGCGAACTGGCCGAGGTCAAGGTGAAGAACCGTTTTGCCGTGGGCAATCACCTGGAGTTGATGACGCCCGCTGGCAACTTCCACTTTGACCTGGCCTCGCTGCACAACGCCAAGGGCGAGGCCGTCGACGTCGCGCCAGGGGACGGGCACACGGTGTATGTGCCGCTCCCGGCCGAGCTGGACTTGCGCTTCGGCTTGCTGATGCGCGACCTCTAGCGCTGTCGCGTTCAACCAGACGCCGAAGCTTACGTTGATCAGATCCGGAACTGGCCGACCAACTGCCCCAGGCGCTGACCCAGATCCGCCAGGCTACGGGAGGTCTGGGCGCCCAATTGGGTTTCGTCGGCAACGCTGTCCACCGCCACGGCAATCTGATGCACGCTGCGGTTGATCTCTTCGGCCACGGCCGTCTGCTCTTCGGCAGCGCTGGCGATCTGGGCGTTCATCGAATTGATGGTGCCGATCAGTTGGGCCATGGTGTCGAGGGACGCACCGGCCTCATTGGCCTGCGCCGAGGTGCCGTCACCGGCATCGCTGGAGCGGCGCATGGCATCCACGGCGGCTTCGGTGCCTTTTTGCAGGCGATCGATCATGCCCTGGATTTCCTGGGTGCTGGTCTGCGTGCGACTGGCCAGGGCACGCACTTCATCGGCCACTACCGCGAAACCACGCCCGGCCTCCCCTGCCCGTGCAGCCTCGATCGCGGCGTTGAGCGCCAGCAGGTTGGTCTGCTCGGCGATGGAGCGGATCACGCTGAGCACACTGACGATGGAAGACACGTCCTGCTGCAAGCTGTCGAGGGACACGCCGCTGCTGCGGATGTCGTTCACCAGTGCATGGATCTGCGCGATGCTGCCGTCCACCACGCGCTTGGCGGCCTGGCCTTCGGCGTCGGTCTGCTGGGCCGCCACTGAGGCACCCTGGGCACTGCGCGCCACTTCCTGGGCGGCCGACGACATCTGGTTGATCGCGGTGGCGACCTGGTCGGTCTCGTGGCGCTGGCGCTCCATGGCCTGTTCGGAGCGCTGGGCCTGGTCGGAGACCTGGCTGACCAGGCCAGTGAGTTGGGTGGTCATCTCGGTGATCTGGCGTACCAACCCATGGATCTTGTCGACAAAACGGTTGAACGCGCCTGCCAGGTCGCCCAGCTCATCCTGGCTGGTGATGGCCAGGCGGCGGGTCAAGTCACCTTCGCCGGCGGCGATGTCGTCGAGGTTGGCTTTCATCAGGTGCAGCGGACGCAGCATGGTATTGGCCAGGACGATCCCCACGGCGGCAATCACCAACAGCACCACTACGGCCACGCCGAGGATGCTCAGCAGCACGCCTTCCATGCGTTTTTGCACCTTGGCCTCGACCACCGCCACCTGGGCTTCGATGCCATCCAGGTTCACCGAGGTACCGATGACCATGTCCCACTTCGGCAGGTATTCGGTGTAGCCCATCTTGGGCACCAGCTCGGTCTGGCCCGGCTGGGTCGAACTGTATTGGAGGTAGTGGGTGCCGTCCTTGCCGACCTTGACCAGGTCACGGTTGACGTACACGCCGTTGGGGTCGCGGTTGTCCTTGAAGCTCTTGCCCACACCGTCGGGGCTGTTGCCCTTGAACAGGCGGATGGTCTCGGAGTCGTAGCCGAAGAAGTAGCCGTCCTTGCCGTAGCCGGTGTTGGAGAGCAGCTTGACGACCTGGGCGCGCGCAGCGGTATCACCGGGGGCTGCCGCATCGTAGAGTGGCTTGATGGTGGTCATGGCCACCTCGACATAACTTTGCAGGGTGGCCTTGGCGTCATTGAGCAGGCGCTGGCGGGTTTCGTCGACTTCGTTGCGCGCCTGGCCCTGCAGGATCCAGACGGTGGTCAGGCTGATGACCACGGCAAACAGCAGCACCGGCACTACGGCGAGGGACAGGACTTTGGCCTTGAGGCTCAGACGCATGGCTTTTCTCTCTCTTATTAGTGGCGACTTGAGAGGTTATCGGCCATTTGCCCGGGATCTGTAGGCGCCGGGGACGTCAACGCCTACAGCTGGGGAGGTGTCAGAGGGTCATGGCCGCCAGCCAGCCGAAAGCCAGCAGTGGAAGGTTGTAGTGCAGGAAGGTTGGCACCACCGTGTCCCAGATGTGGTGGTGCTGGCCGTCGATATTCAGGCCCGAGGTGGGGCCGAGGGTTGAGTCCGAGGCGGGCGAACCGGCGTCACCCAAGGCACCGGCCGTGCCGACAATGCACACGATCGCCAGCGGGCTGAAGCCCAGTTGCACACACAGCGGCACAAAGATCGCGGCCAGGATCGGCACCGTGGAAAACGACGAACCGATGCCCATGGTCACCAGCAAACCGACCAGCAACATCAGCAACGCCCCTACCCCACGGCTATGGCCGATGAAGGCCGCCGAGGTTTCCACCAGCGAGCGCACATCGCCGGTGGCCTTGAGCACTTCGGCGAAGCCCGAGGAGGCGATCATGATGAAGCCGATCATGGCCATCATCTTCATGCCTTCGGTGAACAGGTCGTCAGTGTCGCGCCAGCGCACGATGCCCGACACCGAGAAAATCAGGAACCCGGCCAGGGCGCCGATGATCATCGAGTCCAGCCACAGCTGGATGATGAACGCCGAGGCAATCGCCAGGCCGGCCACCAGCAGGGTCAGTGGGTTGTACTGCACCGCCACCTGTTCGACCCGTTCGATTTTCTCCAGGTCGTACACGCGTTTCTTGCGGTAGCTGACAAACACCGCCACCAGCAGGCCCACCACCATGCCCAACGCCGGCAGGCTCATGGCGTGGGTGACGTTGACCTGGCTGACGTCCACACCGCTCTTGGCCACGTTGGCCAGCAGGATCTGGTTGAGGAAGATATTGCCGAAGCCCACCGGCAGGAACATATAGGGCGTGATCAAGCCGAAGGTCATCACGCAGGCGATCAGGCGACGGTCCAGCTGCAGCTTGGTCAGCACGTAGAGCAGCGGCGGCACCAGCAACGGAATGAACGCGATATGGATCGGCAGGATGTTCTGCGAAGCAATCGCCACCACCCACAGCAGGCCGATCAGCAGCCATTTGACATGGCTGCCGCCGGTGGCTTCCTGGCGGTCTACCAGCAGTAGCGCCTTGTCGGCCAGGGCGTGAGCCAGGCCGGATTTGGCAATTGCCACGGCGAAAGCACCGAGCAAGGCGTAGGACAGCGCCACAGTAGCCCCCCCTCCCAAACCACCATTGAAAGCCTTGAGCGTGGCGTCGATACCCAGGCCGCCGGTAAGGCCGCCCACCAGGGCCCCGACGATGATGGCGATGACCACATGCACGCGGGACAGGCTGAGCACCAGCATGGTGCCGACCGCGGCAATGACTGCGTTAATCATGGTTACCTCAAGCAGAAACATAAAAAACAGGCATGCCCGCGCCCAGGCAGCCATCGGGTGGCAGCCAGCGTGCAGGCTTGAAGGAGGTCTTATTAGAGGGCGCGCACTTTGCAGCAGGTGGGCGCTCATGTCAAAAAACCCGTGGTGAGCGAGTGCGCTCGCTCACCAAAAAAGCAGGTTTAAATTGATCGTTTGAATAAAGAAAGATCGGCACCGGCCGATACCTTGGCTCTATGTGTTTTCAGGTAAGGATGTACCGATGTCGCTTAGGCAGCTCTCCATTCAATGGAAAATCACCCTGCTCGCCGGCCTGTGCCTGCTGGGAATCGTGACCCTGCTGGTGGGTCTGTCGCTGTATCGCATGGAGCAGAGCTCGCAGCAGGTCAAGGCTTCCAGCATGCAGATGCTGGATGAAGCCGCCCAGGCGCGCATCGAGGCCCAGGGTGAAGTGCAGGCACTGGGCATTCGTCAACAGTTCATGGACGCCTACCAGTACGGCCATGGTTTCTCCCGCCAAGTGCTGTTCCTGCGCGAGCAAGCCGAGAAGCGCTTTCTCGACGCCTTCGACACCCGTGAAGACCTGACCCGCCAGGTCAAGGCCGCGCTGCAGGCCAACCCGGATTTGCTCGGTCTGTCCCTGGTGTTCGAAGCCAATGCCCTGGATGGCAAGGATGAACTGTTCACAGGCCAGGCGGAGCTGGGCAGTAACGACAAAGGCCGCTTCGCCCTGTACTGGTCGCAACCGACACCGGGCACGCTGACCTCGATGGCATTGCCAGAAAGCGACATGTCCGATACCAGCATCAGCCCCAGCGGTGAAAAGGCCAACGCGTGGTTCACCTGCCCACGCAGCACGCTCAAGCCATGTGTGATCGAACCGTACTTTTACAAGATCGACGGGCAAAACGTGCTGATGACCAGCATCGTCTTCCCGCTGATGGTCAATGGCAAAGTCATCGCCTCGCTGTCGGTGGACATCAACCTCAACAGCCTGCAGGCGGTGAGCCAACAGGCTAGCCAAAAACTGTACGACGGCCAGACCCAGGTCAGCATCCTCAGCCCCACGGGTTTGCTCGCCGGCTACAGCGCGGACGCCAGCAAGCTCAGCCAGCGCCTGGACCAGGTCGACACCGCCAACGGCGCACAGGTGATCAGCGCCCTGGCCGGCAGTACCCAGATTCGCAGCCTGCGTACCGACCATCAGCTCAAGGTACTGGCGCCATTCACACCGATCCCGGGCGGCAAGCCGTGGGGCGTGTTGCTGGATGTGCCAGAGAAAGTCCTGATCGCCCCCGCCGAAGCACTGAAGGCCCAACTGGATACCGACAATGCCAACGGCACCCTGCTGGAACTGGGCCTGGGCTTGATTGCCGCCGTGGTCGGCTTGATTCTGGTCTGGTTGATGGCACGCAGCGTGACACGGCCGATCCTCGGCGTGGCGCACATGCTCGAAGACATTGCCAGCGGCGAAGGCGACCTGACCCGTCGCCTGGCCTACGACAAACAGGACGAATTGGGCCAATTGGCCGGCTGGTTCAACCGCTTCCTCGACAAGCTGCAACCGATCATCGCCGAGGTGAAACGCTCGGTGCAGGACGCCCGTGGCACCGCCGACCAGTCCGCCGCCATTGCAACTGAAACCAGCGCCGGCATGGAGCAGCAGTACCGCCAGGTCGATCAGGTGGCCACCGCCTCCCATGAAATGAGCGCCACCGCACAGGACGTCGCGCGCAGTGCCGCACAGGCTGCGCAAGCGGCACGCGATGCCGACCAGGCCACCCGCGACGGCCTCACGGTGATCGATCGCACCACCCGCAACATCGGGGAGTTGGCGGCAGATATGAGCACAGCCATGGCCCAAGTCGAAGGCCTGGCCGCCAACAGCGAGAAAATCGGTTCGGTGCTGGAAGTGATTCGCGGCATCGCCGAGCAGACCAACCTGCTGGCGCTGAACGCTGCCATCGAGGCCGCCCGCGCGGGTGAGGCCGGCCGTGGCTTTGCGGTGGTGGCCGATGAAGTGCGCAATCTGGCGCGGCGTACCCAGGAATCGGTGGAAGAAACCCGCCTGGTGATCGAGCAATTGCAAAACGGCACCGAAGAGGTCGTCGGCTCGATGGGCAACAGTTATCGCCAGGCCCAGGGCAGCGTCGAACAAGTCGGACAGGCCGTGACCGCCCTGCGCCAGATTGGCGATGCCGTCACAGTGATCAGCGACATGAACCTGCAAATCGCCAGTGCCGCCGAAGAGCAAAGCGCGGTGGCCGAGGAGATCAACAGCAACGTCGCGACAATCCGCGATGTGACTGAGTCGCTGTCGGAACAGGCGAATGAGTCGGCGCGCGTGAGCCAGGCATTGAACAGTCTGGCGAATCAGCAGCAGGGGTTGATGGATCAGTTCCGCGTCTAAAAACACAGACCTGCAGGAACCGGCTTGCCGGTTCCTGCAGGGTGTGCGTTAACGCTTGGGCAATTCGATCAGCACTTTCAGCCCACCCAACCCACTCTCCTGCAACTGCAACACCCCGCCCCACACCTCGACAATATCCCGCACGATTCCCAGCCCCAGGCCATGCCCGTCAATCTGTTCATCCAGGCGCGCGCCCCGACTGAATACCTGGTCACGCTGGGTTTCGGGGATGCCAGGGCCGTCATCTTCCACCACCAACCGATAGCTGTGCGCCGTCTCGGTGACGGTCAGGCGCACATCGGCATCCGCCCACTTGCAGGCGTTATCCAATAGGTTGCCGAGCAGCTCCAACAGGTCTTCACGGTCCCAGGGCAGTTGCAGGCCGGGCGCGGCGTGGTAGCTCAGGTCCAGGTGCTCACCGTGGATCATGCTCAGGGTGGCGAGCAAACCGGGCAGTTCTTTCTCGCAGTCGAACAAAGCGCCCGGCAGCGTTTCCCCGGCCAGGCGAGCGCGGTTGAGTTCGCGGTTGAGGCGTTGCTGTACTTGCTCCAATTGGTCACGCAGCAGTTTGCTCAGCGCCGGGTGATCCCTGAGCGCCTCGCTCGAGGCCGCGCTCAACAGCACCGCCAGTGGGGTTTTGAGCGCGTGCCCGAGGTTGCCCAGGGCGTTGCGCGAACGCTTGAGGCTGTCTTCGGTGTGGGCCAGCAGGTGGTTGATCTGCGCCACCAGCGGCTCCAGCTCCAGCGGCACCTGGGTATCCAGTTGCGAGCGTTGCCCCTGTTGCAGCTGGGCAATCTGGTTGCGCGCGGTCTCCAGCGGGCGCAAGGCGCGGCGCACGGTGACCCGTTGCAGGATCAGCACCAGCAGCAGCGCCGCCAGCCCCAGCACCAGGCCGATCTGGCGCATCAGGCGAAAGCTTTCGCGCACCGGGGTGTAGTCCTGGGCCACGCTGATGGAAATCGATTGGCCAAAGCGCTTGTAGTCCGAACGCAACACCAGCAATTGCTGGCCTTCCGGCCCCAGTTGCAGGTTGCCCTTCAGGCCGGCCTCGGGCAGGCGCGGCAGTTCCTGGTCCCATAGCGAGCGGGAGCGCCAGTGGGTATCGGCAAAATCGATGCGAAAGTAATGCCCGGAGAACGGTCGCTGATAGGCCGGCGACAGGCGTTGCTCATCCAGTTGCACGCCGTTGGGCCCGCGCACCAGCGCCACCAGCAGGTTTTCGGCGTCATTGCGCAAGCCGGCTTCCAGGTACCGCTGCAACCCGGCTTCGAACAACCACAAGCTGGTTTGTGCCAGCACCACGCCGACGATCACCATCACGCTGATCAGGCCCAGGCTCAGGCGCCGCTGGATCGACTTCATGCAGGGCTGGCGCCGAACCGATAACCCTGGCCGCGGCGGGTCTCGATCACGCTGCGGCCCAGTTTGCGGCGCAGGTGGTTGACATGGACTTCGAGCACGTTGGAATCGCGCTCGGTCTCGCCGTCGTACAGGTGCTCGGCCAAGTGGCTTTTAGACAGAATCTGTTCGGGGTGCAGCATGAAATAGCGCAACAGGCGGAATTCGGCGGCGGTCAGCTGGATCTCGGCGCCGTCGCGCAGCACGCACTGGCGGCCCTCATCCAAGTGCAGGCCGGCAGCTTGCAGGGTGGGCTGGTTGGCCTGGCCATGGGAACGACGCAACAGTGCCTGGATGCGCAGGTGCAGTTCTTCCGGGTGAAAGGGCTTGGCCAGGTAATCGTCGGCGCCGGCCTTGAGCCCTTCGATACGCTCGGCCCAGGAATCGCGGGCGGTGAGGATCAGCACAGGCGTCGCCAATGCGGCGGCACGCCATTGCGCCAGGACCTCCAGACCAGGCAGACCGGGCAGGCCAAGGTCGAGAATGATCAGGTCGTAGGGCTCGCTTTGCCCCTGATAGGCGGCATCACGCCCGTCGGCCAACCAATCGACGGCATAGCCCTGGCGCTGGAGACCCGCTAACAGTTCATCCGCCAAGGGTACGTTGTCTTCCACCAGCAGCAGGCGCATCAGTCTTCCTCGTCTTTGATCAGCACACCGGTGCTCGCGTCCAGCTTGATCTCGCGCACCACACCTTCGGTAGTCACCAGTTCCACTTCATAGGCATATTGCCCGTGCTTCTTTTCCAGCTCGGCTTCCAGCAGGCGTGAGCCGGGATAGCGCGACATGGCCTGCTGCAACAGTTGCTCCAGCGGCAGGATCACCCCCTGCTGGCGCAGCGCCAAGGCTTCATCCTGGTTGAGGTCGCGGGCTGCCAGGCTGGAGCAAAATGCCATGAGCACCAGCGCCACGCGACTGCAGGCGCGTAAATTTACCTTCATTACGTATCCTGATGATTCTTGAGAACCTGCCCGGTGAGCGCGTCCAATTCAACATCCCATTCGATGCCGTGGGCATCTTCCAATTCAACCTCATAGACGTACTTGCCATAGGCCTCGTCGAGGTCGGTATCCAACAGTGTCGATCCGGGATGCAGGGCCAGGGCCGCAGCTTCCAGTTGGTCAAAGGCGACGATAGTAACAGTGGCAGGCACTTTCAGTGGCTTGTCGGGGTCCACGGCTCGGGCCTGGGTCGCCGTGAGGGCAATAATACCGGCGGCGACCAGAGCGGTGAGGCGCTTCATGATATGTCTCCGTTACAGGATGTTTTCCTACGCCAGCCACCGTACGCGCTGCAACTTAACTGAAACTGAATTGCCACCATGGCAATTCCCGCGAAGGCCTTTTCCCCCACATCCCGCGAGATTTTCTATAATGCCCCGCTCGCTCGACCAGAGACCGGTATGACAGCCATCCACATCAAGTTTCCCGCCCTGACGCTCAAGGCCGGCAAACGCGCCTTTGCGCGCATTCGTGAGCAACGTCTCAAGCCTGCCGACGTCGGCATCCTGCCCGGCGCGGCTGGCGGCCCCAAGGCACTGGGCATCCAGGGCCTGGACCTGGCGCTGTTCGGCGACTGGCTGCCCCGCGCGCCACGGGAGCGCGCGCTGATCGGCGCGTCCATCGGTTCCTGGCGGTTTGCCAGCGCCTGCCTGCCCGACCCGGTGCAAGGCCTGCTGGACCTCGGCCGCCTGTACAACGAACAGCGTTTTGCCAAAGGCGTGACCATGGCCGAAGTCAGCCAAAGCTGCCAGCGCATGCTCGACGACCTGCTGTCCGGGCGCGATGCACGGGTGCTGGACAACCCGGACTATCGCCTCAACATCATGGTGGTCAAGAGCCACGGCCTGCTTGCCGATGACCACCGCGGTCGCCTGGGGCTGGGCCTGTCGTCGGTGATTGCCGATAACCTGCGCGGCCGCGCGCGGCTGTCGCGGCACTTCGAACGCCTGATTATCCACGATCCACGCCAGGCCCCGCCGGTGCATCCGTTGACGGATTTTCCCTCGCGCTTCCTGGCCCTGGAGCTGGGCAACCTGCGCCAGGCACTGCTGGCGTCGGGCTCGATCCCCATGGTGATGCAAGGCGTGCGCGACCTGCCAGGCGCCGGCGCCGGTACCTACCGCGATGGCGGCCTGCTGGACTACCACCTCGACCTGCCCTATCACGGCGATGACATCGTGCTGTACCCGCACTTCACTGATCGGGTCATCCCCGGCTGGTTCGACAAGGGCCTGCCGTGGCGGCGCAGCAACCAGCAAGGCCTGCAAGACGTGTTGCTGCTGGCGCCCTCCAAGGACTACCTGGCCCGCCTGCCCCACGGCAAGCTGCCCGACCGGAGCGACTTCAAGCGCTTCTTGGGCGACGACACGAGCCGCAACAAGTACTGGCAGACCGCGATGAGCGAGAGTCGGCGGCTGGGGGATGAGTTTCTGGCGCTGGCGGATAACGGCCAATTGGGCGAAAGACTAAGCGTCCTTTAGTCGCTGGCTTGCCTGCGATGGCAATAAGCACCTGCACAACGCCTTAGGCTGGGCCGGCGTTCCGGGCTCTTTTCCATAAGTGACCCGCTGCAAGAGCGGAACCCATGGCAGCCGTTACCGCAGAAATGGACAGGTACCCGGTCTGATCCATCACCCAGGTCAGTTGTCAGGCCGCTTTCGCGGGCAAGCCCGCTCCCCCATGTTCGGATCTCGGGAGGCGTGGATAAATGCGGCGCCTATCTATTTTTCACCTGCAAGCCGGCGCCTACAGAGGGACGGTATGCGCGGCAAGGGTTCAAGCTGTTAAACTCGCCGCCTGCCAGACATCGACCGAGCTGAAAACACCGTGGAAATCTTCAAAGAGTTTACCTTCGAATCCGCCCACCGCCTGCCTCATGTACCGGAAGGCCACAAATGCGGGCGCCTGCATGGGCACTCGTTCAAAGTGGCGATCCACCTGAGCGGCGACCTGGATCCCCATACCGGCTGGATTCGCGACTTCTCGGAGATCAAGACGATTTTCAAGCCGCTCTATGAACGCCTTGATCACAACTACCTCAATGACATTCCAGGCCTGGAAAACCCGACCAGCGAAGTGCTGGCCAAGTGGATCTGGAATGAGCTCAAACCCCTGCTGCCGGAGCTCAGCGCGATTCGTATCCACGAGACCTGCACCAGCGGCTGCATCTATCGCGGCGAATAAGCCCGCGATATGAAAAAACCACCCATGCGGTGGTTTTTTTGTGCCCGTCTCCCTTACAGTCGTGGCTTCCTGCCCACAAGGAGCACG
>Ga0065714_10002375_pt1 | contig 22373 bp, 23 predicted proteins | sample MisRhiReplicate2_FD_59101 | JGI IMG/M metagenome (GOLD analysis project Ga0065714, IMG submission 59101) | Miscanthus rhizosphere microbial communities from Kellogg Biological Station, MSU, sample Rhizosphere Soil Replicate 2: eDNA_1 v2... | ecosystem: Host-associated > Plants > Roots >...
ACGGCAGCCACGGCGATGAACACCGCGGCCAGGCCGATCATGCTGTGCATGAAGGCGACCAGTTCGGGCATCTTGGTCATTTCAACGCGTTTGGCCATGATCGAACCGGCAGTGCCGCCGATCAGCAGGCCGACGATCACATAGACGATACCGTCCTGGGCCAGCTCGGCACCGAGCTTGTAGATCAGGCCGACCGTGGTGAGGATCGCCAGGCCCATGCCGAGCATGCCGAACAGGTTGCCACGACGCGACGTGGTGGGGTGCGACAGGCCCTTGAGCGCCTGGATGAAGCAGACCGAGGCGATCAAATACAGGGAAGTAACCAGGTTCATGCTCATGCTTGCTGCACCTCAGCCTTGGCTGCTGCGGCTTTGGCTGCCGGAGCTTTTGCCGGAGCCGCTTTTTTCTTGAACATTTCCAGCATGCGCCGGGTCACCAGGAAGCCACCACACACGTTGACCGCGGCCAGGGCCACGGCCAGGGTGCCCATGGTCTTGCCCAGCGGGGTCACGGTGAGGGCGGCGGCGAGCATGGCGCCGACGATCACGATGGCCGAGATGGCGTTGGTCACGGCCATCAGTGGCGTGTGCAGTGCAGGTGTGACGTTCCAGACCACGTGGTAGCCGACATAAATCGCCAGCACGAAGATGATCAGGTTGTAGATACCAGGGGAGATAAGCTCTTCCATTGTCTGAATCCTTGCTTAGGCGTTTTTGCGGATGACTTGGCCGTCGCGGCACATCAGGCACGCGGCAACGATGTCGTCTTCGAGGTTGATCTCGAACTGGCCTTCTTTGTTGAAGACCAGCTTCAGGAAGTCCAGCAGGTTGCGCGCGTACAGCGCCGAAGCGTCAGCGGCCACCGCGCCGGCCAGGTTGGTCGGGCCGACAATGGTCACGCCATTTTCGACGACCACTTGGTCCGCTACGGTCAACGGGCAGTTGCCGCCCTGGGCTGCTGCGAGGTCGATGACCACCGAGCCTGGCTTCATCTGCGCCACGGTTTCCGCGCTCAACAGCGTCGGTGCCTTGCGGCCCGGAATCAGCGCGGTGGTGATAACGATGTCTGCCAGTTTGGCACGTTCGTGTACGGCCGCGGCCTGGCGCTGCATCCAGCTGGCTGGCATCGGCCGGGCGTAACCGCCGACACCGACGGCGCACTCACGCTCTTCATCGGTCTCGTACGGCACATCGACGAACTTGGCGCCGAGGGATTCGATCTGCTCTTTAACCGCAGGACGCACGTCAGACGCTTCGATCACCGCCCCCAGGCGTTTCGCGGTAGCGATGGCCTGCAAACCGGCCACACCGGCACCGAGGATCAGCACGCGGGCTGCTTTCACAGTGCCCGCCGCCGTCATCAGCATCGGCATGAAGCGTGGATAGTGGTGAGCGGCCAGCAACACGGCTTTATAGCCGGCGATGTTGGCTTGCGACGACAGCACATCCAAGCTTTGGGCGCGGGAGGTACGAGGCGCAGCCTCCAGGGCAAAGGCGGTAATGCCGCATTCGGCCATTTTGGCGTTGGTTTCATTGCTGAACGGATTGAGCATGCCCACCACGACGGTGCCGCTCTTGATCAGTGCGAGCTCACTGTCGCTGGGGGCGACGACTTTGAGAATCAGCTCTGCACCAAACGCATCGTTGGCGCTGCCAATGCTTGCGCCTGCCGCTTCATAGGCACTGTCGACAACGCTGGCATTAATACCGGCGCCGCTTTGCACAGTGACCTTATGACCCTGGCCGATCAGTTTCTTGATGGTTTCCGGGGTAACAGCGACCCGTGTTTCACCCGTCAGGGTTTCGAGAGGAACACCGATTTTCACGTATATCTCCGTACTAAGATAAGAATCCACCATGCGACTGGATGAGCAGTAGCCGCGTAGATACCTTCTGGTTTAGGTGAGCTGGAGTAGAGAGGAAGAAGCAGGCCTGGCTAGGCAAATATTTCCCGGAGCTCGTGGGGGTAGCTCGCTAGAGCTGTAGTGCGAACTGCTGAGGCAATGCAACGCTGGCTAAGCGTTCCACACAGCGGAATACGCAGTAAGTAGCGAGGGGACTTGATTAATGTCGTGAGTAAGCAGCGAGCTTTGTGAGACGTCATCTATAGACACCTTGTACGGCGCAGTGGGAGCGCTCTAGGTTCTCTCTGAAACGCATGAAGAGACGATCCACTCACACGATTTGTGTGGAGTGGTGAACCGAGTCCGTTGTCTCGCGAGTGAGACAATCCTTACTGAAATAGCTAAAAAGGATCAGAACAGCGCATCTCTCATACGATCTATTATTTTTATGCGCTGTGATGATGCACCACTGATATGCTAGCATGCAAGCCTATCGGTGTGATACTTAGAGAAATTTCGCTCGATCGTCTCTCAAGCGATTCCTGGCTTGTGATGCTCCCGACCAATCAGCCCGTTTTCACGCCGTAACGGAGACCAGCACATGAAATACGAAGCGCACAATCGTTTCCCACATGAAAGCGGGAACCGAGAACACTCCGTAAAGCCCTGGCGAATGCCACCGAAACAGTCTAGGTCGCCCTGGTCGAGCGATCGACAATGTGATCCACCTGGATCGCATGTCTCTTCTGCTAATCATCAGGCCAGCGCGACGACCGTCCAGGAGAGTGGATGCCTGGGATGCGAGATGCACCTGCATCGAACAGCAACAACGCTAATACGTAGCCGCTGGAAATTCCGCGGCAAAAACAGAGAGCCTACGGGCCTCTAACTGGCTCAAGCAGGATCCCCTCTACCACAAAATAGGGCTTCAATTTGCCAACTCACCTGAACCGATTCAAGGAACAGTCACCGCACGGAAGCTCAGGTCAATACAAGCCTCAAAAACGAACCTAGCGGATCTGTTCCCTCAGACATGAGGCCGCTCCTATGTACACACCCGACAGCTGCAATCCCCTGGCAAAAGTGTTTTATCGTCCCATCGATGCCGCCATACGCTGGTGCAATCTAATGGCTCATGAAGCCAAAATCCTTGAGTTGGCCTGGGATTGCCCAGCATTGTTGTCCACGACCTTTCCTCAATGGCCGTGCCTCCATGCGAATACCGAGAAAATCTTTGACGCAGTTCGCAACCATGAACTTCCCTACGGAATTCTCGGTACGACGATTACGCCAGGAACACCTATTGATCGCCGATTGATAACTGTCAGACACGCCGACCTCAAATGGTGGATGTTTCATCACTATCCTGACCAGCGTCCAACGTTCCTATTTGGAAAGCTGTCCACCGAAAATGATCAGATAAATATTGGTACTTACCTGGCACTGCAAGCTGATCGAGAAGCCCTTGAAATACAGCTCAAAGCGACGGAATCGGCCCTGCAGGAGCTCATTGAAGAACTCCAGGCTTTGGGTCTCGAAAGGGAAAGTTTACGCAGTCTCGTTAAGACACAAGACCAGCTCAGCGACCGTAGTGAGGTCGGATATCAATGTATCATCGGCGTCCTTCTCGAAACCTTGCTTGGTTCTTCGCCCTCCGGGAAGTCCAACTCGGTATTCAATAGCCAAGCCTCCATTGTTGATTCAATAACCTCGCACTATGAAGGCATCCCTGGCTTGAGCAAACGCTCTCTCGATAAAAAATTCGCGGCTGCGCGGCGCGTGCTTTCCCAGACCTAAGTCTGCACATTGCACTTCAACCCCATGGACTGTAGTGCAATGACTCCCCTCACTTTTCTGCTATTCAATTCAGCACTGGCGAAAGCACCGGTGACGGACGGCCGTGCCCGACTCGGATCATTTTTTAGCGGTAAGCTTTCCGTATTCGGCTCGCTGATAAGAGAACACGTGGTGTCAAAGAGGGCTAGCGCAGGCTAAGCGCCAGACGCCGAGCCTGCGATTGAACCTAAGCACATTTCTTACCTTGCGCGTGGTGAGAACTGTCGAGACACCGCTCCTCTTCCCTCCTGTACTCATTAGGCGTAATGTTTGTAAGCTTTCTAAACATGCTTATAAAAGACGACGTATTTTTGTAGCCCAACACTAATGAAATAGCCCCTACAGTCAATCCTTGCTGCAACAGCGCCAGAGATTCAACCACCAAAAGGCGCTGCCTCCACTCCAAAAACGTCATACCCAGATCGCGCTGGCATCGACGAGCTAGTGTGCGCTCAGACACGTTCAACGACACTGCTATATCTGAAAAGGATCGTTGATCATAAGGATTATTTTTCAATTGCGTTAGCAGCAATCCAAATTGTGGGTCAGCAGAATAAGGCAGGTAGCTACCCGAACTCTTTGCCTCCACAAACCGGTCGACCAACACTCTGAGCAATCGCTTTTCTGCGTCAGTCTGATTAGCACTTTCAGCGCCCTTAGAAACCCCCTCCAAGAGCGAGCGAAGTAATGTATCCACTTCTAAAGTACAGTGCTCAGCGGGTAGCAAATCACTGAATACGTCTGGCAAATAGACGGATATATACCTCGCGTGCTGTCGATTGAAGCTGGAACGCTTTATGCCAGGTGGAAGCCACACCCCGTACTTATGTGGAACGAGATAACGAAAACCCTCTACTTCAACCTCCAACAAGCCTGAGAATGAGTAGATGAACTCACCTCGCTCATTAAAATCTCTAGAGGTAACGGTATTCGCAGGCAGCCAGGCTGACTTGGATAAAATGATATCATCCGCCTGACTAGGAACTCCCCCACTCGCTCGACTCATCGCTTCGCTACCCCATTCCACATCGCTGCGTAGCAACTACTGCTCAATATCACTTGGGGATCAGCCTTTCGCATGCGGCGAGCAATACACAGGTACAGATCGCTTGGGCAGCCGCCTCCAAGGATAACAAGAGCCTGCCGAAGTCAAATTAACCCCTATCGCTCGTGCAAGCGCAACGGCATCCCTTGCAGTGCCCGGAAGGATGTTCAGACTGATGAAGTAACCTCCCTTGGGTTCGCTCCAGCTAGCAAATCCGAATGGGCGAAGGTGCGAATCCAATTGATGAAATACCGCTGAGAATCTCGGAGCAAGCAGTTTTCGATGCCCGTCCATCAGCGACTTCAACCCATCGAGATCCTTCAGGTAGCGCACGTGGCGTAGCTGATTCAACTTGTCCGGTCCGACACTTCTGATCGAGGCGTGGCTAAGCCACCACTCGACGTTGACCTTGGACGAACCAAACAATGCGAGGCCTGCTCCGGCGAATGTCATCTTCGAGGTCGAGCCAAAAACCAAAGCACGATTCGGGTGCCCGTGACGTACACAGGCCTGAGAGATATTGGATATCTCAATGGCGTCCGAAGTCAGGTGATGCAAGGTGTAGGCATCATCCCAAAAAAGCCGAAAGTCCGATGCCGCTGTCTGCATGGATGCCAAGGCTTCAATCACTGTGTCGCTGTAAACGGCGCCTGTAGGATTGCTGTATTTAGGCACGCACCACATACCACGGATGGTCGAGTCTTCAGAAACCAGTTTGCGTACCACATCCATATCCGGACCATCGTCCAACAACGGCACGGGTATCATCCGCACACCAAATGATTCACACAGGGTGAAATGCCGATCGTAGCCGGGTACTGGACAAAGAAAAGCTACGCCTTGAGGTTCTTGTTGCCAAGGCACGGACGATTCAGGAAAACCGTTGTGCATGGCAAAGGCCAGGCAGTCATACATCAATGCAAGGCTTGAGTTTCCAGAGACCACGGTCTGTTCGGCTGGCAACCCGAGTAATGGGGCAAACAATCGACGCGCTTCTGGCAGACCTTGCTGTCCCATGTAGTTACGACAGTCGGTGCCATCTTCAGCAAGGTAGTCACCTGCCAGTGATAGGTCGAGCAAAGCATTAGAGAGGTCCAGCTGTTCAGAGCCAGGAACGCCTCGAGCCATATTGATCGACAGGTCAAGCTCCCCTAGACGCAGGTACTCAGCCTGGACTTGACCATGCAGCTGATCCAGCGCATCGATTGAATAGTCTGCAAGTTTCAATTTCCTACCTCTCTATCACGCAATGAACCCACAGCAGTTGCTTGGCCATGCGACTCAACATCTGAATAATGGAAATCCGAGACATCTCGGTGGTACTGAGTGAGGGCGCTGCGCCTAACATTGCCAACACGCTACGTGTCACGAGGTTGACATCGGGGACCTTGAACAAACCTGCTGCAACGCCGCGTCGGATGATTTCACTTAGCTCACCGATGTAAGCTTCGTCCTGTTCCAGGATTCGACTGAGTTGAGCACCCTGCAAGTGATGCAGCTCAAGGCGTACCAGATGCTCTTCGCGTGAATGCTCCAGAACGTGCTGAACATGAAAAGCGATAAAAGCATCCAGCAGTTTCAGCACTCCGGCACGTTTGGGTTTACGCACCCACCAATCGTTCAGGCGTTGCTGCAACAGTGAATCCAGCACCTCTTCGAGCACATCCAGTTTGCTCGGAAAGTGGTGATAGATACTCCCAGCGTGCAGCCCGACCTTTTTCGCAAGGCTTCGCATGGACATCGCCGCAAAGCCGCTCTCGACCATTAGTTCAAGAGCCGCTTCAACAATCACCTGGTCGGCGCCTATCGCCGGACTCAGAGCACTTTCCTGTCTCATCTCGCACCCGACTCACTGCAGCTCAAACAAGGGTTGGCCATAGCCAATCAGGTCACCCTCTGCGGCCAGTACGGAGGTCACTCGCCCGGCACGATCAGCGGTGACTTCATCGAGTACGACGCCATTCTGGAGAAAAGCCATCACCTGACCTTTCTCGACATTGGCACCGGCCGTGATAAACGGCTCGTCGCGTTGGGGATGACTCAAGCGAAGAATGCCCATCCCTGGCGCCGAAACGATCCCATGGGCTGCCAGATTCGGGCTCACCGGGGTCGATGCCGAGGCTGATGCTGATGCGGGAGAAACGCCGCCGAGCGCTAGACGCAGGCAAGCACCCGCCTGCTCAAACTCAAACGTTTCCAATGAGTGACGTTTCAACAGCTGGACAATCTGTTCAATGAACTGCGGACTCATTTCGAGACCTCCTGATCCTGGCTTAGGTAACGCTCAAGGTGATGGATATCGAAGCCACCCGCAACGAAGCCGGGCTCATTCATCAAACGCTGGTGCAGCGGAATACTGCTTTTAATTCCGCCCAGATCGGCTTCCGCCAGGGCGCCACGCATCCGCTTGATCGCCTGCTCGCGACTCGCTCCGTGAGCCAGAAACTTCGCCACGAGCGAGTCGTAGTACGGAGGCACTTGATAGCCGGCATACAGATGCGTATCGATGCGGATGCCCGGACCGCCAGGGGCAACCCACCGGGTCACCGTGCCCGGAGCCGGAGCGAAACTGAAAGGATCTTCGGCATTGATCCGACACTCGATGGCATGGCCGTTCAGGCTGATCTGATCCTGGCGAATCGACAGCGGGTTGCCCAACGCCACCAGCAATTGCTCGCGCACTATGTCTACCCCAGTCACCAACTCGGTCACAGAATGTTCAACCTGAACCCGGGTATTCATCTCGATAAAGTAGAACTCGCCGTTCTCATACAAAAACTCGAAGGTGCCCGCGCCGCGATAGCCGATCAATTGACAGGCTTTGACGCAACGCTCGCCAATGGCAGCGATGGCTTTACGGTCCACCCCGGGCGCTGGTGACTCCTCGATGATTTTTTGATGGCGGCGCTGCATTGAACAATCCCGCTCGCCTAACCAGACGGCATTGCCGAAACCATCGGCCATCACCTGGATCTCGATATGACGTGGATGCTCAAGAAATTTCTCAAGGTAGACTTCGGGATTACCGAACGCCCGACCAGCCTCCTCCCGCGTCATCGCGACCGCTTCAATGAGCTCCTTGGGGTCACGAACAATCCGCATGCCGCGACCGCCACCACCGCCCGACGCCTTGACGATCAACGGGTAACCACAGGCCTCGGCCAGCTCCCTGACCGTCTCGGCATCGGCAGGCAACGCGCCGGGCGAACCCGGAACACAGGGCACGCCCGCCTCAAGCATCGCCTGTTTGGCGCTGACCTTGTCGCCCATCAGGCGAATGGATGCTGAGGTCGGACCGACAAAAACCAAGCCCGCCTCTTCCACAGCCTGCGCAAAGTTGGCGCTCTCCGCCAGAAAGCCGTAACCCGGATGGATCGCCCCAGCGCCGGTCAGTTTCGCCGCTTGAAGCAGGCGCTGTGGATTCAGATAACTCTCACTCGCCGCAGCCGGACCAATGCACAGGGCCGTGTCAGCCAGCGCTACATGCCGCAGGTCAGCGTCTGCTTGCGAGTGCACGGCGACCGTACGCAAACCCAGATCCCGCGCAGCCCGCAGAATCCGCAGCGCTATCTCACCGCGGTTGGCGATCAGGACAGTGTCGAAAATTTGTTGGGACATCACTTAATCCGCCGCTTCGATAAGGAACAAGGTGCTGCCGGCTTCGATCATCTCGCCGTCACTCTTCAGGATCGCGCTGACCCGCCCCGCCCGATCCGCTTCGATTGGGTTGAGCATCTTCATGGCTTCTACGATGGCCAGCGTCTGGCCCTCTTCCACGACATCGCCGAGCTCGACAAACGGTGGTTGTTCAGGCGCTGAAGAGCGATAAAAAATGCCAACAAGACTCGATGAAACCGGGTGACCATTGGACTGAGGAGCGACCTGAGGCGCGGCCAGCAGAGTTTCAATAGCCACGTCCCTGCTTGTCACAGACAAGGGTGCCTGACGCGGCAGCGACTTTTCGCTCGACAGCGCACGCAAACCAAGACGCACCCGACAATCGCCCTCGCTGTATTCCAGCTCCAGAACCTGCGATCGCTCGACGATCTCGATCAGGCTTTCAATGAATTCAAGTTTCATATCAACATCCGCTTTGCCAGGTTAAGTTCAGCTGTATACGTTCAAACGAAGCTGGCGATTGCTATGCCTACGTCTTCCAGAGTTCGACGTACGTGTGCCGCGATCCCGACGGCTTCCGGTGTGTCGCTGTGAACACAGATCGAGTCGATGGCACAGGGAATGAAACGTCCTGAGACCGTTTCGATACCTTGCGCACGCACCATGCGCACCACTCGCGCAGCGGCTTCATCCGGATCATGGATGACCGCCCCAGGTAACTTGCGGGACACCAGGTGCCCTTCGTCGTTGTAGGCGCGGTCGGCAAAGATCTCTGAACGCACCTGCAAGCCCATCTCAGCGGCAATCCGGGCCTGATGCCCCATAGCGATCGCCAGGCAGATCAGTGAAGGATCAACCGCCTTCACCGCTCGACAGACCGCCGCTGCAACATCAGCGTCGGTCTGAGTCAGATTGCCCAGCGCACCGTGGGCCTTGATGTGGGTGATCGGGTGTCCGGCCCACGTCGCAAGCGCTTGTGCCGCGCCAAGTTGATAGGCGACCAACCGCTCGATTTCACCCATAGAAAACGCCATGTTGCGGCGCCCGAATCCCCACAGGTCCGGAAACCCCGGGTGCGCGCCAACTGCAACGTTGCGAGCCTTGGCCAGGGCGAAAGTCCTGGCCATGACTTCCGGGTCCCCTGCATGAAAACCGCAGGCGATGTTGGCCGAACTGACAATGTTCAGGATCGCCTCATCATCGCCCATCGTGTAGGCACCGAAGCCCTCCCCCATGTCTGAGTTCAGGTCGACGCTAAAGGCTTGTTTTGACATGAATACGCCTCAAAGATAAGTCACTTCAGGCTCGTGTAAATGAGCACTGTATGGCCTGACGCAGCGCCATGAGTTCACGGTCCTGGTGTTCCTGCGCAGCCATTGCTTCAGGGTGATCGACTTCGACAAAACGAAACGTCGAGCCGATGGGCGCCTGAGCCAATCGCCAAAGATCGGCATCGATCACATTGGCGATCTTCGGATAGCCGCCGCAGGTATTCGCATCGGCCAACTGAATGATCGGCTGACCGGAAGGCGGAACCTGCACCGTACCCGGCAGGATCCCGTGGGATAACAACTCCAGTGGCCGGCGGGTTTTCAACTCGGGCCCGATCAAGCGCATGCCCATGCGATTAGCTTCCTGGCTCAGCGTCCAGCCCTGCTGGAAAAACAGCGTCTTGGTCGGCTCGTCGAACTCATTGAACTCGGCCGCTGGCAGTACCCGGATCTCGATGGCTCGATCACGCTCGGGCAGCGCCCAGGACAGGGTCGCGCCCACACCGGCGTGCGGCTTGTATGTCTGATTGCCCAGTACCAAGCGATCGCCGCGCATCAAGCCACGCCCTTCGAAACCGCCGAAGCCGGTTTTCAGGTCGGTGGCTCGCGAGCCCATCACCAGCGGCACCTCGATGCCGCCAGCGAACGACACATAACAGCGCGCGCCCCGCCGAGGCGGTTTGATCTGCAGCGTTTGCCCGGCCTTGCCGTCACAGGCCCACTGGGGAGGCAGCGGCTGTTCATCCAGCAGCGCCTCGCCATCGGCTCCGGTGATTGCAAAGCGGCAATCGCTCAGCAAACGTAAACGGAAGGGAAACAACGCGATCTCCAGACTCGCAGCGTTCGCCTCGTTGCCCAATAATGCATTGCCCATGGCGTGGGCCAGGACATCCATGGCGCCGGACTGACCTACGCCAATGCTGAGATAGCCAGCACGTCCGGCATCCTGGACAGAGTTGAGTACACCGGTAGACAGGATTTCGATCATGATTCAACTCCGGCGATGCTGAAGCGAATTCGATCACCGGGTTGCAGGAACGACGGCGACAATTGTTGTGCGTCGAACAGCTGCACATCGGTACGGCCAATCACATGCCAACCCGAAGGCGCCGAGCACGGCATGATGCCGGCCTGAGCCCCGCCGATGATCACTGCGCCTTGTTCCAGGCGCATGCGCGGCACCGCCCGACGCGGCGTCGCCAGGCGTGGATCGAGACCCGACAAATAAGGAAAGCCCGGCATGGCACCGACACACGCGACCTGGTACGCCGCCTCGCTGTGAAGCCGAATGAACTCGTCGACCGCAAGCCCGGCAAGCGCAGCGATCTGCACCAGATCATCACTGGCGTTGGTGCTATAGATCACCGGAATGTCGATATCCCTGCCTGGAGACTCGTCAGCCGCTGCCTGCTCCCACAGCGTCATGAGCTGATCGCAGAGCACCGCCGGGGACGCTTGCCGAGGATCGTAGACCACCAGCACATTGTTCATTCCCGGCACCAGTTCCTGCACGCCGGGTATCTGCCCGACGGTCCGGGCGAGCGCCAGTACCCGGCGCTGCACGGGTTCGCTGAATCGCGGCCCGGCAGCATCGAGAAACAATCCGCGACTGCCAGCGATACAGACTCTCGGCACCCCATCGAGACTCGCCATGATCAATAACTCACTCGTTGACCGGCACGGTGTAATTGAGGATCAGACGACCGCCGTCTGGGTAGATAGTCTGGCCGATGATGTAAGACGCATCGTCACTGGCCAGGAAGGACGCGACGCTGGCGACTTCCGAGGCTTCGCCACAGCGACCCATCGGGGTACGAGACAGCACCGTGTGTCGTTGAGCCGGGCTGGACATCACCGAGTTGAGGACCAGGTCGGTGGCGATAGTGCCAGGGCCAATCGCATTGACACGAATACCGTGACGAACCAGGCCCACCGCCATAACGGCTGTCAGCTGCTTGATACCGCCCTTGGAAACGGCATAGGCCACCGAGTTGGGGATCGCCAATTCAGCGTTGATCGACGACATGTTGATGATCGAGCCCTGAATGCCCTTCGCGATCATCACTCGAGCGGCGGCCTGACCGATCAGAAACGGCGACTTGAGGTTGACCCGCTGCACACGGTCGAAAGCGTCTTCCGGGAAGTCGACAAAATCGGCGGTGTGGATGATCCCGGCATTGTTCACCACGATGTCCAGCGAACCGAAATGGTCGACGGCCTTGGCCACGATGTTCCTGGCCATATCCGAGGAAATTTCGCTCAAATCGGCGGCGTACCAGGTCGCGTTTTCGCCCAGACGTTCAGCCTGCGCCCGGACCTTGTCGACCTGCACATCGACCAGCACCACCTTGGCCCCATCGGCCAGGAAACGCTCTGCACAAGCAAGGCCCAAGCCTTGGGCGGCACCGGTAACGAGAGCAACTTTATTGGCGTGTTTCATATCGACTCCTGATTCTCATGGAATAAAAAAGGGTGTTAAAAACCGTGGTTCAAGCGCACCTGCGACGGTTGGAAAGCAGCGTCCGACCCGGTGCCCTTATTACGTAATCAGTGACCACCCAGGTAGGCATTGCGGACTTCTTCGTTGGCCAACAGATCCCGACCCGCGCCTGTGAGGCGGATCTCACCGTTGACCAACACATAAGCGCGATCCGAAAGCCTCAAGGCATGGTTGGCGTTTTGTTCCACAAGAAAGATCGTCATGCCGGTGCTCGCCAGGTCCCGAAGGATCGAGAAAATCTGCTTGACCACTATTGGTGCCAATCCCAACGACGGTTCGTCGAGCAACAGCAAGGAAGGACGACTCATCAACGCCCGAGCAATCGCGAGCATTTGCTGCTCGCCGCCAGACATGGTCATGGCCCGCTGATTGCGTCGTTCCCTGAGCCGTGGAAACAGCTCGAACATGCGCTGGATGTCCTCATCGGCGTGCTTGTCGCCAATGGGGATGGTGCCCATCATCAGGTTCTCTTCGACGGTCATGTCGGGAAACACCCGGCGGCCTTCAGGCGACTGGGCAATGCCATTGGAGGCGATGTAGTGGGATGACTTGCGGGTGATGTCGGTACCGCGGTAGAAAATCTGTCCGGCGCTCGCCCGTGGCTGACCGAAGATCGACATCAGCAAGGTGGATTTTCCTGCACCGTTGGAGCCGATCAAGCTGACGGTCTCGCCCTTGTTGATGTGCAGCGAGACCTTCTTCAGCGCCTGAATCGGACCGTAGTGCACATCGACGTCTTTCACTTCAAGGATCGGCACGCTCATACCAGTTCCTCTTCTTCGGCACCCAGATAGGCGGCGATCACTTTGGGGTCGTTACGGATCTGTTCAGGCTGGCCGCGGGCAATCACATTGCCGTGATCGAGCACCACGATGTCGTCGGAAATACTCATCACCATGCCCATGTCGTGCTCGATCAGCACCACCGTCATGCCGTGCTCGTCACGCAGCAAACGAATCATGCCGCTCAAGGCTTCGGTTTCCTGCGGATTCAAGCCGGCTGCCGGTTCGTCCAGGCAAATGATCTCGGGTCGTGTGCACATGGCCCGGGCAATTTCCAGACGACGTTGCTGGCCATAGGAAAGCTCGCCAGCCAAACGGTTGGCACAGTCCACGAGGTCGACCACTTCGAGCCAATAGAACGCGGTGTTCAGTGCGCTTTCTTCCGCCTTGCGATAACCCCGGGTGTTGAGGATGCCGGCGAGCAAGCTGCGGTTGACCCCCATGTGCTGGGCCACCAGCAGGTTCTCGACCACCGACATTTCCTTGAACAGACGGATGTTCTGGAAGGTCCGCGCCAGGCCGGCACGGTTCACCAGATGAGTGCCACCGAACATCTTGTAGAACAGTCGACTGGCGAAGCTTTTCGGCGACACAAAATCGGTCGGCTGAAACGGCTCGCCCAGCAACTTGATCACGTTGGTCCGTGCGCCACCTGTGTTGAGTTCGATCTTCCCGCCGGAGGCCTTGTAGAACCCGGTCAGGCAATTGAATACGGTGGTCTTTCCGGCACCGTTGGGGCCGATCAGGGCAAAGATGGAATTACGCCGGATGGACAGACTGACATCGCGCAAGGCTTTGATGCCGCCGAACTGCATCATCAGATTTTCCACCGACAGAATGACGTCCCGGTTCATGGCGCCACTCCTTTGCGAGGTTGAACGCCGATGCGGCTGATACGAATCAGTCCCCGTGGTCGCCAAATCATCATCAGCACCATCAAGACACCGAATAGCAGCACCCGATACTCGGCAAAGCTGCGCAGCAACTCAGGAGCAACGGTCAAAACAAAGGCAGCGATCACTACACCAACGGTCGAACCCATGCCGCCCAATACCACAATGGCCAGAATCAAGGCTGACTCGAAAAAGGTGAACGATGACGGGTTGACGAAACCCTGATAGCTGGCGAAGAACACGCCCGCCAGACCCGCAGTAGAAGCGCCAATGGTGAACGCCGAAAGCTTGACCAACACATGGTTCAGGCCCATGGACCGACAGGCAATTTCATCCTCGCGCAAGGCTTCCCAGGCACGCCCCATTGGCATCCGGGTCAGCCGATTCTTGATATAAAGCACCCCAAGCACCACCAGAAACAGCACCGCATAGATGAAAATGAACTTCAGGTCGGGGTTGTAGGCGGTGCCAAGAAACTCATGAACCGGAACACCGCCTTCCTTGGCCTTGCGCCCAAACTCCAGGCCCATGAACGTCGGTGCGGGTACTGGGAGCCCATTCGGCCCGCCAGTAAAGGACAACCAGTTGTTCAAGATCAGTCGGATAATTTCGCCGAAACCCAATGTCACGATCGCAAGATAGTCACCGTGCATTCGTAGCACCGGGAAACCGAGCAGACACCCGGCCAATCCGGCGGCGATGGCACAAAGCGGCAGCGCCGACCAGAATCCCAGACCCAGGTATTGGTAACCCAGCGCCAGTCCGTAGGCACCAATGGCGTAGAAGCCCACGTAACCCAGGTCGAGCAATCCTGCCAGACCTACCACGATGTTCAGACCCAGCCCCAACAACACGTAGATTAAGCCGAGTATCACCACCGTCAGCAGGTACTTGTTGGCGAACACCGGGAACACGATGGCGATGACGATCAAGGCCGGAATGATCCAGAGCAGCCGGGATTTGTAATCCGGCGCGAGTACATGGACGCCACCGTCGCCGCCTTTGAACCGAGCGATGAGCGCGGCTCCACTGGCGGTCTGGGTGAAGAGACTGAGCGCCAGGCGACCCACCATCACGATGGCCGTCATCCCGGCCACTCGCGTGGGATGCCAATTGAAACTGTAGCCATCGAGCACGACGCCGACCACAGGGCCGAAGACAATCAGCGCCAGTAGACCGGCCACCAACGCCTCGATCAGACTTTTCTTGATATCCAGCGCCTTGGAGACAGGCGTCGAAGCATCCAGGGTTTTGTTCAAGGTCACGGAAGACATGCTTACACCTTTGTCACGTGTGGACGGCCGAGCAGGCCTTGCGGTCGGAAGATCAAAATCAGCACCAACAGCGAGAAGCTGAAGACATCCTTGTAATCGCTGTTGACCATGCCTGCGAACTGCGACTCAGCCACGCCCAGAATCAATCCGCCCAACATCGCCCCGGGAAGCGAGCCGATGCCACCAAGGACCGCTGCGGTAAAGGCTTTGATGCCAATAATGAATCCGGCATAGAAGTCGAACGTGCCGTAGTTCATGGTGATCAGTACGCCAGCCAATGCCGCCATGGCCGCGCCAATGATGAACACGCTGGAGATGATCCGATCGGTATTGATCCCCAGGATCGAGGCCATCTTGCGATCCTGCTGAACCGCTCGGCACATGCGCCCCAGGGTGGTGTACTGGATGAGATAAGTGAGCGCAGCCATGCCAACAAAGGCCGCCGCAAGAATGAACAGCTTGGTATAGGTCAACTGCACGAACCCGCTGCCCACAGTGAATCTCAGCGACCCTTCGAGCAGTGTCGGGACACCCTGTTGGCGAGCGCCCTGGCTGAGCTGAACGTAGTTCTGCAGGATCAGCGACATGCCGATGGCACTGATCAGAGGAGCCAGGCGCGTCGAATTGCGCAGTGGCTTATAGGCGATGCGCTCGATTACCAGGCCGTACACGCCGGTCACGATGATGGTGAAGATAAGAGTGCCGAGTATCAGAAAGGAAAACGACTCGACGCCGAAGAATGACAACACGGCCAAACCGATCGCTGCCAGATAGGCAGAAACCATGTACACCTCGCCGTGGGCGAAGTTGATCATGCCAATGATGCCGTAGACCATGGTGTAACCGATTGCGATCAGCCCGTACACCGAGCCGAGCGTCAACCCGTTCACCATCTGCTGTAGAAAAATGCCATCCACGATAGGAATTCCGTCTGAGGATCAAGAAGCGCATACCCCGCCCCGGGCTCGTGAAAGAGCCCGGGGCAACTCGAAGGACTGTTGTTCAGAGTTGCTTGTACTTGCCGTCCGAGCCCCACTGGTACATCACGTAATCAGACACCTTAAGGTCGCCTTTACTGTCCCATTCCTTGATCCCCATTGCCGTCGGGACGGGATGACTCTTAAGCCATTGGGCCGCTTTTTCTCCATTAGTACCCTTGGTCGCGCTGAAGGCAGCTGCCAGCGCTTGAACTGAGGTATAGGAGTAAAGGGTGAAGCCTTCGGGCTCGTACCCACTAGTGCGGAACTTCTCGATAACAGCCTTACCGGCCGAACTGTTACGTGGGTCTTTTCCGAAGGTCATCAGCACGCCATCGACATACTTCGGGCCACCGGCAGCACCGAGCATTTCGTCATTAACGACCCCGTCACCGGAAACAAATTTTGCTGTCACACCCTGCTCGCGTAACTGCCGCACAAGCGGGCCGGCCTCGGGGTGCAGGCCGCCGAAGTAAACGACATCAGCGTTGAGTGCTCGAACTTTGGTGACCAGTGAGTTGAAGTCTTTCTCACCACGGGTGAGACCTTCGTAAAGCACCTCCTTCACCCCTTTCTTATTCAGTTCGATCTTCGTAGCGTCGACCAGGCCCTGACCATAAGTGTCCTTGTCGTGGATCAGCACAACTCTTTTAGCTTTCAGCACATCAGCTATGTAATCGCCCGCGACAGTGCCTTGTTGATCGTCACGACCGCAGTTACGGAAGACCGTTGGAAGACCGCGTTCCGTAACCTGGGGATTGGTGGCCGCTGGGGTCATACTGATAACGCCTGCATCGGCGTAAATTTCATTGGCAGGAATAGTGGACGAGGAGCAAAAATGCCCGACCACCGCAGACACCTTATCGGAGTCGATTAGGCGATTGGCCACTGCTACGGCCTGCTTGGGATCGCAGACGTCATCACCTTTGACTAGACGAATTTTTTCGCCATTGATGCCTCCAGATGAATTAATTTCGTCTGCCGCCGCAGATGCTCCCCGCCACATTTGATCACCGTAGGCGGCATATGTCCCTGTCATGGGGCCCGCCACACCGATCACAACGTCTGCATGCACCACTCCACTGACCAATGTCGCTGCCAGGGTCGCACTCACCAAATAGGTTTTCGCCTTACCACTCATATCGCTCGCTCCACGGTAGAACAGCTGTAAAACAACTCGCCGATTAATGCCGCGAAACGCATAGCATTACTTCATCGCCGAATTGCCAAAGGTCAGCAGAAAAATCGTTGGTCGGTGCCAATAACGGCACTAACCAACATTAAGGGCCAATTAGTATTGGGGTTTAATCATGATGCAGCCCCTGACATCGAGGTCCATTCTGACGACAGAGACCTAGCTTGGCTTGAATCATTTAGGCTTATCTTTTGCGGTTTTTTGCATATCAAACTTTTCAGGCAGATAAAAAAAAGCCGCCTGGACACTAGGACCTGGCGGCTTAATCGATGCGACAGAAAAATGAAGTGAGCGCGTGATTCAGAGCCCGCGACTGCTGATCCGATACTGCTGGGGCGTGTAGTGAGTGGCTATCTTGAACTGTCGGGAAAACGCGCTGTGGTCCGCGTACCCACAGTCAGTGGCGATGTCTGTAATGCTGTTCTCAGTGTCTTCGAGCAAACGGCAAGCCCTGTCTATGCGGATCCGGATGAGTATCTGCTTGGGAGTCAGATGGAAGATTTCTTTAGTCAAGCGCTCAAGGGTATCGACAGAAAGGTTCACATTCTGCGCCACCTCTGAGATCAGCAGCTTTTGATCACTCTCCAGCTCCAGGATGCGAATGAACTCCAGCAAGCGCTTGTAGCTGGAATTCTTTTCATCAGGACGGGGCAGAATTCGCGAGACCCCCACCAAACCGTAAAGGCCAGTGCGCTGGTCCAGCATGCGAAACTTGGAACTCAAGCACCACTGTTTTTTGCCGTCGGCGGAAAAGTAGAGACGCAACGCATCGATGATCTTTTTGCCACTGTGAATCACGCTCAAGTCCTGGGCCAGGGTGTTATGCCCGGTGCCGGGGAACAGTTCGTCAGCGGTGGTACCTATTACCCGGCTCTTGCTGCGCATACCGCTCTGTTCAACGATTGCCTGGTTGACCATGACATAACGCGCTTGACTATCTTTGACGTAGAACATCACGTCCGGCAGGCGATCAAAGATCTGCTCCAACAATGGAAGGTTGTTCTCAACACCACGCAGCAACTCCTCATACCCGAACATGACACACCTCGTATTGGCCTGATGGAGCCGAACTATTGTTGAGCCAAACCGTTGCTGCGAAGGGTGCCCCAGAAAATATCGACTGTGCAAGCCCCCGACAAATAGCTAGACAAAACACCGTCTAAATTTTTTGTTCTTAGCGCCCCCTTATACCGCAAAATCGCCATATTTCATGCTGTTGGCTGGTACTTTCATAGCTAACCGGGCCCTACATGACTGATCTATCCCAAGGGGAAATCGCTATGCATAAATCCGCAAAAAATTCCGCATTACTTACAAGCCATTCAAGCGGTCCTCCCCCAAACTGCGATCAGGTTGACACTCAGAGAAATCCTCCATGACTCAGCAATCAGCGTCGGTGGTTATCATCGGCGGCGCCATTATCGGCAGCTTCGTTGCTTTTTCCCTTCGCCGCGAAGGCTTCAAGGGCTCGATCAAGGTCGTCGAACGCGACAGCACCTATCAATTTTCTTCGACCGCCCTGTCGGCGTCCTCTATCCGAACTCAATTCGGTTGTTCCTTCAACATTGGCATGAGCATCTATAGTGCAAGTGTTTTCAAGAATATCCGTCAGTGGTTTGGCGAAGATGCCGATATCGGATTCAAGGAAAGTGGATATTTGATGCTGGGTTCCCCTGAGGGTGTTGCCTCTCAACGAGCCAATGCGCTGATGCAGCGAGAGCTCGGTGCCAGCGTCGATATTCTAACCCCGGCGCAGGCCCTACAGCGTTTCTCTTGGTTGAATGTCGAAGATTTGGGGATCGCCACTTATGGTTCGGCCAACGAGGGCTGGTTCGATGCTTGGGCGCTGTTGCAACTGGTCCGTCGTGAAGCGCGCAAGCTAGGCGTGGAATACATACAAGCCGAGGCTACTGGCCTAACTTGCCGTAACGGCAAAGTCAGCGCTGTGCAATTGGACAATGGCAGCAGCCTGTCATGCGACTGGTGTGTCAATGCCGCTGGGCCGGCGAGCGGCAAGGTCGCCCGCTGGTTGGATATCCCGTTGCCAGTAGAACCACGCAAACGCACGGTATTTCATATAAAGGCCCCAGTATCGACCGACGGTTTCCCCATGCTTTTTGATAACTCGGGTGCGTGGATTCGTCCTGAAGGAGACGGTTTCATCGCCGGTATTCCGCCTATAGACCTGGACCCGGACGCTGATGGTGATTTCGAGCCAGCCTACGAGTTACTGGAGGAAGTACTCTGGCCTCTTCTGGCCCATCGCATCCCTGCCCTGGAGCAGATGAGACTACAGCGGGCGTGGGCAGGACATTACGAGGTCAACCTGCTTGATCACAACGGGGTCATCGGCGCCCATCACGAGATCGACAACTTTCTATTCGCCACTGGCTTTTCCGGACATGGCGTTATGCATTCGCCTGCCACCGGACGCGGGATTGCCGAACTGATCGTTCATGGCCAGTACCGGACAATGGACCTTTCGCCGCTCGGGTACGAGCGGATCCGGGACAATAAACCAATCGTCGAATCAGTGATCATCTGAGGAAGTAACTATCCATAAACGTCCTAATCGTGTTTGCCCACCCTGAACCGGGATCCTTTAGCGCTGCGCTGAAAAACACGGCTGTCTCAACCCTTACCCGTCTAGGGCATCAGGTGACGGTCAGTGATCTGTATGCAATGAATTGGCAGCCGGCGTTGAGCGAAGGCGACTTCGTCGGTGCTCGAGCCGATGCCGATTACCTCGATCTCTCACGCGAACAGGAACATGCCTTCGAGCACAATGCCTATGCCTTTGCGGTCCGTCAGGAACAAGAGAAGGTTGTGGCTGCGGACTTGGTGCTGCTCCATTTTCCCGTGTGGTGGTTCTCCATGCCAGCCATCATGAAAGGTTGGGGCGATCGGGTGTTCAGCCGTGGTTTCGCCTATTCGACGGGGCGCAAGTCGACGTGATCTTTACCGAGATACTGGCCAATGACTGAGCACGTGCGGGGCGCTTCTTTTCAACCCCCGCTGAATGACCAGCATTCACAATGATCGAAAGTTGGGCTCGTATGCCGGACGGCACATCGATCACAGTGCAGCCGGAGAGGAGCACGAGCGGGATGTTGAAAGCCAACGGGCCGCCTTTGAAAAGTGGTCAATGATGTAGAGAAAACGAGGAGCAGCAGAGTCGACGAGTCGCTCATTAAGTGTGTCGAGTGATCAAAGCATGTGTCCAGCCCAAATCTTGCGATTGACCAGATCGGCGGCAATTTCGATGAACGCATCCCCTACAAATTTGGCGGCGGGGCTGACCCGCCTGTCGGCTGGAAAGACTTGAACCAATTTGCGCATGGGAACGGGGTCGACCAAGGGTGCGGCACTGAGCACGCCCGATTCGATTTGCGCGTAAATCGATGCCAAAGGCAAAGCGGTCAAACCGAAGCCATTACAGACCAGGGCAATCATCGCGCCGAAGGAGTCGGCTTCAACGCTGGTCTTGAGCTTGATCCCGACTTCACGTGCACAATCATCCAGAATCACGCGAAGACTATGTCGAGCGCTTGGCAATACCAATGGCTGCTCAGCCAAAGATTCGAACGACACCGGCGTATCAAGGCACAAGTTGGCGCTGGCGGGACCGACCAGCAGCAGATTTTCCATCATCACCGGCACGATACGCAGCGTATGCAGGGGTTGGGGGTCGTAAGAAATCGCCAGTTCCAATTCGCCTCGCTGCACCCAATCCAGCAGGTAGCCGCTGAAGGCGGAGGAAAACCTGACGGCGAGATTCGGATGCGCCTCTTTGATCTTGCGGACTAGAGGGACGGTGACAATTTCCGCGACCGTCGGCGTTGTGCCGATGACGACCGCTCCCCGAAAAGAAGACTTCCCCCCCACCACCGAACTTCGAATGGACTCCATTTCTTCCATGATGCGGGTGGCATGCGCCAGCACTTCGCGGCCGGCATCGGTAATCTCCATGCCTCGTCCATGTCGATCAAACAGGTAGGTGCCGAGCTCTTTTTCCAACAATCGAATTTGTCGGCTGAGTGCCGGTTGTGCGATGTGTAGTCGGTCGGAGGCCTTGCTGAGGCTGCCCAGCTCGGCCACATGAATCAGGGTTTTGAGTTGAACGACATCCATTACCAGGCCAGTCAAAGTCGGGCTCGGCGCGATATGCGTCGAAAGTAGAGTCAGTGTAAACGCATTAGCGACCGTTGGAATGCGACAGAGCCCACGTCGCATGGGACCCGGTGGCTTTCGCGCCGGCTGTATCCCTCAGCCAGCCGGGGTTGCAAGCCAAGCTATAGAATTTCGGTATATCAGTTAGGCCTGGCTGACGGCTTATTCCCCTCCTCTCTCTGCGGTAGCGTGCGATCAATGTCGGCGCCAAACGCGCTCGACTTACTACAAGAATAAGATTCGAGGGTTTGCGCCATGATTTACACCGTTTCTCTTTACCTGACCGACCCGGTTCACCCAGGCAGCGATCAGCTGGCCTCTCGAGTACATCCCCCCTCTTCATCCCCGATTATCAGCGGGTTAAAGCCACTGCGTTAAGCCAATCAACCCGTCGAGCTAGCAACGTCGGAGATGCCTCAATGCGCTCCTCGTATCGTCTCGCCTTGAAGTAAGGGTGAACACTATGTCCGCACCAATTACAGAGTCAACAGACCACGCAGCCAAGACCGATCCGGGGAAAAGTCCGAATCGCATCAGCGCCATCATGGGTGCCTGTTCGGGCAATCTGGTGGAGTGGTACGACTTTTTCATTTATGCCTATACCGCCATTTACTTTGCGGCTTCGTTTTTCCCCAAAGGCGATACAACCAGCCAGTTGCTCGCAACCGCCGGCGTCTTCGCCGTCGGCTTTTTCATGCGGCCGCTCGGTGGCTGGATTTTCGGCTGGATCGCTGACACTCGCGGCCGCAAGGTTTCTATGATCATCTCGGTGTTCATGATGTGCGCCGGCTCGCTGCTGATCGCCGTCATGCCGACCTACGCGACTATAGGGGTCGCGGCGCCGATTCTGCTCGTGGTCGCCAGACTGATCCAGGGCCTGTCCGTCGGTGCGGAGTACGGCACCGGCGCCACCTACATCAGCGAAATTGCGACCCCCGGACGTCGCTGTTTCTATGGATCGTTTCAGTA
>Ga0065714_10002505_pt1 | contig 22372 bp, 17 predicted proteins | sample MisRhiReplicate2_FD_59101 | JGI IMG/M metagenome (GOLD analysis project Ga0065714, IMG submission 59101) | Miscanthus rhizosphere microbial communities from Kellogg Biological Station, MSU, sample Rhizosphere Soil Replicate 2: eDNA_1 v2... | ecosystem: Host-associated > Plants > Roots >...
GCTCTACCAACTCCTTCTGGGCTTCGATGAACTGAAGCAACTCGCTGTCGAATTCTGCGTAACTACTTGTTTACCAAGGAGTTTTCCGTTTCGACTGCGCCGGAAGTGGGGCGAATTATAGACTTCTAGAATCTGCCGTCAACCCTTAATTTGCTTTTTCTATCAAAGGATCTGAAAACGTCCAAATCAAGCCTTTATAAGTGATCGAAAAGGATAGTTGAGCAATATATTGCTCAACGCCGAACAGTTAAGCATCATAGCGCCCACGCTTCTCTTAATATGACTTCGGACGAACACCCCCAATGACCACCTCCCCTCGCAGCCTGGCGTCGACATTGTTCCCGGTCGGCCTGCTGTTGATCGCCATGGCCTCCATCCAGTCCGGCGCCTCGCTGGCCAAGAGCATGTTCCCTATCGTTGGCGCACAAGGCACCACGACCCTTCGCCTGATTTTCGCCAGCGTGATCATGCTGCTTCTATTACGCCCCTGGCGCGCCAAGCTGACGGGCAAATCCCTGCGCACCGTCATCGTCTATGGGATGGCGCTGGGTGGCATGAACTTCCTCTTCTATATGTCCTTGCGCAGCGTACCCTTGGGAATTGCAGTCGCCCTAGAATTCACCGGACCGCTCGCCGTCGCCCTCTACGCGTCCCGGCGCGCAGTGGATTTCCTGTGGATCGCACTGGCAATCATCGGCCTTCTCTTGCTGATCCCCATGGGAGAGGCCAGCAGCGGCATCGACTTACTGGGCGCAGCCTACGCGCTAGGGGCTGGCGTCTGCTGGGCGCTCTACATTCTTTATGGCCAGAAGGCGGGTAATGACAATGGCGTCCAGACCGCTGCGCTTGGGGTAATGATCGCAGCATTGTTTGTCGCACCCATCGGCATCGTCCATGCCGGCAGCGCGTTGCTGACGCCTGCACTGATCCCAGTCGCCCTCGGCGTCGCCATTCTGTCCACGGCCCTGCCCTACACCCTGGAAATGGTCGCCCTGACGCGCCTCCCCGCCCGCACCTTCGGCACCCTCATGAGTATCGAACCCGCTTTCGGTGCGCTTTCCGGCCTGTTCTTCCTGCATGAGCACTTGTCGCTTGCACAGTGGCTGGCAATCACCTGCATCATCCTGGCCTCCGTAGGGGCCACGGTGACGATGCGCAGCGAGTCAAAACCGCTGGTTCCTGCGGATTGAAGTCTGTTTGAATGTAGCTCTGGCATTTAGCGCGCATTTAGGCCATGTTTAAGCCGCAAACGAATGTCATTCATGGAGAGTTTCGACAAGGACAGCGCGAACGCTACACCCGAGAGTGAGTAGAGCCGGCCTCTAGCATTGCGAGGCGGCTATTAAGGATAGGAATGAAGCGAATTTTGATACTGTTAATGGTCATGGCCATTGCCGGCTGTGCCGCGACCACCAAGACAGAAGTAAAACGTGGCAAAAAAGGGCTGCATATCAACTGTTCCGGCCTGTCTTCTTCCTGGGACCAGTGCTACACGAGTGCAACCAACTCCTGCGGTACGAAGGGCTATCGGGTAATCGCAAAGTCCGGTGACAATTCAGAGGAACCTGGGGACTACCCCTTCGGCCTCAACCCTGCCGGCTACACCAGCCGCAGCATGATCGTTATCTGTAAGTAGTTGCTCGAGCAGTCACCCCCTGACTGCTCCTATTAAATTCCAGATACAAATCCAGCCCTTCGCGGCGCTGCGTCTAAACTCCTGCTCGACCACTGAGCCATAGGAGTTCCCATGACGCACAACAACAAAATCGTATTGGTAGTGGGCGCCGGCGATGCAACCGGCGGCGCCATTGCCAAACGCTTCGCCCGCGAAGGCTACGTGGCCTGTGTCACACGACGCAGTGCCGACAAATTGCAGCCGCTGGTAGACAGTATTCAAGCTGCAGGCGGCGAGGCCCATGGGTTTGCCTGCGATGCGCGAAAAGAAGAAGACGTCATCGCACTGATCGAGCAAATCGAAACCGAGCTGGGGCCCATCGAAGCCTTCGTGTTCAACATCGGCGCCAATGTGCCATGCAGCATCCTCGAAGAAACCGCGCGCAAGTATTTCAAAATCTGGGAGATGGCCTGTTTCTCTGGTTTTTTGAACGCGCGCGAAGTGGCCAAGCGCATGGTCACTCGCAATCGCGGCACTATCCTGTTTACTGGCGCCACTGCGGGTTTGCGCGGTGGTGCAGGCTTTGCCGCGTTCGCCGGGGCCAAGCACGGCATTCGGGCGCTCGCGCAAAGCATGGCGCGGGAATTGGGGCCGAGGAACATCCACGTAGCCCATGTGGTGGTCGACGGCGCCATCGACACCGACTTCATTCGTGACAACTTCCCGCAGAAGTACGCGCTCAAGGACGAGGACGGCATTCTCAACCCCGAGCACATTGCCGATAACTATTGGTACCTGCACAGCCAGCCACGCGATGCCTGGACCTTTGAACTGGACCTGCGCCCCTGGAATGAACTCTGGTAAGCACGCCTCCATAATAAGCAGCGAGGATCGACCATGCGTAAAACCCTGGAATTCTTCTTTGATCTCGGCAGCCCCGCCACCTACCTGGCCTATACCCAACTACCCGCGCTGTGTGCGGCAACCGGGACGCAACTGGTCTACAAGCCGATGCTGCTGGGCGGCGTGTTCAAGGCCACCGGCAACGCCTCCCCCATCACCGTTCCGGCAAAAGGTCGCTACATGTTTGAAGACCTTGCGCGTTATGCCCGTCGCTATAACGTTCCCCTCCAGTTCAACCCTCACTTCCCCATCAACACCCTGGTGTTGATGCGCGCGATCACCGGCATCCAATTGCACCACCCTGAACGCTTCCAGGACTTCGTTGATTGCCTGTTCCGCGCTCTGTGGGTAGAAAGCCGTCACTTGGGCGACCCCACGGTGGTAGCTGCCGTGCTCGCCGAGCACGGTTTTAACCCTGATGACGTCGTGGCTCTGGCCAATGACGAAACCGTAAAGGCCGCCCTCAAGGACAACACCGAACAGGCTGTTCAACGCGGCGTGTTCGGCGCACCCAGTATGTTCGTAGGCAACCAGTTGTTCTTCGGTCAGGACCGTCTGGATTTCGTGCGTGAAGCCCTGAGTTAGATCTCGATCGCCAGGCGCCCTTGCGCGCCGCTTGCGAGCAGATCGTAAGCAGCGTTTGCGTTGTGCAAATCGAATTGATGCCCATCCATGATCGGCTTGAGTTTGCCAGCGTCGATCAACCGTGCCGCCTTAGCCAGTATCTGCCCATGATGTTCGCGCCCCTTACCGGTCAGCAACGGCAACAAGGTAAACACACCCGAGTAGGTCGCGCCACAAAACGACAGCGGCGCCAGGCTATGTTGTCCCCATCCCAGGCAACTCACCACATGACCGTGATAGCACTTGGCTGCACGGAAAGATGCATCCAGCGTTTCCCCGCCAACGGTGTCATACACAATGTCGAAGCCTTCGCCTGCGGTGTACTGCGCGACGTACGCTTCGACAGTCTGATGCTGATAGTCAATGAACGTCGCACCCAGCCCCTCGATGACCGAGCGATGCTTGGCGGAGCCTGTGGCATACACGTGTGCACCGTAGGCAATCGCCAATTGCACCGCGACATGTCCTACACCCCCCGCGCCACCCTGGATCAACACGCTGTGTCCGAAACCGACACGAGCCCGGTCCACCAACCCTTCCCATGCCGTAATCAGTACCAACGGCAACACTGCAGCTTCCCGCATGCTCAAGGCCTCCGGTTTTTTCGCCAGCAAGCGGGCATCGACTACCGCATATTCGGCCAACGAGCCCTGTGCGCCGCCGATCCCGGTCGCCAGCGCGTACACATCGTCCCCTGGTTGCCACTCACCCGCGCCAGGACCAACAGCTTCAACCGTGCCCGCCAGGTCCAACCCGAGCACCGCCGGCAAGGGTTGCCGGGCATGGGCAGCCTGGCCTGCACGGATTTTAGCGTCTAGCGGGTTAAGGCCACTGGCGCGGATTCGGACCAGCACTTGGCCAGTGCCTGCTACCGGTTTGGGAATTGTCGCCAGCCGAAACGGAGCATCTGCGGCGTCTACTATCAAGGCGTACATATCAGTCATGTCAGTGATCTCGCGTCATAGAAGAATGAGGCCAATCATCCGCTTGCCGACTCATGCCGATAAGGCGCTAAAAAGCTATAGTGCCCATGCCCATTCGGCATGAATCGGACAGCTCATGGACAAACTCAACGCAATGGCGATTTTCGTTCGAGTGATCGAACGCGGCAGCTTTTCCGCCGTCGCCCGGGAACTGCAAACCACCCAACCTACGATCAGCAAAATCCTGCGCGCCTTGGAGACCGAACTGGGTGGCAAGCTGATTGCCCGCAGTACACGCCAACTGTCCCTGACCGACGAAGGCCAGCGGTACTACCGTCACTGCCGCGAAATTCTCGCAGCCGTAGATGCTGCTGAACACAGTTTCCAGACCGGCAAGGAGATAATCGCCGGTCCCTTGCGCGTCGGTTCGTCGGTGAGTTTCGGGCGCCTGCAGATTGCTGCACGCCTCAGCGATTTCCTGCTGCAATACCCTGATGTGCAAGTGGACCTGCAACTCAACGATCACCTGCAGGACATGGTCAGCGAAGGCCTGGACGTGACCTTGCGAATTGGCGAATTGCGCGACAGCGGCTTGATCGCAAGGCGGATCGGCACTACCCACCGTGTCACCCTCGCCAGCCCGGCCTACCTGGCCAGGCATCCCGCACCGAAAAGCCCGCAGGACCTCAGCCAGCACAACTGCCTGCTGTTCAACCTGCTCAGCAGCCAGAACCAGTGGGTGTACGAAAAGAATGGCGCGCGGCACAGCGTACGCATCGCCGGCAACGCCCAGAGCAACAACTCCGAAGCGGTGCGGGAAATGGTGTTGACAGGGCTCGGCATAGCGCTGTCGCCCCTGTGGCTGTTCTATGACGATTTGAAAGCCGGACGCGTCGTCGCGCTGTTACAGGACTACACCGCACAGTCGCTACCGATCCATGCGGTGGCGGCGCCCAATCGTCGCCAGTCGGCCCGGGTCAAGGCGTTCGTCGACTACATGGCCGACGCCCTGGCCCAGGCGCCTGAACTGCAGGCGTTCAGATAGCGGCAGTGCGTACCTGCAACCATTCAAGCGCGGCGCCGCTGAGCAACGGGCTCAGACGCGAACGTACTTCAGCGTGGTAAGCGTTGAACCACTCGCGCTCGTCCGCCGTCAGCAACGAGGGCTCCAGGCAACGGGTATCGATCGGGCACAAGGTCAGGGTTTCGAACTTGAGGAACTCACCGAACTCGGTCTTGCCCGCTTCGCGGTTCAGCACCAGGTTCTCGATGCGCACGCCCCAACGGCCCGGACGGTAAGTGCCCGGTTCGATAGAGGTGATCATTCCAGGTTGCATCGCCGTTTGCGCAGCAGTGGCAGCCTGATAGGCAATCACTTGCGGACCTTCATGCACATTGAGGAAATAGCCTACGCCGTGCCCGGTACCGTGGCCGTAGTCCACGCCTTCCGCCCAGATCGGCGCGCGAGCGATAGCGTCCAGCAACGGCGACAGGATCCCTTTCGGGAAGTGCGCTCGGGACAACGCGATCACGCCCTTGAGCACACGGGTACAGTCACGTTTCTGCTCCTCACTCGGCGTGCCGATAGGCACCATCCGCGTGATATCCGTGGTGCCGCCCAGGTACTGGCCACCCGAGTCAATCAGCAACAGGCCATCGCCTTCGATCAGCGCGTGCTCTTCTTCAGTGGCGTGGTAATGCGGCATCGCGCCGTTGGCGTTGTAGGCAGCGATGGTGTTGAAACTCAGCGACACATAACCGGGGCGGCGGGTACGCGCAGCGGTCAGGTGCTCGTCGATGGTCAGTTCAGTGATGCGCTCGCGGCCCAGCGCACTCTCCAGCCAGGCGAAGAACTCGCACAACGCCGCGCCATCCTGCTCCATGGCCTGGCGGATGTGTTCCGCGTCGGCCAGGCTCTTGCGCGACTTGGCCAAGGTGGTCGGGTTGAGACCCTCGACCAGCTTCACACCGGCATTGAGGTTTTCCAGCAAACCGGCGGTCACGCGGGCCGGGTCGACCTGCACGCTGGCGCCCGCTGGCACCGCGCGCAATGCATCGGCCACGTCGCTGTAGTCGCGCAGCGTCACGCCATCCTGCTCCAGCACAGCCCGCAACTCGGCATCGACCTTGCTCAGCGCCACAAACAGCGTGGCCTGCTGCTGATTGATCAACGCAAAGGACACAAACACCGGGTTGAACGAAACGTCACCACCGCGCAAGTTGAACAGCCAGGCGATGTCATCCAGGGTGGCAATGAAGTGCCAATCGGCGCCCTTCTCTTTCAACGCGACGCGCAGCGAGGCGAGTTTTTCACCACGGCTCACGGTGGCCTGCGGTGGCAGGTGTTGATAGATCGGTTGGTTCGGCAACGTCGGACGGTCTTGCCAGACCTCATCCAGCAGGTCGATGTCGGTACGCAAGCGTGCACCGCGCTCTGCCAACTTGCCGCCCAGGGTGCGCGCCGATGCCACGGCCATCACCGCACCGTCCACCGCGACAACACCGCCTTCCGGCGTTTGCTCGGCCAGCCACTCCAGCGGACCGGGTTGGCCCGGTTGCAGCTTGACCAATTCGATGCCGCTGCCCTTGAGTTCCTTGGTCGCCTGTTCCCAGTAGCGGCTATCGGCCCACACTCCAGCGAAATCCGCGGTGACAATCAGCGTCCCCACCGAACCATGAAACCCCGACAACCATTGCCGCCCCTGCCAGTAACCCGGCAAGTATTCGGACAAGTGCGGGTCGGCCGACGGCACCAGCAGGGCGTGGATGCCCTCGCGGCTCATCAGTTCACGGGTATGCGCCAGGCGCTGGGGAACCGTTCCATGGGTCAAGGGCTGCGTACTCATTGTGTCTCCTGCTAACCACGAATAATTATTATGTGTTGCGTTAAATGAATCAGACCGCCCAGAAGGCCGGTGCACTGGCCAGGGTGGTTTTGATCAACTGCGCAGCCTGGTCGATGTCCTGCTCGGTGGTGAACCGACCCAGGCTCAAGCGAATGGTACGGCCGGCGCTGCGTGCATCATGGCCCAAGGCGAGCAGCACATGGGACGGCGCATTGCTCGCCGAGTTGCAGGCGGATGTCGCGGAAAAAGCGATCCCCGCGCTGAGCGCAGCGGCATTGAATTCGCCTTCACTGAACGTAAGGCTCAGTGTGTGTGGAATACGTTGAGTCAGGCTGCCATTGAGGCGTACCCCCGCCACCGACGCCAACTGGTCAAGCAGACGCTGGCGCAAAGCTACGATGGCGGCTTTTTCTTCAGCAAAAGATGCCGCGGCCAGGGCGAAGGCGGTGCCCATGCCGGCAATCTGATGAGTCGCCAGGGTGCCGGAGCGCAAGCCGCCTTCGTGGCCGCCACCATGAATTTGCGCCAACACCTTCTGCTGCGCCCGTGGGCCGACATACAACGCGCCGACACCTTTGGGGCCATACAGCTTGTGGGCCGAGAACGACATCAGGTCGACCGGCCATTGCGCCAGGTCGATCGCCACCTTACCCGCGCCCTGCGCCGCATCCACATGCAACAGTGCGCCGTGTTCACGCACGCGGGCACCGATGGCGGGGATGTCATTGAGGGTGCCTAGCTCGTTATTCACCAACATCAGCGATACCAGGAAGGTGTCCTCGCGCATTGCTTCGCTGACAGCATCGGCGCTGATCAACCCATCGGCATCCGGCACCAGGTAGGTCACCGCCACGCCGGCTTCCTGCAGTTGCCGCGCGGTATCGAGGGTGGCCTTGTGTTCGATCTGGCTGGTGATGACATGCCCACCCGCCACGCCCCGCGCCTGCGCCACGCCCTTGATCGCCAGGTTGTTGGATTCTGTGGCGCCAGACGTCCAGACGATTTGTTCAGGGTTGGCACCGACCAACTCGGCCACCTGGCGACGCGCCTGTTCAACCGTTTGCCGGGCCGCCTGGCCGAACGCGTGGGAACTGGACGCGGGGTTACCGAAATTGGCATTGAAGCCCAGACACTCGACCATTACCTGGATGACCCGTTCATCCACCGGGGTAGTGGCGGCGTAGTCAAAATACAGCGGACGTTTATTCATAACGTTAGAAACTCGCAGAGCAGGTTCCCGAGAGCAGCGTCTCAGGGGCATGGACCGGGACAGAGGTCGTCAGGTTTAACCGATCGCATGCCGTGAAAGAAGAACCACTTTATGTAAATGTGCGTAGGAACGCTCCTGGAATTTGAGCTTAACAGGCTCAAAGGCGCCGCCGTTAGATCGATTGGGCGCAAACGCAAAAAGCCGAAAAGTCCGCCCTCCGGACCTTTCGGCTTTTTGATGCAGTGCGAAACGACTCAAACGTTGGTGAATATGCCACTCACCGGGTCGATATTTCCATTATAGGGCACGCTGGTCCCCGCCGCCCTGGCAACAGTCGCCCAGATCCGCTGCATGTCAACGAACGTATTGCCAATCACGGGGTTGCCATATTGCTGACGGTCACCCTGGGCCGTGATGTTGAAATAACGCCCCGCACCCGCGCCGCTCTTCAACAAGCCGCTGGCGCCCCCCATCAATACCAGCGGCATATCCAGCGTGTGTTCGGGCGCGCCGTCGGCCATCTCGCTGGTAAAGACCACCAACGTGTGCTTGAGCAGGCTGTCACTCGGCACATCAGGGTCGGCATGACGCGCCAGTTCGTCCATGAACAATTTGAGTCGTTGGGTGTACCACTGCCGGGACTTTTTCCAGACGTCCAGCCCCGCATAGCGGTGCGCGCAATCATGCGGATTGGTGACGTCACTGACGTCGAGGATATTCAGTGACTCTGCCGAGCGCCCGACCTGAATCGTGGCGACCCGCGTGATGCCGCACGACAGCGCCGTCGCGACCACCTGGTGATGGCTGTTCTGGATCTGATTGCGAAATTGCGCGGACTTGAAAGGCAACGACTCCAGCTCCAGCGGAGAACACTCGCCAATCGGCGGGAGCGTCTCTTCCATGTCCTTGAGGGTCTGCTCGACAGCATCGAGTTGCATCTCGACCTTCTGTTTTTGCGCGCCAGCAAGCCGTCCTCGCATCTCATTGATATCGGCCAGCACCGGGTCGAAGACGTGACGGTTTCGTACCTGCCGATCACGCACCGCTCTGCTGACGGTCCCAAAGATATACTGCGCCAGTAATTCCGGGTCCTGTACAGGCTTGCGAATATCACTGCGAATCTTCGGACCATTCCACGACACATACCAGTCAGTGCCATCAATGCCAGCATGCGGCCCGGCAAACACACTGCGCAGGGTCGGATCCGTCCCGGGCATATGCTGCCCCAGCAACACATCGATCGAAGCCATTTTCTTCTCGCGATCGCGCAGGAGCCAGGTCCATCCATTATGGCCTTCATTACCCGGCCCAAGGATCGTGCCACGCAGGTACAGGGACTGGCTCTTGTACGCGGCCAGTTCCTGGCTGACTTCATTGAGCGTGAAGTCTGAGGTATCCAACGCAGCGGCCTGGGGGTGCCAAAGGCCCCGGCCGTCACTCGAGTATGCGCTGGAGGAGTCGACGGCCAAGCCGTCCGGTACGATGAAAAACACGACTTTGAGCTTCGCCTGCTGGCTTTGTCCCGCCAGCGCCAACCGTGCCAAGCCAAACTGGGTGAGCGGACCATAGATACCGACGGCTGCAAGACCGGCGAGGAAACGACGACGACTTTTCAAGATATCCATGATCAATCCCTCTGCACCTTGAATTGGAACGCGTTGGAAGTACCCAGCGTGCGTAACATCGACGGCAATGAGCCAGTGTTCTTCAGCCCATCAGTCAGTGCCTTCACCGTCGCGGAAGTGGATTCGTCGGATTTGTTCCCCGACGCGAAGCGGAAGTAGCTGTCCGCCATGCAGAACAGCGACGCTGAGTTGTGGGCGATCAGCTTGGAAATATCCCGCACATCGTCGATGGGCACCGTCCCATCAACGCCAACAAATGGGCCGGACGACTTGATCGGCAGCATTTGCGGAAACTGCGCGTAGTTGTAGGCCGGCTCTTGTTGGCGATAGCGCCCCGTAGCGTCGTAGTGCTCCATCGAGGCACCGGTATCGTTCATGTACTGGTGGCACTGCCAGCAACGTCCTCCGGAAGCCTGTTCGCCGTTGACCAGGTCCCAACGCTCACGGGTGGTGATCGCCCGAGGCGGGAACGTCGGCTCCGTCGGCTCAGCTTCCACTGGCGCCCCGAACTCACGGCAGAACAGTTGTTCGCGAATCGTGATACCGCGCTTGACCAGTGAGGTGACCGCGTAGTCGGAGGTAGACGCCTGGAAGAGCCCCAGGTGCAGCAGGCCTCCGCGCTTATCGTCCACGGCAACCTTGCGCATTGCAGTCCCCGCCACCCCATTGATGCCGTAGTGCTCGGCCAATACCTGATTGAGATAGGTGAAACCCGGGTTGAACAACTTATCGAGCGTAGGCTCAGTGCCAAGCATCACCTCACGCGTCAACAGGGCCTGCTCCTGCGTCATCAGTTGGATCTTCTGCTCATCCAGCCCGGGTTTTTCCTGAACGCCGCGCTGGGTCCGGATGTAGTAGCTGATAAACCGGTTGAACTGCTCGATACCCCGTTCAGTGCGCATCATCCGATCAATCTCGGCACTGATCTGCTGCGGCGTTTGCAACTCGTTGCGCTCGGCCTTGGCCAACAGTTGCGCGTCTGGCGTTGTTCCTAGATAGGTGTAGGACAACGCCGTCGCCATCTCATAGGGCGTCAGCTTGTAAACGTCGGATTGCCCGTCGACAGCCTGCCCAAGCTCCGAGCGATAGAGAAAGTTGGGCGACAGCAGCAGCGCGGCGATCAGTGCCTGCTCGCCATGTTCATCCGACAGCGCCTGATAACGGGCACGCTCAGCCTCGTTCAGATGGCGCCGGAACAACTGGTAACCCAAAGCCGTGGTCGAGTCCGTGCCGTTGGCGGCCTTGAGACGCTGCAGCTGTTCGGGAGCCACCCGCTCAGCGATCGATAGCGCCATGTCATACAGCTTCTTGATATCTTCAGCCTGCAACACTCCCTTGCTGGCTTCGCCGGGGTACTTGAAATCCTTGTCGGATTTATCCGCCGGCAACTTCTCTTTGTTGACCTCCACTGCCAGGACATCCCTGACGCTGTTGACGTACTCATCACGTGTCAGCAGGCGCAGCTGACGCTGGCCATGGGTGTCCGCCGGGTTAAGATACGGTGCCCACACAACCTCCAGCAGGTGCTTGCTGATCTGCGTGGCGCAGGTGCTGTCGCAATGCCCAGCCACCGGCATGCTCTGGATCTGGCGCACCAAGGCATCCTGGCCTGCGGCACTCCAGGCCACGGCCATGCGCAAGCTTTTGAAATACTCTACTGCATGGCATTTGGTGCACGATTCGGACAGCACCGTTTCACCCAACTTCTCCTCGTGACGATAAGACACCAGCGCAAGTTGCTGGTCCTGGCTCGCTTCATCGATAGTCAGCGACACCAGTTCCGGTTGCGGCTTCTCCTCTGGGTAGAAGGGATAAATGATCTCGTACTTCCCGTAATCCAGCAGCTCAGTGACGCTTTCACCCCATGGCACTTCCATCACCTTTGGCGCTGTATCCGGCAGGTCTTTTTGCTTGAGGCTGAAGTGCCATTTGGCGGCAGCCACCGATGCCGGTTTGGACGGCGCCATCACGGTGATCTTGATGTTCAACTTGATGGGCCGTTCGCGGTATTGAATGTTGAAAGACGGCCTGTTGTTCTCGGCGGACAGGTTCAGCGACACCGTGCGCTGCTCGGGAATCCAGTGCTTCACATCGTCGAGTTTTACCTGGTAGACACCATAGGGAAGGCCTTGCAGGACCAACGCCGCCTCGTTGTCGCCAGGGTTCAGGGACATGTGGAACAACCGGGTATTGCCATCGGGCGAGATCAACGTACCGCTGGCCATCTCGCTCTCCAGCTCAGGCGACGCTGCCAGCATCGGGCGCAAGGTCAGTTGCGTATCAGGTAGGCCCACCGGGTCATACCAGACCCTGTAGATCACCCCGGCGACGTCATCGGACACCAGCAGGCTCTTGTCGGGCAATTCCAGGAAATCCACCGGCCGCCCCACACAGGAATTGTCCAGGCAATACACATCAAAGCGCTCGGGGTCCTGGATAAAACCATTGATCAACGGGATCTGGTTGACCACCCGCGTACCGCCCTGGACAGTCACGAGCCGAATATCCATGCCCGGCCGTTCCGCGGTGCCGGCGCCGTGCACGGCGACCAGCATAGGCTGGGTATGTGCAGTCGCGGGGTAACCGTCCCAGAACTTCAACCCCAAGGGCGCGGTGTTGGTGCCCAACTCAAAGGCGGCCGGCACATAGTCCTTGGGATCGACCTGCTCCAGGGATTTATCGGAAACGATGGCGCCTTGCACCAAGGGCGGCTGAATCACGCCCGGGTTGCGAAACTCCTCGTCGGTAAAGCCCGGTGTGCCTTTGCCAAATAGATACGGCACACCAAAATGCAGGCCAGGACCACTGATCCGGTTGACTTCATCAGGGTTGGGAAAGCCCTGGCGATTGTTATCGGTGAACCAGATTTCACCGGTCTTCGCGTTCCAGTCGAACCCCACGGAATTACGTACGCCCCGGGCAAGAATCTGCGCTTTACCGGTCACCGTGTCGTAACGCAACAGCGTGCCGTAACGTGGGTCAGCCGGGATCATGCAGAGGTTGCAAGGCGTGCCGACGGCGGTGTAAAGGCCTGTATCGGTGGGGTCCAGCGGGTTGAAATGCAGAGGGTGTTTCATGTGCCAGATGCGGGTGCTGGAACCGGACGCCACGGGCGGCAATGGAAACAACGAATCATCGGCCGGGAACTTGAACACCAATTCGGGCGAAGGATCCTGATAGTGCGCATCGGCGTCGCGCAAACGATAGAGGCCGCCGGTGGTCGAGTAATACAAATCACCGTCGCGATATACCACGCCGTGGGGCTCCTCCAACCCACTGGCGATCACGTAGATGCCTGTCGGCTTGCCCGCACTGTCCAGCGGCAAGGCGTAGATCATATCCGCGATTTTTCCGTCATAGACGTAGGAAGGAATCGCGCTGGACCCGACGTAGAGCACGTTCTTGCCCATGGCCATTTGCCGTGGCTGAATCAACCCCTGGGCAAACAGTTCGATCTTGATTCCCGGCAGGCCGCTCAATTTGCTCACCTGCACCGGTGGCCGGTATTTCAGGGTGACGGCCTGTTCCTCGCCTTCGTTACGTTGGAAGGAAATGATGCGCGGGGTATTCAACGGCACAAACCCATCGGCGACGTTCATCACCAATTGGTAGTCGCATGCCTTCAGGTTATCGAGGTGGACTGTTTCGCCCGATTTGGCGCTGATCGGTATGGCGTCGGCCTTGCAGCGCAATACGCCGGTGACGACCTGATCGGCGTCGGCCACTCCGGGGACCGGCTTGGCGATAGACGCTCGGCCTTGGAGCGTGGTGAAGTTCAAGGTGAGGCGATTGCCTTCAAAACCGCCACATTCACCCAGGTCTTTCCAGGCGTCCGGCCAAATGTTGGCGCCGTTGCCCGCGGGCAGGCCGGGGTTATAGCCCGCTTGCCTGCACCATTGCCAACTGCCGACCCCAAGAGGTGCCTCTTCATCCCGCCAACACTCAAAATGGCGACCAACGTTCTGCACTTGGTCGCCCTGCTCGTACACCTTTCCCGGTTCATAGGCCGGGGCCGTGCACGCCGCTGCACACGCTTCAGAAGCCAGCAGGGACACGAAAAGAAACCAGCCACAACGCGAAACAATACGACTTGACCCGAACGACATCTCCATGACTCACAGCCTCGTTATGAGGCCAGGTGTCGCTCCATCGAAGAAAGACTGCACAGCTTCACAATCCCGTTAGAAAGCGCCTGGCTGGGGCTGCAGCCGGAAAAGGCCAGTGAGCCCCGACGATTCAATTTGGAATGTCTTGCAAGGCTAATCCACTGCGAAACTACGACATGGCGTAAAGCCATAGAGTCAGGAACCAATAGACACTCGACTCAATCACTCGCCTGTGCAGGCGAAATGACTTGCTACACGTAAGGTCTAGTTGGCGGACATCTCGCCGTCAACTGCAACACGTACCTGCCGTCGGGTGGCTCAACTAGGACGGCCACTGCGCTGGGCGGCACGCTGCGCGTTCATTTCAGCCTGTTGATCAAACCCGAACGCTTTCTGCGGCTGTCCGGTCAGTGCGGCGCGCTGCCGTTGATATTCATCAAATGACAACCCACGACGACCCAGTGCTTCCAGGGCCAACTGTTGGGTTTCTGCGGCAGTGTAAGGGCGCAATTCTGGCGAGGGATGGGTCGCGCATCCGCCAAGGACAGCACTGACAATCAATAAGGAAACAGCGAGGAATCGGTTCACGGTAGTGGCCCTGCAAAGTTGGTTTCGAGTCAATGAACACAGGCTACTCCCGCCCTTGCGCAGTGAAAAATCACCTCCCGTGATAGTTGCTATCAACCACGTTGGCACTCTCGATAACGACACCTTTATATTTCCTTATGATCTATAAATATGGAAATACGTTCATTTACGGAATAAATGTAACCCTCTATAAATGGCGCTGCACCGCAACGGCACTGTTGCCCACGCAACTGTTGCCCTGGCAACAGTCATTCAACAAATCACCAGGCAGGCAACAGCAGCTTTTTCACCAGTGAGCCTGCAACCCACGCCGATCAAGGCCTGCGCCCGTTGGTACAGCTCTTGCTCAACAGGTTGCACCCCACCTGCGATGAATCACTGTTGAAAAAGGAACTGTTCATGACCCGTCCCCTGAATGTCGTAGCCCTCTCCGGCGGAACCTGGCGCCCGTCTCGCACCCTGGTCCTGACCCAGGCTGTACTGGCTGAACTGGCCACCTTGCTGCCGATCGAGACCACCCTGATCGAACTGGGCGACATTGCCCGGCCTCTGGGCGGCGCGCTGTCGCGCGACGAGTTGCCCGCTGACGTCGAAGCGCATCTGTTGGCCATCGAACAGGCCGACCTGCTGATCGTCGCCGCGCCGGTCTATCGCGGTTCCTACCCGGGTTTGCTCAAGCATCTGTTCGACCTCGTCGGCCTCAACGCGCTGATCAACACACCGGTATTGCTCGCAGCCACCGGCGGCAGCGAACGCCACGCACTGGTCCTCGATCATCAGTTGCGCCCGCTGTTCAGCTTCTTCCAGGCACTGACCCTGCCGATCGGCGTGTACGCCACCGAGGCGGACTTCACCGACTACCAAATAACCAGCGAATTATTGAAAGCCCGTATTCAACTGGCAGCAGAACGTGCAGCGCCTTTGTTCACTGCGCACTCCCCCTCTCTGCTGAAAATCGCGTAAGGATTTGCCATGGATGTTTTCTGGTTTCTGCCCACTCACGGCGACGGTCATTACCTGGGCACCACTCAAGGTGCACGCCCTGTCACCCTCAATTACCTGAAGCAAGTCGCCCAAGCCGCTGACAGCCTGGGGTACCACGGCGTGCTGATTCCTACCGGGCGTTCGTGCGAAGACTCCTGGGTGATCGCCTCGGCGCTGGTGCCGCTGACCGAGCGCCTGCGTTATCTGGTGGCGATTCGTCCGGGCATCATTTCGCCCACGGTCTCGGCGCGCATGGCCGCGACCCTGGATCGCCTGTCCAACGGCCGCCTGCTGATCAACGTGGTCACCGGCGGTGACCCTGACGAAAACCGTGGCGACGGCAGCTTCCTCGATCACAGTGAACGCTACGAGGTCTCTGACGAATTCCTGCAGATCTGGCGCCGCGTGTTGCAAGGTGAATCGGTGGATTTCGAAGGCAAGCACTTGCGCGTGCAGAACGCCAAGGCCCTTTACCCGCCCGTGCAGAAGCCTTATCCGCCGTTGTATTTCGGTGGGTCTTCCGACGCGGCTCATGACCTCGCCGCCGAGCAGGTGGATGTGTACCTGACCTGGGGCGAACCGCCCGCCGCCGTCGCGGAAAAACTCGCGGATGTACGTGAGCGCGCCGCCCGCCGCGGACGCACCGTGAGGTTCGGGATACGCCTGCACGTGATCGTGCGCAAAACCGAAGAGGACGCCTGGAAAGCCGCCGACACGTTGATCGAGCACATCAGCGACGAAACCATTGCCGCGGCGCAAAAATCCTTCTCGCGCTTTGACTCCGAAGGTCAGCGCCGCATGGCCGCCCTGCACGACGGGCGCCGCGACAACCTGGAAATCGCCCCCAACCTATGGGCCGGTGTCGGCCTGGTGCGCGGCGGTGCCGGTACCGCGTTGGTCGGCAACCCGCAACAAGTGGCCGAACGCATCAAGGAGTACGCCGACCTGGGCATCGAGAGCTTCATCTTCTCCGGCTACCCGCACCTGGAAGAAGCCTATCGCTTCGCGGAACTGGTGTTCCCGCTGCTGCCGGAACCCTATGCCAGCCTTGCCGGGCGTGGCATCACCAACCTCACTGGCCCGTTCGGCGAAATGATTGCCAACGATGTATTGCCAACGACAAAGGCCTGAGTGCAGTGAGGTCGGTTTTATGTGGGGGCGGGCTTACTCGCGAAGGCGTCGGTTCAGTCAATTGACTTACCGCCCGACACTCCGCTTTTGCGAGCAAGCCCGCTCCTACAGTTGGCCTTCATTGCCAAATAGACATTGAGGAACCCCGCGTGACAGCCAAACCCCACAGCGTCCTGCCCTCCCCATTGCAGACCGCCAAAATGCTGGCCGCCGAATTCGCCCTCACCGCCGTCGAACGCGACGAGCGCGGTGGCACGCCCAAAGCCGAACGCGACGCCCTGCGCCAAAGCGGCCTGCTGGCCCTGAGCATTCCCACCCAATACGGCGGCCTCGGTGCACGCTGGAGCGACACCCTGGCAATCGTGCGCGAATTCGCCAAGGTCGACAGCTCCATTGCCCACGTCTTCGGCTTTCACCACCTGATGCTCGCCACCGTGCGCCTGTTTTCGCGTCCGGATCAATGGCAACCCTGGTTCGAACAGACCGCACGTAAGAACTGGTTCTGGGGCAACGCCCTCAACCCGTTGGACACGCGCACGGTGGTCAAGGACTTCGGCGGCTGGCGCGAGTTCTCCGGCAAAAAGAGCTTCTGCTCTGGTGCCAGCGACTCGGAAATGCTGATCGCCTCGGCGGTGGATGAAACCGCCGGCGGCAAGTTGCTGATCGCGGCCATCCCCAGCGGTCGCAGCGGCATTACGCTGCACAACGACTGGAACAATATTGGCCAGCGCCAGACCGACAGTGGCAGCGCCAGCTTCGAGCGAGTACGCGTCGAGGAATCAGAATTGCTGCTCGACCCCGGCCCGCTGAGTACGCCTTTCGCCTGCCTGCGCCCGTTGATCGCCCAGCTGACCTTCACGCATATGTTCCTGGGTATTGCCGAAGGCGCCTTCGAAGAGGCGCGCAACTACACGCTCACCGAAACCCGCTCGTGGCACAAATCCAGCGCCGAAGACGTGCGCCAGGACCCTTACGTGCTGCATCACTACGGCGAATTCTGGGTCGCCCTGGAAGGTGTGCGCCTGCTGGTGGAACGCGCCGCCGAGTTGCTCGACCAGGCATGGGCCAAGGGCCCGAACCTCAGCGAAAGCGAACGCGGCCAACTGGCTATCGCAATCGCTACCGCCAAGGTCGCCGCGACCCGCCAGGGCCTGGAACTGTGCAGCCGCCTGTTCGAAGTCACCGGCGCACGCTCCACCCATGCGTCGCTGCGCCTGGACCGTCACTGGCGCAACCTGCGCACGCAAACCCTGCACGACCCGGTGGACTACAAGCTTCATGAACTGGGGGACTGGGCGTTGAACCAATCCCTGCCGATCCCGACGTTCTATTCCTAAGAGAGGTGCCCATGCAGCTTTTGACCCTACCGCCCTCGCCCGCCCTCGCGACGTCGATCCGCGCCACGGCCCAGGTCTTCGAAGACCCGAAATCCCAGGCGCTGCTCGACCACATCCAGCAAGTGGCGCCCAGCGAAGCCAGCGTGCTGATCATCGGCGAGACCGGGACCGGTAAAGAGCTGGTGGCTCGGCATATCCACAACCTCAGCGCGCGGCGCAACCGGCCGTTCGTGGCGGTGAACTGCGGGGCGTTCTCCGAATCACTGGTGGAAGCCGAGTTGTTCGGCCACGAAAAAGGCGCCTTCACCGGCGCCTTGAGTGCCAAGGCAGGCTGGTTCGAAGAAGCCGACGGCGGCACCTTGTTCCTGGATGAGATCGGCGATTTGCCGATGGCGATCCAGGTCAAGTTGCTGCGCGTCCTACAGGAACGCGAGGTGGTGCGCCTGGGTTCGCGCAAGAGCATTCCGATTGATGTGCGCGTGCTTGCCGCGACCAATGTGCAACTGGAAAAAGCCATCAACGCCGGACATTTCCGCGAGGACCTCTACTACCGTCTCGACGTGGTCAGCCTGGAACTCAGCCCGTTGCGCGAGCGCCCCGGCGATATCCTGCCGCTGACCCGGCACTTCATCGAAGCCTACAGCCAGCGCCTGGGCTACGGCCCGATCACGATCAGCCGCGAGGCCGAGCACAAACTCAAAAGCTACAGTTGGCCCGGCAACATCCGTGAGCTGGAAAACGTGATCCACCATACCCTGTTGATCTGCCGCAACGGCGTGATCGAACGCGACGATCTGCGCCTGTCGAACATGCGCATCGAGCGTCAGGACGACAGCCAGTACGCTACCGACAACAGCGCCGAAGCCTTGCTCGCGCGGGCCTTCCAGAAGCTGTTCGAAGAACAGGCCGGCGCCCTGCATGAAAAGGTCGAGGACGCCCTGTTACGCGCGGCCTATCGTTTCAGCCATTACAACCAGGTGCACACCGCCAACCTGCTCGGCTTGAGCCGCAACGTCACGCGCACGCGCCTGATCAAGATCGGTGAGCTGGCCGTGAACAAGCGTCGTCCAGGCGAAAACGTGCAGGGCGAGCGCATGTTGCACCTATCCATTTAGGCGGCAGTGCAACGCGTTGTCATGGCTGCGCTCGAAACTGCGCAACACCTGGAACGAACCAAAGGTCACGGCCGTGGCCTGGTGGGCGCGGATCAGCGTCCAGAAATCTTCCTCGCCGTGTTCAAAACACTTGAACGCCGCCTCGCCATCTTCACGCGAGCGCCATTGCAGGTAATTGAGCACCCGCCGCCCGTCATCACTGACCTGCACGCTCGCATTGATGAAGCCACCATGGCGCTGGGCCAGGCGTTCACTTTGGGTGCTCAATGCAGCCACCAGGGCCAGTTGTTGCTGGGGCTCGATCTGAAACTCGATCAATTGAGTGAAGCTGCGATTTTTCTCTGATACCTGCATGAACACTCCCCTTTCTCTGTAGGCAAGATATTGCGATTCGATGCCACGCAGGGTAAAACCTCTAGTAAAGTCAAGGTCAAGCGCTGTCTTGGAGTTTTTTCATGCTCAACAAGCAACTCACCGTCGGCCAGCTCGCCGCCCGCAGCGGCGTCGCGGTCACGGCCCTGCATTTCTATGAAGCCAAGGGGCTGATCAAGAGCAATCGCAATGCCGGCAACCAGCGCCGCTATCCACGGGATGTATTGCGGCGGGTGGTGGTGATCAAGATCGCGCAGCGTTTGGGCATTCCGCTGGCGACGATTGGCCAGGCGCTGCAGACGCTGCCGGATGGGCGAACGCCGAACGCCCAGGATTGGGAGCGCTTGTCAGCGCTGTGGCAGGAGGACCTGGATGAACGCATCAACAAGTTGATGCTGCTGCGCGACAAGCTCAGCGGCTGTATTGGCTGTGGGTGCTTGTCGCTGGAGGCGTGTCCGTTGCGCAATCAGGATGATCAGTTGGGTGAGCATGGGCCGGGGGCACAGCTGTTGGAGCCAACCACCCAGCCCTGAAGTAACACCCCAATCAGTGACGGAGCTGGCTTGCCTGCGCCCACGTGAGTCTTTGTTGATCGAGAAACAGGGCCCGGCCTTTACGCTGCTGCATCACACTTCATGAACAACCCCTCCACGTTTTCGCCCTTGCCCCCAGCGCTGTGTGATTCCAGGATGCAAGCCATTACAAAGAGGAGTCATTCCATGTTCGCCGGATTCCAGAAAGACCAGTGCCACGTCAACGGCGTGGACATCAGCTACCGCAAAGGCGGCACAGGTCCCGGTCTGCTCCTGTTGCACGGGCACCCGCAAACCCACGTCATCTGGCACAAAGTCGCCGAACAACTGGCCGAACACTTTACCGTCGTGGCTGCCGACCTGCGTGGTTATGGCGACAGCAGCAAGCCACCGGCCAATGACAATCACTCCACCTATTCGAAACGGGAAATGGCCCGGGACGGCGTCGAGCTGATGAGTGCGCTGGGCTTCGAACAGTTCTCGGTGCTGGCCCATGACCGTGGCGCCCGCGTGGCCCATCGCCTGGCCCTGGACCATCCCGCCGCCGTGCAGCGCATGGTGCTGCTGGACATCGCCCCCACCCTGTCGATGTATGCACAGACTGACGAAGCGTTTGCCCGCGCCTACTGGCACTGGTTCTTCCTGATCCGCCCGGCGCCGTTGCCGGAAGCCTTGATCGAGAGCAACCCGGAACTGTACCTGCGCAGCGTCATGGGCAGCCGCAGCGCCGGGCTCAAGCCGTTCACCGACGAGGCCTTCGCCGAATACCTGCGCTGCCTGAAACTGCCGGGCGCCGCCACCGGCATCTGCGAGGACTACCGTGCCGCTGCCGGTATCGACCTTGAGCACGACCAGGCGGACATCGACGCCGGCCATCACCTGACCCTGCCATTACTGGTGATGTGGGGTGCCGAAGGCACCGTTGGCCGCTGTTTCGAGCCGCTCAAGGAATGGCAGAAAGTTGCCACCGACGTACGCGGCAAAGCCCTGCCGGCCGGCCACTACATCGCCGAAGAAGCCCCCGAATTATTGCTGGGCGAAGTCCTGACCTTCCTTCGCTGAGCCAATCAGTAACCCCGTGACCTGACCCACCCACCTCGCAGGCTGCAAACGCCTGCGACGGGTTCGCTTTGCCCCAAGAAACGTACCGAGATAATAACAATGACAATCAGAAAACTGCTGGGAACCCTGTATATCCAGGTGCTCATCGCGATTGCGCTGGGCGTGTTGATCGGCCATCAATGGCCGCAGATCGGCATCGACCTCAAGCCCCTCGGCGATGGCTTTATCAAGCTGATCAAGATGATCATCGGCCCGATCATCTTCTGCACGGTGGTCTCCGGCATCACCAGCATGCACGACGTGAAACAGGTGGGCCGGGTCGGCGGCAAAGCGCTGCTGTACTTCGAGGTGGTCTCGACCATCGCCCTGTTGATCGGCATTCTTGCTGCGCACCTGCTGCATCCGGGCGTGGGCTTCAATATCGATGTGAAGACTCTCGACAGTTCGGCCATCGCCGGTTTTGTCGGTCAGGCTGAGCATGGCGAAGGCGTCACCGGGTTCCTGTTGCACGTGATCCCCGCAACGTTCTTCGATGCGTTTTCCAAGGGCGAAATCCTGCCAGTGCTGTTCGTCTCCGTGCTGTTTGGCGTGGGCCTGGTGATGGTCGGTGAAAAGGGTCGGCCGCTGGTGGGCGTGATCAACCAGGCCAGCGAAGTATTCTTCCGCATCGTCGGCATTATCAGCCGCGTCGCGCCGATCGGCGCCTTTGGCGCGATCGCGTTCACCATCGGAAAATACGGTGTCGGTTCGTTGCTGCCGCTGCTCAAACTGGTGGGCACCTTCTATGTCACTGCGTTTTTCTTTGTTGCCGTGGTGCTCGGCAGCATCGCCCGCTATGCCGGCTTCAGCATTTTCAAGTTGATGGGCTATATCAAGTCGGAGTTGTTGATCGTGCTCGGCACCAGTTCGTCGGAGTCGGCATTGCCGCAGCTGATCCAGAAACTCGAAAGCCTGGGCGCCTCCAAAGGGGTGGTGGGCATCGTGGTGCCGACCGGCTACACCTTTAACCTCGACGGGACCAACATCTATATGACCCTGGCGGTGCTGTTCCTGGCCCAGGCCACCAACATCCACTTGCCGCTGGAGCAGCAGTTGACCCTGCTGGCGGTGGCGATGCTGACCTCCAAAGGCGCAGGTGCGGTAGTCGGCGCAGGCTTTGTGGCGCTGGCTGCCAGCCTGGCGGTGGTGCCGACGGTGCCGGTGGCGGCGATGGTGTTGATCCTCGGCGTCGATCGGTTCATGGCCGAATGCCGCTCATTGACCAATATAATCGGCAACGCGGTGGCCGCCCTGGTGGTGGCCGCGTGGGAAGGTGAACTGGACCGCGAAAAAATGGCGCCCATCGCGCTCAAGCGTGGCCGCCATGCCCGCGCGGCCGAGACGGCGGCCCAGGCCAAG
>Ga0065714_10002352_pt1 | contig 22357 bp, 17 predicted proteins | sample MisRhiReplicate2_FD_59101 | JGI IMG/M metagenome (GOLD analysis project Ga0065714, IMG submission 59101) | Miscanthus rhizosphere microbial communities from Kellogg Biological Station, MSU, sample Rhizosphere Soil Replicate 2: eDNA_1 v2... | ecosystem: Host-associated > Plants > Roots >...
GAAACCATCTCACGTGTTTGTCCCTCCAGGACCAAGGAGTTGCGCAACTCCAGCGCTCACGAATTACCTCGTGCATCCTTTCTGCCTGTCTGATGTGCCTTTGCCGCGTGGCATGCGCACCTTTGAGCACGGGGCTCAGAAACAACGCCATGTCGAATTCAAACTTCATCGCCGACCTCCGATGTAGGCACTCACCACATCGATGCGGTTGTGTCCCAACTCATGGCTGATCTGCTGTCGTGCACGCTGATCAAGCTCCCGATCTTCTCGATGAACACGACCGCCATTGACGGGGGCAGGGAAGCCGGTCATTTGCTCATAGCGCTCACAGGCGTAAGCCGCCCGTAGCTCATGAAAACCTTTCAACCCCTGCTCATGCAGGAGGTCCCGTGCCGGTCGCACAACTGCCTGCATAAAGTCTTTGTAGCTTTCGTCGGGCGCCAACAAATTCCGGCTGCCATTGGGTGAGGTCGCGCTGGCCCAATCCAGGGCATCGCGAACTTGATCCGTGACCGTAATCCAACGCGGTGCCGAGGCCCCTGATCGACCACCTTTGGTGCCATCCTGGATGTTGATCTTGCCCAGTTGCCGAACCTCACGTTGCAGTCGGGGCAGATCGGCCAGGATCGCTTCGCGCAGGCGCATACCAGTCTCACGGGCGAGGAGCACAATGGCACTCACCCTCGATTGCTGACGATCTGACAGTGCCCGTGCGATCAACTCGACCTGCGCACGGTCTTGGCCTTGCGGGGCCTCACGACGCACGCTTGAGCGCTGCAAGCCCAGCGCCTTGCTCGGACTGGGGATTTTGACGTACTGATCACCGCGCAGCGCGGCCATCGTTCGGTTCACGCTGGACAGGCGGTTCTGCGCGGTGGCAATGCCAACGTTGCCCTGATCAACCTGCTCGCGCAAATGGAAGGCATATCGCATAAGGATCTCACGGTCGATCTGTCGCGCGTCGTTGAATCCGGGTCCCTCCTCTGATCGACACCATTGCACGAATGCCTGCCAGCGATCGCTATGGGCTTTGACGGTAGCAAAATGGCCGTCGCCAAACAGGTCTTTCAGGGCTTGCGGTCCGGCATAGCTGAGCTGGCGACCGAAGCCAAAATTGCGCCCAGATCGCTCACCGACCCGAGCCATTTTTCTGCTCCTGATCGACTGCAGCGAGATCATGCAAAAGGGCTTGCCAGTGCGCACTCACGATGGCGAGCTGGGCCCCATCAGTCGGGCGAAAATACAGCGAATTGTTCATGACGAAGAGGATCGCCCCCTCCTCTTCCAACCATTGAATGAGGGCTGTCGTCGAGGTGATAGTTTTACGGGTGGTGGCGACATCGGCGACAGCGGCGACAACCCTTGTCCTGCCTGGTTTTGAGCGTGGCGACAAAGTGGCGACAGTCGCGGCGACAAACCGCGCTTTCGGCTCCTTTTGGCGCTGAGCCAGATGGTTGCGCAGCGCTTCATCAAGATTGAACATGGCGCACCTCGAAGGTATGGCCATCTGTGATCAGCCACTGATGCTCAATCAGCTCGACCAGCAGCTTCGCGGCATGACGGCTGCTCTTACGGGCAAAGCGGGGACCGTTGCGATTCAGCTCTCGAATACTGAAGCGCTTCCACTCCTTGACCTGCAGCCAGCGCAGCAGCCGGTCCGCCTCTTCCTTCATCCGGCACACCGGTTCCTGTTCGGTCAGGCGCTGGATCTCGGTGAGGTAGTAGCCGACTAAGGCGGAGGCCCGTTGGATATGGTCGACCTCCACGACGCCGCTCTCCTCCACTACCGCGAGGATGCCGGCGACGCGCAATAGGTTGTCGGCAGCTTTCGATCCGTTAGACCTCACGCAGGCCAGCTCCCCAAACTCACCCAATTGGGCTTCGATGGCATCATGCAGATCAATCCAGCGACGGCGGGCCAACGGACTAAGGGTCAGCGGTGATAGCTGTAGAGCACCGTCAGGAGACAGTGACCACGGCTGATGAAACAGGGCCGAAAGACGGTGGTGATATCGCTTTAGGGCGGCGTCTTTGGACAAGTCGACAGCCTGGTAACTGCGTTGTCCGGCCAGGCTGGTAGGCCAGGTCATGAGGCAGCGACCGAGGATGCCTTGCCCCTGCAGCAACGGGTCACTGAGCAACTGCATGGCCAAGTACGGTTGCAGCATCAGGTGCAGGCTCACGCGTCGGTCATACGCTCGCAGGCTTTCGCCGGCCATGGAGCGAGCACGATCAATCGGGCTACCGTCCCAGAGTGACGATAAGGTCGTGACCGCTTTCAAACGGTTATCCCGACTCATGGTGCTGCTGCCGAGGAATTGTCCCCCTTCATCGCAGAACAATCCCATGCTCGGCAGGTCGTGACAGAGGCCTTTGATCAGGGCCTCGATAGTCGGGTCCGTGGTGATCAACCGAGGGGCCGAGGGCTCCGCATCGAGCAGCACATCATTTTTAGAGTCGGGATCGGCAGGATTGATATGCTGCGCCTGTCGCTGTGCAGCTCGGTACCGGGCAAGCTGTTCGCGGTAGCGCTGCCACTGTTCCCGTTCCCATTGTCGTGCAGGCAACAATGCACATCGGTCTGCCGCGGTCTTGCGATCACCGGACGCGGCCACCGTGATCAGGTACAGCGACAGGGGATAATTTCTCCCGTCGAGCTGTAAGCCTGCATGACCTTGGGTGGCCAGCGCCGAGGCCGCCAAGACCGATTGTGCGGCCAATGCCTGGGGCACGCCGATGATCTCAGCCATGCGCTCTACTGCGGGTCCAAGAATTCCACCCAGCGCCTGGACTGGATAAGGCTCGGCCACGGGATTCGACTCGATTAACGGTCGAGGGGATCGTGGTAGTTCAAGCTTCGGATCTAACCGCTGCATGGGCCCTCTCCTCGGTGATGGCTGGCTGTCCTCACGTACTCCCGCCACGGCTGTTGAGTGTTATCAGGGATCAAGGCCCCTGCGGCCTGTGAGGTGTTCACTGACGCGGAACGCACGGCTCCTTACGACCGGGAGCGAGGGCATGAACCCATGAACCTGACCTCCTTTGCGCATCCGAAGAAGCGGGCGGGTGGAGGCTGTGCCGACTGACGAGTTCGGCACCTAGAGATCCTGAGTGGGAGAAGGCAACGACATGTGCATCTGGGGCATGCCTGATTGTCAGTCAGGCGCAGCTCGTCCATGGGCTGCGGCACCGATGCCTGTGTCGTTGCGGATGGCGACGAATCGGAGTTGTCAGCTCGATTGTCACGAGGAGAGTTGCAGCAATGCCTTGTACGACGTGGCTTGCAGCAGTGGTACGAGCGCCCGTCTCTTTCCAGGAGAAAGAGACGGGCGCGGATTGGCGCAGCGAAGTGTGCCGAGAGGTGAGGTTGCTGCAGCGCAGCGAGGTAGGTTCCATCGTCTGCCGCAGTGGGCAGAATAAGTCGAGTAGGCATCCATCACTCCTGGGGAGTGACCGTGCGAGCTGCCGGACGCTAATCGCACTTCGGGAGAACCACCACGCAAGTGGCGTAGCCTTGAAGGTTCTGGCTACCTGGGCTGGTGCTGTCAACGACAGCGGTCCGTGCGCCAATTTTTATACCCACTCGAAAAGACGGTCAAGCGTCACGGCCAAAGCGTGCAAAAAGTGGCGACTGTCGCCACTTTTGTCGCCATGCTCCAGGCCCCGTTCTGTATGGGTTGTCGCCGTTGTCGCCGGTGTCGCCACATCTCTAGCCATAGCCCTACGACAAGCTCTGGTCTGACGCTGAAACTGCGTTGCGCTCGATAGAGATCGTGGGCAATTACTCGGGTAAAAGAAGATGTGGCGCTAATCAAATTTGAAATAGAGGGTGGAACGAGGTGGCTTCGAGAAAAAGCGAGTGAACCCTCCGATCGGCGCGATCAAAGATCGCTGGATCGGAGGGTTTAGCGGGAAAAGAAAATCTCAAACGTCAAGTACAGCCTCAAGCATCAAAGTTGGCTGATTGAGAGGTGGCGGCTTCACGCCGTATGATCAGTGTCTGCTGCAAGCGCAGCAGAAAACCGGCCTCAAACGCTTCCTGAGAATCCCCTGGGTGATGACGCTTTCGGCTCTGCGCCAGTGCCCACCATAACGGCAGTGATGAGCCGTCAAGCCAAGTCTCCGCACAACGAACGCCGTCCTCAATCATTGGGCCGAATTCATTGCCCCATGGGGTCCGGATACCAGGACAACCTTCAGCGGAGGGGACAGAAAAGTACTCACCGATCTGCTGATGAACGCGCTGAGCTGGGATACCGGTCAGATATTGAAACGCTTTGTCGAACAACACTGCGGCATCATCCAGCAGCTCTACAGCCAGCTCAATGCTGATCGCTCAGATGCGCGCATAGGTCTTGGAAGCCCAAGAAGGGCTTCCAAGCTGCGACGGTTTTTGTTCCCTGGAACCCCATCATCACAGACAGACTTAATTGTCTGAGACCAGAAATGGTGCCAACCAAAATATTTTGACACCTAGAAGGAGGTCGCCCCAAATCCAGCATCGACTTTTGACAAAATATTATGACAACACAAGCTCAAACTAAGTCCTCCTCAATTCAGCTTACTCTATGACTTGATCGACACCGAAGTCACCGCAATCGAAGCCGAACTTGAGGCGCTGCAAGACGTCGTCCTCGACGCTAAATTATCTAGGAATACTGACCAACTGGCTGGGCTGAAACGGAGCGACCACTGTACTTCTGGATGGCATTCAGCAACGGCGAGGTGATCAGCGTTGAAACCAAAGCCATGATGACCAAAATGGAAAACAGCTGGGGCGGCATCAAGCCAAGGCTGTGGGCGATATTCAGCACCACTAACTCCATAAGGGCACGCGTATTCAACAACGTGCCGATTCTCAAGGAGTCAGTCATTGAGAATCCCGCCAGCCTGGCGGCCAGGGTGCAACTCAGCCCTTTGCTTAGGCAGGCGCATAAGACCCACGCGAGGCACCAAAGAATGTCCTGAGCAGTCACCATGGATCCAAGTTCAACTTTCATACCTGTGTAGAAGAAGAATACCGGTACCAAAACGATGTTAACGAAAGGGCGCATCCGCAGGTTCCATTGCTCAAGCAAGGCTTTGCATTGATACAACGCGGTGCCCACCAGAAAGCCACCAACAATGGCGAACACACCCAACCACGCGGTGATGACCGCGGTCACAAACACCCCGCCGATGATCGCGCCAAAATGCGCATCGCTCAGTACGGCAGCATGCTGAGTATCAGCTTGCAAGCGTTTGACAAGCCAAGGACGCACACAGCGGAAGAACACCACCAAGAACAGCGCAATAGCCGCCAGTTTCAGCAGCGTTTGCGCCGCGCCTTGACCGCTGGCGAACACCACCACTGCGCCCAGGGCAATCCAGCCGATCAGGTCGTTGATCCCAGCAGCGGCAATCGCGGTCACCCCAGTCTCGCTGTTTTCCATGTTCCGTTCTAGGAGGATTCGGCCAAGGATGGGCAGCGCGGTGATGGAGAATGAGATACCGCAGACCAGCATCAGCCCGAGCAGATCAGGAACCGGGTAGTAGCGGGCATAAATGAAGGCGCAGAACATCCCAGTCAGGTAAGGGATCGGAATGCCCAGCAAGGTGATCCAGCCCAGGGCACGCTTGAGACGACGCTCGCGCAGCAGTTCGAAATCGAACTCCATGCCGATCTGGAACATCATCAGCACGATGCCCAACTGGGACATGACCGTCAGCACCTGTCCGGCGTTAGCATGAAGATACGCACCGCCCTGCGGCCACAGGCCACCTAGAAGCGCACCGAGAACAATGCCACCAGTGATTTCACCCACCGCAATAGGTTGCCCAAAACGCTGAGCTATTTTACCGGCAACCTGGCTGCAAAGGATGATGACGACCAACGCAGCCAACACAATGACTAATAGATTTTCGTGGGGATTGTTCATTACAGAATCCTAGGGAGTGGCGAGAAGCCAAGTTCGTGCAACAGCCCGTCAAGGGCCTGCTTGAACCGTTCCACGTCCAGCGTGGAGGTTTGATAGTTACTGATGGCAACGCGGATATAACGCTCGCCGTTCCATTCCAGCACGCTGGGGTAAGCTAGGTTTCGCTGCTGACAGAGCGCGACCAGACGAGTCACACACTCGGCACTGGCGGTCACAGGCCGAAAGGCAACCACCGGCATGATCTGCTGATCGGGTATCAAGCGATAAGCCGGATCGGCGCTCAGCAGCGCCCGCAAGTGCGCCGTCGCGCCGGTCATATTCCTCAGCAGTTGCCGATAGCCCTCCAGCCCCAGATGCTGCAGCAGGCACCACACTCCCAGCGAACGAAATTGGCGAGTGCCATAGAGGTTCATCTTGAAGGTGTCGAGTTCACCGAGCTCTTCCCAGTAAGGTCCGCCAGCCCAGAAACTGCTGCCAAGCACCTCACCGTTGCGCACCAGCAGGCAACCGACACCGAAGGAGGCGAACATCCACTTGCAGGGGTCGAAGGTGATGGAGTCCGCGTCGCTCAATCCCTGCATGTGACGCCGGGCCTCGGGCAACGCCGCCAGCGCCAGCCCGGCAGCACCGTCAATGTGGAACCAGGCGTTGTAACGGCGAGCTAGCTCGCCGATGCGCCGCAACGGATCAATCGCCCCGGTCGCGGTGGTGCCCAGGACACCGATTAGGCACATCGGCGTGTAGCCGAGCGCAACGTCGTGCGCCAGTCGCAGCTCCAGTTGCTCCGGGAGCAAGGCGCCCTGCTCATCGGTGTCGATCTCCACCAGCGCATCCGCGGCAAAACCCAGCACGTCCAGGGCCTTGGCGATGGAAAAGTGCCCCTCTCGGGACATGTAAATCCGTGGCCCCAAGCCGCCGGCCCGACGCATTTCCGGATGCTGGCGGTGCAGCTGCTCGCGGGCCAGCTTGAGCCCGATCAGGTTGGCCAGCGTACCGCCCCCGGTGAATACCCCGCCGGGCAAACGCCCGACAACTGGGTCGAGGCCAAACAGCGAACGCAGGGCGTGCAGCACCTCGACCTCGACCATAGTCGCCGATGGCCCCGCACGCCAGGCACCGGGGGTCTGATTCAGCGCACTGCCGAGGAAATCCCCCAGCACCGCAGCAGGGTGAGGCCGCGGCGAAATATAGCCGAAGTACAACGGGTGACTGACGTTGCACAGGCCCTGCTGCATCAACTCCACGGCCTGGGCCAGGGTATCGTCCAACGACTGACCGTGTTCGGGCATCGAGGCTGGGTCTTGGGTTCGGGCGGCGATCGAGTCGCTCGCGTACCACAGGGGGAATTGCTCAGGCGTGCCCTGGACGCTGGCAAACAACTCCAACACCCGCTGGCCCGCGGCAAGGATCTGCGGGTTGGCGCCCCACTCGCGCGGCTCAGCAATCATGAGTCACCTCCTGCACCGCAACCTGCAACCGAACCTGCTGCTGAATACCTTGGTGAATCTCCAGCAGTGCCTCACGACTCTCTCCCGTCAGAAGGTAATAACAGTAATGGGGCTGAGCAGAGTCCGGCATGGCCTGCACCCAATCACCGGGATGGGCGAGCACTACCAGCTCGCGCAACTCCGCCAGTTGCTCAAAGACCTGCATGCCTTCGACAGCGAGCAAGGTCCCGCTGGCTTCGATCACCACACCGCCAAACAGCACCGCACCACACTCACCCACCGCCGTGGGCAATGGCACCTGTTCCAGAAGTAGGCGGACCTGAGCGGCATACACGTCGACCCCGCTCAACAGCTCGATGGTCTGCGCGGTGTAGCCGCCCCCAGGACGCAACCCCGCTTCAAGTACCCGGGGCACGCCATGCTGATAGCGGATTTCGACGTGTGCGGCGCCCTGGGTCAGACCTAGCGCCCGCGCAGCGCGCAGCGCAAGCTGACCAATCGAATGCTCCTGTTCGGCCCCCAGCGAGGTGGGCCAGACAGAAGCCGATTCAGCAAAGTAAGGCCCTTGCCCGCCTTCTTTCTCCAGCACCGCCAGGACCTGATCCGTGCCGTCGGGCTGCAGCAACAGATCGACGCTGACCTCCCGCCCTTCGCAAAAGCTCTGGGCAATAAATTGGAGGCTGCTGTGACCGTAGGCAAAGCGATTGCGGTCCTTGAGGGGATCGACATCGGTGGTCTGCTGGATCAGTTCATGCAGTGCCGCAAGGGCTTGCCGGTACTGATATGCATCACTGACCGCAATCACTCCCTGGCTGTTCATCGAGTCGCTAAGCTTGACCACCACCCGTGTCCCGAGGCGCTGGCAGACCTGCTCCCACGGGGTTTCCAGGGTCAACGGCAGCGTCGCCGGCACTGGCACGCCCTGCGCTTCCCACAACAGCGTGGCCAAGTACTTATTGCGACTGCAGACAGCAGTGGCCACCGACATGCCCGGCAGGCCCAGACATTCGGACAACTGCGCGGTCGCCACTACCGCGCCCTCATTGACAGGCAACAGGGCACTGAGAGGATGCGCCGCGTGGTACTCGGCCGCGGCACTAAACAGAGCATCAGTCGGCCACAGAGGCACCTGCAGTACGGCCTCGACCGCTGGGTGCTCAGCCAGAGCCCGCCCGTTGCCGATCAACACCACCCGATAACCCGCGGCGCCCAGACAATCCAGCAGTCTCCGGCTGGGATAGGCATGAATAACGCCAATACGATGTGCTGACATAATATCCCTCCTTAGAATGAGCCGGTCCGTGCACCCGGTTTGTGCTCCAGTACCGTCAGCACCTGCCCGCCAACCTGCCGCTGGGTGGCTTCGAACAAGTCGGTGGTCATGTTGTTGGTCCACAGACGACCACGTTGGGACACCTCGAACGCATCCGCGGTCTCCGAGAGCAGGCCATGTTCGATCCAGTTGGCGATGAGCTCGGGATTGACCGTGGCCAACGCACGCTCGCTGGACTTGTCCAGGCGTAGGAACTTGGGAAACATCACCGCACCACGGTTCTCCGGACGGTCCAGCGCCACCGAGCTTTTCTCGATGCTCGGCAGCCCCTGTTCGATGGCGTCCATATACTTGTTGACGTTGCTGTGCTTCATGTAGCTGAAGCCGTCCACATAACCTCGGGCCGAGGAACCCACGGCCAGTGTCTCGGCACGATGCTCACCATTGCCGCCGCCCCAGAGCAGGCGGAAGTATTCACAGACCTTCGCCTTACGGGTGTAAATCTGATCGGCGACATTGGCATAGCCAGCCTCGGCCAAGCGGTGGCGCAACTGCTCGAACAGCGCGAGCATGATTTTCTCCGAAGGCTTGGCTGGAATGCTGCCCTCATCCATCTGGCGCTTGAACTTTGGCGGGAATGCAAAGTAGTGCAGGTTGTAGTAATCGACGCTATCAAAACCGTCGTCGATCAGCCGTGTCAGGTCTCGGTCCAGGGAGGCCAGGGTCTGCCCCGGCAGGTTGTACATCATGTCGACATTGATTTCGTCGAAGCCGAAACGCCGTCCTTGCTCGCGCACATTGGCCACATCGTCCAAGGTGGCGGCGATGTTGAAGTGCTTGCGCAACTCCGCATCGTAAGTCTGCAGGCCGAAGCTGATGCGCTGCACGCCTTCGTTCTTGAGCACCTCGAGCCGGTAGGGATCGCCCAAGGTCTTGGGCTCGCCTTCAAAGGAAATCTCGGCATCGGCGCTGAGGCTGAAGCTCTCTCTGATAGTGTTGAAAATTCGCTGCAGTTGCTCGGGCGACAGCACCGAAGGCGAGCCGCCACCGAAATACACCGCCCGCAGTTCGCTGGAGCGGCCACGCACGCTGGCCGCCTCAGTGCGGATGTCCTGGCACAGGGCGTTGGTGTAGCGCTCATAGACAGCGGTGTCCTTGTCGACCCGCACATGAAACGGGCAGAACCGGCACATGTCCTGGCAGTACGGAATATGCACATAGAGCAGGGTTTCCACACCCGCGGCCACTGGACTCTCGAAGACCTGGGGCAGACGCTGATGCACAGCGTCCCCCAGCAGCGGGTAGAAGTAGTAGGTCAGCGGATAATAGGCCTCGTACATGGAGTTCCCCTTATCCGGCCAACACTTGATCAGCGTTTCCACTGAGCACGGCTTGCAGCAGTTCGTGATCAAAGCCAGCACCGAGAATCTTCTGGCACACCGCCGAGTAGCTACCGCACACCGGCAGATCGGAGCCGAAAAGTACTTTGCTGTGCACCGCCGGACGCTCGTGCAGCCAGTCCACCAGCACCTCAGGCGGGACTAGGGCGGTATCCAGGTACACCCCCGGATAACGACAGGCCATCTCAAGCGCCTCGTCGTACCAGGTCGGCTTGCCGCCGTGTGCAAAGATCACCTTGAGCCGTGGGAAGGTTTCTACCAGGCGGCGAAAATCCCCAGGCCGGATGAACTTCTGCTCGGTGTCGCGCTGCGCAGTCAGGCCGGTGTGGAACATGACGGGCTGGCCGACTTCAGCACACATTTCATAGACCGCCATCATCGAGTCGAGGTACGGATCAAATCCATGGTCGGCGGGGTAGAACTTGTAGCCCTTGATCCCCCGCTCGAAATCCTTGTGCCACTCTTGGAGTGGATCAGCGTGGTGCAGCGGATTGATATTGCCGAACGGTACAAAGAAAGGATCGCTGCCGCAGAAATCCAGAATCAACTGACTGTCGATGGAAAAGTTGGTCCCCGGCCCGCACTCTGCGAGGATCACCGCACGTGCCACCCCGCGCTCTTGAAGATAAGCCTTCAACGCCAATGGATTGGAAAATATCTCACGAACATCGACCCCTTCTTCAAAAGGAAATTTGGTCAATAGCCCTTGAATGTCGTCACGCAGCAGCGAGAACCTTCCAGCATGAATATGAAAGTCTACGAAGTTCATTATTAAATCCTTTTAAAATGTCGAAATCACGTTCCACAGTTTCGGAGTTTCAAAAACTGGAGCGATTTGCTCTACTGGCAATTGCTGCCGCAGGAACTCCGATAGTGGTTCGATGTGTTCCGCTTCGCGCCACTCAGCGGCCAAGTCTTCAATAACGTGATGTTCCGCCAGCAACTCTCCGCCGTGGTAATGCCGGATAATCGGGTGCAGAAAGTTTGAATCTTCGGCGCGTTTGATGTTCTCTCTGGCAATGCGCGAAACATTGAAAGGGTTGTCAAACTTGCGCTGACCAAACTCCAAGGTCAGTGTCATGTACTCATCAGCGGCAAAGCGTTGTGCGACGTAGTCCTGGGGCAATTCAAGATGCCATTTCAAGCACTGTTGTTGCCGGTCTATCAGCATCACATCTTGCAGGAAGCCTGGTTGCTGCCAGAGGGCCGAGGACTGATTGACCCGCTCGATGATGCGCTCGCATGCCGGCGCCACCTGCAACTCATGGGTAACCTGCGGCAGGGCGACTCCGTCGTAGCGCTCCAACAGCAACTGGCACAGAGTGCGCACGTTGTAACGGAAACCGTGAATGAACCCCGACATGTACTTTTTGTAGTCGAGGTACTGCATTAAGGTGCCGGCAAAGTAAAGGTCTGGAATATTCTGTGACTGCCAATCCACCTGCTGCGCGGGCAATCGGCCCATGGAGCACAGCTCAGGGCGGCAAGACTCGTCAAACATCGAATCATCAAAGCGAAAGCCGGTACAGGCAATAACGCGATCGTATTCGATGACCTCCTGCTCACCCTCGGCGTGCTCGTAGCTGAAGTAGGCCTTGAACTTGTCACCGTCACGCTCGATGCGATGCAGTTTAGCGTCGAGAATCGCGTTCTGCGATTTAAGCTGGTACGTGTCGAGCAGGTTGTTGTTGACCGCCCGCACATGCCCGACGTAGTGAGTCGACCAGGCCATACGCAATGGATTTGGGCTCGCCACATGGATCATAGCCGCATGCTCGATCAGTGCGTCGGCGGTCTCGAAGCCCGAGTTGCCCTTGCCCAGGATCAGCACTTTCTTGTTGGTCAATGGCACCGGGTCGATGTCCATATCGACATAGTGCTCGGCGTGTTCGATCCCCTCGATGTCAGGCAGCCAAGGCAGTTGCACGCCGGTGGCGACGATCAGCACACGGGCCCGCAACTCCTCGCCCGTGGACAAGGTGACGATAAAGTCCTGGTCACGACGTACGTTCACCACTGAGCTATCGGTACGCACATTAAGCTGATGCTCTTTGGCAAAACCGTCCAAATAACGCGGCATGTCATCGGCATCGGGAAAATAGCGCTGGCTGTAGTCGGTGAACCGCGCCGCGGTGTTTTCGCTGCTTAACAGCGAGTTCCAATCCCAACGCAAGTTAATTTCAGGATCAGAATAACCGGTATGGACTTTATTGATTGAGATCAACTTCCTATGCCGCGGAAATCGTTCAAATGATGTGCCCGCGCGACCACCGCTCTCAACAATCAGATAATCACGCCCTTGTTGCTGTAAGCAATAACCGGCCTGCAGCCCTCCCGGGCCAGCGCCAACAACCAAGTATCCATACGTCTTCTCAGCGGACATTTGAAGCTCTCCTTATGTTTCACTTATTGACCAGAACAGCGCACACGTAGACTTCCACGCTGTTGCAGTGCGGAATTAATGAGTTGGGCAGATCAACAGTAAAACTGGCCTGATAGCCACAGACTTACATCAAAGTTAAACCGGCTTGGAGTTATAGATATCCAATGACCGCATGTTTCTCACCGCTGGATCTGATCACTTGGGTGCGAGTAAAACCAGCTTCATGCAACAGCGCCTGAAACTGAGCCGACGTGCGGTGTTGCCCGCCGGTTTCCAGTAGCATCGCCAAGTCCTGCATGACCGCGGCAAACGGCTCGGCGCCTGACGCTTCCAACAAGCGATCGAGCACCAGCACTCGCCCTCCGGGATTCAACGTCTGGCGAACCCGGCGCAGCAGCTGCAGAGATTGCTCGTCATTCCAGTCAGAGAGAATGAACCCCAGTGAGTAGGCATCCGCGTGGGGCAGCTCACCGGACCAGAAGTCACCCGGCGCAAAGCTGACCCTTGAGGCCAGCCCCACCCCGCTGATCCGCGCCAGGCAATGGGGCTCCACGGCAGGCAGGTCGAACACCACCGCCCTGAGCTCGGCATGCTGTTGTGCGGCGGCGATGGCGAAGGTACCAATGCCGCCCCCCAAGTCGACCAGGCTCGACGCGTCGCCCAGCACCCCCAGCTTCACCAACTCCGCTGAAGGCTCGCGGCTGAGGTTCCACATCGCATCATGGAACGCCGCGCCACGGTCCTCGGCCAGCAGGTAATCGAAGGGGGCCGACGCGTCTTGCGCCAATTTCGACCATTGCGCCTGGCCGCTGCCCACGGCATCGCCAAGGTGGCGAAACAGCGGCAGAGTGTTGCTGTCGAAGTGTTCGAGCAAAGGCCCCAGATATTGCGACGACTGAGGATCCAGCGCGCCACGGGCGGACGTCGACAGTCGATAGCCACCCGCTTGTTCCTCGACCAGCCCCCAAGCAACCGCGCCGCGCAAAAACCGCTCCAGTGTGGAGCCATCCAGCGTCAGGGTTTGTGCCAGAGCGTCTGCCCCGGGGTCCACGTCAGCGCTGGCAAGGGCCTGGAAAACCCCTAGTCGATGCCCCTGCAGTAGAATTGCGCTGCCCATGAAGCCATAGAGCGCCAGGCTCACGGGATCCAGGACCTTCCCGGCCAATGGTGGTACTGCCATATCAACCTCCCTGTCCAACTGATGTAGTGATTAAACGCCCAGCTCGAAAGAGCCTTGGGCCACGACTTGCCCGTTGATGATCAGATGCACCTCGTGTGCGCCAGGGTAGTAACTTCTCAGCGAACTGCTTTCGATACTGTGATCGCGCTGCAGCTTCACCGAACCCTTGACCAGCTTCTGGCGCTTGCTCCACTTGAACACCCGGCGGTTGATCTGGCCTCGGGCACCCGGTGCGAGAATCGCGTAGTCGACCATCAGCCCATGCTCGCTGGTGCTGTCGATCTGGATATCGCAATCCAGGGAAATACGCTCCCCAGGCTTGATCTGCGAAGGTCCGACCTGGAAGCGCTTGACCTGCACCGGCGCGGCCATGGAATACCCAAGCAGCTCCAGCGCACGGCTGTCACCGCGCCGCGCCAGGGTACGCAGCGAATGGCGGATGACCCAATCGGTGTGCGGCCCACGCTCCTCGACCTGCCAACGCTCCAGCACATCGAGCACGGCGCTGGGATGGTCCTTGCTGATGTCATTGAGGTTGTTGGCCACAGAGCGGCGTACATACTCGCTGCGATCATTGCGCAGACGCTCCAGTAGGGCCAGGACCGGTGCCGGGTCAACCAACAGGCTCGGGACCCGGGAGGCCCACGGCAGGCGCGGACGCGTGCCCTCGGAAACCAGCCTGCGCACGTCGGGGCTGTCATCGCTGACCCAGCCGGCCAGCACCTGCAATGTAGGCTCCAGGTAGGCATCCAGATAAGGCCGGATGGCGAACTCGCCGGTGAAGTGCTGAGTCACCTTCTTGATCGCCTGCATGGCGGGCTCAAAGTGCTCAAGACCGCGGGTTTCGAAAATATCGGCGATCACCCACACCGGGAACCCGGTCATGCGACCAAAGCGGGTCCCGGGGATCGGGTCAAGCATGCTAACCAGTACCTGGGCCGCCGGCACAAACTCCAGGCCCAAACCATCCCAGAGGGCGTTGGCCATGGCCTTGACCCGGGCCTTCATCTCCAGCGGTCGCAGGTCCGCAGGCAACGACGCGCTGTAGCGCTGCTGATCGAAGCTCGCTAGCAGCGCGGCAGCGCGACCGCCCAACTCGACGCCGAGCGGATGATCGAAGTAATCCTTGAAGTCCATGACATCTCCCTTGAATCAACGCTGAGCGTCGAGGCTGCTCTTATCAAATGTCAGCTCGTTGTAGCCATTGCCAAAGCGGTAGTTGCTCCAGCGCATCCAGGTCTGCTTGCCGGTCTGGTGGTTGACCATTCGCATCTCGCTGGCCCGCCAGTAGCGGTCCAGGTAAACACCATAACCGCTGTAGGTCTGGGTTTTGAGCAGCGCATTCTTGCGGTCGTAGTATTCGACCTTGAGCGGCCGGTAATACTGTTTGTCGAGCCAGGTGACCTGACGGGTGTAGCCGGAGCGCGGGTAAGCTGGGGTCATTTCCAGCTTGTACGCGTCCAACCCATCGACTACCTCGTCCCCCAGATACTGGTACTGATACTTATCGAGTTCCCAACTGGCCATGTCCTCGTAGGCGAACTCACTGCCCATAAATGGGCCTGACTTGTTCTCCGAAGCAATCCGTTTGACCCGACGCAGCGACGGGAAAAACTGCCACTGATCATCCGAGGTCAGGCTATGGGCGTGGGTCAGTAAGGTAGTGCCACGCACGTCCGCCGGACTCAGAAAACGCACCAGGCTCTTGTCGCCATCGGCATGCACTTCAAAAAACTGCACCGCCAACTCACGGGTACTTACCGCGCCGTAGGCATTACGCAATTCCATTTGCAGATCCGCCGACATGTCCTTCCAGCCGATGTTGTGCTGGTCCGCCTGCCTGGCGATCTCCTGACCTTTCTCATCCGCCACGGCCACGCTCATCTCAACGAGGCAGAACAGCATCGCCAGGTACTTCACGCTCTTCAGTCCTTTCACGCTTCTTCTCCAATGTCAGTTCAAGCAACCCTGGCAGCAGGAAAAAATCCGCCAGCAGAGCAATCACTAATGTCAGGGCGGTCATCAGCCCCATTTCCTGGTTCAAGGCGAACTCGGATGTTGCCTGGACCAGGAACCCGGCCGTCAAGGTCAGTGAGGTCACCAACAAGGCCGGTGCCGTGCTAGTGAAAGCCTCGACAACCGCTTCACCCACCGTCTGGCCGTGGGACTTGACCCGCTGCAACACCGCGTACATAAAGTGGATGGTGTCATCGACCACCACCCCCAGGGTCATGGAGGCGACGATGGCCACCGAGAACCCAACCTGCCCAACGCAGAGCCACCAGATACCCAGGGCCATGGCTGCCGGAATTACGTTCGGCACCATGGACAGCAGGCCCAGTTTCCAGGAGCGGAACAGCAGCATCAGCAAGAACGCAACCACCGCCGCCGAGGCGATGATCCCCCACATCATGCTCTCGATATTGCGCTGGCCGATGTGGGCGAAGATCAATGTGGTGCTGGCGGCCTTGGCTTCGATTCCCGGCGCGTTGCTGGCCAGCCACGACATCGAGCGACGCTCGAAGTCGAGCATCTGCCGGGTACTCAGTTCGTGCAGGGCCACCACGCTCCGGGTGACCGTGCGGCTGACATCGATCTGGTTGTTCAGGTCAAGGCCATAAGGTAAGGACTGCTCGTACAGCAGCAGGCTCTGCGCCGCCACTTCGGTGCTTTCCGGCAGCCGATAAGCTTCCTCGGTGCCAGTGGTCAGGCTACGGTTGACTCGCTTGACCACGTCCGAGAGCGAACTGACATGGGCGACTTCCGACTGTTGGCGCAACCAAGTGGTATAGGCTTCCACCTGAGCCAGAAAGACCGGGTCATTCACGCCGCTGCTTGATTTGGACTTGAGCGCATACTCGATGGTGTAAAGACCGGTGAGGTTCTGCTCGGTGTAGTCATTGGCCTGCCGGAAAGCAGTCTCCGGGCTGAACCAGCGCAGATACTGGTCATTGAGCTCATTGCGCCCGGCCAACGAGGCCAGCACAACTACTACAGGGATGCTTAGCCACATCAACATCCGCGAGCGTGATTGTACCCAAGTGCCGAAGCGGGTCATTGCATGTTCAAGCGGATCACCTTTGGCGCTGGGCTTGAGTGGCAGCAGCGCAACCAGGCCCGGCAGCAGAAACAGGGTGAACAACCAGGCCAGGGCGATGCCGATCGAGACGATGTTGCCCAGGTCACGGAAAGGCGGGATCTCGCTGAAGTTCAGGGACAGGAAAGCCACCGCGGTGGTCAGACTGGTCACGGTGACCGGCACAAGGGTTTCGTGCAGCGCTTCACGCAATGCATCCAACCGGGTAGCACCCTTGCGCAGATGCATCAGGGTGACCGACAGCACATGCACCGAGTCCGCCACGGCGATCATCAGAATCACCAGCGGCGCAGACGCCGAGAGCGACGTCAGGCTCATGCCCAGCCAGCCCGCGATGCCCTCGGCGCTGGTCATGGCCAGATACACCACCGCCACCGCTGCCACTGTGGCCAGCACGCTGCGCAGCATGATCAGCGCGGCGATCAGGATCACCAGATAGACCCAAGGGGTCAGGTTGGCGGCGTCACCCAAGGCGGCTTCTAGGAAGGCGTTGTTGTACATCGCCATGCCCGTCAGGTGCACTTTGATCCCGGGAAACTTGGCTTGCGCCTCCTCAGCCAGCTGACGGGCGAAGCTCACCACCTCGCTATTCTCATAAGGAGAAACCCCGGCCAGGTGATACACCACATTGACCGCGGCGACGCTGCCGGCTTTGGACACCAAGCGGCCCACCAGCTGCGGCTCTGACAAGGCGATGGTGCGGACCCGCTGACGCTGCTGCTCGTTCAGGGCAGCGGCATCACGCACCAGATCGGCGACCTGGATGTTGTCCGCGTCGGCGTCGATATTCTGGAAGTTGCTGAGGGAATCCACCCGCACCGAATAAGGTGTCTGCCAGGCGCGCTGGGTGATCCATTGCAGCGCTTCAAGGGACGACTGGCTGAACACGTCGCCCGACTCCGGCGCCACCACAATGAACAGGTTGTCCGACCGGTCAAAGGTCGCCTGCATCTGCTCCTGCGCCATCAGCTCCGGATTGTCCGGGGCAAGATACACCCGGTAATCGGTACTGAAGCCGAGTCGGCTCTGCCCTAGGCTGGCCAGATATGCCAGCCCTAGAAACAGCAGCAGGAACCCCCATCGCAAGCGCACTACACCTGACACTATCGTTCTCATCATTTTGACATCCGTTCCAAAAGGGCCATGTGATCGACGGTGCGCAAGCTATAGAACAACATCTTTTACGTCAATAGTTGACGTGCAAACATTTAGCTTGTAGTTTTTTTACGTCAAATATGACGTCATATAAAGGAGCAAGACATGAAGCTGAACGTAATCAGCGAAGCAAATCAGCCCACCGCGGCATCGGCTGTAGTGCTGGACGGTCGGGTTTCCCAACCGATGTTTGGGGAACTGGAAGTGCGTCGCCTGCAACTTTCCCCTGCGGCGGACGGGCAACCGGGGGTTCACGTGACAGGCGTCAAACAGGATCTCGCGCGCTGGGCCGAAGTCCAGGGCCCCACCATGCTGGTGGCCTTTCAGTTCCAGGCACCTAATGCCTCAGACAACGCCGATGCTCTGGCCAAGTATGTCGCCGACCGCGAACCAGCCCTAACCCGCCACGGTGGGCACGTGGTGATCAGCGCTGTCACAGAGCGTGGTGAGCAGTGGTCCTTCGACGGCTTCGAGATCATCGAATTCCCGTCGGCGGACGCCGTGGGCCAACTGATGCAAGACCCCGACTACCGCAATCGGACTGCGGCTTCCAGCGCGGTATTCGGTGGCGCCTTCGCCATGGCACCGATCCAAGCCGCCTAAAGCTGCAATCAAGGACGATAGGATGAACGCTTTTGCGCCAGGCCCTCGCGGGCATATGCTTTTCGGCTGTTCTGAGCGGTTTCGTAACGAACCGCTGGCACTCTTGAACGAGTGTCGGCAGCGCTACGGTACCCTCGTACGATTGCCCGTCGGTTTTGGGGCTTCCTTCTGCCTGGCCTTCGACCCGGCCGATCTCGATACCATTTTCCAGGGCGAAAACTTCGGTCGCAGCGATATCGCCGCGGCCTTCGGCCCCCTGGCGGGTGGCAGCATGATCATCGCCGACGGCCAGAAGTGGAAGGAGCAGCGCAAGGCGGTCATCCCGTCGTTTGCCCTGCCGCGCCTGCGTGAGCTCGCGCTGAATGTCGACACCTTGGCTCACGAACGCGTGGCCGACTGGTCCAATCGCGTGGACCACAACGGCGACATCGACCTGCAACACGAAATGGTCGAGTACGCCATGGACGTGCTGACCCAGTTTCTCTTCGGACACCGCATCGGTGCCCAGGCTATTGCGCGCATCTCGCACGGCTGGACCCTGAGCCTGCGCTATATGAATATCCGTCTGTCCTCGCCAGTTCCGCTTCCCGATTGGTTGCCGACGCCGAACAACCGCCGACTGCACACCGCCGCCGGGCAGATCGCCACGGTCCTGCTGGAAATCATTGCCCAGCATCGCAGCAGTACCGACGCAGCCGCAGGCGGTTTCCTTGGCGACTTGATCAACTACCGCGATGAACAAGGCCAGGCCCTCGATGATCAGCACATCCTGCGGGAAATCATGGGCGTGTTCCTGGCCGGCTTCGACACCGTCGCCTCAGCCATGATGTGGACCTTGGGCGATCTGGCCAAATATCCGAGCTGGCAGCAGGCAGTACGCGATGAACTGAATTCAGTCGCCACCAGCAGCCGGCTCGACCTGAAAGACACGCCCGTGCTGGAACAATGCTTTAACGAATCCATGCGCCTGTCGCCACCACTGTGGCTAATCGATCGCAAAGCCGCCAAACCATGCGTACTCGGTGGCCAACGGGTGCCGGGAGGCACCAACATCATCATGAGTCCTTGGGTGACTCACCGTGACCCATCCTACTGGGATCGGCCTCTGGAATACCATCCCGAGCATTTTGCGGCGACGGCGCCCAGCCGTCCCAAGTACGCCTTCTTTCCCTTTGGCGGCGGACGGATGAAGTGCATTGGCATCGGCTTGGCACACTTGCAATTGAAGGCGCTGCTCCGGCAGGTGCTGACTAACTACGAGCTCAATGTGCGCCCGGAACACTTGCCTGAAATTGAACCGGCATTCGTTCTACGGACTCGCAATGGCCTGAAGACTTCTTTGACCAGGCGCGTAGCTCATGGCGTATCCACTGTCGCGATTTAGCCGAGGACTGCTGCTGGCTTGCCTGACAATCACCTTAAGCCCCTGCGCAAGCAGTACAGAGGAGCAGTACAAGCTGACATTCCAAGGCAATGGCTACGAGCCGGCGCGCACGTCTTTTGCAGGACTGCAGTTCAAGTGGGACCGCCATGAACCACTGCTCGAGCAGATGTCGTTGGACATGGAGGTGGAATTACAGTGGGCGGGGCTGGACCGATACGACGCCGCGGACCTGCGCGAGTTTTCGTTGTCCTACCGACCGGGGCCTTGGCAACTGGGGGTCGGACTAAGCCGGGTGTTTTGGGGGGTCACCGAGTCCCGGCATCTGGTCGACGTGGTGAATCAGGTTGACCTCAGGTTCGACCCGGATGGCGATGCTCGCCTCTCACAACCTATGGCCTCGGTGGGCTATCGCGGCCTGGGGCAGAACGTGACGTTGTATGCCCTACCCTGCTATCGCGAGCGTCCGGACGCGCTGATCTTCGGTGAGCATGGCGCGCAGGACCCTGCCTATGAGCAGGACCTCTTCACGCCACTGCGCTGCTCCGGCCAGACCGACTTTGCCGTGCGCGCCACCCAGGTAGCCGGCCCTGCGGATATTGGCCTCAGTTACTTTCGGGGTCACAGCCGCGAACCCTACGCGGGGCACTCACCTTCCAGTTTCGACCCGGCGTACCCTGAGGTGGACAGGCTCGCCGTCGACACTCAAGTCACCCTGGGCGCCTGGCTGTTGAAGCTTGAAGCGTTGCTTCAGGACAGTGAATACGGGATTGATCGGGCCAGTGTCTCGGGCTTCGAATATACCTGGGCGTCCGCCTTCAACGGTGCCAGTGACCTATCCCTGCTGTACGAGCACCTGACCGACACCCGCTGCGACAGCATCATTGCGTCATGCGGCGAGATGCTGGGAATCCGATGGATTGCCAACGACGTCGCGGACACCAACCTGCTGGTGTCCACCGTGAGGGATCGCCAAAGCGGCTTATGGGGTCTGAAAGTTCAGGGCAGCCGGCGCATTGATGAGCAACTGAGTCTACTGCTCAACAGCGGCGGTATGTACCGAGCAAGGTATCTGTCCGTTGGGCTATCCTATGCGTTTTGATCATACCGGCAGCCCGTTTTTAGCTCTGCCCTGCTTTACGCGTGGCAACAACAAACTACAGGATGGTTTTCAGGGCATGAGGCCAGCCTGAACGCGTTTTGCTCGATCGCCCACTGCATTCAGAGGTACGAATAGTGGCACGTAACAGCAATGCTGAACCCGTACTACGCAACCTGTTTTGCTTCAACTTCTATCGTGGATGGCGAGGCATTTCTGAGTTCTATAGAAAGTACCTGCCTGAAGGTATATCCGCACAGCAGAGCTACCTTCTGGAGCTTTGCCAAACGGATAAGGGCATTCTGGTGGGAGATATTGCGCATCAGCTTGAAATAGACATCTCGGCAGTGTCCGGGCTGCTAAAGCGCATGGAGGGCAGCAGCCTGATCAGACGAGAAGTGCTACCGTCGAACCGACGTCAAACCTTAGTGTTCCTTACTCTTCAGGGGGAAGAGCTACGTAAGGAAGTCCATCAGTCGATGATGGTTGCTGATCGTTTGTTATCTGAAGCTATCCGAAAAGAGGACAAGCTTTCGCTGATCAGAGTGGTCGATCAGATCAGACACCTCATAGACGCTGAGTAAGCATTAAAATTCTGCTGAATCGTCCCTAGTTTCTAGACACCTCCATCCCTTAAATGAGGCCCATTAGGAGGTGCCATAAGCAACTCGCGTTATCCCGAAAAATTCAAAATCCAAGCGGTCGATGCAATACATCAACGTCAGCCGCTCGGGCTCGGAGAGGGCATGCCGGCGGGCAAAAGCTAAGGGGGAGTCGGTAACCGCTTTGAACCCACTCCTTTTTTTTGAGTCTTGCGCCCCAGGCGTACGAGATGAAGATAGAGCCGCCATTCTCTCTGCTGTTGTCATGTGTCCTATCCGTTGGAGTGTCGGTTCGTGCAGGCAAGTCACCGACTCACTGGGCTGGCCTGACTATCACGAGGTAAGCATCAATGAAGCGGACCCTACAGGGAATGATCGAAGCAGGCGAGCCTCTGATGTAGCAGGCTATCGATGCCCTGAGCTGCTATCACAAAGCTGAAGCCGCGGGCAGCTCAAGCTAAACCGTGCCGCATGGTAGTGATCCGCCTGGACGGCAGCTTGTGGCCGATTTTTGCCTGTCGCCACTGGCAGCTATGAGCAGTTCACTGCCAATCACGGTTACGAAGCGTGCGTGTCGGATCGAATGCAAACGGGTGGTCATGTGGAGTGCAGTATTCCAATTGGTATTCCAACAAAAAATAAAAATAATTATAAATGTTATAAATCAACAACTTACAGAACAAATTCAAATTACCCCGGCCCACCAAATACGAAGCAAAACAAAACCCGCCAAGTGCGGGTTTTGTTGCATCTGGGGTTTGGTCATTTTTGCAGGCAGCCTCACCATCCCCGGCAAAAGCAGGCCTGCTCGCGATAAG
>Ga0065714_10002724_pt1 | contig 22352 bp, 23 predicted proteins | sample MisRhiReplicate2_FD_59101 | JGI IMG/M metagenome (GOLD analysis project Ga0065714, IMG submission 59101) | Miscanthus rhizosphere microbial communities from Kellogg Biological Station, MSU, sample Rhizosphere Soil Replicate 2: eDNA_1 v2... | ecosystem: Host-associated > Plants > Roots >...
GCCGTAAAAGCCAGTACTAAACCGCACGAAATCCTGTTTGTTGTTGATGCCATGACCGGGCAGGATGCGGTTAACACGGCAAAAGCATTTAACGATAGGCTAGACTTTACCGGTGTTGTATTAACCAAATTAGATGGTGATACACGTGGTGGTGCTGCTTTATCAATTAAGTCTGTAGTAAATAAACCAATTAAGTTTATTGGTACAGGTGAGAAAATGGAAGCTCTTGATGTGTTCTATCCTGAAAGGATGGCTTCAAGGATTCTAGGTATGGGTGACGTGGTTTCCCTTGTTGAGCGTGCACAACAGCAGTTTGATGAGAAAGAAGCCGCTGAACTTCAAAAGAAAATCCGCAAGAACAAGTTTGATTTTAACGATTTCTACAATCAGATCCAACAGATCAAAAAAATGGGTAACATGAAAGACCTTATGGGCATGATACCTGGCGTTGGGAAAATGATGAAGAACGTTGAGATTGAAGATGATGCATTCAAAAGTGTTGAGGCTGTAATTCAGTCGATGACTAAATTTGAGCGTGAAAACCCTGATAGTATCCAACAAAGCAGACGTTTACGTATTGCTAAAGGTTCGGGTACAAAAATCGAAGAGGTTACTAAACTCATCAAACAATTTGAGGACATGCGTAAGGTGATGAAGCAATTCTCTAACCCTGCAGCAGCAGCAAAAATGATGAAGAACATGCCAAAAATGCCACAAGGCAGAATGTAATTACAATAAATCTTACAAATTCCAGCCACTTAAGACCTAAATCAGCATAGTTTAGTAGTACACTGATGTATTCGTAAACTATGCTCATAAAAACCTTTGGAACTGCCGTTGTCGAAATAACCCGCTTTACAGCTGGGGTGGTTAGTCCAGGCCTTCTTCCAGATCATCCTCATCTTCCTCCTCAGGAACATAAGCCATGATCTCTCTGCCAATGCTGTTGATTTCTTCATCTATTTCAAAAACAGGAATAGCTGTTTCAGGATCAAGTTTTAGCCATTGTAAATCAGTGTCTTTTTGTATGTGGGCATATTCCTTACCATCTTTAAAGATGACATAAGTATCATTTCCTTCTGGAAATACCGCATAATCAATATTTCCAATTGTAATGTCGAAAGGGTGTTGCATAATTTTATTCTTTTTATATCCGGGGACTTTATTAACGCAAAGTTGAGTAATTATAAAATTGCATTTTCCCGGTTCCGGTTATGTTTATTGTTTTTGTTTCATTATTGCCATTAGCCCCTGTTAAATTAAGCGTAATGGTATTGTCTCCTTTTTGTAAGGGAATTCTTGCATACCTAATCTCACTTGGCAAAGTTTGCCAATTCCGCGTATCCGCTTTTTCAGAAAGTAAGCTGTACAATTGCATTCCCAAACCCAATCCTTCAAGTAGGGTATTGTCTTTCCCATCCTTTCCATTCCCCTTTGCGCTAGCTTTAAGCACATACTCAGCACTTTTCTTTACTGCCAAACGGGTAAGTATTTTACCCATCTCTTTAGCAAACCGCTGGTCAAGTGTTTTAAAAGCAAGTTCATTGATGTCCTCTGCCTTTTCTAAATTGATGGTANACTGGCCACTGCTAATTGTAGCGCCGNTAAAATAAGGCTGCTGAGCGACATATTTTGGATAGGCGGNCCTTAGACTGTTCACCGAGTTTAAATCAATGTCACCGCTNCCATAGGCCGAATTATAGGGGATAAACAATGTGCCTGCTACATTGGTAAATACCAAATCACCGTTTGAGCCTCTAATAAGCGAAAAAATAAACTCCTGCTGCTGTTTAACGGGTGCTAGTCCATTTTCCCAAAAAAGAACAAGCGTTCCTCCCTCCGGAGTATTTTCTGGTTGATACTTTAAATTAAACAGCTGCTCAAACCTGGCGAGTTCTTCTTTAAAACCATTCGCTTCTGCCATTCTAAGTACATCCAACTGGAGATCTTTTGGCAGTGTTGTTCCGTAATAGGATTTATCGGGACTGTTTAAATACACTTCCGCAGCGTTCCTATAGGCTATAAAAGCATTATTTACATCTCCGTCACTTTCATAGATAAGACCCTGAAGCATCAAAGAAAATGCATCTTTAGAATACCTGTTTTCCTTATCATTAAACTTATCTCCCTGCTGCTGCGATTGTAAACTAATCCTTCTGGCCTCAACAATTGCATCTTCTGTTTTATGGAGATACAGGTAATTTAGTGCTTTATAGTAATGGATCATAAACTTTTCAAAATCCTCTCCTTTATAAGCTTGAGTCATAGGATTTACAAGCGTCCCAACAACAGCATCCATTGCTCCGCCAATTCCATTCTCTAACAGTTGGTCGGCCTCATTAAAATAAAGATTGCTATTTTCATAGTCACCAATTAAGTGGCTCGATTTCCCCTTCTCCATCAAAAACAGCAGCTTATTGCGTGGTTTCTGGAGCAAGCGATTCTTATCAAGCTCCTTAACTGCCTCATTGTAATTCCCCGTTGCTATTTGTTTATAATACCCGGCAATTTTCTCATTATAGGAGGCACAGCTAAAAAGAAAAAGCATCAATCCTAAAAGAACTGATGCCTTAAGCTTATTCTTACTATTATTTGTCATACTGTTATTTTAGCAGGATCAGTATCCTACTAGTTCTTAACGTATTTAGCAATTTTCTTGTCGCCAATCCAAACCACTTCATTGGTTTGAATGTCTGTTAACTCCAGGTTCACCTGATAATAAACTACTTTTTTGCGTTTATGAGAATCAACTATTGAGTTGATTGAACCTTGCAAAATATAGTCGGCGCCATTCTCCAAGCCAAACTTTTTCATGGTAGAAACAGAAGCATTGTCTTGTTGATCTGCTTTCTCTGCACGCAGTTCTTCTCTTTTCTTTCCGCCCTGAACTAAACGTACACGCTCACTTTGAACAAATGCTTGTTCAACATCCTTAACGAATGTTTCAGCATCAATGTGTTCATGGCTTTTGTTTTGAACAAGTCCCACTACCACAACCGGTTTTTTACCTGCTTTAGATTCAAGGTGCGTAGACAACCATTTGGCGCCTAAAACACTTTGGGTCATTTCCTGAGCTACCATTCTAGAATCACTATTGTTCCAGTTCCCACTGACATCAACGGTGTCAGTTGTGTTAATTCTTGTTACTTGTCTGGAGCATGACGAGATCACTAGACCAGAAACTGCTATTGCAGCAAGGGTTAATATTTTTTTAAACTGCATTTTATTAAATATGATTTTATGTAAATGTTGTATTTTATCTCCCGGTTAACTACCAGCCGAAACCGACTCCATAATATCCCCAATGGTTGTTATGGCGATGTCCCCATCCGAAATTTAAGGAAGGATAAAAGTAAGAGTTCCCATAATATGGGTAGCTGTACAAACTACTCTGGTAATTGCGCTCACGACGAAGTTTACGGCGTTCTTCTCTCGCTTGGTACCAATCGTATGCTTTATAGGTATTTTGAACGGTAGTGCCCTGATCGCGAGTTAAAGAATCAGACATGTTCATGTATTTAGCTCGTGCTATTTCATATCTGGGATTTTGGTCCTCAACCAGGCTAGCTTGCTGTGCATAGCTATTTGTTGCAAATGCAACCCCGGCAATTAAGCCGGCAAAAATCATCAAAGTCCTTTTCATAGTATAAAGGTTTAACTAAGAGCAAAATTAATTAATATTTCTATTGATTGCTCGATAGAATTACAATCCGAGTGTCAATAATCAGGTTAAAAAATGTTAAATCTTAAGGCTTTTCAATTGCTCAATAAATTCTATAAATTTTGAACTTGCATAATTGGCTGCTCCTGACTCGTTATAAGAAAGCCTCCCTTGCTTATCAAACACAATAGTTGTTGGTAATGTCCCTTTAAAAAGAACTTCAGGAATATTGCTGGCTACTGAATAAACAGGCATCTTATAGCCTCTGTTATCCATATATTTCTGTGATTTAAGCAAATCACTATCCGCATCTACCATGATAAATACTACGTTCTTATCATCTTTGTACTGTTCGTAAAGTTTATTGATGGAAGGCATCTCAGCCAGACAAGGGGGACACCAGGTAGCCCAAAAATTAATAAATATCACCTTTCCCTTTAATGATCCAAGATCCACAATCTTTCCGCTCTTGTCTTCAAATTTAATCCCGGATAAATCAGCAGAAGGTGTCTCAGCGGCTATCGGCGCTGTTTTTGGTTTAAATAGCCCAATCTCCATTAGTCCCTGTATCAAAAAAGCTTTAGCAGAAGGGACAAATAAAATCACCAGAAACAGTGCTATAAAAATAGCGTTAACAATATTTTTTTTAGTCATTATCTTTTTCATAGCCAGGCAAAGTTACGCCTTTAAAAATAAAGGCTAGAAATCAAGCTTCAACCTTACCCCGGTGCCTATCAGTCTGAGGTTCTCTTTGGAAACCTCTTTCATTGGAACTTTCATAAATGGCTCTATTGACACGGCTTTACCCTTAGAGATTTGTTGTTTATAACCGAATGAAAAATTATAAAAGCCGATATATCTTCCGTCTTTTATTTCAGATTCAGACTGAGATGCTTGCTCTACTACCCTTTCATTAACGGCAAATGTTTTTAGCTGATCCAGACCAGTATCAGAATTGACAGCGCGTTCAACTACTTTTTCCTGAATATAACTGTTGCTTTGTTTCTGATTGATCACAGCAAATGCCGAGACCCCAACATTTGCATAAAGGTTCTTACTTACACGATATTTAATCTCTAGCGGAATATCTATTCCAGAAACTTTTGCCTCAATCGATTCCAGGTTTTTACTGCCACTTGCGATGAAACTGTTGCTAACCGTAGCAGGCAAGTTTTTTGTGGCTGCCATTTCACTATAAGATACACCTGAGTTTAAGGAAATTTTATCGGTTAAAGCATAGCCCATGCTTATTCCATATCCCATGTTAAGCTTTTTGGTATTGCCAAATGAGGGTGAAACAACCACTCCCATTTCCCACTTGTCTTCGTGTTGGCTAGTCGATGCTTTTGCCAGTGCCTCTCCTTGATTTTTCTTGGTTTCATTGTTAAGGAAATCCTGAATACCGGAAGCCTTACTTTCCATAGCTATTGGATTGGTTTGGGCTTTTGTAGCATCCGATTTAGGCTCAGCAACCGGAACTGAAGCAGCAATAGGATTTGCTTTAGCAATGGTAATTTGATCGGAAGATACTGCTACTAGGTTGGATGCTTCGGGAGCAGCAGTTGCATTTGCCGCTGCATTTTTATGTTGCCTTAAATTGGCTATATGTTCTTCCTTCTTGATTTCTATTGGAACAGGCATCTCCTTTACAGTTTCTATTTCTGCAGCAGGCCCGGAGGATTCATTTGGCTTGTGTTGTACATTTTGCACTGGCACCTGATCAGGTGTTTTCTGTTTAAACCACACAATACCGGCACCAACAACCAATAATACTGCAGCCGCGCTACTCAAACGCCATAGCCATAGCATGGGCACAGTTTTTTTGCCCTCAATTTTATTAAAATTTTCCCATGACCCCGGAACATACTCTTCCTCATGGCCTGTCAGGCTTTCCCTTATATGAGCGATCAACTCATCTTCAGATTCTTTCATATGATCAGTTGGTTGCATATGAATTAATTAATGTTTTGGAATACAGTTCCCTCAACTTATTCTTGGCTCGTGTCAGATATACTCTGCTCGAGCTCTCTGGAATGTTCAGCATTTTCGATATCTCATCGTGCGAGAACCCTTCTATTTCATACATATTAAAAATAAGCCGGTGTGTTTCCGGCAATTGACTAAGAAGCTTTAAAATATCTTGTACGTTTAATTGTGTAACCGCATTCACCTGTGTTAAAGGTTGCTGATCATCGCTTATATCATCCACATACAAATGTGTCTTCTTTGTTCTTAAAAAATCTATCGCTGTGCGCGATGAAATCCTTGCTATCCAGCCTTTAAAAGCTTTTTGTATTTCGGTATTATCTTTTGGAAAACTAAATTGGTTTATCCCTTTAAAAATCTTTATAAAACTGTCATTTACAAGCTCTTCTGAGTCATTTCTATCATTTACATAACGCAAAACAACCCCCATAAGATAGCCGTAAAATGATTTATAGATCATTTCTTTACTCTTGTTGTCATTCCTCAAACACCCCGCTATGATATCCTCAAGCCCGAGCATTCTTTTTCCGCACAATTAAGAATTCTTGTTATAATCATATTTTATGGTGTACAGCAATTCTAATATTAGCCGGCCTATAACTTTTAGGCCGGCCTATCAATTTAGTATTGGTGAGAATAAATAACCGCTCCAACTTTCATCTCGTCAGTTGTAGCTGATTTAAGCCCTTTTACCCAAATTGTATATATCTTTCCTTGCTCAATTTTCTGATCAACTAATGTTGCAACTTCAACACCTGCATTGTTTTTAATTTTAAAAGTTACTTTATCGCCAGCATCAATACTTTCAAAGTTACTATATTCTTTAAACAACTTATTGGTAACAACAGGAGCATCTTTTCCAACTATGCCAAGGTTTAATGCAGGAGCATCAGGACTAAGGTTAATGAAACGTAATTTCGCTTTACCTGCGCCAGCCACAGTTACAGAATCTTTAACCAATAAAAACTTCGCTTTATCAAACGTATCAATTATAAAAAGTGAATAGGCCATTTGATCAACAAGTTTTAGTTTTTCTGTTAAAACAGTGGCAGTAGATCCTTTTTTAGTGATTTTAACATCTCTGTCTCCTGAATAAATCTGCAAATAGTTGATTTTATTGGTATAGGCAAAATCATCTCTGTTGGCTTTAGTCTCTCCAACATAAAAATCCAATTTTTCTGTCGTTGGTGAAGCATGGATTACACCCATAATTGATATAGGCTGTGGCGTATAATCTATCTTATCCTTTGAACAAGAAACCAACACTGCAGATACCGTAACCGCAGCAAGAAGTGTCTTCGATATCGTCTTTAATTTGTTTGAAATTTTCATAATCATTTGTCTTTTTCACCCTAAAACGACACCAATCATCAAAACGCTACACCGGCATTAAAAAAAAGAGGGTTTGCCATAAAATTATGATAAACCCTCTTTTAAAGATTGTTTTACGCTGAAACTTAAATCAACTCAACGCTTCTGCTCACAAAAGCAGTTAATTCTGCTCCTGTTAACATTCCTTGAGCAAGTAAAGCAAGGTCTACCGCTTGTTTAGCAAGCAAACTCTGTTCTTCCTCGTTATCTGTTTTAAGGATCTTTCCAATCAGTTTATGGTTTCCATTAATCGCTACTTTATAACTATCAGGCATATTGCCATAAAAGCCCATTCCGCCACCCATTTGAGCCATGTCCTTCATACGACGCATAAACTCGTCCATGGTTACGGTTACTGGCAACTCATCAGGATTTAAACCAACTACCTCTACATGCATCCCTGGCTTAGTGATTGCTTTCTCGAAAATACCTGATACTTTTTTACTCTGCTCTTCAGTAAGGACAGATTCAATAGCCTCATCTTTTTCAATTAGCTTATCAGCTACACTTGAATCCACGCGTTTCAAAGCAGTTTTCTCTAGCTTTTGCTCCAGGTGACTAACAAAATGATTGTCAATCGGAGAGTTCATTAACAAAACGTCATAATCCTTTTTATTGGCCGATTGGATAAAGCTATCTTGTTTTGAAGGATCATTGGAATAGATATAAACTACCTGTCCGTTTTTATCCGTCTGGAAATCTTTCACTTTTTCGCGGTACTCCTCAAGAGTGAAGTTTTCATTTTTGGTGTTAGTTAGCAATGCGAAATCTTTTGCTTTATCATTAAATTTCTCTTCGCTTACCATTCCGTATTTTACGAAAAGACCAATATCTCCCCATTTCTCTTCATATCCCTTACGGTCTTTGTTAAACAACTCCTGAAGTTTATCGGCAACTTTTTTAGTGATATAGCTGTTGATCTTTTTAACATTGCTATCAGCCTGTAAAAAGCTTCTTGAAACGTTTAGCGGAATATCCGGTGAGTCGATAACACCATGCAACAACATTAAAAATTCGGGTACAATATCTTTTACCTCATCGGTAATAAATACCTGGCGTGAAAACAATTTGATCTTGTTGCGTTGCATATCAAAATCATTTTTCACTTTAGGGAAGTACAATACACCCGTTAAGTTAAAAGGATAATCTACATTCAGGTGAATCCAGAATAAAGGATCTTCAGAGAATGGATACAATTGCTTGTAAAATGCAAGGTAATCCTCGTCTGACAAATCTGCAGGTGCCTTAGTCCAGATCGGATTCGTTGTGTTGATGATATTGTCAACCTCAACACCTATCGTTTTCGGCTTTCCTTCTTCATCTTCCCCATCAGGCTCCTGAACAGTTTTGGTTCCAAACTTAATTGGTACCGGTAAAAATTTACCGTATTTATCCAGAATCTCTTCTATCTTATGGTTATCCAAAAACTCTTCCGACTCTGCATTGATATGAAGCGTGATTTCTGTACCACGCGTTGCTCTGCTACCTGCAGTAATTTCAAACTCAGTGCTGCCATCGCAAACCCATTTAGCTGGCTCTGCACCTTCCTGATAGGATAAGGTCTGAATCTCTACCAAATCAGCTACCATAAAGGCAGAATAAAAGCCTAAACCAAATTTACCAATGATTTCATTGGCATCTTTGGCGTCTTTAAATTTCTCTACAAACTCACTTGCTCCAGAAAATGCTACCTGATTAATATATTTTTTGATCTCTTCAGCAGTCATTCCCAAACCATTATCAGTAATTGTAATGGTTTTCTTTTCTTTGTCGACAGCAACCTCTACTAAAGGGCTACCCAGCTCTCCACTGTACTGACCAAGGGCTGCTAAACGCTTAATTTTTTGTACCGCATCAACGGCATTCGAAACAAGTTCTCTTAAAAAGATCTCATTATCGGAATACAGGAATTTCTTGATGATTGGGAAAATGTTCTCCGTGTGAATGGATATGGTTCCTTTTTCTTCTATGCTCATATGTTAACTCATTTTTAAGTACATAGGCACACTATCAAGGGATGTTCCAAAACACTTTTGTTGTCAAATTGACAGTAAATGTAAACTACACGACATCTTTTTTGTATACTTGAGCTATCCTTTGATTAACATCTCTTTACAATGAATATAGACCTTTTCAAAAAACTCTTTGAAGAAGACTGCATCTGCGAGGAATCCTTCGAGAAAATAAAAAACACTTCTCATACGCCTTTATTTTCCTTGCATTGGGAAATAAAAACCTTGCTTTACCTCGGAGTAGTGCTCTTAAGTACCGGCCTTGGTATTCTAATCTATAAAAACATAGACACTCTCGGCCATCAAGTCATTTTACTTATCATTGCGTCCATTAGCGCCGGTTGCTTTTTTTATTGCTATAAACATAAGAAGCCATTTAGTAAAGAACTGATAAAATCACCCAATTCCTTTTTTGATTATGTCCTGTTATTGGCGTGTCTTAGCTTTTTGTCATTCGTAGGCTATTTACAGTTTCAGTATGCCGTGTTTGGAACTAATTACGGAATGGCAACCTTCATTCCAATGCTTGTCTTGTTTTATATCGCTTACGATTTTGACCACCTGGGTATTTTAGCGATGGGAATTGCCAATCTGGCCATCTGGATGGGCGTCTCTGTAACCCCAAAACAATTGCTTTTAAACACTGATTTTAATAGTCAGACTGTTATTTTTACTTATATCTTTTTAGGGTTATTGCTTCTTGTTGTGGCATATTTAAGTACTCATTTTAATTTTAAGAAGCACTTTAGGTTTACTTACCAGCATTTTGGCGTACACCTTTCCTTTATCTCTTTACTGGCCGGCTACTTCTTTTATTACGATTCAGGTATTTCATTTTTGTTTATGCTAACGCTATTTGCTTTGGCTTACTACATTTACACTAACTCCTTTAAACATAGCTCCTTTTACTTTTTACTATTAGTTGTTCTTTATACCTATATCGCAATCAGTAGTCTGGTATTAAGAGCGCTCTTCTCAATGAAAGATGACGCTTCAATCACACTTTCATTCATGTATTTTATTGCCTCAGCAATAGGAATTATATTTCTGTTAATTAACCTCAACAAGAAAATTAAAACGGCATGATCATTTATAACAACGTTTGGCTTGCTAATTTATTAATTAGAGAAGAAGCCGATAAGGCCCAAAAAGCAGATGCAATAACCATCGATGAGCAAAAGAAAATAGCAGACAAATACCCTGTAGGTTTTTATACCCCTAATATTTTCATAAGGGTGGGCCTGTTTATTCTCACTTGCATAATCGTATTGTTTTCGGGTGGGCTATTAACCCTTATGCTGAGCGATGCACATGTTATTGATACCTGGGGTTATTCTCTATTTCTTGGAATAGTTAGCTATATAGCCCTGGAAGTAATGATAAGAAGCAGTAATCACTATAAATCAGGCGTTGATGATGCCCTGATGTGGATTTCAGGAGGCTTATTTGTAGCTGTATTTATCATCATACAATTCAAAACAACTAACGATATCTCCTATTCTCGCCTCTCCTTTTTTATATTTCTGTTGGCGCTGTATTATGCACTTCGCTATACAAACATGCTAATGACCGCAGTAAGTTTACTTGCGCTTATCGCAACGATCTTCTTAGTATGGAAAGACCTTTCTTCATGGGGAATGTCGACAATGCCTTTCTTAATAATGATCATTTGCTCCGGCCTTTATCTTTTATCCAAAGGGCTTATCGGAAAAAAGCATACAATTCATTACACCAATTGTCTANGTATTATACAAATCATAAGTCTACTGCTATTATATTTCGCCGGNAATTACTTTATCGTTCAGTCACTTAGTACCACAGAAACTTATGGCGGCANTTATGGATGGGGAGAGCCTAAGGAAGCAAAAGTTCCCTTTGCTGCATTTTTCTGGATCTGGACAATCGCACTTCCTTTTGTCTACATTTATTTAGGGCTCAGAAAGAAGGATGTAATCCTGCTCAGATCTGGATTATTACTGATTGCAATTGCAGTATTTACCTTTAGAACCTATTACCATGTAATGCCAGTAGAAGGAGCGCTTTGCATTATTGGAGCCATACTTTTAGGCCTTTCTTATGGGGTAATCAAATACTTAAAAACGCCCAAACATGGATTTACTTACGAAGACCTTAATGAAGACCATTTAATGGATAAACTAAAAGTTGAATCACTTATTGTTTCAGAAACATTCTCGGGCACTCAAGTCCAAAACGACCAGACCAGATTTGGCGGAGGTGATTTTGGTGGTGGCGGCTCCAGTGGTAATTTTTAAAAGAAATCATTATATTGAATTAACTTAATCTCTTAACGATGAATTCTTCCAAATTAAAAGCAATGCAGACCATCCACCTTGCATTCTGTCTGGCAATAATTACAATGGCCGCAACATCGTATTTAACCGTTAAAGATCGTCTTTATCTCGACACGAGTCTAAATCAAGCGGAGATATTCTTCCCCATGTTTCCAATAATTGGAATTGTTTCTTTGATAGCCGGCCAATTCTTATACAAACAACAAGTATCCAATCTTCAGGAGCTATCTGCAGAGCATAAAATCAATAAGTACCAAGTGGCATTTATAATTCGCACAGCGCTTTTTGAGCTGCCTTCACTGTTAAACATCGTAGGCTTTCTGGTAAGCGGTAATATTATTTTTCTCATTGCAAGCCTGATTTTCTTTATTTTTTTATTGGCAGCAAGGCCAAGAAAACAGGCCATCATTGATGAATTGAACTTGAGCTTTCCTGATACAGAAAAATTATAATCGCATGATATAATTCTCTGTATCTTTGCATTATTAATGGAATACAACGTTCACACCTTGCCCAATGGCATCCGCATACTTCATGTACCATCAGCATCTGCAATATCTCATGCATGCATTATTATAAATAGTGGATCAAGAGATGAAAGCGACGAAAAAGCAGGTCTGGCGCACTTTATTGAGCACCTGATCTTTAAGCGTACAGAGAAGCGTAGTACAAACCAGATTTTAAACAGGCTTGAAAGTGTTGGCGCAGACTTAAACGCGTATACGACTAAAGAGTACACCTGTATCCATGCTTCATTTTTAAACCCCTACCTGGACAGAACTCTGGAGCTTTTTAACGATATCGTTTTTCACTCTACATTTCCTGAAGATGAAATGGATAAAGAGAAGAGCGTCGTACTTGATGAGATTGCTTCTTACCTTGATCAGCCGGAAGAAGCGATTTATGATGATTTTGAAGACCTGGTATTCTCAGAGCATCCTCTTGGCCGTAATATACTTGGAACAACAGATAGTGTAAGTAAGATCACTCAAAAAGACATTCATCAGTTTATAAAAGAAAACTACCATACAGATAAAATGGTGATTGCTGTATTGGGCAATTATTCTTTAAATAAGGTGGTAAAAATTGGTTCCAAACACTATTCAGATATCCCTGAGAACCTACATAGCTCAACCAGAGAAGCTCCATCAAAAGCTCCTGTGGTTATCAAAACATTCAATAAACCTATCCAGCAGGCTCACGCAATGTTGGGCAGTCAGGCCTACTCTTTACACCATCCATATAAAACAGGGCTGTTATTGCTAAATAATCTATTGGGCGGCAATGGAATGAGCTCTATATTAAACCTTCAAATTAGAGAGAAATATGGAATTGCTTATACCATTGAATCCGGATATAGCCCTTTAAGTGATACGGGTATTTTTACCCTCTATTTTGGCACCGATAAGGAGAAAGTAAACAAAGCCAGCTCCCTTATTTTTAAAGAGCTAAAAAAGCTTCGTGACAATCCATTCAGCGAAGTGCAACTCCAAAAAGCTAAGAATAAATTCATCGGACAGATTGCCCTTGGCGAAGAAAACCGAATCGGACTAATCATTTCAATGGCAAAAAGCCTTATCGATTATGATAAAATAGATGACCTGCAGACTGTTTTCAATAAAATACAGGCCGTCTCAACAACAGATATTGGTAATATTACCAATGAAATATTAGATGAAAGTAATCTTAGTGCCCTAACTTTTTATCCTTTAGGGTAATATTTGTATTTTTGCAGAATGAAGTTACCCATTGTAGCATACGGAGATCCGGTTTTGAAAAAAGTATGCGCTCCAATTGACGAGACATACCCGGACCTGGCACAGCTAATCACCAACATGTTCGACACCATGTATAATGCAAGCGGTGTTGGCTTGGCAGCCCCTCAAATAGGACTACCAATACGTTTGTTTATTGTTGATACAGGCGCTGATGAAAAAGATAAAACCCGCTTTAAAAAGGTATTCATCAACGCTGAAATCCTTGAAGAAACAGGAGAGGCCTGGGCTTTTAATGAAGGTTGCTTAAGCATCCCTGACATTAGAGAAGACGTAATGCGTAAACCGAATGTCCTTATCGAGTATTATGATGAGAACTGGGAACTTCATACCGAAGAGTTTACAGGTATGCCTGCACGTGTTATTCAACACGAGTATGATCACATAGAAGGTACTTTGTTTACTGATAAATTAGGATTGTTGCGCAAAAGAATGCTTCAAAGCAAGTTAGACGCAATTTCTAAAGGTAATATAAAGGCTGACTACAAGATGCGCTTCCCTCACCAGAGTAAAGGCAAAAGACACTAGTTATCAGAGCTTCGGCTCTTATCTCCCTTAAAGATAGACTGCATAAGTTTACCCCATGCAAATGGATTAAGCAAAGGGTTGGTTTGAACCATATTCTTATTTAGAGACCTGTCGTGATTTGTTCTGAAATTCGAACTTTGAATTTCACCACCATCCCTGGGAAGGGTTTGCATTAATCCCGACAGGCTTTCTTGTGATAAGTTTTTATAGGCTATAGCATAATCATCATCGGCTATTTTCATCGACATAAAGTCTCTGGTGAACTCCTCCACAGTTGCCCAGGGATAAACCCGAACCGTAGGAAGGTTAATGATCTCAGCCTTTAATTTAATCATTGCCGTATACTTGGTGTCATTAATTACAGCCGGAACAGGCAACAGTAAATCTCTGTAACCCACCGCAGTATATAAAATTGTATCTCCAGGATGGGCTATAAAAGAGAAGAATCCCTTATAATTGGCCGCATATCGCTGCTCTTTGTCAGATAAGTTTGTAACTGTTACATAAGGCACAACAGTATTGCTATCCACATCGGTTATAATTCCCGAAAATTGGATCAATTTCTTATCTGCAGTAGTTTGCTGTGCAAATACCGAAGAAACGAAAAGAAGCAAGATTAAGGTGAACGAATACTTCATGTTACAAAATTAGCTGTATTTAGTAAAACGGCTAGTTAAATAGTGTTAAATCGTCTATACTGGCTCAGCTAAGTTTATTGCCACTACTGAGGTAATTTCTGGTACGGCCTTCATAATTGCTTGCTCAATACCCGCTTTCATAGTCATGAAGCTCATTTTACAGGATCCGCAGTTACCTAATAATTTTAATTTAACTACATTCTCCGGCGTAATCTCATCAATGGCAACGTCTCCACCATCCGCGATCAAATACGGACGAATGGTCTCTAATGCCTGCTCTACTTGTTCTGTTAAATTCATTGGTTATATTTTATTAAAGTATAAAAATAGTAAATTTTTAGCAATTAACTGTTTGTGCATTGCTTATCGCCACCTGCTGAGCAACCTTCCCTGCTATTTCAGCAAAAACTCCGGAAAGTTTACTTTCGGTATTCAAGGCTATCGGCGCTCCATTATCTCCTGCTTCTGAAATGCTTTGTACAATTGGAATTTCACCCAAAAATGGCACATCAAAAGATTGCGCCAATCCTTTCCCGCCATCTTTTCCGAAGATATAGTACTTATTTTCAGGCAATTCTTCAGGTGTAAAATAGGCCATATTTTCGACAACTCCTAAAACAGGAATATTAATGCCTGGCATTTTAAACATCGCTAAGCCTTTGCGGGTATCCGCCAGAGCCACTTGTTGAGGGGTTGTAACAATAACAGCTCCTGTAATCGGGAAACTCTGAGTGATGGTGATGTGAATGTCCCCGGTACCCGGAGGAAGATCTACAATCAGGTAATCAAGTTCGCCCCAGTCTGCATCATTAAACAACTGCTTTACTGCATTTGAAGCCATTGGCCCACGCCACGGCACAGGCTGATCAGGATCTGCAAAGAAACCCAATGACAATAACTTTATACCATATTTTTCTACCGGTAAAATAAGTGTCTTACCATCTTCGGTTTCTCTCGCGCTAGGTTTTGCTCCAACCAAATCAAACATGGTAGGTACAGATGGCCCATAAATATCGGCATCTATTAAGCCAACTTTTGCTCCATCAGCAGCTAAAGATATAGCAAGGTTACTGGCAACTGTCGATTTTCCAACACCACCTTTTCCAGACGAAACCAGAATGATATTTCTGATATCCTTTAACTGAGTGGTATCCATTGGCTTGGTTACCCTGGAAGTGATATTGATACTCACCTCCGCCTCCTGACTAACAAAATGCTTTACTGCATTAAGGCAAGCGTTCTTAAGCATATCCTTCATAGGGCATGCCGGAGTAGTCAACTCCAAAGTAAAACTTACGTTCTTATCTTCTATTTTTAAATCTTTGATCATGTTCAAAGTCACCAGATCTTTTTTAAGATCAGGATCTTCAACATTTCTCAAGGCTGCTAGGACTTGTTCTGGGCTAATAATCATTGTTACAAATTTAACTAAAACTCCCCAAGCATTCATGACCCTTCTTTACATTATTGCAAATGGGTGAATATTTTTGGCCTATCCTATTCAATATTGGGTTTTTAGTGTAATTTTAACGCGAAATAAACATTAGTATTTAACGTTTAGCAATAAATATTTTATTCTACAGCATGCATCGTCCAAAAATTAATATCCCTAAAAAATACATAAAGATAGGCGCGTGGGTTTTAGGTAGTTTTCTTGTGATTTTTGTTACGCTGGGAATTATAGCTTACAACAAAAGAGAAGCTTTACTAAAGAAAATAATAGCCAAAGCAATAGCCAAGGCTGATACAGACTTTAATCTGGGCATCAAAATTGGAACCGCTGGTTTTAGTGGACTAAGCACTGTTCACATGACTGATATCTCCGTAGTACCAAAAGATCGAGACACATTAACCACCATAAACGACCTAACTGTAGGCGTAAAACTGTTTCCTTTAATTCTTGGTGATGTAAAATTATCCGAGGTTATCCTTAATACAGGAAAAATAAATATTGTATTTAAAGATTCCCTAAGCAATCTTGATTTCATTTTAAAACGCAAAAAGAAAGATACCACCGAGAAAAAATCTAAAGTAGATCTGGGTGATCTGGCACACAATCTATTGAATCAATTTCTTTATAAAATTCCGGATAACATGGAGGTTAAAAACCTCATGCTAGCCGTTAACGACAATGATACTGCACGTTTAAGCTTTTTAACCACCACCGCAACTATAGACGATGGAGACTTAACATCCACTGTGCTTGTAAATGATAAAGATGCAACCTGGCATATAAGTGGAAAGCTAAAACCCGGTAAAAAACAGCTGGACGTAATGCTTTTTGCAGAAAATGGCCCTGTTCAACTTCAATACCTTAACAAGAAATTACAGGCAAAATTAAGCTTTGACACGGTTAGAACCGAGATGAAGAATGCGGAATATAGCGGTGATGACTTCAAGATTGAAGGATCGTGGTCTATAAAGAATTTGCTGATCAACCATCCAAAAATTGCCCCTAATGATGTCATCATTCCTGATGCAAAGATTGATGCGAACATGCTTATTGGGCCAAATTATCTGGCCTTGGACAGCTCCTCAACAGTCTTCTTAAAAAATGCAGCTATACACCCCTACCTAAAGTATACGCTTTCTCCTAATAAAATTTATGAGGTGAAAGTTCGTGCGTCTGAACAGGATGCGCAAGATCTATTTAATTCTTTTCCTCAGGGGCTATTTGAATCTCTGGAAGGCTTAAAAGTTAGCGGAAAGCTTAAATACGACCTTGATTTTTACCTTGACACTTCGTTGCCCGATAGCGTTAAGTTTTCATCTGGTTTAACCCCTTCAAACTTTAAGATCCTTAGATGGGGTAAAACGAATCTGCAAAAAATCAATAAGGACTTTATATACACTCCATACGAGCATGGAAAACCTATGCGGGATATCCTTATAGGTCCTGCCAATCCAAATTTCACGCCACTTTCCCAGGTTTCAAGTAACTTTAAAAATGCAATATTAACCTCTGAAGATCCTTCGTTCTTTACCCACAAAGGCTTTGTTCAGGAGTCCATTCGTAAATCATTTGCCATAAACTTTAAAGAGAAAAAGTTTGTTCGTGGAGGAAGTACAATTTCAATGCAATTGGTTAAAAACGTCTTTTTAAGTCGCCAAAAAACCCTTGCCCGCAAAGCAGAGGAAATATTAATTGTATGGCTGATAGAAAACAACCACCTTACCACCAAGAACAGAATGCTTGAAGTCTATTTTAACATTATTGAAATGGGACAAAACGTTTATGGAATTGGTGAAGCAACAAGACATTATTTTGGCAAAAAACCTTCGGATTTAAATATTGGGGAAGGTATATTCCTTGCAAACATAGTTCCTCGTCCTAAAATTGCGCTTTACAAATTCAGAGGCGATGGTGGACTTAAAGACTACATGTATCCTTACTTTAAATACATAGGAAACATTATGTCAAAAAGAGGCCTTACGCCGCCTGATACCAGCGGATACGGCTTCTATAACGTCCATCTAAGAGAGGGATTAAGACAATATCTATTGCCCGACACCACTACAATTGATACGAATGCTTTCGACNGTGAGGACCCTCTTCCTGCTATTGAAACNCATGATGAGTCCAAAAACCTTTTTGACCGTTTATTTGGCGGAGAAGCGAAGAAAGATTCCATATCAAAACCTTCAGTTCCCGTTGATACGGTTAAAAAAAGCAGGAAAGAACTAAGGGAAGAAAAAAGAGAACAGCGCAGAAAAGAGAAAGAGCTGGAAAAAGAACTTGAAAAACAGAAAAAAGAAAACCAATAGCCCATCCTTTTTTGGTTAATCTCATTGTTATGAATAAAATTCAGATAGAAGATAAAGAGTTTGAAATCCTAATTCAAAATGATAACATCGCTAAACGCACCCGGTTAATCGGCATACAAATAAATGTAGATTACGAAGATCGCTGCCCAATTTTTATAGGGGTATTAAACGGCAGTTTTCTGTTTATGGCCGACCTATTAAAGGAAATCACCATTTCCTGCGAAATTGGGTTTATCAAAGTTTCTTCCTATCAAGGCACAGAAAGCAGCGGCAACATCAGAGAAACATTTGGATTGCCTAATGACCTAAAGGACAGAGACGTTATCCTTGTAGAAGACATTGTCGACACCGGATTTACCTTAAGCTATATCCTTAAAGAGGTGTACAAACAAAATCCCGCTTCGGTTAAAGTTTGCTCGCTATTATTAAAACCTACAGCGTTAAAAAGCCCAATAAATGAGCTGGAATATGTAGGTTTCGAAATTGCTAATGAATTTGTTGTTGGCTACGGATTAGACTATAATGGGCTGGGAAGAAACCTAAATGATATCTACAGGGCCAAATCTGTTACCCCTGTTTTACCGTAATCCGATATTTTTTTCCCAATTTTGCACTACACATATTACTAAACAGAATGACCATACACAAAGAAGGATACACCACCATAGCAGTATCACTGCTCTTCATCTTTATAATTAATGCAGTCGTTGACTATAAATTTGCAGACGTTACCTGGTTAAGGTGGTTAATTTATATTTTCTCTTTTGCACTGTTTGTTATCGTACTACAGTTCTTTAGAAACCCAAGTCGCACATTTACTACAGGCGATAATTTGGTAATTTGCCCGGCCGACGGAAAAGTTGTTGTTATAGAAGAGACTCAGGAAGGTGAATACTTTAAAGATAAAAGATTACAGGTATCTATATTTATGTCGCCTGTAAATGTTCACATCAATAGAAACCCAATATCCGGAGTAGTTAAATTCTTCAAATATCATCCGGGTAAATATCTGGCTGCCTGGAATCCAAAATCATCAACGGAAAACGAACGCACAACAGTTGTTGTTGAGCATAAAAATGGTACTCCGGTATTATTCAGACAAATTGCAGGAGCTCTTGCAAGACGTATTGTTTGGTATGTTAAAGAGGGTGATAATGTTGCACAAACTGAGCAATTTGGCTTTATTAAATTTGGATCAAGAGTAGATATCTTTTTACCAATCGGCACTAAGGTTAACCTTGAGCTTGATCAGGTTGTAAAAGGAGGAATTACTGTTCTAGCTGAACTTACCTAAAAGATCTTTTTAAAGGCCTTTCTTAATAAAAAAAGAGACCTGCTCATCGATCAGGTCTCTTTTTTTATGCCGGTTTCTCGCCGGAAGGAGCGTCACTCAGCGACCGTTGCGTTGGATAAGCAAACTCAGATTTATAGGTCTCCACTATTTCAATAAGCTTAAAATTAATATCTTCTTTTACCTTAACATACTTGCTGTGCTCCATGCTTATAACCAGATACACAACCTGTACATGCAACGCAAAATCGCCAAAATTATCAAAGGTGGCATAACCATCTCTGGTATCCTCATTATTCTTTAGATACTCATTAATGGCATCCACTATCTTCTTTACATCCTCGCTCTTTGTTTCGTAGGTTAACCCGATCTGAAAATTTACTCTTCTGTAATCCCTTAACGTAACGTTTTCCAGCACGCCGTCAATCATAGCCCTGTTCGGGATAACAATAGTCGTCTTGTCGGGACTTATTAACCAGGTGCTTCTAAAACCAACCTTTTGAATGGTTCCTTCAATTCCATCCACCTTAACCACATCACCAACGGTAAAGGGTTTATCTAAAAATATGGTAAAAGACCCAATTAAGTTCTCTAAACTCTCCTTAGCTGCCAGTGCAATAGCTATACCGCCAATACCTAAACCCGTAATCAGTGTCAGCACATTGATCTCAAAAACAAAGCCCAGTAACACAAAAAAACCTAAAAAGCAGATTAAAGTTTTGGTCAGCTCCTTTAAAAACGGAATTAACTGATCGTCTGCCTTATTGTTGGTTAATGATGCCTTATACTTTAAAACATGAGCTATAAAGTCAATTATCCTTAAAATGATCCAGAATACAGAAAGGATGATAAGAAATAAAAAGATCTTATCTATACAGTCTCCTATAGTCACCTCAAGCTTAGATTTCGACTTATGCCACAGCACAACATCAAGAGGATACTTTAATTGATTTACGGCAAGATAAAGCGTACAAAAGGTAATAAAAGATTCAATCGGTTTTAAAAGCAAAGACACAAATGTGTCGTCTTTAATATCTTCTGCAAATTTCTTAAATGCAGTAAAGATTAAAAGACTAAACAAACGAGATACCAGTCTTTTAAAAATGAGTCCCAATAATATAAACCCAACAAAAAGGCAATAGTGTTTTACTGTATTACCCCAAAAAACCTGATCGAAAAAATTAATATCCATAGATTATACCAATTGTTTTAGTGCAATTTCAAATGCCGTTTCAGACAAGCCTGTCCTCGCCTTAGACTGCCTGTAAATATCACTCATTGCTTTATATATTACATCAGATGCATCCGTAAAAATAGCATCATCACTCATTTCAACATTTCTTTGCATTAAATATGCGAATACTCTCGCCATACCACAATTCGAAATAAAGTCAGGGATTACCGCAACGTGGCTATCCGCATGCTCCATAATGCTTCCAAAGAAAATCTCTTTATCGGCAAAAGGAACGTTTGCACCGCAGGCAATAACTTCAAGCCCACCAACGATCAGTTGATCTACCTCAGCTTGCTGTACAAGACGAGAGGCTGCAGCGGGAACAAATATCTCAGCCCCAATATTCCAAATATCCTTACTCGCCTGTTCAAAAGACATCATTAAAGGCGATACCAATGTATTCCCGTCTCTGTTATTAAACAGGCTAACCATTTCTTCCTTAGAAAAGCCGTTCGTGTTTATCAATCCGCCAACACGATCGATTATCCCAACAATTTTCACACCGTTTTGTGCAAGATAATATCCTGCTGCCGCTGCAACATTTCCCCAGCCTTGGATAATCGCCCTTTTGCCGGTTAAATCACCTCCCCAGATTTTATAAAAATGTCTGATTGATTCGGCAACGCCATAGCCGGTAATCATATCGGCCACTTTATACTTTCTTTTGATATCAGGGGTATAGTTCAAGTCTTCAAGAACCTTTGATACACCGTAGCGCAGTTGACCAATTTGATGAATGCGCTCATTCTCTCTTGCCTGGTAATGGCCATTAATCACCCCTTCCTGTGGGTGCCATAAGCCATAATTTTCAGTTATAGGAATAACCTCATGAATTTCATCAATATTTAAATCGCCCCCGGTACCATAATAGCTTTTAAGCAAAGGCATTACGGCCTTATACCAACGTTCAAGAACCTGTGTCTTTCTTGGATCAGAAGGATCGAAATTAATACCTGATTTGGCCCCGCCGATCGGAGGACCGGAGACAGTAAACTTCACTTCCATTGTCTTAGCTAAAGACTCAACTTCTCTTTTGTCGAGACCTTTACGCATTCGCGTACCCCCACCTGCGGCACCGCCACGCAATGAATTAATGACTACCCAGCCCTCAGCTTCAGACTCCTTATCCTTCCACTCAAAAACAATCTCAGGTCGTTTGTCCTCAAATTTCTTTAATAGTTCTTTCATCAATGTTCAGTTAATTTTCAGGATGAAACCCACACGATCATTATACTTTCGCAAAGCATAATGATCTGGCTGGTTAAATCTAAATAAGTTAGTTACACAAACTTATATAAAAGCAACTAAGCATTTATGATACACCCTTAAAATAATGATAAATCAGAACTAATTACCGCTAACAAGGCTGATTTCAACACAACAAAAAAACCTCCCCGATAGAATCGGGAAGGTCGTTATGCTTTTCCTAAAAGAATTAAACTCTTTTAGATTTGATACGAGCTGCTTTACCGGTTAATTCACGTAGATAGAATAATTTCGATCTGCGAACTTTACCGTGACTGTTAACCTCAACTTTAGCGATGTTTGGAGAATTTATCGGGAAGATACGTTCAACACCAACACCATTAGACATTTTACGAACGGTAAACGTTTCGTTAGCACCAACGCTATTACGTTGTAACACTACGCCTTGGTAAATTTGAATACGTTCTTTATTACCTTCGCGAATTTTATAGTGAACACTCACTGTATCTCCTGATTTGAATGCAGGAAACTCATTTTTTGCGATTACCTGCTCTTCAACAAATTTTACTAAAT
>Ga0065714_10000008_pt1 | contig 22256 bp, 14 predicted proteins | sample MisRhiReplicate2_FD_59101 | JGI IMG/M metagenome (GOLD analysis project Ga0065714, IMG submission 59101) | Miscanthus rhizosphere microbial communities from Kellogg Biological Station, MSU, sample Rhizosphere Soil Replicate 2: eDNA_1 v2... | ecosystem: Host-associated > Plants > Roots >...
AGGGAGCCGCTGGAATCCGGTCACATCGTGATTTCCCGCGCCAAGGATCGCGTTAGGTTTCCGGCGCGCTTTCAATTGGTGGCCGCGATGAACCCGTGCCCCTGTGGATATCTTGGCGAACCCAGCGGCAAATGCAGTTGTACACCGGACATGGTCCAGCGTTACCGCAACAAGCTGTCGGGGCCGCTGCTGGATCGGATCGACCTACACCTGACCGTCGCGCGGGAAGCCACAGCGTTGAATCCTGCGCTCAAACCCGGTGATGACACCGCCTCTGCTGCGGTGCTGGTTGCCAACGCCCGGGAGCGGCAACATAAACGCCAAGGCTGCGCCAACGCATTCCTTGATTTGCCGGGTCTGCGCTGTCACTGCAAGTTATCCACAACCGACGAAACATGGCTGGAAACCGCCTGCGAGCGTTTGACCTTGTCACTCAGGTCAGCCCATCGCCTGCTCAAGGTCGCACGCACGCTGGCAGACCTTGAACAGGTCGATGGCATCACCCGCGAACATCTGGCTGAGGCATTGCAGTATCGGCCAAGCACAAACTGACCAGAATCACTCCTTGGTGAGATCAACCAACGGCGCCTGCCGAACTTCAGTCTCCCGCCCACCCTGAATATCACTCACCGTCTTCAACGCCTTATCCACAGCCCCTTTATCCGCCAGCAAGCTGTACCTGATCTGAAACTGCTTCTGCTCTTTAACCCCAATCATCGGCACCAAACCAATCGGCCGCTGATACCGACGGTTGTAGGAAAAGCTCGTCCCCGGTTCAAGACCCGTGACATAGCCCTGCCCTTGGGTGTCCGTGTTTTTCCACAGGGAGAACACCGGCAACTGTTGAGTATTGAAACCCACCGAAACCCCAAGGCTGCCGGCCTTGTTATGCAGCACGGTCAACGTGTCACCCTTGGCATCGCCATAAGGCACCACGTTGTAAACCGTCTCGTCGTAATCCTTGGTCGGCGCGCGGTAAGTCTGCCAATCCGGCAAATCCCCTTTGGCTTTGTCATTGAACGGCGACACCTGTTTCACCGGTGCGGCAAAACGGGCGCCCTGTTCCAGGAATGGGGTGCTGAAGTTACTGTGATACAGCGCCTGATATTCCTTCGGATAATCACCGTTGTTGGTGAGGGTATCGTTGAGGGAGAACGCCGCGCTGCCAGGTTCGGTGACCAGCTCAGTCATCACCGAGAAGTCGACTTTCTTGAACGCCTGCTCTTTGAGCTCGCCGCGCAGGCTGATGGCGTAAGGTGGTTTTTCATCGATGTGCAACGTGACTTTGCTGGCCGGGATGTTGGCGGCACGGCCGTGGAGCGTCAGCAGTTCACCGTTGTCCATGCCGGGGTGACCGACCCACTCATAGCCGCAGCGGGTGACCAGTTCGTTAAAGCCCTCGAGCCAGCCCAGCCCGCCNCGACCGTTGAGTTCGATGAAGGATGGATTGACCACGTCCTTGACCGGCGAATCCCAACCCATGCGCACATTACCGACCGTCGCCTGCAGGACGTTCATGCCACGGGTCGGCACCACCGAGAGTTTCATCGTGCCGTTATCGATGTCGACGATGCTGACGCCCTCCTGCCGACCGCCGTGCAAGTTACGAAGGGTCACGGAGAAGGGTTTGTCGGTTTTTACACCGAGTTGCTGGCTGGTGACCTGCCAGTTTTGGGCAGCCTTGTCGCTGTCGAGCAGGACGTAATCCCAGGCCATGGCGTGGGAGGCGGACAGTGCGCCAAAGGCAACGACGAATTTGAGCGGAGTCATGGGGAAGCCTTTCTTGGAGTTGTGCGTTTTTTATAGCGCTGATGAAACGATTCAGCAAGCCTAAAAAACGTACACCCGAGCCTTCCCGAGCCAATTTAAATTGACCTCATGCAACCTCCGCACGCTTACGCTAGTCTCATACGGTTTTGAACCTCCGGCAGATTGACGGCGACATCATTGTGACATTAAGGTCGCCAGCTAATTGCAGGAGCAAGCGCAGACACTTTTGTCTGTCATTTTTGCGCAGCGGAACATACGGAGTTTGAATGCGCGGGGCACTATTACGCAGCGGTAAGAGCGGGTCATTCACTGCCCTGGGCGAAACAGGTCAACCGGTTTACCGGGCAGCCCTGCAATTGCGCGAAGCCATTCGCCGCAAGAACCCTGAAATGGTCGATCACCTGGCCATCCCTCAAAGCGATGAACTCGGCAACCAGATTGACTGGTACAGCGGCCTCGACGGCGATGTGATCCCGTGGAGCAGCGCGACTGAAGAAGAACGCGCCCCTGCACGCCGCCAACTCGAAGCGCTGAAGACCTCGCTCGACGAATTGAGCCAGCGTTTCCTGGGCAATGATCCAGCCGAACAGCAGCAAGGCGACAAAGCCGTGTTCGGCAAGCTGCTCAAGCGTGTGATTCATTTCCCCGATGAAAACTTCGTCTACCTGGTGCAAGGCAAGCCGGTGCTGACCTTTTGGGGCTTCGAGCATGCCGGTACCGGCAATCGCGATCCTCTGCACTGCCTCTATCAAGTTCCGCCCGCGTTTACGCTGCCCCCGGTGGTCGAAGCCGCGCCCGTGGTGGCGCCGCCCGTCGTGCCGGTGATTGCTCGTCCGTGGTGGCGGCGCTGGTGGTGGCTGTTGCTGCTGCCTTTATTGCTGCTGCTTTTGTGGCTATTACTGGGCTTGCGCGGTTGCGTGCCGATTCCACTGGTGGCGGTCGATCTGCTCCCCGAGGGCGTCGTGCCTGTTGAAAGGCAACGGGAAGAACCACAACTGACCGGCCATGCCACGACGCTCAATGGCGTTCCTGTGACGGGCACCGTTGTAGGCTCCACCACGGGAACCGGCACCGCTGTGACCGGAACCCAGGACGTGGAAGCGCCGGCGGTCGAGGGCAACGAAGCTGATGCAGCGCCGGCCGGCGTGACCCAAGACCCCGCCAAAGACCCGGCAGCAGACCCGACAGCCGAATCGCCAACCGCGCCACCGGAAAACAAAACTGCGCCGCCGGATATCACATCGCCCGAGGCCGAAAAATCCGCCGCCGCAAAACCCGGCCCGCCCCTGAGCATTCCGCCAGACGCCGCCGACGGTGCCGCCAAGTTCCTCGACGGTCAGTTCCGCGCCGGTGCCGGTATTCAGGATCGCCGAACCGGCAAACCCCTGCGTCTGGAATACCAGCTCAAGGACGGTAAAGGCGAAGTCATCGTACACCAGGCCGACGGCACGAAATGCAGCGGGCCGGTGAGCGCTACTATGAANGGTGGCAGCCTGGCCATCGACAGTCAGGGCCAGGCNGTGTGTGGCGATGGCAGCACTTACGACATGCCCAAGGTCAACTGCCGCAAAGGGGCGACCACAGTCGCAGACTGCACCGGCGGTTACGGCAAAGAACAATTCCCCATGTCCATGCGGCACGTGGCCGAATAAAAACGGAATAACCCGAAATGTTGCCTGAAGTCACCCAATTCGAAGACACCGTCACGCTGGTCAGCGACACCGGCATCCAGTTCATGGATTTCGCGCTGCGTCTGGACCCCCGCAAGGAACCGGCGGGCGAGTTCGCGCCGATGATCAGCGGGCTGATCTGCCGCCTGTCGTACAACGAAGAGAAAGACTTCTTTTTCTACGAACCTGAACCGGAAAAGGTCGAGAAAGCCAAACCTGCGTTCAGCGTCGATATGAAAAGCAGCCTCGAGTTGCTGGACGGTATCTGGCTGCCGACCCCGTTTTTCCGCTTCATGCCGCCGCATCGCTTCGACGAAGGCCCGACCAACTGGTCGCGCATGCGTCTGGTGAAGCTGGCGACGCCCGACATCGACGGCAACACCCACCGCCTGACGATGGCGTTCGACAGCCGCGTGATGCCCAAGCGTGACGGCACCGCTTACCTGGCGCCCAACGAAGAAGACATCAGCTCCGGCGTGTCCTTCAAACTGGCGACGAAGGCCAGCGAAACCCGCTGGTTCCTGGCCCAGCCGTGGGTCAACGAGTGGCTGTTGGAAGTGTTCAACGAGGGCAATGCCCACCGCTCGCGCGCAGAGCTGGACACCGATATCCGCGCCAACTATCACCTGGCGCACTACCTCAATTTGCTTAGCCTGTTGAGCACACCGTCCGCCGCCCAACAGTCGACGGCCCGTGCGAAAGTTGAAATCCCTGAGCTGAAAGTAGTCGCCAACGACAGCAATGGCCTGGTCAAACCGATTCCGGTGGACCTGGTGCTGGACGTCGGCAACTCGCGCACCTGCGGCATCCTGATCGAGAACCACGGTCAGGCCGGCTCCGGGCTGAAGCAAAACTACGTGCTGGAACTGCGCGACCTGATCACCCCCGAACACACCTACAATCTGCCGTTCGAAAGCCGCGTGGAATTCGCCCAGGCGTACTTCGGCAAGGACCACTGTTCGGTCAAGAGCGGCCGGCACGATGCGTTCCAGTGGGCGACGATTGCCCGCGTCGGCAATGAGGCCAGCCGTCTGGCCAGCCGTCGTCGCGGTACCGAAGGTTCCACTGGNCTGTCCAGCCCGAAACGTTATCTGTGGGATGAAAACGCCTACGGCCACGGCTGGCGCTTCAACTGCTCGTACATCAAGACCGACAGCGAGCCGTACGCCACGGCCGCGCCGTTCTCGCACCTGATCAATGAAACCGGCGAGGCGCTTTACAGCCTCGAAGAAGACGATCGTCTGCCGGTGTTCATGCCGCGTTACTCGCGCAGCTCGCTGATGACCTTCATGCTCGCCGAAGTGCTGGCCCAGGCGCTGTCGCAAATCAACAGCCCGGCCCAGCGTTCCCGCCAGGGCCACACCCGCGTGCCGCGTCAGCTCAACAGCATCACCCTGACCGTGCCGCCGGGCATGCCGCAGGCCGAGCGCAGCATCCTCAACGAACGCATGCTGCAAGCCATCGGCCTGGTGTGGAAGAGCCTCGGCTGGCATGTCGGCGAAGAGGATCCACATCAGGATCAGGCCGTCAGCCCGCGCACGCCGATCCCGAGTATCCGCGTGGAATGGGACGAAGCCTCTTGCGGCCAGTTGGTGTACCTGTACACCGAGGTCAANGAGAANTTCGCCGGTCACCCGGAAGAGTTTTTCGACACCATCGCCCGCCCCGACAAGACCGACCGCGAACGCATCACCCTGGCAACCATCGACATCGGCGGCGGCACCACGGACCTGGTGATCACCGACTATCGCCTCGACCGCGCCGGCAACACCGGCAGCGGCAGCAACGTGCACATCGTGCCCGAGCAGCGTTTTCGCGATGGTTTCAAAGTGGCCGGCGATGACATCCTGCTGGACGTGATTCAGGACTTCATCCTGCCAAGCTTCGAAAAAGCCTTGCAGAACGCCGGTGTGAAAGCCCCGGATTCGCTGATGTCACGCCTGTGTGGCGATGAATCNGTCAGCGCGCAAGACATGATCCTGCGCCAGCAATTGAACCTGCAGGTGTTCGCCCCGCTGGGCCTGGCGCTGCTCAAGGCGTACGAGCATTACGATCCGCAAGTGCCGCAAGAAGTCACCCCGCAAAGCTACCGTCAATTGATCGGTGACAACGCGATCAGCCAGACCGTGCTCGACTACGTCAACGCCGCCGTGCGTCGCGATGTCGGCGGTCAGAGCGGTTTCGACCTGTATGATGCGCCGATCAGTTTCGACCTGCAGAAGCTTCACGCCGCGTTCCTCAACGACCAGATCAACATCACCAAGATTCTCGGTGCGCTGTGTGAAGTGGTCGCGCATTACCCGTGCGATGTCTTGCTGCTGACCGGCCGCCCTTCGCGCCTGCCCGGCATCCAGGCGTTCATTCGCAAGGTGTTGCCGCTGCCACCGGGGCGCATTCTGGCGCTGCAAAACTACCGCACTGGCGGCTGGTACCCGTTCCACAAGAACGGCCGGATCGACGACCCGAAAAGCACCGCGTCGGTGGGCGCCATGCTCTGCCTGTTGTGCGCCAACCACAGCGTGCCGAACTTCTACTTCCGTGCTTCGGCNCTCAAGCCATATTCGACGGTCAAGCACATCGGCGTGATCGACCTNAACAACGTGATCAAGGATGCCGACGTGCTGTACCGCGACATCCAGTCCGAAGACTACAAAATCAAGCTGCCGGAAATCGGCGTTGGCGATGCCGCCGACACGCCACAACTGGAAATGCGCGGCGATCTGCGCCTCGGTTTCCGTCAGTTGGCCGCCGACCGCTGGGCCGCGTCGCCGCTGTATACCTTGCGGTTCACCAAGGCCGGTCGGGAGAAGTTTTCCCGCGCGATCGGTGAAAACGGNAGCGCGCCGCTGCTCAAGGTGCGGTTCGAGGTCAAGCCGGCGGACAAGTACACACGCAAGCAGGATCTGGTCAGCGACCGCCTCTCGGTTCGCGACATCGAATCCAACAGTAACAACGTCAACTTCAACCCGCGCAGCGACCTCGAGCTGGAACTCAACACCATGCTCGACGCCGGCCTGAGCGAGACCAAGTACTGGCTCGACAGTGGAAGTGTGAAACGCAAATGAATGATCTGACCCCCGATCAAACTCAGCTCTCTGCCAGTTGGGCCGCTGTTTATAACGGTGCCGGTCAGGCGCTGGACTGGATTGCCCAGACGCGCGGCAACGCGCCACGCCTGGACAGCGAAGCCGACAACCTGAACATCCGCCTGCACCGCGCCCGCAACCTGGCTCACAGCCTCGGTCGCGTGGCCTGCACGCCGATGACCATTGGTTTTTTCGGTTTGTCCCAGGCCGGCAAGTCCTACCTGATCTCGGCCCTTGCCGCCGGTCAGAACGGCAAGCTGGAAACTGATTTCGGTGGCCAGCGCCTGGACTTCATCAAGCACATCAACCCGGTGGGTGGCGGCAAGGAAGCCACCGGCCTGGTGACGCGCTTCAGCCGTCGGGCCACGGAGAGTCAGGACAATGACTTTCCGGTAGAACTCACGCTGTTCAAGGAAATCGAGCTGGCGAAGATTCTCGCCAACTCCTGGTTCAAGGATTTCGACCTTGAGCGCATTTCCTACGAGATCGACGAAGAACGCATCCAGCGCGTACTCAAACCGTTCGAAGGCCGCGAAACCGGGCCACTGCAAACGGGCGTCAACGCCGATGATCTGGTGTCGCTGTGGGATTACCTGCGGGACAACTTCCGCAACTCGGTGAAGAAACTTGAGCACCTGTACTGGCCCAAAGCACTGCAACTGGCGCCACGCCTGAATTTCCAGGAACGGGCCGAGCTGTTTTCGATCCTCTGGGGCGAGCAAAGCGAACTGACACGCGTGTATCAGCAACTGGCCGGCGCGCTGCACAAGCTGGGCCTGCCCGAGACCGTGTTCGCACCGTTGAAGGCCTTGGTGAGTTTCGAAAACGACACCTACAGCCAGCGCGACAGCATCATGAACGTCGACATTCTCGAACGCTTCGGCAGCCCACGGGACTTGCCGATCGACGTTCGACCACTGGTTGGCGATCGCCTGCAAAACAGTCAGGCAATTCCGGTTGCACAACTGGCGGCGTTGACGGCCGAAATGACCTTCCGCCTGATCGAAGCGCCGGTGGATGACATCGTCAATCAGGTCGACCTGCTGGATTTCCCCGGTTATCGCGGGCGCCAGAAACTGCACGAGATCGCCGACTCCAACGACCCGCAATCCGCCACCAAGGACAACTCCGTTTCGCAGCTGATNCTGCGTGGCAAGGTCGCCTACCTGTTCGAACGCTACACCGATAACCAGGAAATGAATGCGCTGGTGGTTTGCACCGGTTCGACCAAGCAGAGCGACGTCAACGACGTAGGCCCGGTGTTGACCCGCTGGATCGAAAAGACCCAGGGCGCCGACTCGGCCGCTCGCAGCAAGCGCGAAACCGGTCTGATCTGGGCGCTGACCATGCTCGACCTGCGCATCACCAACTCCCTGAGCCTGACGCCTGATCAGTACGACGAGAGCTGGAACGGCATGGTCAAGCTGACCATGCTNGAGCGCTTCGGCAGCCTGAGCTGGATGAGCGACTGGGCCGGCACACCGTTCCAGAACACCTACCTGGTGCGTAAACCGCGCATGGACGCGGCGTTCATCGAACAAGACGCGACGGGTGCCGAAACGGGCCTCAATGCCAGCTATCAGGACCGTGTCAGCGCGCTGGGCACCAGCTTCGCCAGCAACGACCTGGTGTGCAAACACATCCACGATCCTGCCAACGCCTGGAAAGAAATGCTGCGCAACGATGACGGTGGCATCAGCCACTTCAGCGGCAGTTTCAANGGCGTGGCCAATATCGAATTCAAATTGCAGCGCATCCGCGAGCAATTGAGCGAATGCCTCGAAGGCCTGACCACTCACGGTCTGAGCACCTGGTACCACGCCGACGACGACGGTGCTGCCGCCGCCAAGAAAGCCCTGGCGCAAAAGATTCTGACCGGCCTGGGCCGTCGCCCGGCAGTGCTCGGCGAGCTGATCGATCAACTCGACATGCCGAGCGAAGAGGTGCGCGACCTGTACCTCAGTGGTGTGTACGAAACCGATGACGAGCCGGCCGCGAAGGACGAGCCAGTCGCCCCGACACCGAGCCAGAGCCTGTACGGCGACGACGCTGGTTTCGACTTCGATTTCGGTGACGACCTGAGCCACGACGCGCCGGTCAGCAGCAACACCGGCACCCCGGCGCCCGAACTGCAAAGCAACGAACACCGATTCGCCAAAGCGGCATTCAAGGCCTGGATCGCGCACCTGCGTGAACTGACCACCCGGCAAAGCCTGCTCAACCTNCTGGGGTTGGAAAAAGCATTGCTGGAAGCGGTGGTCGACGAATTGATCACCGCCGGCTATCGCCAGGACTTGCCGGGGCAACTGAGCCGTGCGGTCCTCAAACGCGCACAAAGCGGCGCACGGCGCGATCAACTGGTTGAGCGCCAGGTCCTGGAAGTGCAACGGGTACTGCGCGATTTCGTGTCCTGGTTCGGCTACCTCCAGAAACCGGTAAGCGAGCGTCCGAACAGCCGCGCCGGTGCCAAGGCGCCGCTGTTCTCGTACTACACCGACATCAGTCCGGGACAAGTGCCCGTGCTACCGGCGCAACCGGCGAATCAGGCGCAGCGGTATCTCGGCGACTGGCTCTCGGGCCTGGCCTACCTCACGCAGGACAATGCCGGCCATGGCGCCGGACGTGAAATCACCCCTGAACAGAATGAACGGCTGGGCCAAGTGCTCACAGCCTTCACAGCGAGATAAGCAATGCCAATTCGTGTCGACCTGCTCGCGTTAGAGCCCAATGTGCCTGGCCAGGCCCGCCTCACTGTGAAGAAATGGCAGGGTGGCGAGGAACAGCTGGAGTTCTCCATTCAGCGTAACCAGGACGGTTTTTACCTCCAGGACCACAAGGCCTGGAGCAACAATCCATTCTGGTTCAAGGTCTCGCGTTTCAACGTCACGGCCAGCGGCGAAGGCCTGGAAGCCCAGGTCGGCCCGGACGTGGTCGACCCGCTGCTGGAAGGCGGCGCCAACTCGCAGTTCCAGATCGAACTGCGCGAACAGAACCAAGCCCACACTGACAGAGGCGTGGTTCGGCCAGGCGTTGGCGTTTTGCCGTCCACGGCTGGCGGCCAGACGCGCTCGACTTACGGCGGCGCCGAACTGACGGCGCCGAGTGCGCCGGCACCGGCACCGGAAATCCCCGAGATCCCGGAGCTGCCTGAGCTGACCCTGTCCACCGCCGAGCCAGAACTGGAATTGGAGTCGGTGCTCACCGAGCGCGCCTACACGCCGCCTCCCGCACCGGTGAAGAAAAGCAACAAAGGCCTGATCGGCCTGTTGGTTGTCGTGTTGTTGCTGCTGGCCGCGGGCGGTGGATTCTGGTTCTACAAACGCACCCCGGCGACTGCCCCGGTGGCCACAGCCGCTGCCGCCGCACCGGCCGGCGCCGACGCTCAAGCCTGCACCCTGGAGAGCATGAACAGCCTGCCCGAATTGACCTTCGTCCAGACCTGCATCAAGGCGGCGCCCGACAGTGCCAAGTTGCTGGAGATCATCAACCAGGCCAAGGCCGGCAAACACTGCGGTGTCGCCCAGCGCCTGTACGCCAACCGTGCCCAGGCCGGTGACGCGCTGATCGCCAATGCCTATGCCCGCGAATACGACCCTAAATACCTGAAGGCCAGCGAGTGCTTCCCGGTCGCGGACAACGCCACGGCGGCCTATTGGTACGAAACCATCCTCACCCAGGACCCGAACAACGCCGAAGCCAAGCAGCGTTTCGAGGAGTTGCAGAAGTGATGCGTTCGCCCGTGAGTCGATTCCTGTTGAGCGGTGCCGCATTGTTGGCGCTGTGTATCAGCCCGCTGTCCCAGGCCGATGACAAACCGCTGATCCAGGCCGGTAAAAAGACCTTGTTCCAACGCGTGCTGACCACCCCGGGCTGCAAGATCAGCCCGACAGCGGGCGGTGCCGCAGGTGACGCACAACCGGTCTTCAGCCGCTTTTATGTGTACGAGCGCGCCCAAGCGAACAACGCCGAATGGCTGAAAGTCGGCCCCGACAGCTACGGCAAAACCATTGGCTGGCTGCCNGCCGGCTGCACCACCGACTGGAAGATGCAGCTGACACTGGCCTTCACCAACCCGGCCAACCGCGACCGGTTGCTGTTCTTCAAGGACCGCGCCACCGTCGAAGGCATCCTCGATGCGCCGGACCCGGTCAGCAAAGTCGCGCCGCTGCGGGCCACGTTGAAAAAGGGCCAACAAGCACCGGGCGTCCTGGCTGAAGAACCTGAATACTTCGTCGACCTGCAAAAGCAGTTCTACCTGCTGCCGGTGCTCAGTGGCGAAGAAGTCATGACCGAAGGCGGTTTCCGCACGCGCCTGCTCAACGTCGCGTCGGTCAGCAAGCCGGATGACAAGAATGCCAAGGGCGGTGCTGCCAACAGCGCTGCCGGTGGCAAGGCCGCCGAAGACAAAAACGCCAACCAACTGAAGGAATTCAGTGCGGCGGTGGTGTTCGTCATCGACTCGACGATCTCGATGGACCCGTACATCGACCGCACCCGCGAGGCGATCCGCAAGGTTTATCAGCGGATCGAAGCGCAGAACCTCGGCAAGCAGGTCAAGTTCGGCATGGTCGCTTTCCGCTCCAACACCCAGGCGGTGCCGGGGCTGGAATACACCACCAAGATGTACGCCGACCCTACCAAAGTGAAAGACAGCGCCGACTTTTTCGCCAAGATCGCCGACCTCAAACAGGCCTCCGTGTCGAGCAGCAGCTTCGATGAAGACTCGTTTGCCGGCGTCATGGAGAGCATCGACAAGGTCGACTGGAGCCAGTTCGGCGCGCGCTACGTGGTGTTGATCACCGACGCGGGCGCCATCGAAGGTGACGACAAACTGTCGAAGACCGGTTTGAGCGCCGCGCAGGTGCGCATCGAAGCCGCCAATCCGGGCGTGGCGATTTACACCCTGCACTTGAAAACCCCGGCCGGGGCCAAGGACCACGCCAAGGCCGAGGCGCAGTACCAGAACCTGTCGACCTACCCGGGCACCAACACCTCGCTGTATTACCCGGTGAACGCTGGCGATATTCATGAATTCGGGCGCAAGGTCGACGCACTGGCCGCCGCGATCACCTCTCAGGTGAAAGCCGCCTACATGGGCGAAGACGCCATCGGCAGTGCGGCGAATGCCAAGCAGGACCCGGCCGAGAAGAAAATGCTCGAAGACGCGGCGCTGATCGGCCACGCCATGCAACTCGCCTACCTCGGCGAGAAGACCAACAGCAAGGCCCCGCCGGTGTTCAAGGCGTGGATCACCGACCGTGACCTGATCAAGCAGAACATCCCGACCACCGATGTGCGGGTGCTGCTGACCAAATCCCAGCTCAGCGACTTGAGCGACGTGATGAAGAAGATTCTCGATGCGGCCAACGAAGGCCTGATTTCACCGACGGAAATGTTCGATCGCCTGCGTTCGGTGGCGGCGACCATGGGCGCCGATCCCAATCAGCTCAAACAGAACAGCAACGCCAAACTGGCGGACATGGGCGTGCTCGGCGAGTACCTCGAAGACCTGCCCTATCAGAGCGAAGTGCTGAACCTGGATGAAGAGACCTGGAAGAGCTGGGACGGTCTGGCGCAAGAGAAATTCATCCGCACGCTGAACACCAAACTGCGGCATTACCAGCGTTACAACGCGGATGTCGACCGTTGGGTCGCTTTAGCCAAGGACAGTGATGCACGGGACAACGTGTATCCCGTGCCACTGGAAATGATGCCTTAACGAGACGCCGATGCTCGATATCAAGAACCTGCTGGTGCGCCGTGGTGAAGGCGCACAGGCTCATCATGTGCGACTGCCGCACTTGCAGGTCGGCGCCGGAGAAATCCTCGCCATCACCGGCGAGAGCGGCAGCGGCAAAAGCACGTTGCTCGAAGCCATCGGCCTGTTACTCGCGCCGGTGGAACTCGAGCGCTTTCGCCTGGGCGCGGCGCACGCTCAAGACATTGCCCAATTGCTCGCCACTGATGACCAGCCGGCGCTTGCAGCGGTGCGTTCACGGCACTTGGGGTTCATTTTGCAGAGCGGCGGCTTGCTGCCGTTCCTGAGCGTGCGGGACAACATCAGCCTGCCGCGCCGTTTGCTCGGGATGTCGGTGAAGAGCGAGCACATCGACCACGCCGTTGACGTGCTGCGCCTGCAAGGGTTGCTGGATAAACAACCGCAGGCCTTGTCGATCGGCGAGCGCCAGCGCGTTGCCTGTGTGCGCGCCATTGCCCATGAGCCGCTGCTGCTGTTGGCCGACGAGCCGACCGCCGCGCTCGACCCTCACAGCGCCCGGCGTTTGTTCGAGTTGCTGCTGAGCCTGGTGTCGAGCATGGGTTTAAGCGCGCTCGTTGTATCCCATGACTGGGCCTTGCTGAAAGATTTCGGCTTGCCGCGGCTCGGCGCTATCAGCCGTCAGGGAGAAACACTGTTTGAACCGATGGACTGATCGCTTGCGCCTGCTGGGCTCCCTGGCGCTGCAAGACCTCTGGCACGACCGCAAGGTCTCGCTGTGCATCGCCGCGTCGCTGGTGGCGGTGATTGCGCCGTTGTTNCTGCTGTTCGGGCTCAAGCACGGGGTGGTCAGCCAGTTGCAGGANGAACTGCTGCGCGACCCGCGCAACCTTGAAGTGAAGATGCTCAGCAACGGCAACTACGACACAGCCTGGATCGAGCGTTTGCGCCTGCGCCCCGAAACCGGTTTTGCCCTCGGCCAGACGCGCTCGCTCAATACCCAGGCTGACCTGTGGATCGGCATGCAACGGTTTGTCGAAGGTGCGGAAATCATCGCCACGGAACCTGGCGATCCACAACTGGATCTGCCGTCGCTCAACCCGGTCGGCAATCAAGTGATCCTCAGCGCCCGCGCCGCGCAAAGTTTGCAGGCCAAGGCCGGCGACAGCGTGCAGCTGCGGGTGTTGCGTCGTCTGGAAGGTGTCAATGAACGCGGCGAGATGACGCTGACGGTGCTGGCGGTGCTCGACGGTGCGCGCTTCGGCCGCGCGGCCGGGTTTGTCGCCCCGCCGCTGCTGCTGGATCTGGAGCGCTTTCGCGACGGTTATCAGGTCAGTGCGTTCGGCGTTGTCACCGGCAAGCCTCTGGGCGATCTGCAACCGCTGTACGCCCGCGCCCGCGTGTATGCGCGCGACATCGATCAAGTCGCGCCGCTGGAGCACTGGCTCAACGAACAACACATCGAAACCTCGAGCCGACTGGCCGACATCGACAACGTCAAAGCCATCAACCATGTGCTGGGGCTGATTTTCGGCGTAATCGCCGTGGCGGCGCTGATTGGCTGCGTGGCGTCGATGGTCGGCGCGTTCCTGGCCAACATCGACCGCAAACGCAAAAGCCTCGCGGTCCTGCGTTTGCTGGGTTTCAAGCGCCGGGCCGTCGGCGGTTTCGTGGTCCTGCAAGCGCTGGTGCTGAGCCTGGCCGGCTACGTTGGCGGGCTGGGGTTTTATGCCGTCGGCAGTCATCTGTTCGACTACCTGCTCGGCAGCAGCCAGGCCACCGGCACCTTCGTTTGCCACATCACTGTCTGGCATGGCCTTGCCGCCCTGCTCCTGACTTTTTTGGTCGCTGCATTGGTGGCCGTGATCGGCGCCCTGCGAGCCATCAACATCCAACCTGCGGAGAGTCTGCGTGAGCTATAAACGTTTTGGCTTGCTGTTGCCCCTGAGCCTCGGCTATATGCTCGACGCCTCGGCGGCGGGCTGGGAAGAGAAATTTTATAACCCGATGCCGGACGCCGCCGACGTGGTGCTGCCGATGCCCTGCGAAGGCTCGATGGTCTTTCGCAAAGTGTTCATCCCCNTGGCCGGGCCGCTCGATGACTACCCGATCAACATTGGTCAGGACGGCGCGGAATATGGCTACGTCGAACAGACCCGACCGACGTTCATCGCCGGCAGTTTCACAGGCGCCAAGAACGACAAATCCCGNTACTACCTGATGGCCAAGTACGAGATGAGTCAGCTGCAATACGCCGCGTTGACCGACGCAACCTGCCCCACCGCCGCCACCAAAATGCGCGTGCCGCAAACCGCAGTGAGCTGGGTGCAAGCCATCGAAGCCGCCGACAAGTACAACCTGTGGTTGCGCAAAAACGCCGCCGACAAGTTGCCCAAGGAGGACGGCGCACAGGGCTTCCTGCGCCTGCCGACTGAAGTCGAGTGGGAGTTCGCCGCGCGNGGCGGGCTGGAAGTCGGNGCCGCGGAATTCCGTGATACGCACTACCCNATGCCGGAAGGCATCAACGCCTACGANTGGTTCGCCGGGGCGCAATCGTCCAACGGNAAAGTGCAGTTGTCCGGCCTGCAAAAGCCCAATCCTCTGGGCCTGCACGACATGCTCGGCAACGTCGACGAAATGATGTTCGAGCCGTTTCGCCTGAACAAACTTGATCGCCAGCACGGTCAGGCCGGCGGCTATGTGGTGCGTGGCGGCAACTACCTGACCGCTCAGGCTGACCTGCGCACGGCGTTGCGCAAGGAACAGCCGTACTACAACGCCGACGGCCAGGTGAAAAACAAAACCACCGGCCTGCGCCTGGTCATGGTCTCACCGACCCTCACCTCTCGCGAACGGGTCGCCAGCATTGAAAGCAGCTGGAAGAAACTCGGCACCGGCAGCAAGGAAACCGAATCCGCCGACAAAGGCACCGTTCAGTCTCTGAACAGCCTGGCCTCGGGCGTCGAAGACAAAGCGCTCAAGGAAAAACTCCAGGCCCTGGAAAACAAGTTGCGCGCCAGCAACCAGCAGCAGGAAGAAACCCGTGACCAGGCGATTCGCGCCAGCCTCAATCTGGGCGCATTCTTGTGCACCAAGATGCTAGACGACGGCCAGTACTTGGACTTCCTGCAAAAGAACTACAAGCTCAATTGCGAAAGCGCGGACAAAGACGCCAGTTGCGACATGCGCAAAGGCAAGCTCGACGAGCAGAAGGATCGCCTGCACAAGCTCAGCCGCTACTATGCCAGCAGCCTGGTGGAATCGGCGACCTTGTACGGCCAGCCATTGCTTGAAACGCAGGTCCCGGTGATGGAAGAAATCATCACCCGCAACAAACAGCTGCAAGACCTCAAACCTTACTTGCGCACCCACTGGGCCAATCAGAAGGCGTTCCTGCAAAAGCAGAAGATCGACACTGAAGCCTGGCTGAACAGCTGCAAAACCGTTACCCAATAACTCACCTTAATAACAACTCGTCAACACCGTCACCGAGGANTTTCACCATGTCGCGCAGCCTTTGGACTCGCTTCAAGCTACAGATCGCTTTCGTTGTCGCCGGCAGCCTGTTGCTGACCGGTTGCGCCAACACCGGTAGCTCCATGCTCGGCGACAGCGACGGCACCGACCCGCGCCTGACCCAGGGGCAGGATGCAGAGTTCTTCAGCAAGTCCGGCTATCAGGCCTGCGCCATGGGCGCCGGTGTCGGCATCCTCGCTTGCGCGCTGTCCAACAGCAACAACAAAGCCGTGTGCGCCGTCGCCGCCGGTATTACCGCGTGTGGCGTGGCCATGGGCGCGAACTACTACCTGGATCAGCGTCGCACCGAATACGCCGACACCACCACCCGCTTGGCTAAAATGAACAGCGACGTCGAACAAGACACCCAGAACGTGATCGCCCGTACCGCGACCGCTCAGCAAGTGATCAATGATGATCAGGCGAAAATCGCCCGGATCAAAAAGGACATCGCCAACAAGAAAGTCGACAAGATCCAGGCCCAGGAGCAAATCGCCGAGATCGATTCGAACATCGCGCGCCTGCGGAAAGACCTCGGCAACATGCGCATCAAAGTCACCGAGTACACCAAAGTGGCAGACGCCGAGCGTGCACAAGGCGCCACTGGCGCCGAGATCAAGCAGGTGGACATGAACATTAAGAAAATGAACCAGAAAGTCGCTGCCCTGCAGAAGGAAGTCGACGGTCTGTACAGCCAACGCTCCGCCATCACCCTGGGCTAAGCACATGACGTTACGACAACTGGCGGTCCTCACCGCCGTCCTGGCCTTGAGCGGTTGCGCGACCCAACCGGGCGAATGCGATGCGACCAATCGCGACAGCAGCATGCTGACCAAGATGAACTGCGACTACTCCGGTGGTTACAGCGATCAGGTCAAGCAGAAGGAACTGGCCCTGAGCGAGTCCCGTCAGCAAAACGCAATGTTCCGTAAGGTGTACGAGAACATTCAGGCCCAGCAGCTGAGCACCAAAACCGACCTGGCCAGCCAGCAGAAAGCCCAGGCGGCGCTGAATCAGTCGCTGGGACAACTGCTGGCCTCGCTCAAGGCCCGGCATGGCAATGAAAGCCAGGTGAAAAAGCAGATCGCCGGTCTCGAGCAGCAGCTCAAGGCTTCGCAGGCAGCGCCAGCCACCAAAGCCACTCCAGCGACGCTGAAGGCCAAGCAGGAAGAGCTGAAGGCGTTGCAGAAGAAGGTCAATCAGCTGCAATTCAGCCTCGGCTACGAAGAGTAACTTTTCACCCCGCAGGCCTCCCGTTGAAGGCCTGCACTTTTTCAGGAATCGTCGTCATGCAGCGGGTCATCAGGGATGCGCAAGCCACACCGGAGGGGATGAGTGCGCTGCAAGCTAAAGTCGCCCTCATCCAGAAACACTTTCCGCCGACCGTCGCCAGCCTNTTTGCCATCCCGCGGATGGGCAGCGGCGACGTGCTGGAATGGTGGACCGAACTGGGTGGCCAACCTACGCCCTACGCCGACCTCAACGAGGACGCGCAACGACGTTTGCTGGAAACCTATGAAGTGCGCCAGACGTCCCTCGGGCAACTGGCGGACGAACTGCAAAGACGCGGTCAACCGACGGAAGCCGAAGACCTGCGCAGCCTGCTCGGCACACCGGAGCTGGACAAACTTTACAGCCTCAACGGTGAGCCATTGGTGGTGCGCTGGAACCAGCGCCCGCCCAAACCGATCGTACCGCCGGTGGTTCCGGTGGTGCCGGTTGTTCCGCCATCGCGCCGTGGCTGGTGGATCGCGGCGGCCTTGCTCGCGTTGTTGCTGCTGCTTCTGGCGCTGTGGCTCTGGTGGTTCTTGCACCGTGAGCCGGTTGTCGTGGTTCCACCGGTTGCGCCGGTAGCGCCCGTGGTGGCGCCCGTCGAGAAACCGGTCGAGCCTGCTCCCGAGCCTGTCGTGGAACCGGAACCTGTTCCGGAACCAGAGCCCGTGCCCGAACCAGCACCCGTGCCGCCACCCAAGCCAGTCCCACCACCAAAACCGGTCGTGGCCGCGCCGCCACCTCCACCGCCGCCACCTCCAGCCCCGACGCTGGACAACTACGCGTGCCGTAAAAAAGCGCCTGATGCCGTGCCNCCGCAATTTGTGGTGGTACTCGACACCTCGGGTTCGATGGATTTGAACATCAAGTCGGTGAAATCCGATGAGGACTGGTTCTTCGGCAATGAGATGAACAAGTACCTGGACCCGAACCGCACCATGCAGATCTTCGCCAAGCCCAGCCGCATGGANGTCGCCAAGGACTCGCTGGCCGGCATGATCAATGGGCTGGACCCGAAGATCGACACGCGCCTGATCACCTTCGCCGGTTGCGAAAGAACACCGGACCAGGGCGTGTTCAAGTTTGGCGATCGTCAGCGATTGATCAACGGGATTCGCGGTCTGGTTCCCAACGATGGCACGCCACTGGCCGACAGCCTGGCCTACGCCGCCAGCAAGGTCGACGGGCGCAATAACGATGCAGTGATCGTGATGTTCGTCGACGGCGAGGACGGTTGCGATAAAGACGCTTGCGCGGTGTCCCGCCGAATCGCCAGGGAACAGCCNCGCCTGCGGGTCAACGTGGTGAAAATCGGTGCCGGTGGCCCGTCACGTTGCATCGCTGAAAACACCGGTGGCCGGGTTTACAACAGCACCAATGCGGCAGAACTGGGTAGCCAGCTGAAACAGGCGACCAAGGAAGTGTCCAGCAATGCCAAGTGTAACTAGCTAGGGGACAGATCCTGAATTGAGGTGACTCCATTCGCGAGCAAGCCCGCTCCCACAGGGTTTTGTGTCGTTCACAAGAGAGCGGAACGACACATAACCTTGTGGGAGCGAGCCGGCTCCGGGCGGCGTTCCGACGATGGCTATATCAGCGGCACCTCAACGAAACCGGTCAACCTCATGCCGCAAATCCGCCGCCAGCTTCTCCAGCTCTTTGGCGGTGATCGCCAGATTGGACACCACCTCACGCTGTTCACTGTTCGCCAGGGCAATGCTTTGCAGGTTACTGCTGAGCAACGTCGCAGTACTGCTCTGTTCCTGAGTCGCCGTGGTAATTGCGGCAAACTGCTCACCGGCCGAACGGCTCTGCTCGTCGATCCGCGCCAGGGCTGAAGCCACGTTGGCGTTACGCGACAACCCTTCCTGCATCAACACATTGCCCTGTTCCATGGTGCTGATGGCATTGCCGGTTTCCTGCTGGATGCTGCTGATCATCCCGGAGATCTCGTCAGTGGCCTGACGGGTACGCGACGCCAGGTTACGCACCTCATCGGCCACCACCGCAAAACCACGCCCCTGCTCACCGGCACGCGCGGCTTCGATGGCGGCGTTGAGCGCCAGCAAGTTGGTCTGCTCGGCAATCGAGGTAATCACACCGACGATGCCGCCGATTTCCTGGGAGCGCTGGCCCAAGGTATTGATCACCGTCGCCGTGCTGTTCAGCGCGCCAGCGATTTGTTCCAGNGACGAGGACGCTTCGTCCATCGACGTACGACCGATCTGGGTTTGCTGCGCGTTTTCTTGAGCCAGACGCTGAGTGCTGCCCATGTTGTCGGCAATGTTCAGGGAGGTGGCGCTGAACTCTTCCACGGCGCCGGCCATGCTGGTGATTTCGCCCGACTGCTGCTCCATCCCTTCATAGGCGCCACCGGACAGACCGGACAAGGCCTGGGCGCGGCTGTTGACCTCTTGCGAGGCCTTGCGGATGTGCTCGACCATGGTCGACAGCGCCTGGCTCATCTGGTTGAACGCACGGGCCAGCTGACCGATTTCGTCGTTGCTCGATACGTTCAGCCGCACGCTCAAATCACCGGCGCCCAAGGCTTCGGCCTGACGCACCAGATCACCCAAAGGGGCGAGTTTGCTGCGCAGCAACCAGACCGCCGCCCCCACAGCGATCAACATCGCCAGCAGACTGCCAATCGCCAATTGAATGCCGACACTCCAGGTCACGGCACGGATTTCGGTTTTCGGCATGCTCGCCACGACCGACCATGGGCCACCTTCAAACGGTACGGCAATGCTGTAGAAGTCTTCGGACTTATCGCTCCAGAACTCGCCCTTGCCCGGCGTTTTCGCCAGACTGACGATGGCCGGGACCGCTTGATCCAACGCTTGTACACCCGCGATCGGCACCAGCCATTTGCTCTGTTCATCCAGCAGCGCCAGGGAACCGGTCTGGCCGATACGGAAGCGCTTGAGGTTGGCGAACTGCGCGTTTTGCGCGTCGGTGTAGTCGAATCCTACGAACAGCACGGCAATCACCCTGCCGCTGNTATCGCGTACGGGGGTGTATTGGGTCATGTAGGAGCGGTCGAAGAGCAAGGCGCGACCGACGTAACTCTGCCCCGCCATCAAGCGTGCATACGCCGGGTTCGCGTGATCGAGCAGCGTGCCGATGGCTCGGCTGCCGTCCTGTTTGCTCAGGGACGTGCTGACCCGAATGAAGTCTTCGCCGCTGCGCACAAACACCGTCGCCACGCCGGCGGTCATTTGCTTGAACTCGTCCACTTCCTTGAAATTATTGTTCAGGACTTCGCTGCCCAGGTGCAGGCCCGGCGTCTGCGCGCCCGCTACTGCCACCGGTTCATCCGGGTGCACGCTCAAACCGGCGCTGAAGCGCTTCTCGAACAGACCACTCAGGCGTTGGGTGCTTTCACGCAACGTGCCGTGAAAGGTACTCAACTGATCGGCCAGCAACCGGGCTTCACTGGCCAGGTGCTCTTCGCGGGTGGCAAGGTTGGCGGNATCCAGCGAACGCAGGGCGAACACGGTACTGCCGCTGATGACAATCGCCAGTATCACGGCAAGCGCAAGACCAAGCTGTGAGGCGATCCGGGCACGAGGTTGAGACATGACAGCTCCTGGCCGAGCGACCGGATCTTCCTTGATCTGGCTGCACACTCAGCAAAATTCTAATAATGGGAATTGCGTCGAACCTGCACGAAGGTTCCACCTGCATTTTCGGCGGAAAATCGGAATACTTGAGTAATTAACCGGGGTATGGCTCAAGGCCGCCATTGCGACGGCTCTATCGATTCAGCCCAAGTGTTGAACGTCGGGCAATTCCATTGCTCGGGCTTCGCCTTGCAGGAAGTCGCTGAGCCTGCGCAAACGTTCACCTCCGGGGCGGGTTTTCGGCCAGACCAGGTAATATTTCTCACCGCTGGCGACGGCCGTCGGCCACGGCAGACTCAGACGTCCCTGAGCCACATCCTCCGCCACCATCAACAAATCGCCCATGGACACGCCATAACCTCGGGCGGCGGCGATCATGCCCAGTTCCAGCGTGTCGAACACCTGCCCGCCCTTGAGCGACACCTGATCCGTCAGCCCCATGCGTTCCAGCCAACTGCGCCAGTCNCGACGGTCCGGTGTCGGGTGCAGCAGTTCGGCACTGGCCAGCCGTGCGACATCCCACGGTTGATCCTGCAGAAGATTCGGCGCGCCGACTGGAATCAGCTCTTCCGGGAACAGGAAACTCGTCTCCCAGTCCGGTGGGAAATTACCGTTGCTGAGGATGACGGCGCAGTCGAATGGTTCATGGTTGAAGTCCACCGAGTCGACGTCCATCCAGGCGCTGGTCAATTGCACCTCGTTGCCCGGTTGCAGGTGCCGAAAGCGGCTGAGCCGTGCCAGCAGCCAACGCATGGTCAGGGTCGACGGCGCTTTCATGCGCAGGATGTCATCTTCGGCGCGCAAGGTATTGCAGGCCCGCTCCAGGGCCGTGAAGCCTTCGCGAATGCCGGGCAGGATCAACCGCGCCGATTCGGTCAGTTGCAGATTGCGCCCACTGCGGTGAAACAGCCGACAGGCAAAATGCTCTTCGAGCGTACGAATGTGCCGACTGACCGCNCTTTGGGTGATCGACAGTTCTTCGGCCGCACGGGTAAACGAACTGTGCCGCGCCGCCGCTTCGAATGCGCGCAGGGCATACAAGGGAGGAAGACGACGGGACATTCGGAAAGCTCCTATAGCGGGATTCGNTCACCCTAGCAGAAACTCTCCAGCATGAGTTTGAATCATGCCACCCATCCTTTTTATCCCTTTGTGCAAACCCCGTAGAGCGCCGAGAATCGACGCTTTCTGTCCCTCTTCAATTATCGAGCGTGATGACCATGCAGCATCCAGCACGTACCGAACTCTGGGCCATCCTGCGGCTGGCGGGGCCGTTGATTGCCTCGCAGTTGGCGCACATGCTGATGGTCCTCACCGACACCTTGATGATGGCGCGCCTGAGTCCCGAAGCGCTGGCCGGTGGCGGTTTGGGCGCCGCCACTTACTCGTTCGTGTCGATCTTTTGCATTGGCGTGATCGCCGCGGTCGGCACCCTCGTGGCCATCCGTCAGGGTGCCGGCGACATCGTCGGCGCCGCCAGGCTGACCCAGGCCGGGTTATGGCTGGCGTGGTTGATGGCCTTGGTGGCCGGGCTGCTGCTGTGGAACCTCAAACCGGTGTTGCTGCTGTTCGGCCAGACCGAAACCAACGTCCACGCGGCCGG
>Ga0065714_10064706_pt1 | contig 22254 bp, 25 predicted proteins | sample MisRhiReplicate2_FD_59101 | JGI IMG/M metagenome (GOLD analysis project Ga0065714, IMG submission 59101) | Miscanthus rhizosphere microbial communities from Kellogg Biological Station, MSU, sample Rhizosphere Soil Replicate 2: eDNA_1 v2... | ecosystem: Host-associated > Plants > Roots >...
AGCCAGATCGGCAACGTCGGCCCGGACCTGGGCCAGAGCTACATCATCGACTCGTTCCTGGTGGTGGTGCTCGGCGGTGTCGGCCAGTTGGCCGGCAGCGTCACGGCGGCCTTCGGTCTGGGCATCGCCAACAAGATTCTTGAGCCGCAGATCGGTGCCGTGCTCGGCAAGATCCTGATCCTCGCGCTGATCATTCTGTTTATCCAGAAACGCCCGCAGGGACTCTTCGCACTGAAAGGACGGGTGATCGACTGATGAACCAGCCATTGATGCTCACGGCCGCGCAAAAGGCCGGCCCCAAGGTGACGATTGCCGTCGGCGCGCTGATCCTTGTCGTGTTGCTGGCGCTGCCGTTGCTGTCGCTGCTGCCGCCGGAAAACACCTTTCATGTATCGGCCTACACCCTGACGCTGGTGGGCAAGATCCTCTGCTACGCCATCGTCGCCCTGGCACTGGACCTGGTGTGGGGCTACGCCGGGATGTTGTCCCTAGGCCACGGCCTGTTCTTCGCCCTCGGGGGCTATGCGATGGGCATGTACCTGATGCGCCAGGCCTCGGGGGATGAACTGCCGGCGTTCATGACATTCCTGTCGTGGACCGAACTGCCGTGGTACTGGGTGGGCACCGACGACTTCCTCTGGGCCCTGTGCCTGGTGGTATTGGCGCCAGGCCTGCTGGCGTTGGTGTTTGGGTTCTTCGCCTTCCGCTCGCGGATCAAGGGCGTGTATTTCTCGATCATGACCCAGGCCCTGACGTTTGCGGGGATGCTGTTGTTTTTCCGCAACGAGACCGGATTCGGCGGCAATAACGGTTTCACCAATTTTCGCAGCATCCTGGGCTTTGGCATTACCGAGCCGGGCACGCGCGCGGTGTTGTTCGTGGCCACGGTGCTGTTGCTGGTCGCCAGCCTCTACATCGGCTGGCGCCTGGCGCAAAGCAAGTTCGGCCGCGTTCTCACGGCGCTGCGTGATGCCGAGAACCGCCTGATGTTCTGCGGCTACGACCCGCGTGGCTTCAAGCTCTTCGTTTGGGTCTTGAGCGCCGTGTTGTGCGGGCTGGCGGGAGCGTTGTATGTGCCGCAGGTGGGCATTATCAACCCCAGCGAAATGTCGCCGACCAACTCCATCGAGGCCGCCGTATGGGTCGCCCTGGGTGGGCGCGGCACGCTGATCGGCCCGCTGCTGGGCGCTGGCGTGGTCAATGGCATGAAGAGCTGGTTCACCGTGGCCTTCCCGGAATACTGGCTGTTCTTCCTCGGGGCGCTGTTCATCATCGTCACCCTGTACCTGCCCAAGGGCGTCATCGGCCTGCTGAAGAAATGAGGAACGTCATGCTTGAACCTATTTTCGATGCAGGCAGCGGCCGTGATGCGATCGGCATTGGCCAAGCCGCGGGCAAGGGCCTGAATACTCGCCACGGCACCATCCTGACCCTGGAAGACATCAGCGTCAGCTTCGATGGTTTCAAGGCCCTCAACAACCTGAACCTCTACATCGGCGTCGGCGAACTGCGTTGCATCATCGGCCCCAATGGCGCGGGCAAGACCACCTTGATGGACGTGATCACCGGCAAGACCCGGCCCAGTCACGGCAAGGCCTGGTTCGGCGAAACCCTGGACCTGACCAGCATGAGCGAAGTGCAGATCGCCCAGGCTGGCATCGGCCGCAAATTCCAGAAACCCACGGTGTTCGAAGCCTTGAGCGTGTTCGAAAACCTGGAGCTGGCGCAGAAGACCGACAAGTCGGTGTGGGCCAGCCTGCGCGCACGCTTGAGCGGCGAGCAGAAGGACCGAATCGATGAAGTGCTCGATACCATCCGCCTCACCGCCTCGGAGCATCGCCAGGCAGGCCTGCTGTCCCACGGCCAGAAGCAGTTCCTGGAGATCGGCATGCTGCTGATGCAGGACCCGCAACTGTTGCTGCTGGACGAACCGGTGGCGGGCATGACCGACGCCGAAACCGAGTTCACCGCCGAACTGTTCAAGCGCCTGGCGGGCAAGCACTCGCTGATGGTGGTGGAACACGACATGGGGTTTGTCGGTTCGATTGCCGACCACGTGACGGTGTTGCACCAGGGCAGCGTACTGGCCGAAGGCTCACTGGAACAGGTGCAGGAAAATGAGCGGGTGATCGAGGTTTACCTCGGTCGCTGAGCCTGACAAGGACTGCTTCATGTGGGCACTGGCTTGCCGGCGATGCAGGCAACTCGGTGTAGCGGGTACAGCGCTATCGCAGGCACGCCAGTGCCCACATTTGATCCGGTTCCCACAGGGGAATCGTGGAGGTTTTGAGAATGCTGCAAGTCGACAAGCTGCACCAGTACTACGGCGGTAGCCATATCCTGCGCGGGCTGTCCTTTGACGTGAAGATCGGTGAGGTCACCTGCCTGCTCGGCCGTAACGGCGTGGGCAAGACCACCCTGCTCAAATGCCTGATGGGCCTGCTGCCGGCCAAAGAGGGCGCGGTGAATTGGGAAGGCAAGGCGATCACCGGGTTCAAGCCGCACCAGCGTGTGCATGCGGGGATTGCCTATGTGCCGCAGGGCCGGGAGATTTTTGGACGGCTGACGGTGGAAGAAAACCTGTTGATGGGGCTTTCGCGCTTTCCGGGTTCCGAGGCCAAGGAAGTGCCCGCCTTCATCTACGAACTGTTCCCGGTGTTGCTGCAAATGAAACACCGGCGTGGCGGCGATTTGTCCGGCGGCCAGCAACAGCAACTGGCGATTGGTCGTGCGCTGGCCAGCCGCCCGCGCCTGCTGATCCTCGACGAGCCCACCGAAGGCATCCAGCCCTCGGTCATCAAGGAGATCGGCGCGGTGATCAAGAAACTCGCGGCACGCGGTGATATGGCGATCCTGCTGGTGGAGCAGTTCTACGACTTCGCCGCCGAGTTGGCCGACCAATACCTGGTGATGTCCCGTGGTGAAATCGTGCAGCAAGGCCGAGGTGAAAATATGGAAAGTGAAGGTGTGCGTGGTCTCGTAACCATCTAATCTGTAGCCTCCTAACGATAAGCACACGCCATGAACCTGCCCGTTTCCCCCGCCTTGTTCACCCCCAGCTGGCACGCCGAGCTGGAACTCGGCTATGCGCGTTTCGGTGACACCACGCGCCCGGTGATGCGCCGCCACCTTGGCCCGCTGCGGGTGCAAAAGCACCTGTACGCCGAAGGCCCCGAGGTGTGCCAGCACATTATCGTGCACCCGCCCGGCGGGATTGCCGGTGGTGATCGCCTGGACATCAGCGCCCATGTCGGCGCGGGTGCCTGGGCGCAATTGACCAGCCCCGGCGCGGCCAAATGGTATCGCGCCAGCGGCCCCGCCTTTCAGCAGGTGGACCTCACCGTGGAAGCCGGCGCCACCCTGGAATGGCTGCCCCAGGAAACCATCGTATTCAGTGCCGCCCAGGCCGAGCTCACTACGCGCATCGCGCTGCAAGGCGATGCGCGGCTGTTCTACTGGGATGTGGTCGCCCTGGGTCGTCCGGCCAGCGCTGAACGTTTCGACCTCGGCCACTTTCAGTCACACCTGGACATTCGCCGCGACGGCCAGTTGCTCTGGCACGAGCGCCAACGCATTGTCGGCGCCGACGGCTTGCTGGACTCGCCCATCGGCCTGGACGGTCAGCCGGTGTTTGCGACGTTGCTGCTGACCGCCGACATCACCCCTGAATTACTCGAAACCTGCCGTGCCCTGCCCCACGCGGTGCGCGGCGACCTGACTCAACTGCCTGGCCTGCTGGTCGCGCGCTGCCTGGCCAGCGAAGCGCTGCTGGCGCGGGCATGGTTGATTGATTTATGGCGGTTGCTGCGCCCGGCGGTGCTGGGCCGTGAAGCCGTTTCACCGCGAATCTGGAGCACCTGAACCATGGATCTGACCCCACGGGAAAAAGACAAACTGCTGATCTTCACTGCAGGCCTGGTAGCCGAGCGGCGCCTGGCGCGCGGCGTGAAGCTCAACTACCCGGAAACCATCGCCTACATCTCCGCCGCACTGATGGAAGGGGCCCGCGATGGCCGCACGGTCGCCGACCTGATGCACTACGGCACCACCCTGCTCAGCCGGGAACAGGTGATGGAAGGCATCCCGGAGATGATCCCGGACATCCAGGTGGAAGCCACCTTCCCCGACGGCACCAAGCTGGTCACCGTCCACCAACCCATCGCCTGAGGCCCGGCCATGATTCGTGACGCAACTCAAAACGATTTGCCGGCGATCCGCGATATCTACAACGACGCGGTACTCAACACGACGGCGATCTGGAACGAACAACCGGTGGACCTGGGCAATCGCCAGGCCTGGTTCAGTGCGCGGCATGCCCAGGGCTATCCGGTCCTGGTCTGCGTGGAAAACGGTGAAGTCACCGGCTACGCCTCGTTCGGCGACTGGCGACCGTTCGAAGGTTTCCGCTACAGCGTCGAGCACTCGGTGTACGTGCGCAACGACCAACGCGGCAAAGGCCTCGGCCCGCGCCTGATGGAGGCGCTGATCGAACGCGCCCGCACCGGCGGCAAACATGTGATGGTCGCCGCCATCGAAAGCGGCAACCACGCCTCGATCCACCTGCATGAGCGCCTGGGCTTCATTACCACCGGCCAGATGCCCCAAGTGGGCATCAAGTTTGGCCGCTGGCTGGACCTGACGTTTATGCAACTGAACCTGAACCCGGGCGCCGAACCGCCCAAGGAGTGAGTCGATGAGCGCTTCGCAACTGCGTCGAGTGAATGCAGAAAGTTTTGCCCACTACCGCCTGGGCTTGATCGAGCTGTTGCTGGACGCGGTGAAGCACGGTGCATCGGTCGGCTTCATGGCTGACTTCGACGAAGCCCAGGCCCGCGCTTACCTGAAGGGGGTGCAAGCCAGCGTCGAAGACGCCAGCCTGCTGCTGTGGGTCGTGGTGCGCGACGAACAGGTGATCGCCAGCGTGCAACTGGCGCTGTGCCAGAAAGCCAACGGTCTCAACCGCGCCGAAGTGCAAAAGCTGCTGGTGCACAGCAGCGCCCGACGTCACGGCCTGGGCCAACAGTTGATGAACACCCTGGAACTCGCCGCGCGCCAGCACAAGCGCGGCCTGTTGTACCTGGACACCGAAGCCGGCTCCCCGGCCGAGGCCTTCTACCAGTCGCTGCGCTACACCAAGATCGGTGAGTTGCCCGACTACTGCCAAAGCCCGGACGGGCGCTACAGCCCGACCGCCATCTACTTCAAGACCCTGGGGCAACCTGCATGATTCCTGGTGAATATCAGATCCAGCCTGGCGACATCGAACTCAACGTGGGTCGCCGCACCGTCACACTCAGCGTGGCCAACAGCGGCGACCGGCCGATCCAGGTGGGCTCGCATTACCATTTTTTCGAGACCAATGACGCGCTGACCTTTGATCGCGCGGCGAGCCGGGGCATGCGCCTGAATATTCCAGCGGGGACGGCGGTGCGCTTCGAGCCGGGGCAGAGTCGTGAAATCGAGTTGGTGGATTTGAGCGGTGGACGGCGGGTGTTCGGGTTTGCCGGACGGATCATGGGTGACCTTTAGGGCCTCATCGCGGGAAAGCCCGCTCCCACACGGGAACGAATTCCATCTGTGGGAGCGGGCTTGCCCGCGATTAGCGATCTCACATTCAACGTAATTTTCCAGGGCACACACACATGAAAATCAGCCGCCAAGCCTACGCCGACATGTACGGCCCCACCGTCGGTGACAAGGTCCGCCTGGCCGACACCGAGTTGTTCGTCGAGGTCGAAAAAGACTTCACCGTCTATGGCGAGGAGGTGAAATTCGGCGGCGGCAAGGTGATCCGCGATGGCCAGGGCCAGAGCCAGTTGCTCGCCCATGAAGTGGTCGACACGCTGATTACCAACGCGCTGATCATCGACCACTGGGGCATCGTCAAGGCTGACGTCGGCCTGAAAAACGGCCGCATCCACGCGATCGGCAAAGCCGGCAACCCGGATATCCAACCCGGCGTGACGATGGCCATCGGTGCCAGCACCGAAGTGATTGCTGGCGAAGGCATGATCCTCACCGCCGGCGGCATCGACTCCCATGTGCACTTCATCTGCCCGCAGCAGATCGAAGAGGCGCTGACCAGCGGCGTCACCACCATGATCGGCGGCGGCACCGGCCCGGCCACGGGCACCAACGCTACCACCTGCACCTCAGGTCCCTGGCACCTGGCGCGGATGCTCCAGGCCAGCGATTCGTTTCCGATGAACATCGGTTTTACCGGCAAGGGCAACGCCAGCCTGCCCGAGCCGTTGATCGAGCAAGTCAAGGCCGGTGCCATTGGCCTCAAGCTGCATGAGGACTGGGGCACCACACCGGCGAGTATCGATAACTGCCTGAGCGTTGCCGACCAGTACGACGTGCAGGTGGCGATCCACAGCGACACCCTCAACGAATCCGGCTTTGTCGAAACCACGCTGGCCGCGCTCAAGGGCCGCACCATCCACACCTACCACACCGAAGGTGCAGGGGGCGGTCACGCGCCAGATATCATCAAGGCCTGCGGCTTCCCCAACGTGCTGCCCAGCTCGACCAACCCGACCCGGCCGTTCACGCGCAACACCATCGACGAGCACCTGGACATGCTGATGGTCTGCCATCACCTGGACCCCAGCATTGCCGAAGACGTGGCCTTCGCCGAAAGCCGTATCCGCCGCGAGACCATCGCCGCCGAAGACATCCTGCACGACCTCGGCGCGTTCTCGATGATCAGCTCGGATAGCCAGGCCATGGGCCGAGTGGGCGAGGTGATCACACGCACCTGGCAGACCGCCGACAAGATGAAAAAGCAACGCGGCCCGCTGCCCGGCGATGGCCCTGGCAACGACAACTTCCGCGCCAAACGCTACATCGCCAAGTACACCATCAACCCGGCGATCACCCACGGCGTGAGTCACATCGTCGGCTCCATCGAAGTGGGCAAGTGGGCCGACCTGGTGCTGTGGCGCCCGGCGTTTTTCGGCATAAAACCTACTTTGATTCTCAAGGGCGGGGCGATTGCCTCAAGCCTGATGGGCGACGCGAACGCTTCGATCCCCACGCCGCAGCCGGTGCACTACCGGCCGATGTTCGCCAGCTTCGGCAGCTCGCTGCACGCCACCAGCCTGACCTTTATCAGCCAGGCAGCCATGGACGCAGGCTTGCCGGAAGCGCTGGGCCTGAAGAAACAGATTGGCGTGGTAAAGGGCTGTCGCAACGTGCAGAAAACCGACCTGATCCACAACGATTACCTGCCGGACATCGAGGTTGACCCACAGACCTATCAGGTCAAGGCCGACGGTGTGTTGCTGTGGTGTGAGCCGGCCGAGGTGTTGCCGATGGCGCAGCGGTATTTCCTGTTCTAGCTGAAAACCGGTGGCGAGGGAGCGTGGCTCCCTCACCGCAGGGAAAGTATTTGCCTCAGAACTGCTCGCGCGGGTTAAACGCAGCTTTCTGCGCCAGCTCCTGCCACAACGCTTTCACGTCATCGTCGCCCGCCGGTGGCATCACTGCCTTGAGCTGCACGTACAGGAAGCCACGCTGCCCGGCCTTGTTCAGCAAACCATGGCCCTTGGCGCGCATGCGCTGGCCGTTCTGGCTGCCGGCTGGCACCTTGAGGTTGATCTTGCCGGTCAACGTCGGCACGGCGATTTCAGCGCCCAACGCCAACTCCCACGGCGCCAGCGGCAGGGTGATCACCAGGTTTTCGCCTTCCACTTCAAACTTGGGGTGCGGTGCAAACTTGATGATCAGGTACAGATCGCCATTGGCTCCACCGCCAATACCCGGCGCGCCCTGGCCTTTGAGGCGGATGCGCTCGCCGTCGGTCACACCGGCGGGGATCTTCACGTTCAGGCTCTTGGTAGTGTTGCTGACGTGGCGGCCCGAGGCGTCGTATTGCGGCACCTGGAAGCTGATCTGCTTGGACTCGGTGGACAGTGTCTCTTCGAGGAACACCGACAGCTGCATCTCCACATCCTGCCCCTTACGCCCGGCCGGACGGCGCTGGCCGCCACCAAAGGCATCGCCACGCGAGCCGAAGATCGAGCTGAAGAAGTCCGAGAAGTCCTCGCCACCGCCACCCCCGCCAAAACCGCCACGGCTCTGCCAGCCCGGCGGCCCCTGGAACGGCTGGCCATGCTGGCCGTATTTGCGCAGTTCGTCGTATTCAGCACGCTTATCGGCACTTTTAAGCGCTTCATAGGCTTCGGACGCATCCTTGAACTTCTCTTCGGCGTCTTTTTCCTTGCTTACATCCGGGTGATATTTGCGTGCGAGCTTGCGGTAGGCAGCCTTGATTTCCTTGTCATCGGCGCTCGGCTCGACACCCAATATCTTGTAGTAGTCTTTGAAATCCATCGGCGGTTCACCATCCTTAATCGAGATCGCACAGCCCAGGGCACAACGTGCGCTGCTTTGCACTTGTTGAGTCTTGTGGCCTGGGGGTGCGTCAAAGTGTTATCGGCACTAGCCGTATGCAACAGATGTGGGGGCAAATACCCAACTTTCAAGCACGATTTAGCGGATAGTCGGCCTACGCATCCGCCTTCGACTGGCATACACTGCGCGGCCGTTTTTCAACCGGAACCCGATAGACATGAAAAACCCATCCCCAGCCCGTGCCTGCGGCATCGACTTTGGCACGTCCAACTCCACCGTCGGCTGGATCCGTCCCGGCGAGGAGACGCTCATCGCGCTGGAGGACGACAAGATCACGTTGCCATCGGTGGTGTTCTTCAACTTCGAGGAGCGCCGCCCGGTGTACGGTCGCCTGGCCCTGCACGAATACCTGGAAAACTACGAAGGCCGGCTGATGCGCTCGCTCAAGAGCCTGCTCGGTTCCAAGTTGATCAAGCACGACACCAGCGTGCTGGGCACCGCGATGCCTTTCACCGACTTGCTGGCGCTGTTCATCGGCCAACTCAAGAGCCGTGCCGAAGCCAACGCCGGCCGCGAGTTCGAAGAAGTGGTGCTGGGCCGCCCGGTGTTCTTCGTCGATGACGACCCGATGGCCGACCGGGAAGCCGAGAACACCCTGGTCGACGTGGCACGCAAGATCGGCTTCAAGGACATCTCGTTCCAGTACGAGCCGATTGCGGCCGCGTTCGACTACGAGTCCACCATCGAAAAAGAAGAGTTGGTACTGATCGTCGACATCGGCGGGGGTACGTCTGACTTCTCCCTGGTGCGCCTGTCCCCGGACCGCCGTCACAACGACAACCGCCAGAGCGACATCCTCGCCACCGGCGGCGTGCACATCGGCGGTACCGACTTCGACAAACAGCTCAGCCTGCAAGGCATGATGCCGCTGTTCGGCTACGGCAGCCGCATGAAAAGCGGCGCCTACATGCCCACCAGCCACCACATGAACCTGGCCACCTGGCACACCATCAACTCGGTGTACTCGCAAAAATCCCAGCTGGCCCTGGGCAGCATGCGCTACGACATCGAAGACACCGGCGGCATCGACCGCCTGTTCAAGCTGATCGAACAACGCGCCGGGCACTGGCTGGCGATGGAAGTGGAAGAAACCAAGATCCAGCTGACCCACGAAGACAGCCGCCACGTGCTGCTGGACCGGGTTGAACCGGGCTTGAGCGTGGAACTGAGCCGGGCGTTGTTCGAATCAGCCATCGATGGCTTGCTGGAGCGCGTGCGCAATAGCGTCACGCAGTTGCTGAACGATGCGTCGGTGAGCGTGGCGCAGGTCGATACGGTGTTCTTTACCGGCGGCTCCAGCGGCATTCCGGCACTGCGCCACAGCATCTCGGCGATGTTGCCGAACGCGCGGCATGTGGAAGGCAATATCTTTGGCAGTATCGGCAGCGGCTTGGCGATTGAGGCCAGCAAGCGCTACGGAAACTGATCTGTCGAGTGGTGAGTGGGCTTACCCCGCTCACCACAAAGACTCAGTTCGCCCCAAGACGCTAAACGCCACACCCCACCCGCGCTTTTTGCACGCCGATGTACTGCTCAAATGTCCCGTACTTGGCCGGCACCTGGATCACGGCGCCCGGCTTAAGCCGCGCGTTCTCCCGACTTGCCGCCAGGCTATCAACATAGGCCTGGCAAGCCGCCGACTTATCCCCCGCCATCTCGTAGGCAAAGCCTCGGTTCAAATTGAGATTGGTCACCACCTCAAACCGCCCGGCATGGGCATAGATCGCCCGGGACTTCTCCAGGTACTCATTGGCTTTCACGTAGCGCTGTTCGTAGGTCGCCGTGGTGTCACGAAAGCCCTGGGTCGTATAGCGGTCCTTCTGGCTGGCCAACGCCGACGACATGAAAAACAATCCATACCCGCGATAAGCGTCCGCCAGGCACAACTGATCCCCGGCCGCCGTGCACCGTTGCACGGCCTCGGCAATCAAGCGCTCGGCCGGCAGTGGCCGACCCTGATCCAGTAACGCGTCGGCGTCAGCCAACTTTTGCTGGGGATCGGAACTGGCCACGACACCGGCTGCGGAACAGCCGACCAGTGCCGAAAAGCCGATGGCGAGGAGTACGACGCTTAATTCCTTGTTCATGGAGCAGTCCTTTTTGCGGGGGGCTAGCGAAAATAGATCGCCCACAGCCCAAGAAATGTCAGGCCCCACATGACAATACCGGGCACGATCACCAAGTAGTTCCACGGATTGAACCGAGCGTTGCTCTGACCTTCCGGGTCGCCGGCGGCAAAATTGATCAGGGCCTGGGATTGTTGAAGGATGTAGGCACAAAGAGGCAGCGCCAGGAGCGTCAGGCTTTTATAGGCAAACAACGCCTCGACGCGCGCAGCCACGGCGTCGAACACGTTGGCGCCCACAGTCACCACCACAAACACCGTCGCCCATTGCTCAAAATCGAAATCGAATTTTCGGCCGCTCTCGACCACCCGCCGGTAGGCAAGGCGGTAAAGCTTGTGCACAAAGAAGATAAAAAAGAACGCACGCGCCAACGGCAAGATATCGGCTTGGTTGGCTTTCTTGTACAGGCTCCAGTTTTTATACGCCCAGACATAGGTGTACAGCCCAAAACTGAGCAGGCTCAGAATCAGCAGCTTTTTCTGGGAAATGACATAAAACTCGGCAGCGGGCTTTACCGCCTCAGACAACTCTGCCGTTGGCGGAGCATAGATATTGTCGCTCACAGCTTGTATCCCTCTAAGTCCCTTTAAAGTCCACGAAGCAACAGCACTTCAGTTATTGCGTCAAACCATCCCGCCGAGCTTCAACTCGCTCTTCAAGTACGCATAGTAAATCGGCCCCGCCACCACGCCAGGCAGGCCGAAGGCGGCTTCAAACACCAGCATCGCCAGCAGCAATTCCCACGACTTGGCACTGATCTGGCCGCCGACGATCCGCGCATTGAGGAAGTACTCGACCTTGTGGATCACGATCAAATACCCCAACGCCGCCACCGCCACCCAGATCGACAGCGACAGCGCGACGATGGTGATCAGCGTATTGGACATGAGGTTGCCGATCACCGGCAGCAGGCCAAGCAGGAACGTCAGCACGATCAGGGTTTTGGTCAGCGGCAGGTGGATCCCGCACAGCGGCAGCACCACCGCGAGGAAGATCGCGGTGAACATGGTGTTGAGTGCGGCGATCTTGATCTGGGCGAAGACGATGTTGCGAAACGCCTGGACCAGCAGGTGCAGGCGGTCGAACAGCGCGGCGGCCAGGGGCTTGCGCTTGGTCAGGTCGGGCACGCGCTGCAAGGCGATGATGGCGCCAAGCACCATGCCGATCAGCAGGGTGACGAACATGTGGGCAGCGTCTTTGCCGACCAGTTGCAGTTCGCTCAGGTGCTTGCTCAACCAATCGCCGATGGCCACGCGAAACTCCGCGGCGCTGGCGGGCAGGTAGGCGTCGAGGAACGGCGGTAATTGGCCGCGCGCGCGGTCGACCACGCCCATGAATTTGTCGAGGGACGCCCCGGGGTTTTCCGCTTCGTGGAGCAGGAAGCTGATGGCGCCGGCAAAGATCAGGGTCAGCACGCTGACGATCAGGGTGCCGAGCAACGCCACCGCCAGCCAACGCGCACGCCGGCCTTCGATCAATCGCTGCAGTTGGGGGGTGAGCATGTTGACCAGTTCAAAGACCAACAAGCCGGCCAGCAGGCTGGGCAGCAATTTCAGCGGCAGTACCAGCAGCAACCCGCCGAAAATGATGATGTAGCTGGCCAGCAATATCACGTGACGTTGAGAAAACGTTGGCATACAGCCTCAAAACGAACGGCGTTAAAGGATGGGCAGTCTGCCAGCCTTGAGGGAATCAAGCGAGAGGTCAGGGTGCTAATGTGATCAAGTGGGGGAGCTGGCGTGCCTGCGATGCAAGCGCCCCGGTGTATCAGTCAAACCGAGGTGATGCATTGGCAGGCAAGCCGGCTCCCACATTTGATCTTCAGTGCCCGTGAATTCGTGGTTAACCTTTCAGGCAGGTGCTCATGAAGGTTTTGCGCGCATCACCGGTCAGCGCCTTGGTTTTCGCTGACGCATTGCAATCCTTCATTTTCTGCTGCTGGGGTGTCAGGGTCTTGGCGTCATTGGCCGCCGGGGCCGACAGGCAGGTCTTCATGAAGGCCTTGCGCTCGTCCCCCTTGAGCGTCTTGGTAGTGGCTTCGGCATTGCAGGTGGTCATTTTGTTTTGCTGGGCGGTGGCGGCAAAACCTTGGGAACACAACAGCAGGCCCATCATCAACAGCGGAATGCGCAGCATCTTCATGGAGTTTTCTCCCTGTTACCGTACCGGGGGGCACGGCCTACCCAGCAGTGTAGTCAAAGCTTGTTACATCTTCATCGACCACGGATATGTGTTCGACGGTACTGCTCGGGAGTACAGCCCGCTTGGCGCTGGAACATGGCAATGAACGCCGAGGCGGTGCTGTAGCCCAGGTCGAACGCCACATATTGCACGCTGCGCTCGCTGTCGAGGGCTTCGATGGCCGCCAGGTAGCGCAGGCGCTGGCGCCATTCTCCGAAGCTCATGCCCAATTCCCGGACAAACTGGCGCGCCAGGGTGCGTTCGCTCACATGCACCTGCTCGGCCCAGTGCGCCAGCGGACGGTTGTCGCCGGGATCGGCCTGCATGCCCTCCAGCACACCGAGCAGGCCAGGGTGACGGGCGTAGGGGAGGAAGCACTCGTGGATCGGCGCCTGCCTCAGTTGGTCCACCAGCACCTGGGCCAGGCGAATATCAGGCTCGGTCTGCGGCCTGTTCACGTCACGCTGGGCGAAATCGCTGAGAATGGCTTTGAGGATGTCGCTGATGGCCAGCGTGCAAGGCCGCTGCGGCAGTTGCTCGCAGAGTTCCGGTGCCAACCCGACCGAGTGGTAGACGATCGCCTCCGCATTGTAGGAGCTGTGCTCGGTATGGGGCGGCACCCACACCGCGTATTGCGGCGGTGACATGAAGCGGCTGCCGGCCACTTCCATGCGCATCACGCCGCTGGCTGAGTAATCCAGCGAGCCCCAGCAATGCTGGTGCGGCGTGCACTCGGTGTCCGGTGCGAAATCCGAGTAGCGAAAATATACCGGGCTCGGCAGCCGGGGGAAATCCGCAAGGCGTACGTTGTGCTTGGCCATGTTGTCTGGATACAAAGGTCGTTTGTCTGGATCGCAGTATAAGCTTCGATCCAGACAATGGATAATCCTGCCTCATCAACACACCTGGTTACTTTCGATGCAATACGCTTATCCCTTGCTGGCCATTTTTATCTGGGCCGGCAACACCGTCGTCAACAAGCTGGCCGTGGGCTCGATCTTCCCGGCGGAGATCGGCTTTTACCGCTGGCTGCTGGCGGCGCTGCTGTTCACGCCGTTCATGATCAAGCCGGTGATCGCCAACTGGGCGTCGATCCGCCCGAACCTGGGCAAGGTGTTCATCCTCGGCGTGCTGGGCATGGCGGTCTACCAGAGCCTGGCGTACTACGCCGCGACACTGACCAGCGCCACCAACATGGGCATCATCCTGTCGCTGATGCCGTTGATGGCGTTGACGGCGGCCATCATCAGCCTCGGCCAGCGCCTGACCTACGGTGCCCTGACCGGCGCGGTGCTGTCGTTCGCCGGCGTGGTCGTGGTGGTGTCGGCCGGCAGCCTCGGCGCGCTGCTGCAACATGGGGTCAACCTGGGTGACGGCATGATGCTGGTCGCGACCCTGGCGTATGCGGTCTACAGCACCTTGCTGAAAAAATGGCAGTTGCGCCTGCCGCCGCTGGTGCTGCTGTACTTGCAGGTGCTGGTGGCCGTGGTGGTGCTGTTTCCGCTGTTCCTGTTCTCGGCGAAGGCTGGCCTGGGCTGGGCCAACGTTCCGCTGGTGCTGTATGCGTGCCTGCTGGCTTCGATGTTGGCGCCGCTGGCGTGGATGCATTCGGTAAAGACCTTGGGCCCGAGCCGCACCACGTTGTTTTTCAACCTGCTGCCACTGATCACCGCGCTGATTGCTGCCGTGGTGTTGAAGGAAAAACTGGCGCTGTATCACCTGGTAGGCGGCCTCCTGACCTTGGGCGGTGTGGTCTTGTCGGAGCGCTGGACCACCCCATTTAGTCGGAAAGCCAGCGTCGCCTGAACAACCACCATCGCGAGCAAGCCCGACTCCCACAGGGGACCCAGCCGTCAGGACGAACTCGGTCAACTGTGGGAGCTGGGTTGCCTGCGAAGAACGATAACGCGGCCTCCCGACTACACCCCGGCAGCCTTTAGCCGCTGCGCATGCTCGACAAACAGCCTGATCGGCTCGGCCCCCTTGCCCACCAGGCCCATGGACTGGTTGACGATATCGAAGTGATCCAGGGCGTAGTCATCGCCAATCACCACCCCCAGGTGTGAGCTATAGCGCCCGACCATGCCGTCGCACTGGCCCTTTTCCCGCACGAAGCGGCGGGCGAACACGCGGCAGCTGCGATTCGTGCCGTCGAAGAGGTTGCGGCCACGGTCGGTGATGCCCGGCTGCAAGGTGCCGGACCACGAGTAATAGCGCACGCCGTTGACCACTTCCGCGCCGTGCCCGCCCCATGTCTGCGGCAAACCCTGTGGATAGTGCTGATTGAACAGCGCCACACCGGCGCTGGTCAGCGAATGGTGGGATGCCTGCAAATCCGCCTTGAAGCGCGGCCCGCGATAACCGGTTTCCATCACGCCCATGACCCAGGCGACCAGATGAAACAGCGCGCTCATGATCCGGCCCTTGGCACCGTCGACGGGGTAATGCAGGTGTATATGGTCGGCCAGTTCGGACCCATGGTTCGGCCCGGCCACCGAGGTCACCGACGCCACCCAGTCCGGGCGCTTGGCCGCCGCATACCGCGCGGTGAGCGCGCCCTGGCTATGACCGATCAAGTTGACCTTGTCGGCCCCGGTTTCGCGGCGAATGCGTTCGATCTGCACCAGCAATTGCTCCCCCCGCACCTCACTGGAGTCCAGCGGCGCCACCTGCACGGGAAACACCTGTGCCCCACCCGCCCGCAGCGCCGGGACGATGCCATACCAGTACGGGAACACTCCCAGGCGCACGAAACCGAGCATGCCGGGCACTAAAACCAGGGGGTAACGCGTGACCAACGACTGCGGCATGAACCGGGCATCCTCTCAATCTGATCCCTAAAGCCTAGCCCAGCCTCAAGTCCGGCTCATGACGCCGCTGGAAAATCCGATAAAACTTTTTGCGCTGCCCGGGACTCACAACTAGGAGCGATCACGCCGGCAGAGCGTGGCGCAAAACCGGATTAGCCCCAGGAGATTGAGATGACTGAAGCAAACTTGACTGACGTTGCGACCCTGCGCAGCCGCGCCCGCCAGAACGTCGAAAACGGTGCAGTGACCGAAGGCTACGATGCCGACCGCGAAGAGATCATTCGCCTGCTTAACGCCTCGCTGGCCACCGAACTGGTCTGCGTACTGCGCTACAAGCGCCACTACTTCATGGCCAGCGGCGTCAAGGCGCAGATCGCCGCCGAGGAATTCCTGGAGCACGCCACCCAGGAAGCCGAACACGCCGACAAACTCGCCGAGCGTATCGTGCAATTGGGCGGTGAGCCGGAGTTCAACCCGGACCTGCTGTCGAAGAACTCCCACGCTCAGTACGTGGCAGGCAACTCGTTGAAGGAGATGGTCTACGAAGACCTGGTGGCCGAGCGCATTGCGGTGGACAGCTACCGCGAAATCATTCAGTACATCGGTGACAAAGACCCGACCACTCGCCGCCTCTTCGAAGAAATCCTGGCCCAGGAAGAAGAGCATGCCGACGATATGGCCGACATTCTAGAAAGCCTGTAAGCCTGCTACACGCACTGTCCATGTGGGAGGGGGCTTGCCCCCGATAGCGGTAAATCAGTCGACCTCTCAATTGACTGATCCGGCGCTATCGGGAGCAAGCCCCCTCTCCTATTTGTCTGTATAAAAGGTCGCTTAACCTTTCACGGTTTTCGGCGCCTTGCCTTCCTTCATCTGTTGCAGCAACGGTGCGCACTCGTTCGGCTCGCCGCCGCTCGGAGCAACCAGTGCCAGCAGCCCGGCAGCCGGCCCGGCGATCACACCCAATGCAACCATGCCGGCGCCACGCAGCGCCAGGGGAATGGCTTTGACCCCGGCGTTCGGTTTGATGAACGGCCCGTTGACGTACAACGGTGAGCGCAGGGAGAACAGGCGGAAGCCTTTCGATTCCGGGGTGATGGTCAGGTCCAACTGCTCCGTGGCCATGTTCGCGGTGCCATCGATGTAGATGATGGCGTTCTCGGTATCGAACACGAACAACCGCGACGTCGCCAGGCCAGTCTTGATACCGAAGTCCGCCGCCGCGCAGTTGATCTTCACTTCCTTGTCACCAAACAGGCGACCCACCACGTAGTTGCCCACGTTGAGCCCGGCGATTTCCATCAGGCCACGGCTGATGGCGCCGTCGTTGATCAGCATCTTCAGGTCACCATTGGAGGTGCCCAGTAGCGCCGCCACGGAATTACCGCGCCCGGAAATGTCGGCATCGCCGTTGAGCTCACCGAAGCTGGTCTTCATCGGTTCGAAGGTCGGGAACAGCTGCTTGAGCTTGAAGTTACGCGCGGTGAGTTTGGCGCGGCCTTCCATCGGAACGGTGCGGCCATTCAGGCGAATCTGCGCGTCCAGCTTGCCACCGGCCACGCCGAAGCGCAGGGGCTCGAGGCTCAGCTCGCCGTCGTTGAGCACCAAGTGGGTGTAGAGGTCGGTGAACGGCAGCTCGGCACTGTGCACGATGCGCTTGCCGGTGAACTCCACGTCAGCATCCATGACACGCCAGCGTTCGGTGCGGAACTCCTCCACCGGCAACACCTTGGTGGCTGGCTGTTTGCTGTCTCCGCCCCGGGCTTTTTGCTTGGCATTGGAGTCGGCGCCGATCAGCGGCGCAAGGTCGGTCATCAGTAGTTGGTTGGACACCAGCGCACCGCTGAGCTTGGGCCGTGGCTGGCTGGCGACGTAGGCGAGGTTGCCGTGGATATCGCTGTTACCGATCTTGCCGTTGAAATTCTCATAGCGGAACGACGCACCGTTGGCTTCGTGCAGCTTGGCGATCAAGTGACCATCGGTGGAGTAGGCCGGCGAATCAGGCAAGGTCACGCCGGTCAGTGGGTAAAGGTTGCCCAGGCTGGAACCGGCGAGTTTCAGGCGCAGGTCGAGGGCCCCCAGGTTGAGTGGATCCGTGAGGGTGCCGGCGAGGGCGATGCTGGTGTCAGCGATCTTGACCTGGGCTTGCAACGGGAACGGCTTGGCCGCGTCCTGCAGGGCCAGCAGGCCGCCGATCTTGCCGCTGCCATCGAGTTTCTGGCCGTGGTACTGGCCTTTGACCTTGAGGCCGAACGCGTAGTCCTGGGGTGCCGAGCCTTTTTCCAACGCCTTCTTGGCATCGGCGTCGCCGACGATTTCGCCGAACGGAATAGGCTTGCCCAGCGGATCGATGATCACATCGAGCTGAGTCTTGAGGGTTTGGTCGTCGAGGGTCACGTGACCCTTGTCGAAGCCGATGGCACCGATGTCCACTACCCAGTTGGAAGGCTCGGCGCTAGGGTCCTTGGGGTCGAACTTGAACGTCCAGTTGGCGCGCCCGTCTGCCAGGCGCTGCAATTGAGCACTCGGCTCGGTGAGGTCGATGCGCGGAATCACCACGCGCTGCACCAGCAGCGCCAGGAGTGAAATGCGCAATTCGACCTTTTTGAGCGTGACCATTTGCGGGTTTTTCGACCAATCGGGGTTACCCAGGGTCAGGTCTTCGGCAATCACGTGGGGCCACGGCACCCAGGCGCGCCACCCGCCTTCATCGGGCTCACGCGCCCACACCACCGCCAGGTTGCCGTTGATGGCGAAGGGTCGATGCAGTTCTTCGGAAACCTTGGCATTGAGCGGCGGCTTGATGCGGTTCCAGTCAAAGAACACCAGGACCACCACCACGATGGCGATTAACAGAACGAAGCTGGCGCAGCTCCAAGCGATGATTTTACGAGTGCGCGTCATTGCACAGGACTCCTGAATACGACTGGCTGGGTGACAGCCTTTAAGGACAGCTTATAGAACTACGACTGGCAAACGGCTCGGGGGTTTAACCCAATCCCGGATTTGCCCGGAAAAACCTCGATTGCTGACCACTCCGACAGATTCCCGCGGCGATGGCGCACCAATGTTACCCATGCGCGTGTCGAAAATACCCACACCGGTGCAAAACCGCGTGCTTGAGAGGCCCGTTCTAGAGCCTCCGCCTAGAACAATCAATTCTGTTGATTATTACCATTGTGTTTATGAACTTTTATATCGACTTATCGAGAGTAGCATTAGCCCTGTACCCACTTTATCGCCCTCCCAAGGAGCAACCCATCATGAAACGCCAAGTACTCGCTACCGTCCTGTTATCCATCCTGGCTTCCAGTGCCTTTGCCCTGCCAGCCTCCGAACAGGCCACCCCACAAGTCAAAGCCGACGCCGCTCACTTCAGCCAGACCGTCGCTCGTAGCGGTTCGCAAGAAGAAGAGAACCGTGACTACGCCAAGGGCGTCGCTGAAAACGGTTCGGAACAAGCCAACAAACGCGCCTACACCGAAGGCCTGACCGAAAACGGTCGCAACCGCCTGGAACAAAAAGGTCTGGTTGAAGGCGGTGCTGATCGCCTGCTGGAACGCAACGCGGTGGCCGAAGGTGGCCGTGATCGTCTGGAACAGAAAGGCCTGGTTGAAGGCGGTGCTGAGCAAGCCAACAAACGCGCCTACGCCGAAGGTGTTGCCGAAGGCGGTGCAGACCGTCTGCAAGAACTGCATCAAGCACAGAGCTAACCCCGTGGTGGCCCATAAAAAAGCCCGATCCGCCGATCGGGCTTTTGACTTTCTGTAGACCCTGTCACGCATGCCCTCCCCGCCAAGTTCGACGCCAGCAAAGCTGTTTTGCTAGAGTGCATCGCTGTACTTGCCGACAAAGCCCGCCCGCCAATGCTGCCCCGCGCCGAACAGAAGCAACAGACCCGCCTCGCCCTGATGGATGCAGCCCGCCATCTGATGGAGTGTGGCCGTGGGTTTGGCAGCCTGAGCCTGCGCGAAGTGGCGAAGACCGCCGGCATCGTGCCCACCGGTTTCTATCGTCATTTTGCCGACATGGACCAGCTTGGCCTCGTCCTGGTGAGTGAAGTGGGCCAGACCTTCCGCGCGACGATTCGCCTGGTGCGCCATAACGAATTCGTGATGGGCGGCATTATCGATGCCTCCGTACGGATCTTTCTCGATGTGGTGTCGGCCAACCGTTCACAATTCCTGTTCCTGGCCCGCGAGCAATATGGTGGCTGCCTGGCCGTGCGCCAAGCGATCGGCGCCTTGCGCGAAGACATCACCCGCGACTTGGCCGCCGACCTGACGCTGATGCCAAAGCTGCAGCACCTGGATCCCGAAGGCTTGCATGTGATGGCCGACCTGATCGTCAAAAGTGTGTTCGCCACCCTTCCCGATATTATCGATCCGCCTGCCCAGGCCCTGCCTGACCACCTCACGCCCCAGGCAAAAATCACCCAGCAATTGCGTTTTATCTTCATCGGCTTGAAGCACTGGCAAGGCCTGGGCAGCACCGAATAACGGCATCACCCAGCCGAGTGGAAACGCTTGGCCGTGGTGTAGTGCTTGTTCCAGTAACGGTTGCTCAACGAGTCGATGCGCACGCTCTTTCCCGTACGTGGCGAATGAATGAATTTGCCCTCACCGATATAAAGCCCCACATGGCTGACCTGGCCGCGTCCATTGCCTTTGAAAAATACTGCATCACCGGGCTTGAGTGCCGTGCGTTTGATGGTCGCGGCGGTTGAACGGTGCATGGCGGCCGTGGTACGCGGTATCTGGATATTGGCTTCGGTCTTGAACAGATAGACCAGGAAGCTGCTGCAATCAAAGCCCTGGTCCGCCGAGGTGCCGCCCCACTTGTAAGGCGTACCCAGCAGCTCATGGGCGCGGTCGATCACATCATCGATGGACGCTTGTTTCAGTGAGGCGGAAAACGAGGCCTGGGGCTGAAGATTGGCAGAGGCCGATGAACACACAAAAGACAGGCAGGCAATAATCAGATAGCAAAGTGGCTTGAACATGATGAACGTCGCAGTGGATTAAACACGGCGCACAGACTAATGATCTGGCAGGTAACCCGATGAACGCCTTTTCCTGACACCCTGTAGGGAAAATCCGAAAACGCACACCACGTGTGCAACAAGCAACACTTCGCACCACTTTGGCGCACCCACGTCATTTCCTCTCGCCCTATTTAGTGGCGCCATCCCACATGACTACAGGCGATTCCTACTCCCCAACCAGGTTGGCAAGCCCCTTGCTCTAGCTGTTTCATCGCTCATAGCTGGAAGCTTCCTGATGCTGGTGATCCACCGCCGAATCGCCCCACAAGCCCTCTGGGCCGCCGAGCTGCTGCTGAATTTCGAAGCACGCAGCAAAAGCCGCCTGCGCTGTTTCAGTGCCGACGGTGAAGACGTCGGCCTTTTCCTGGAGCGTGGCCAGCCACCGCTGCACGATGGCGAATTCCTGCAAGCCGAAGACGGACGCGTCGTACGCGTATGCGCTCGACCTGAACAACTCTTACACGTGACGTGCACCAGTGCGTTCGAACTGACCCGCGCGGCCTATCACCTGGGCAACCGCCACGTTGCGTTGCAAGTGGGAGACGGCTGGTTGCGGCTGCTCGATGACTACGTGCTCAAGGCCATGCTCGAACAGTTGGGGGCGCAGACCGAGACCATCGAGGCGCCGTTCCAGCCGGAGCATGGTGCCTACGGTGGCGGGCACCATCACTCGCGCCATGGCGACGAAGACTTCAACTATCCGCCCAAGCTGCACCAGTTCGGCGTGCGTCTATGAACCCAGCCTGGGCGCTGCTGCGTCTGGCCAGTCCGCAATTGCCGATTGGCGGCTACAGCTATTCCCAAGGCCTGGAAATGGCGGTGGAGAACGGCCGCGTCGCTGACGCGGCCAGTGCGCGACGCTGGATCAGCGATCAGTTGCTGCTCAACCTTGCGCGTTTCGAGGCGCCGGTGCTGCTCGCGCATTGCCAGGCCGCACTGGATGCGGATTGGTCACGCCTGGCGCAGCTGTGTGAAGAACACCGTGCCAGCCGCGAGACTCGCGAGCTGTACCAGGAGAGCCGGCAGATGGGCTACTCCCTGCAACAACTGCTCAATGGCCTGCCCGAACTCGACGATGACGCCCGCGCATTTCTTCAACAGCGTGATGAACCCCATCTCGCCCTGGGCTGGGCCCTCGCCGCCCGCGCCTGGCGCATCAGTCCCGCCGACGCCCTCGCCGCCTGGCTGTGGAGCTGGCTGGAAAACCAATTGGCCGTGTTGATGAAAACCCTGCCCCTGGGCCAGCAAGCTGCCCAACGCCTGACCAGCGAACTGCTGCCCCTGCTGCAGCAAGCCCAGCAGGATGCCAGCCGCATCGACCCCAACCATTTCGGCAGCGCCGCGTTTGGCCTGTCCCTGGCGTGCATGGCCCATGAGCGCCAGTACAGCCGCCTGTTCCGTTCCTAGGGCTCTTAATTTTGGAGAAGCACATGAACTCACAACCCCTGCGCGTCGGCATCGGCGGCCCGGTGGGCTCCGGCAAGACCGCCCTGACCCTGGCCCTATGCCTCGCGCTGCGCGATCGCTACAACCTGGCAGTGGTCACCAATGATATCTACACCCGTGAAGACGCCGACTTCCTGGTACGCAACCAGGCCCTGGCACCGGAGCGCATCATCGGCGTCGAAACCGGCGGCTGCCCGCACACGGCGATTCGTGAAGACGCCTCGATCAA
>Ga0065714_10002356_pt1 | contig 22071 bp, 14 predicted proteins | sample MisRhiReplicate2_FD_59101 | JGI IMG/M metagenome (GOLD analysis project Ga0065714, IMG submission 59101) | Miscanthus rhizosphere microbial communities from Kellogg Biological Station, MSU, sample Rhizosphere Soil Replicate 2: eDNA_1 v2... | ecosystem: Host-associated > Plants > Roots >...
CATACTCATTCTTTAATTGCTGCCAGTAGAAATCCAGCAGATTTGTAGCCCTGATGTTGTAAATAAAAGGTTCAGGACGATTTACCTGATCGAAAGTTGCATATTTGTAGCCATTGCTGGTCTGAAACTTTTGTTTCATCAGGTTCATGTCTTCAGCGCGACTGAAAAATCCACCGAAGGATCCCAACACCTGTCCCAATTGATAAGGTCTGTTATGTGTAATGGTATTGACATAGCTCACAATAACATCAGCAGACACCTTTGGCGAAAGCTTAACTGTAGAATTCAGATTGAATGTGTTTTTAGAGCCTGTGTTTCCTGGTTGCGTGCCTCTGAAATCCAAACGTGATGCAGAGAAACGATAGTTAACCGCTTCAGTTTGATTTGATATCGCTACATTGGCATTAGAGGTATAACCCGTTTCATACACATCCCTGTAATTGTCTGGCTGTGCAGAGAATGAACGAATTGAACCATCCCACCATTTTACCTGCTGACCTTCCATTTTCGGCCCGAAATTGGCATAAGCTCTGAAGTAAGGTCTTAAACCTGTTGGCGAACTTGCGTCTGCGATCCAACCATCTTCACGTCCCGCATTGGCTAAGTTAGTTGCCCTATCATATCCTGGTCCATATACATTTTGGAAATTAGGAAGGAAGGCGACTTTATCCACAGATCCCTGGTAATTAAAATCAACGCCAAGCCCTCTGCTTTTTGAGCCTTTTTTTGTGGTAATCACTACTACACCACTTCCCGCATCAGAACCATACAATGCAGATGCACTTGCACCTTTTAATACAGTTAAACTTTCTATATCGGCAGGATTAATATCCAGGATACCATTTCCACGGATACGCTGATCGTCCCAATAATTATTATTATTAGCACCTCCAGCACCATTCTGCGCATCGTTACGGATCATCACACCATCTACTACATAAAGAGGCTGCTGGTTATAACTGATGGAATTGATTCCTCGGATTTGCACGTTTACCGCNCTACCCGAACCACCAGGTGCTGTAGTGATTTTTACACCAGCAGCTTTNCCATACAATGCAGANGCAAAGTTGGTATTACCGGCCTCTGTCAATTGCTGGGATGTAACCGTACTCACGGCATAGCCCAATGATTTTTCCTGCCGTTTAATACCAAGGGCAGTAACGACAACCTCACTCAGGTTAGTATCGTACTCCTGAAGTGTCACATTGATAGTCGCGTCAGCACCTACCGTAGCTTCCTGTGATTTATAGCCTATATAACTAAAAACGAGTACAGAACCTTCAGCAGCAGATATAACGTATTTACCATTGGCGTCTGTACTTGCACCATTTTTAGTGCCTTTTATCTGGATATTGACTGCAGGGATAGGTGTTCCCGCAGCATCCTTTACGGTTCCCGAAATATTTTTTTGTGCGTAAGCGGTTATTGTTAGCAGGCTTAACAATAAAACACTTAAACACCGGGAGTAAATCTTTTTCATGTGAATTAAGTTTTGGTAAGTAATTTAGGTTAGTTAATAATTAATAATAATTTATTGATCAAAGTGACTATTCTCTATAACAAGGCTTGCAGCAGCAAGCAGTTCCGCATCTGCGGCTAATTCTGAAACTACAATAGTAGTTTGACCTGCAATCCTCGGGATGCAGAATTCGTTTACAGCTTGCTGTACTGACGGCAATAATATTTTGCCGGCTACGGCACCACGCCCACTCAACACAATACGCTCAGGATTCATAATATGGATTAGTGTAGCCAATCCTTTTCCAATAAGAAAGGCAGCATCAGAAAGAATAGAAACCGCCAAGGGATCATGATTGCTTGCAGCTTCAAGGAAAATCTCACCTACATTCCGGCCATTTTCTTTAAACAACTGAGTCATACTTGTTGCAGCCCCGTTCTTTATTTCTTCTTTAGCTCTTTCTGTCATTACTAACAGTGAAGTTTCTACTTCCAGACAACCGCGTTTACCACAAGAGCATAAATTGTTCGTATTAGAAAGTGGAATGTGGCTAAACTCACCAGCGTAACCACTACTTCCTCTATATAGCTTTCCATTTACAATCATTCCCAATCCTGTTCCCCAACCTATGTTAGCAACCATCACATCTTGCTTCCCTACCGCTGCACCAAAATTTAACTCAGCAAGGGCAATTAAACTGGAGTCATTATCCATAAATATCGGGAGCCCCAATTTGGCAGACATGTATTTCCCAAGGGGCTTACCATCTTTAGTTTTTAAATGAGAATTATTTATTCCCTCTTCAACATCAATAAAACCAGGAATACCAATACCTACGCCTAAAATTTTTTCAATATCAATACCAGAAGCTTTAATATTCTCATCAATAAAGGATATTAATATATCTACGGCCTTAGCATCGCCGGGAATAATGAGTTCAAGAGTTTTAGTTGGAAAAACAATTCTACGAGATAGATCATAAATCGCCATCCTCGTAGTAAACTGATCCATTGCAACAGAGATAATATATTTCTGCATCTCCGGATTAAGAAGAAATAGAGAAGCCCTCCTACCACCTGTAGACTGCGCTAAACCCTGATCTTTAATATAGCCATCTGCCATCAGCTCATTTACAACCTTAGTCACCAGAGGTAAACTTTTAGTAGTCAGTTTACTTAATTGAGCAAGTGAAAGTGAATCCTTATAATACAGGTGCTTTATGATATCAGATCTTAGTGACTGTGCTTTCTCTATCATTGTGTATTCGGTTAGTGCGTAAACAAACTTAATAATTTAAAACAATACTTCCTAAATCTTTTTAAATAATTTATTAAGTTGTTCAATGTTTATAAAATAGTGTACAACTTTCGACAACAAAAAAAGCCCCTTAACCATAGGTTAAGGGGCTCAAATAATGTTGATCTAAGCAAAGCTTTAATTGCCTTCTTCCCAGGCAGCCTTCGCAAGTTCAGCGATGATTTTTTCATTTTTCTTTTCGCTTTCTTTAGACATAGACACAAAAACGGAAATGAGCATTTTCTTCCCGTTTTTAAGCGTAACAATTCCTATATCATTGGATGCTGCCGTAATCCCTTCTTTATTCATTCCAGAAAAACCTGTTTTGTGAGCCACAACTGTTCCTGAAGGCAATAATCCTTTAATTTTATTTGGGCCCGTGGTAGTCTCTTCCATTATCTTCATCAAAAAATCACCCGTATTCTTTTTTAGGACTTTCCCACTGCAAAATTTTTCCAGCAAAGCATTAGCTGCTTTTGGAGTAGTCCAGTTACGAAACTGAACTTTATCATCTTTATGCATTTCTTCTTCGGTAGCAGTTATTGAACAGTTTTTAATACCTAAGCCAGCAATGTACTGATGAACCTTATGCGGTCCACCTAATAGCCGGAATAATATGTCACAACCGTTATTATCACTCTCTGAAACTGTAAACTTAATTATTTCAGCCAATGGCACACTTACATTCCCACCCGGATATTTATCCCTCAACGGGCTCCATGTATTTGGTAACAAGTCGCTCTTTTTTACAAAAATCTTTTCATCAAGGCTAAACTTGCCTTTATCAACTTGATTAAGCACAGCCAAAGCAAGATGGAATTTGTATACACTCTGCATGGGATAATGTTTTTCACCATTTACAGAAACGGACCGCTTATTTCCCAGGTATAACACGGAAACCCCAACATCCGCTTTCTTGCCATTAATAATAGACTTCATTCTTTGTTGAAGTTTATCCGTTTGTCCGTAAACTGTTAAAGAAAAAAAAGAGATAAAAAACACTAAGAGAATCGAACAAATTTGTTTCATAATAAAAAGTTAATCGCTGCTGTCTAAGTTAAAACAAAAAGTTAATTACTACTTCATGATCATCAAGCTACCTGAGATTACTTGCTTGTGATCCAGATTAATGACGTAGTAAAAAATTCCGGGATCACAAAGTTTACCATTGTAATCTCCCTCCCAGGCCTTATTATATCCTATAGATTTAAACACTTCACTTCCATAGCGGTTAAAAATCCGAACCTTACAATTGGGAAAAGCTGAAATGCCTCTAATTTGCCAATGATCATTTATCCCATCTCCATTGGGACTGAACGCTGTTGGAGGTATTATTTTAGTTGGTGTGATTACTTTCATAATGATGCTATTCGATCCTGCTATAGCATTAAACGTGCACACTAAATCGGCAACCATAGTACAACTTACCTCATCACCATCTACAAGCGTTGTTGTAGTAAAAACAGGTGTACTTATCCCAACTGATCTTCCATTTACCTGCCAGTCAAATACAGGTCTTACTCCTCCATTAACAACACTAGTCTGGAATGTAACTTCAGAACCTTTATAAATATCAGTCTGGTTATGAGTTATAGTCAATGTAGGCGTTAAGTTTGGTTTCACCTTAACCCTAATCTGATTGCTATTAACTACAGATAATAATTGACAGTACGGGGCATCACTCGTAACTAAGCAGGAAACTTCATCAAGATCATTGAGCAAATCTGTTTCATAAACAGCTCCATGTGGATCATCCGGCACGTCATTCCCATTGACCTTCCACAAGTATACCGGATTAGCTCCCGCATTGGTTACCTGAGCACTAAAAACGATACGCCCCCCCTGACAAATTTCATCTTTATTAGCTGAAATTGCAACAGAAGGACTCTTAGATTGATCCGGAGTCTGCAAAGTAATTGGATTACTGTTAACAATAACATTTTGTACGCAAACTTCATTACTTCTAAGCTCACAAGTCACAACATCACCCGCTGTTAAGCGTGCATCAGAAAAAATAGCATTTGTTGCTCCGCTTACATCAATTCCATTAATTTTCCATTTAAAAATCGGATTTGTCCCGCCATTTACTGGATTCGCAGTAAACACCGGCTGAAAAGAACTACAAACCGTATTTGAACTACTTGTGATGGTTATTCCTGCAACTTTATTATCTGCAACTACAATTTGGTTCGATACAACTTCACAGCCTGTAGTTGTCTTAATTTTAGCCGTATAGATTCCAGGCAAAGTTGCGGTTAATGTTCCTGTATAGATATTGGCAAATTTAATTACACGGTTACTCGAAAAATCAGTAACGTATAAGTTATTGTGAGCGTCCATCCAAACCCCGACGGGTGTAACCTGATTCGGGTTTGTCCCCGAACCATTACCCCCAGCAATGATGATACCCGTAGATGAGCCAGGACTCCATTTTTGCACGCTGTAGCCTGTATAATCAGTAACGTAAATATTGCCGCTACCATCTACAAATACCCCCAATGGATTGCCCAGATAAATGCTACCATTACTTCTAGCTACAGTGACTCCATTTGAAGCTCCCGGTGCCCATTTTTGTACCCTGCCATTATCGGTATCACATATGTAAAGATTTCCGGCTGCATCCACGAAGATTCCCGTGGGAGTTGACAACTGATTTGCAGCACTTCCATAGCCATTTCCTCCGGCCACAACAATTCCGGTACCGCCGGGTACAGGAAACTTAAGTACACTTGCTCCATTTTGTTGAGAAACAAATAAATTACCCTGTGCATCAATAAATACTCCCGTCGGCGTGTTTAATGACGTAGCTACGGTAACTCCTGCTGTTGCACCTGGAGCCCACTTCTGCACTCTATTGTTATTTTGATCGGCTACGTAAACATTGCCTGCCGCATCAACGGCAACAGATGTTGGCCGGTTAAATTGATTGGCATTGGAGCCGGATCCATTACCGCCAGCAACAGTAACACCTGAAGTTGCACCGGGGGTCCATTTCTGAACGCGATTATTTCCCATATCAGGAATGTAAAGATTGCCTTGCGCATCTACAAATAAACGATTGGGACTGCTCAGTTGATTTACCCCTGTGCCACCCCCATTTCCCCCGGCAACAACAACCCCGTTGTTTTGCTGAGTCGTACCTTGGGTAAGAATCGTATTACCGTTCAACTCCCAAGAGATGGAAGCAACCGGCTCACTGCTTGTAACCGTCAATACACTTCCGACACAATTATTCCCAGATAATGTTGCAGTACAATCACTACTTTTCTTCTTGGAACGTCCATTGGGGTTAATATCTGCTTTAGGCAGAAAAGTAGCATACACAAGGGCATTTGAAAAGCAAATGACCAATAGCATGAGGAGCACTTTAGATTTCACGTGAGTCGTTTATTTGGGCTTACAAATTAAAGCTTTAATTTCGCAATATGAAATTCATCAGAATTGCCCCTCATCCCAGTTTAACGCAACTCATTGAGTGTTACTGGATGATGCAAAGCGATGACGCTACGCCTAGGATAGAAAAGATTATTCCGGATGGCTTTACAGAATTGATCTTTAATTATGGAAGTGTTTATAAAGCAAAAACAGATAAAGACTGGGAATTGCAAAGCCCAAACTTACTAGCCGGACAGATCAGTAGTTATTTTTACCTCGAAAATACAGGAATTACAGCCTCATTTGCTATCAAACTGAAACCAGCTGCATTAACCCAGTTATTTAACTTAAGCATGGATCAGTACCTGGATAAAATTGTTGACCTGGATACTTTCCCTATGCGGTAATAGTTACAGGAGAAAAACAGCCTACATTATTTAAGCTGACTGCATTAAGTGCAGATGGGTTTACCTGTGAAAATCCATTGCATGACTTTCCAAAAAAAATAACCTACAAGCGTGATGGCAAAAAGGTAAAAGCAGTGATCTCAGGCGATGGCCAAAGTATGGATTATAATTTTGCAGCAAGTAAGTAAATCACTAAATACAAAGGCGAAAACCTTATGATTTTCGCCTTTGTATTTAGTTATGCTATCTGGTTTCGAATGAATTATTTTAATATTTCAGCCAGCTTATCATGCAATTCCTGATCTTTCAGGTTCTTTGCTACGATCCTGCCAGAGGGATCAACCAATACATTCTGAGGGATAGCGTTAATGCCATATAACGTAGCAGCCTCATTAGGATGCTTTAGATCTGATACCTGCTTCCATGGCAATTTATCAGTTTTAACTGCTTCCAACCAGTTTTTTTTCATCATTTCAATATCTATAGAAACACCCAGGATTTCCAGACCTTTAGCATGATAAGCATTGTAAGCTTTCAACACGTTCGGATTTTCAGCACGGCAGGGGCCGCACCAGGATGCCCAAAAATCAACAAGTACATATTTGCCCTTGTAATCGGATAACTTTACGGGATTTCCCTCAGTATCTTTTTGCGTGAAATCCGGAGCCATTTGTCCTATAGCAGTTGCTTTCATACCTGCTAACTGCCCCGCGTATTCCCTACCAGATTTTGTTACTTTTACCGCAGGAGATAATTTCGCAAATAGTGGTGCCACAACGCTGTACTCAGGTATAGGACCACCGTACTTAGCTAATGAATACAGACTAATAAAACTATTAGGATTGGCTTTGGTAAAGGCAAGATAAACAACTTTTTGTTCAGCCTTAATCGCATCATTCCGCCTATCGAGATCAGCCATAAATACTTTGTCTTTGCGTTTATCAACTGGGATCAGATTATATTCTTCGTCAACAACGGCCATTTTCTGATTTGCAGGCTTTAATGCATTTTGAAGTTTTTCATAATCGGCTTGGGCTTTTGAGCCCATAATTTTTGCATTGGAGATGGCATCATCCGGACTGATCACCTGAATAATCCCACCTTCTAAATAAACAGATACCCGTTCAGATTGACTGCTAAAGCCAACCCCTTTACGGTTTATTGTCAATGTAGCCAAGACTGGTTCTTCAACTGTTCCTGTAAATTCAAACTGTCCATCCTTTATGTCCACCGACTTGCTGATAAAGGGAAGTGGACAATGCAAATAGGCTTTAGTACCAGTGTTTAAACCGACTTTGCCTTTTAATATATAGGTTTTGCTTTGGGCTATTAACGTAACAGGTACGAACAGCATCATAAATAACATTATTTGTTTCATTTAATTCTTTTTTGATATTTAAAAATTCTATAATTTTTACAACGGGTTTTGCTTCCAGCCTGAATTGTAATACATAACCTGAACCGGTATCTGTAGCGTATATTTGTTACTGCCTGGTGATAATGTCGCAATAACCTCCCCTAAGCCATTGTATCTATTTACAACTGGCATGCGCCCTTCGGCATCTAGTCTTTTCATGTCAAACCATCGTGTTCCGGTGTATGCCAATTCATAATTTCTTTCAGCCATTACTTTCTGAAATACCTGTTCTTTATCTGTCGAACTATACTTCTGATAACTCGCAATTGGGAAACGCTTTTTCCTTACAGCATCTAGCTCGTCACAGGCTTTAGTTAAATCATTCGCTCTAACTGCTGCCTCAGCAATCGCCAACCGCATTTCCGCCACAGAGATTCCCCAATTAATATAGCCACCGGCAATTGCGCCAGCATGCCAGAATGTAGTTCTGCCTCTCTCAGTAAAACTAAAGTCTCCAAGAAGACGATAGTAGAGCTTTAAACGGAGATCTGTTTTTTCAAAGGATTTCAAAAAAGCAAGTGTGGGAGTTTCGCTGCCCAAATACGAGAGCCCGCCCAATCTCGCATAAATAGCATCGGACCTTTTGATGAGGTGTGGAATACCTTTCGCATCGGCTAAAGGGGTATAATCTAAGATGATATTAGGGCCATTATTCAGTGCCAGCTGTGCACTCTCACTTGCTTTCGCGTAATTCCCCATATACAGATATGTTCTCGCGAGTACACCATATGCGCCTGAAACACTACCTCGGAACCTATTTATATTGTTATTTGCCGGCAAATCCGGAATTGCCGCAGTGATATCGCCGATGATACGATCATAAATTTGTTGTACTGTACTTCGGTCGGGTACCGGCTCAGTGACATCGATAGAGGTCACAAAAGGAACAGCGAGATCCTGACTGGCTGTGGCAGGGTTGTATGACTTTCCATACAAATTTACCAGGCCCAGATATTCAAAAGCCCTGCCCAATAACGCTTCTGCTTTCAGTTTTTTCCGTTCCTGCTCTGTCCCTCCTGTAGCCGCATCAATACCGGTAATCAAAGTATTGTATAGGTAAATAGCTTTGTAGTAATTCTGCCACAAAGCGGCGTTTCCGGGAGCTTCTTCTATAAACTGCGCCTGCCAGGTGTATACCCTATCGTCAGTAGTAGTTAATATACTCGAAATAGCAGGCTTGTCACTCTGATCCGATAGCAAGTTTAAATTTGAAGGTAAAGATGTTTCAAGGTCAGTATTGTTCAACCACAAATCATAGTCTCTTACTGTTCTCAACATTTGAACCCCTTTAGGCGTTACATCCAGGTATTTATTACAGGATATAAATACCAAGCTAAATAATGCGATTATTGCAAATTGATGATGCGTATTTCTTTTCATGGTCTTAAACTTTATCTTCTGAAAAAAATTAGAAATTAACATGTAGTGACATCGTGTAGGTAGGCGTCAGATAAGATTTTTCATAGCTGCGTATAGCGGCACTATAGTTCTCCTTGTTCATAGCCACAGTATAAAGGTTAGAAGCTTGCGCCCTGATTTCAAGGTTAGAAAGTCCGGACTTCTTCAAAAACTGGCTACCCCTCAGACTATAGGCAGCGGTAAGATCACCCAGTGTAATATAAGTTCCGTTTAGATTGAAGCGATCTGTAGCCTGCATGTAATTGTTATAATTACGATATTTTAATGCAGGAAGTATTCCCTGTATCGCTTCGTCTCCTGCCACTTTCCAATAATTGCCAGCACCTTTCAGTGGTCGGGTTACAGAAGGATCTAATATTGGTATTTTCACACTGAAACCTCCAAAATAATTGAGCATTGCATAAACGTAAAAATTTCCAATATCTACTCTATTGCTTAAGCCGAGGTTATAAGCTGGAATTGAAGGACCTACATAGTCGACATCATCTAATCCTGCATCATTCACATAAAAGTTCTTGGCATTGCCATCTTTATCATAAATTAAAGCCTCTCCTTTACTGTCTACTCCGGCATATCGATAGTTAAAAATAGCACCAACAGCATACCCCTCCAGATAACTTGTCCTTCCACCGGTCGCATACATGAACGACCTTGCATTTGGAAGAATATTCGCATTGTAAACCTTTAATATTTTGCTCTTGTTGTGAGAAAAAACAAAACCTGTATTCCAGTTAAGGGCCCTGCGCCTGATCCAGTCGGCATGCAAACCGATTTCCAGACCGTTATTCCGGATCGCACTTTCATTGATAATGGCTGCATTTATGCCTTTAGTTGGATCAACTAGATTACTGGCCAATAACTCCTTACTTCTTTTAATATAGTAATCAATATTACCCGTAATATTTTTGAATATCCTGTAATCCATACCCATATTTAAATTATAGGTTTGTTCCCATCGGATCCTGCTATTTGCCGGTGATAAAAGAGAAAGCATGGCTTGCGTATTGTCGAACTGATTTAACCCCGCTTTGGCAATCACTTCGGGCAGCGCATTTTTTGCGACATTTCCATTAAATCCCAGAGCAGATCTGATTTTAAACGAATTGATCCATTCTTGATTCTGAATAAACTTTTCTCTTTCAATATTCCATCCAGCTCCAATAGACCAGGCAGGCTTATAACGATTTTTAGGATCGGAACCAAACAAGTTAGATTGGTCAATACGTGTACTTGCAGTCAGCGAATATTTATTTTTAAAGGAATAGACTGCGTTGAGATAGGCTGAAAGAAAACGGTCCTCCTCATAATTCTGAGCAAAGAGGCCGTCATAGGAAATAGCCGGATTCGATTTTGCGTAAGGGGTAACAAAAGCCGTATTTTGTATGGTAATATAATTTACCGGCCGTTGCAATAAGGTCTCATCACTGTAACCAAAGTTACCGCTCGAATTCGATTTATTTAGGACACGTCTTACTTCTGAACCAAATATTAGGTTAAGTGAATGATCTTCCGCGATTCGCTTATTATAGTTTACTTGAGCACGAACGGTGTAACTTTCCGTACTTGCTGCAATTTGGCTTAAATAACCACCTTTAGGTAAATTATAAATCAATCCATTCGTTCCACTTTCTGTATAACGATTAACCAGTTGCCTTACCTGAGTTGAATTTTCGCTGGCCAAATGTCTGGTATCAGAACGCGCAGTTTCGTACACCGCTCCAAGGTTAATATTTAAGCCTTTTCCCAAGTCATAACGAAAATTCGTGGTCACCCTATTATTGATTGTATGGGTTTGATCACTCACTTCATTCATATCTCTTACAGGATAATTCATGTTATCAAACAACCCCAGAGACATAATCATTTTGTTATAGAATGGGTTCATATTTGAGCCATAAAATATAGGCAATGCATTTCCATTTTCGTCTTGCAAACGCTCATAGGTATAGAGGTTATTGATTTTTGGTATAGGAACCGAATTGGATTTTGATTCCTGGAAATTAGTATTCAATTCCATCGAAAATCGTTTTGAAAATTTCAGGTTCAGGCGACCTGAAAGTCCAAAACGATTATTACCATTTTTAACTTGTGACAGGTCGCTATCGCTATAATTAGCAGTGATATAATAAAGTGCATTCTCCGTCCCACCTGAAAAATCTAAATTATAAGTTTGAGTAGCTGCCGTTTGCAAAAACAAACGCCCATACTCCGCTGCATTGTCATAATTTCCAAGTTCAGCAAATTGTTTGTCTGCTTCTGCTTTAGTAATTACACCTGCAGCTTGCTGCGCCATAATGTTTACAGGCGGAGTAAAAGTATTGATACTTCCTGCAACAACATTGTTCATCAAAATCCAGGATACTAACGCAGATGTTCCATTGGTTTCCCTGGCATAATTAACCGCTATATCTGCCCCCTCCTTATCCCAACGATAACGCTCATAATTCTCTTTAGGCGTTAGACTTAGTGTAGAACGAAAGCCGATACTGGTTTTCCCTACTTTAGCTTTTTTCCGCTCAATAACGATAACGCCGTTAGAAGCCCGCACGCCATAAATAGCTGAGGCCGCAGCGTCCTTTAGAACCGTGACAGACTCAATCTCGTTAGGATTAATCGTTGCCAGGGAAAGTTCAGTAGGATAGCCGTCAATCACAATCAACGGTTGTTTGCTTCCATTAATAGTAGAAATACCCCTGATTTGAAAAAGGCTATTCCCCTCAAATTCAATATCATTATTTATCAATAAGCCAGGGATTTTACTTTGAAGTCCGGTTAAAAAATCTGTTGTATTGATACGGCTGTCATATTCTTTAAGATTAATTACAGAGGCCGCACCAGTACTTTGTTCCAGCTTGATCTGCTGATAACCGGTGGAGATAGTTACCTCATCCAGCTTACTTTCTATCTGTTCCAGTCTCACATCAATGATTCTTTTACTGCCAATAACAACTTCCTTAATGGCGTATCCCAGGTAACGAAATATAAGGGTATCTTCATCATCGACCCCCATAAGCACATAATGACCATCTTTATCTGTTTTGGTCGCGGCAGCAGTTCTTCCTTTGACCATAATCGTGACACCAGGAATAGGTTTACCTTTCTCGTCTTTAACAGTACCTTCTATTCTAACAGGCACATCTTTATCGACCGTTGCTGAAATTATCCTGGCGGTTATGACTACAGAATTATTAATCACCTTGTATTGAAAAGGCTGACCTGCCAGGCTTTGATCCAATACAGCTGTAACACTGGCATTTTTCAAATTCAGTGAAACAGGTGGCAGCTTCCTGATCAGGTCATTGTTGTAAAAGAAATCATATCCAGCTTGTTTTTGGATTTCCTTAAAAACCATTTCCAGCGTAATTCGCTTATTGGTTATAGTAACCTGGGCACGTGAGCTTGCGTTAACTTGTAATAAGCCAAAAAAAATCAGCAAAGTGGTGAGCTTCATAGTCAACAGTATTTTAAAGGCATAGGGTTTCATCCCATGCTTTATAGCATGCAAAATTTCATACATTTGTTTTAGGTTTAGTGAAATTGATAATTGTATACGAGCAATAATTAATAATGAAACCTAATTGATCAGGGGCGGTTCGAACGCTCCTGATTTTTTAAAGCTTCATGTTTGGACAGGATTAAGTCTTTACAATAAGCTTCCTCCCTTCCATCCTAAAGCTAATATTTCCGGTTGCCTCCATAATTTCGAGCGCCATTTTTATGCCTTTTGACCTGGAAATAATCCCATTAAACTTTTGATTTGAAGGTTTCCCTACAAACACCACTTCTACATCATACCAACGGGAAATCTGACGCATTACACTTTCCAGATCTTCATCGTCAAACTGAAAATATCCGTTCTTCCAGGCTACTGCTTCATCAGCATCGACAGTTTGCTTTCTGGAAAGGACTCCATTCCTACTGAGACTCTCCTGCATTGGCTTTAATACCATTTTATTTTTAGCTGTCGATACCACGATTGATCCTTCTAAAAGGGTCGTTTTTGTAAATGGTTCATCATCATATCCATTCACATTAAAATGTGTACCCAGCACTTCTACTATCTGCCCTTTGCTTTTTACTTTAAAAGGCTGACTGCGGTCTTTCGCTACTTCGAAGTAAGCTTCACCTTCCAACTCTACTACTCTTTCTCCTTTTGTGTATACCACAGGATAACGCAATTTGGATGCTGAATTTAACCAAACCTTAGTTCCATCAGATAGGTTAATCCTATAAGTCCCACCTCTCGGCGTCTCAATAGCATTGTATTCCAATTCGGCTCCATTTAATATGGGCTTAAATTTTTCATAACTAATAATGCCATTGGTAGCATTAGATATAGCAATATGCGCTCCCTTGTTAATGATACCTTGAGCCGTGTCGAGAATTATCTTTTTACCATTGGCAAGGGTAAGTATGGCTTTATTTCCACCTGGGACAACAACTTCTTGTTTGGCAGAACTCTTTTGCGAACTGTTTAGGAAGTAAATCCCAAGGCCAATCGAGCAAATTAAGATCACCGAGGCAGCAATCCTAGTTATCCATAAACGAATATTGACACTTGCCGGAGGGAACAGCTTGTAATTGATCTGTTCGATCATTTGTTCTCCCAGCAAATTCCCTTGATCTGTTTCCATTCGAGTAGCCTCTAACTGCTGAAAGTGACGATAAATTACATTATATCTTCTGATTTCCTCATCAGTTGCAGCACCTTCACTAATCCGGGATGCCAGATTAAGAATTTCTGTTTTGTCAAGATGTATTTTCCCCATATACATACAAGTCACTTCAAAACAGCATACCCCCCAAAAAAATATAAATACTTTTTCTATTTAAAGAGAATTACACCAAAAAACAATAGAAATATAGATTACCTAATACCTTTTTTAATCTTTTTAAAGCAATGGTCATCTGATTTTCCACCGTTTTTTCGGAAATACCGAGCTTTATCGCAATCTCTTTATTACTTAAATGCTCATTTCTACTTAAAAAAAATATTTCCCGACACTTAGGAGGCAAAGATGAAGTTGCCTGATGGATAAACTCCTTCAATTGCGACAATTCGAGCTGATCATCAGGGTAATAATAATCCAGGTTTATTTTTTGTGCCTCTGTAAAAAAAACTTCTTTCACTTTTTCATGCCGGATGCTATTGGCTACTTTATATTTAACAGCATTCATCAGGTATGATTTCAAAGAAGTAATTTCAATGTGATAGCGATGTTCCCAAAATTTGATGAAAATTTCTTGTACCAGATCGCGCGTTAGATCATTGTCTTTCAAAATGAAAAAACCTGCCTGGTACATGTGTCGCCAGTAACGATGATAAATTTCTTCAAAAGCCTCCCTACTGTCTTGCTTTAAGAAAGACTGTAGCTCCAGATCAGTAGCGGAACTTAAACTCATAAGCAACAAACATATTGTATTTGAGTTAAAGTCGCAAACTATTTCAATCCTCTATACAAGGCGTTACCGCTTCCAATATTTCAAAAGCAGTTTCAGCCATTTTGTTTCCTTTGGTGTCAAGCAAAGGATTAACTTCTACCACTTCCAGGCATATAACTTTTCGGGAGGCAATGATCCCTTTCACAATATCAATGATTTCATACTGGTCAAATCCTTTGGCAACCGGTGTCCCCGTTCCATAAGAAATCAAATCGCAATCCATACTATCAACGTCGAAAGAAATATAAATCATATCACAGTCAGACAATTTTTCCAGCGCTTCAGCTACACATATTTGTAACCCCCGAAAACGAACTTCTTCGACCTTGTAATTCTTAATCCCTAAATTTTGTATTTGAATATCTTCAGATTCCTCCGTGTCCCGGACGCCAAAATATATCAAATGCTCAGGCTTCAGCTTAGCCTGAGCAGTTCCGATTGTCTTCAAATTATCCCAGAAAAACAGGGTTTCTCCCTCAACCATATTAACCTGACAATTCAAATTATCATTAGCTAATGCCGCCGCCAGAGGCATTCCGTGGATATTTCCTGAAGGAGATGTATATGGAGAGTGTAAATCAGCATGAGCATCAATCCAGAACACACCAAGCGTCATATCCGGATGCGCAGTCTTGATTCCGCTGATCGTACCTAAAGCAGATGAATGGTCACCCGAAAACACCAATGGAAAGTAATTATCCTTTAAGGTATCCTCAACTGTTTGGGCAACACGGGTACATTGCTGTAACACATGCTCAATTCTTTTCGCAAAAGAATTTCTGTCTTTGTTATAAATCGTTTCATTATGTGTCTCTACGTCAACAAATTGGAAATTGTTAAAATATTCGCTGCCTTTGTTAATCGCAGCGATTTCAATAGCATCAATCCCCATATCGGATCCCCGCGTTCCTGCCCCAATATCAGATCTATTTTTTATAAGCTTAATCGATCTTTCCATAAACCACTAAGCAAAATCCAATAACGATTTCTCAATGATGGCCAGACTTTCTCTTATTTGTTCTTCTGTAATTACCAAAGGAGGAGCTAAACGAATCTTATTGCCATGTGTAGGTTTCGCCAACAAACCATTCTCTTTAAATTTCATGCAGATATTCCATGCCAAATCAGAATCTTCATCACTGTTTATAACTATGGCATTAAGCAATCCTTTACCCCTCACAAGCGTAATAAGACCTACTCTTTTCGCAATATCTTCAAGGCCTGCCCTGAATATTTCACCTAATCTACCGGCATTTTCAGCTAGCTTCTCGTCAATTACTACTTGCAAAGCCTCCTGAGCTACTGCACAGGCAAGCGGATTTCCACCATAAGTAGAACCATGTTCACCCGGTTTAATGGTTAACATGATTTCATCACTGGCTAAAACAGCCGAAACAGGTAACACTCCACCTGAAATTGCTTTTCCTAATATTAAAATATCCGGCTGGTTATTTCTATCATCAGCATTCACATCGTATGAAGCTAACATACTTCCTGTACGCGCAATTCCTGTTTGGATTTCGTCGGCTATATATAGCACATTATATGCTTTACACAAGGCCTTGATACGAGGTAAGTAATCACCGTCCGGTACAACTACGCCAGCCTCACCCTGGATAGGTTCCACTATAAAACCTGCAATATTTTTATCCTCTTTTAAAAGCGCTTCAAAAGCCTCCACATCATTGTAAGGAACATGAGCTATTCCTTCTACAAAAGGACCGAAATCTTTTCTTGCACTTTCATCGTCAGATGCAGAGATTACAGAAATAGTTCTGCCGTGGAAGTTTCCTTTGGCAAATACGATTTTCGCCTGATTGGCAGGAACACCTTTCACCTGATAGGCCCATTTTCTACAAAGCTTCATTGCACTCTCTACAGCTTCAACGCCGGAGTTCATGATCAAAGCTTTATCGAAACCGAATAAATTACAAATGAATTCTTCAAAATCGCCTAATTTATTGTTGAAAAAGGCACGGGAAGTAAGCGTTAATTTTTCGGCCTGCAGTTTTAATGCATTTATAATCCGAGGGTGACAATGACCCTGATTTACTGCTGAATACGCCGAAAGAAAGTCGAAATACTTTTTTCCCTCTACATCCCAGACAAAAACACCTTCCCCTTTTTCTAATACTACGGCTAAAGGATGGTAATTATGTGCACCGTATTTATTTTCTTTTTCTATTAACGCTTCGCTTTTACTTAATTTCGCTGTATTTTCCATTCTTGAATAATTAATCAGTTGAAACGAAGATAACGATATTTCTTATTTACCTTGCTAATAAAAGCAAATTTAACTCCAACTACTACTAAAAAAAGTTAATTTAACTTAAATTAGCCAAATTATAAAAACACTCATCACCCTTAAAAAATAACAATGGACGCTATTGATGAATTTGACATCCAAATTTTAAAACAACTTGAAAAAGACGGACGTATGGCCTATTCGGCTATTGCAACTGCCTTAGGCGTATCGAATACGATGATCCACCAAAGAATAGCCAGATTAACAGAACAAGGCATACTAACAGGGATTAAACCTGTTTTGGACGAAAAAAAAATAGGTTACGATTGGGGTGCCTTTACCGGAATAACACTTGAAAAAGATCACGATTCAACCCGTATTATTGAAGAACTAAAGAAAATCCCGGAGGTTACGGAGTGTTATTATATTACGGGAGTTTACACCTTGTATATAAAAATTATTGCAAAAAATCATGAGCACATGAGGCGGATTCTCTATGAGAAAATCGACAACATACCTGGAATTGCCAAAACAGATTCTATTATGGAGCTGGGCTGCGCATTTAAAAGAAATATCATTTTATGATACTGTTTAGAAGTTAATATCTATAAAAAAAGCGAAAACCCATATGATTTTCGCTTTTTGTGCGCTTACAGGGACTGTACATTTTTTTTGCCCCGCTTAGTGATACACTAAAAAACTGATTAATGAGGTTATGCTAAAAATTTCTCCTGCCTTTACCACATAATTGCCACAATAGTCAAGATACACTTTATTATATATCTTGGCATTAGAAACCCATAAAGAGCCATTTGGCAAGTTTTTGCCTCTGTCAACCTGGATAGCAATGCCGTAGTGATCGCCCCATATTTTGAGCTTTTTGGAGGTGTTGTTTTTATTTTTGGCACCCAGGTCATTCACATGTCCTTCTTGTGAGACATCAACAATGCCTGTTACATCATCACGGCTGGCCTTACTGGTTACCAATATGCCGTTTTCCTGCCTTACCACAGGTATCATGGTCATATAGGCTGCAACAACATTCTGCTCCGTTAACCATTTAATTTCCTGCTTGATGGTAATTTCATTCTGCTCACCAATTTCCCAGATTTTGATTACAGTAGCGATCTTTTCGGTCTCGCTGTTTAACTGATATAAATCCGAATGTTGTTTGATTATAACTTTTTTAAAAGGCGTTAAAGGTACATCTGCAGTTTCATCCAAAAGTTTTCCATCCAGCATAAATTCAACCGAAGTCTTTTTTTCAAAACCATGCAGACTGCCACCTACAAAATCCTGTTTCAATCGGATGGCCGTTTCCCATTCTCCACCGCGCACAACCTTTGTTACGCGTTTTCCATTTTCAACAGCAAAACTTTCCCAAAGCTGCCAAATGTCATAGTAGCTGGGTTTACCGGCAATAAAATCTTTTTGCACCCTCCTCATTGTCAACTCTATCCCATTTGCAGTATAAATGGACAGCTTGTCCTTCGTTTTAATAATCTGATTACCCCTTCTTTCATTCTCTCCTACAAAAAGACTTGAGCAAGTGGCACCCACATATTGGGCAGCCCCAAGCAACAACAACACTAAAAATATTTTTTTCATAAACTATAAAATTGGTTAGACATAAAATTTAAATGGTGAAGACAGTTTAAATCGTCTTTCTGAGTGTGATTCCCGGATCTATCGTTTCAAGCAACCCTAACCCGCTATAACACAAATAGACCCATTCATTAAATTGCAAATCGTCCCTACCGATTAACCGATAAATAGATTCTGCTGATTGCGCCGATGCAATGGCACTTACCGCACGGCTCATTTGTGCGAGTATCCTGTTATCTTTTTTTATATTATAATAAACATAGACCAGGCTATGCAGATCTAAGGAAGCTCTACCTCCGTTAATATCAACCCACCACGACAAATCATTTTTAGTACGTTCAGGTACCAGTGCGGCAAGCAAATAATTTGCGTACTGGTCTTTTAACACCTTCGATGTAGACAACTTATGAGCATAAATATAACTTTCTGCAGCCGCACCGGTAAGTAAAGGACTTCTGGATTGGTACCATGCTCCATCTTTAATGGTTGTCTGGATACCAGCTGTATCTTTTATGAAGCTATAATATGCCCATGATGCACCTAATGTACAGCTAATGGTGTATATATTTCTTTCCGGTCCGTACACACGAGTAGCCCTGGGAAGTGAAACTATTGGTCGTGCACTATAATCCTGTATACACCACCCCACGCCTATGCCTCCTGTGGAAACCCTGAAACCTGCACGAAAATCCATATACCTTTTCAAACTCTGTAATAGTTTAGCTTGCTCCTTTTTTTCCATATAAGCAGCTACCCTAGCAATACCCAAAGCTATTTCACCACCGTCCGCTACATAACATTCTTCTCCTTTTGAAGATATACCATAGCCCATTCTATATCCCCCATCTTCTCTTTGCTCATCCATCATAACATTGGCCCATTTCAAAGCAGCATCCAGATAGCGCTTGTCACCAAACAATTCGTAGGCACCAAGTAAGGTCCTGGCTCCGCGGCTATCCACAAAGTAAACCCCGCTAAATTTGCCTGATCGTCCTGCCTTTACTAAAAAATCACTCAAGTCCCGTACAGCCATTCTTACATCAACTTTCCACTCTGTTTGATCCGTCATCTGCTTTCCGTTGTACAATTCATTTTGAATGGTATAACTTTGCCAGTTAAACCCGTCAAGGGTACTTTTAAACCAGGGAGTATTGCCAGAAACCTGTACAGTATCCACCAATTCAAGGTTGGCCGATTTAACCACGGACTTAAACTTCAGCTTAGGGTTTGCGATCTGCATCCCTCCAAATGCTGTATGTAAACTTATTTCTGCCTGGGCATTGCCATTCATATGAAAACGCGGAGCAGCATCAAATAGATAAACTCCAGAATTGATATACCTAACAACCTGGTGAATGAGGTTACGCAAAGGCGTAACATTCCGATCTGCCAGGTTAAGTCCGTTAAGGCCAAACGCGAACTTAACATTTCCTTGTCCACCCTTTTCCGAACTTATAAAAATAGCAGCAACGGTTTCTTTACTCCCCGCATAACCATTTAAATGGCTATAGATAGGAATAAACCGGTCTTTAGTTTTTAAAGCTGTTGCTTTGCTGTTGAATTTAATTAGCGGAGCTTCCAGGGTCCAGCTCTCTAAACTTTTCCTAAAGTTTACCTGCGGTAAATTATTAGCTAAAATGTGCCCGGCATTGGGTTCTATCTTAGATAGATTAACCAACGGAGCATCAACAAACATCTGAGGCCATTTCTCTTCAGTTCCTTTGGCAATAAGATTTCCATACACCCTTTCAACAGCTTGCCTTCCAGGCATTGGGACATCCATCCTGGCAGGAATTTCCGGTCCCACAGCTCCTTTCATAAAGCGTATATTCCGGACCTCAAAGTGCTTACTACCACTCCCCACCCCACTTCTAAGCATACCAAAATAAATAGCCTTCAGTAATTCTGGGCGTACATAGCTAAGGCCTCCAGCTCCTTTCTTTGCACCATAGGCATAAAATGAGCCGAAATGGACCCGAATTTCCTTCCATTGCGGACTAACCGAAACAACATGCTTCCACCTGGCACCATCTTTCTCTCTGGCCTCAAGAATAATAGCATGGGTATGGTTTGACCGAATTTCAAAAACAAAAGCCGAGGTAGCTGATGATAAGCCGCTTACCGGAAAACCTGAATCTGTATATCCCCCTAATTTTTTAGCACTCAGAATATATGGTTCCATCACTGTCCCCTGACCTTCGGTCATTAGCCTGTCTGAAACCCCAAGAGCCCATCTCCCCTTACCATTCAGTTCCCTTTCCACACTGGAGAATAAATCCGAAGGCACCCATTTTTCCCTGTCTTTGAATAGCAATCGATTAAATGGATTACCCTCCAATACGATAAGGTTACCGCCGTGCGACAGAAATTGATTCAACACTTTACTACCTGTTGCCGGGTATGCAGCATACGGCAATACAAGTATGTCAATGTTTTTTTTACTCAATTTTTCCTCAAGCAGCAGGTCATCAGTTGAAAGTAAAGCTATTTGCCCTCCGGTTTCTTCAAACAAGCGTTTCAAATCTGATGCCTCAGTACTACCCCATTTACTTAAATCAGTATCGTGCCAAAGACCTATCCTGGTTGTTTGCTGACCGTAAAGGTCACCCAACCCCGGCAACACGATCAGAAAAAAAATAAAAATTATTTTTATTGATAAATTATACCTCATAACATATAAATTAAATACCCCATTTTGCATTTAGCCTACGCTTTTTCATTCCATTAGCTTCTGGATCATTGACAAAGTTTTCTTTTTGGGGATCCCAGGTTAGCGACCGCTTCAACTCATAAGCGATAAGTGCCAGGTTACATACGCTGGCAGACCGATGCCCGGTTTCAACATTACATATCGGGTCTTTGCGGGAATGGATTGCGTTAATCCAATTATCGTAATGGTCTCTACTTTCTAAAACCAGCTGATCGTTACGAGGAATAACCTGGGTTTTAAGGGATGCCGGATTGGTTTCCAAAAATTTTCGGCCCAGATCAATCTGTCCCTTTGTTCCGGTAAAACGAATGGCATGTTTCCTGCCAAAATCTTCATGGCTTACCTGCACACCATTCGCATACACCATTGTCAGGTGTTTTAAATCCTTGCCATCTGGCCAAAGTACCTTTACCGGACCGCTTTCATCCATACCCATAGCCCATTGTACAATATCAAACATGTGGGCACCCCAATCGCTCAGGTCGCCACCCCCCAACCCTTTGTAAGCCCTCCATTGGGCCCACATCTTTGATCCCGGCGGTGGGGCAAGATCTGGATGATATGGCACATAAGCATTAGGCCCAAGCCACATGTTCCAGTCTAAGCCCGAAGGGATAGGCTGTCCGATAAGGTCATAGGGTTTCGGAGGCCCACCCACACTAACTTTAACAGTCTTCAGTTCACCAATATAGCCGT
>Ga0065714_10064709_pt1 | contig 22067 bp, 21 predicted proteins | sample MisRhiReplicate2_FD_59101 | JGI IMG/M metagenome (GOLD analysis project Ga0065714, IMG submission 59101) | Miscanthus rhizosphere microbial communities from Kellogg Biological Station, MSU, sample Rhizosphere Soil Replicate 2: eDNA_1 v2... | ecosystem: Host-associated > Plants > Roots >...
AAAACAAATCATTCGGCATTTCTAACACGAAATTCGATGAATACTGAGCAGATTTTCCTTAATATGACAAACAAATTAAAAACTAATCTATGAATTTATTCTCACCTTTAACACTCCGTGGTCTTACCTTAAAAAACAGAATCGTCGTTTCACCCATGCAGCAATACAGTGCTTTCAATGGTATTCCGGGAAACTGGCATCTTGTACATCTGGGCAGCCGAGCAGTAGGTGGTGCCGGTTTGATCATGACCGAATGTACCGCAGTTTCTCCAGATGGTCTCGCAACTTTAAGCGATGTTGGAATCTGGAATGATGAACAAAAAAATGCCTGGAAAAACATCGTTGGATTTGTGCATGAGCAGAATGCAAAAATCGGAATCCAACTTTGGCACGCTGGAGGAAAAGGAAGTCTGAAACATCCAAACGAAAAGATGAAACCACTCTCTAAAGAAGAAGGTGGCTGGATCGTAAAATCATCTTCTCCTACAGAAATGAATGGTGTAATCCCTCAGGAATTGACGATTGACGAGATTCAGGAGCTGAAAGTTAAATTTACTGAAGCTGCTCTTAGAGCTGTTGATGCGGGATTTGACGTAATAGAATTACACGCAGGTCATGGATATCTTTTTCACCAGTTCTACTCGGCAGTAATTAACAAGAGACAGGATGAATATGGTGGAAGTCTAGAAAACAGAATCCGTTTTTTAGTAGAAACGGTTGGTGAGGTCAGACGAGCAATTCCTGATGGAATGCCCTTATTGGTAAGGATTTCCGCAGTTGATTATTTGGAAACCCCAGATGCATGGACACTGGATGACAGCATCGTTTTGGCAAAGATACTGAGAGAAAATGGTGGAGACCTCATCACAGCTTCAGGGGGTGGATTTGCCAATGTGAGCAAAGACCGCGTTTTTCCAAATTATCAGGTGCCGTTTGCAGCAATTATTAAACAACAGACTGCTATTGCGACCGGCGCAGTGGGAATGATTACAGAAGCGGTTCAGGCGAATGATATTATTGTAAATGATGAAGCAGATCTGGTTTTCATCGCACGAGAACATTTGCGTGATCCCTACTTTGCGTTGAAGGCTGCAAAAGAACTGGAAATCCAAACAGAAATTCCGTGGCAGTATAGAAGAGCTTTTTAATATGATCACTAAAATAGACTTTAAGTAATAAGATGAAACTCTACTCCATTGCTGAAATTTATTTGGAATGATGTACTTTAGTCATGTTCATTAGCCATGACTGCCGTTGATTATCACTAGAAATTGCAGTCTATCACAAAAAAAACTATTATGAAAAAACTAAAACTATACGGAAATGCGGATTCATCTGAAATCTATCCAATAAGAGACTTTTTGAAACGCAGTGTTGTTGATTTTGAATGGTCAGAAATTACATATGCACATCCAGGACAGCAAAACATAAATTCATATCATCCAGATACATACGCTGTAATAGAATTTCCGGATGGTCAGACAATCGTGAACCCTTCACTTGAACAGATTGCAGGTAATCTCGGCTGGATTACCAAACCAAAATATGAAGAATACGACCTTTCTATCTATGGTGCCGGTCCTGCCGGATTGAGTGCCGCAGTGTATGCCGCATCTGAAGGGCTTAAAACAATTTTAATTGAGAGAGAGGCCGTAGGCGGACAGGCAGGCACAAGTTCAATGATTGAAAATTACTTAGGTTTTCCAGAAGGAATTTCCGGTGCAAATCTAGCGGAACGGGCAAGGCAGCAGGCATTGAAGTTTGGTGTTGAAATTTTACTTTTAAAGGAAGGGATCAAAGGAACATTTTACGACAAAAAGATTCACGTTGATTTTGCATCAGGTGAGAAGCTTGTCGCTAAAAGCAATATTTGTGCTACAGGTGTAGAATATGCAAGACTGAACCTGCCAGAGGAAAGTCGTTTCTTCCATAAAGGCGTATATTATGGTGCCGGTGCAAGCGAAGCCTTTTTCTGTCAGGATAAAGATCTATATATTGTTGGAGGAGGAAATTCAGCAGGTCAGGCTGCCGTCTATTTCTCAGATTTTGCAAAACGTGTGTTTATGGTAATCAGAAAGGGAAATCTTTCAGACACGCTATCTGATTATTTAATTCAAAGAATTGCCACTATTGATCATATACATGTTTTATATTACTCTGAGGTAATTGAACTGGAAGGTGATGATTATTTACAGCGAATTAAAATTGCCAATAGTGATAAAAATACAGAAGAATGGCATGAAACTTCAAAATTATTCATTTGTATCGGTGGAAAACCAAATACCGAATGGGCTTCCGAAACAGCTATCTGCAGAGATACAAATGGCTATCTTTACACCGGAAGCGATTTAATCGGACTTGACCAATTTACAAGCTGCTGGGAACAGGAAAGACCTCCCTATCATCTGGAAACAAGCGTCCCTGGGTCATTTGCTGCAGGAGATGTACGATTTAATTCAGTAAAAAGAGTGGCTTCGGCTGTTGGTGAAGGTGCAATGGCAGTTACACAAGTTCACCAATATTTGTCAAAATTATAAAAATGGAAAATAATACTTTATGTAATCATATTACAGCTATAAAAGAACTGAAGACCGCAAAACAAAGGGAATGCAAAACATGTGTAGAAGAAGGCTCTGAGTGGGTGCATTTACGTACCTGCCAAACCTGCGGTATTACGCTATGTTGCGACTCCTCTCCGATGCAACACATGTCGCACCACTGCAAAAAGGAATCACACCCTGTTGTTATATCATCTGAACCGGAAGAAAAATGGATGTACTGTTATATAGATGATTTGATGACTGAATATACAGAAGAATAATCACACACATAGCAAAGAAAATACAGGATCGACAGATTATGCCTTTAAAGTAAACCTTACCAGTGTTTATAGGATTTCGTAAGATGTTAATTTGAATATGATTAAATCCTTTTTTTCGGTATCTTTTTACTCTTCTATACTTCTTCATTTGCTCAAACTTTAAAAAATCACAGCATAAGATTATTTGTGGACACCATAAGAAGAAAAGATTTGAATTTTATAACTTTGAAAAATGGTTGAAAAAGAAAATCTACAGCAGTTCTACAAACGCATCTGCCACCACGGAGATGAGACCCTTACCAAAGACATTCCGCATATCAATGTTTTTGAGCGTTCCTCTTGCGGTGGAATAGCTCCCTATTCCCGTAGAGATTATTACAAAGTAACCCTAATTAATGGTAGAGGATGGTTGGAATATGCCGACAAAAGCTATTATATTGACCGACCTGCGGTATTATTTACCACGCCGGTTGTCCCCTATCTTTGGAAACCTGAAGTTGAAGAGCAATTAGGCTGGTTCTGTATCTTTAATGAACTTTTTGCAAAACAACATGATGAGTTGCTTTCCCGCTTACCGATGTTTCAGATCGGAACTGATAAGTTGTTTTTCCCAGATCAGGTTTCTGAAGAAAGAATAGCGGGGTTTTTCAAACAAATGATGCAGGAAAACCTTATTTCTTATCAAAACAAGCAAGATCTACTGCGTAATTATCTTCATTTGATCATTCACGAAGTATTGAAGATGAAGCCTGCTAAGAGCGTTGGCCAACCAAACAATGCATCAGAACGCATCACATCACTTTTTATCGAACTGCTGGAACGCCAATTCCCTATAGATAACATTCAACAACCTTTGTCTTTGAAATCCGCAAAAGACTTTGCAGCAAGGTTGTCCGTACACACCAATCATTTAAACCGTGCCATAAAAGAAATTACCGGCGAAACCACTACCGCACTAATAGCCAACCGCATCATTGTTGAGGCTAACGATCTATTGCGACACAGCAACTGGGCGATCTCTGAAATTGCATATAGTTTGGGTTTTGAAAATCCTGCATATTTCAATAATTTTTATAAAAAACAAACTGGCATTACGCCAAAAGAAACTCGAATTACCAAATCACTGATTTAATTCCTGCAAAGCCATTGTTTGAATTCTGTAATTAATGGTTTGAATTTTATTTAAGTTTAACGCTCCACTTGGCTAACTTTGTTTTGTAAAATAAATACAAAAACAATGGATAGAAGAAGTTTATTGAAAACCGGCCTTTTAGCAGGCGTTGCAACGCTGATTCCTTTACCTGGATTATCAGCGCAAACCATCGATAAAAACTCCGATTTACAAAAGGACGATGGTTTACATCGTTTTCAATTGGGAGATCTGGAATTGACCATTTTGTCAGATGGACATATTCTTCAAACGCCCATTCAGCCTTTTATGTGTCCAAATGCCGAAAAAGCAGAACTGGAAAACTTGTTAAAAGAGAATTTTAGGACGACCAATTCAGTTGATCTGGCGATGAATGTAATGCTAGTCAAAAAAGGAGAAAAATACATTTTGTTAGATGCCGGAATGGGAATTTTTGCAACAAACGCTGACAATGACTGGCTGCTCAAAAGTCTTTCAAAAGCCAGGATAAAGCCAGAAAACATTACGGATATCTTTATTTCGCACGCACATCCCGACCATATTGGTGGCTTAGTGGACAAAGACCAGAACCTGGTTTTCAAAAATGCAGACGTCTATCTTTCCAAAACCGAATATAACTTCTGGAAAAAAGCCACAGTAAATGATTTTAAGGAAGGTCCATTATTTAAGATGCAGGAAGCTTTAAAACCTATCATCAATGGCGTACAAAATGTGTTAAAAGCCATTCAGCCGAAATTGAAATTCTATCCCGAGAACGGAAAATTGATGGATAATTTCACCTTCATCCCAATTCCCGGCCATACCCCTGGAATGGTAATGATCCAATTAGCATCCAAAGGTGAAAACCTGGCTTATATAGCCGATTTGATCCATCACGACATCTTACTCTTTGAACATCCGGAATGGGGTTTCTCTGGAGATACCAATTTGGTGGAAGCTACGCAAACCCGTATTAAAACCTTACAACAACTGAACGTTTCAAAAACCAAAATATTTGCCTATCATTTGCCTTGGCCAGGGTTGGGATACGCCGGAAAAAACAACCAGACATTTCGCTGGGTACCGGAAGTTTTTGCGACACCGTAATTTATCAATGTTTTAAGAAATCCATAGTATGAAATACAGAAAATTAGGAAAAACAAACGAGCAGATCTCAGCACTAGGCTTGGGATGTATGGGAATGAGCCACGCTTATGGAGATAGAGACGAAGCAGAAAATATTGCAACGCTTTATTATGCATTAGATCTAGGCATTAACTTTTGGGATACTGCCGATTTTTATGGCGGTGGTGAAAATGAAAAACTGATCTCGAAAGTATTGACGGAAAACAGGGATAAAATATTTATTGCCACCAAATTCGGCTTCAAATTCAATGAAGGAGGCAGTCCTTATGGTGCCACCTTCGATGGATCGCCTGCGTATATGAGAAAGGCAGTAGAACTGAGTTTGAAAAGACTGAATATCGATACGATAGATCTGTACTATGCCCACCGTGTAGATCCCAATATCCCGATTGAGGAAACCGTTGGCGCAATGGCAGAACTGGTAAAAGAAGGCAAGGTGAAATATTTGGGACTAAGTGAAGCGTCGCCGCTTTCATTAAAAAAAGCAAATGAAGTGCATCCGATCTCAGCTCTGCAAAGCGAATTTTCTTTGCTAACGAGAGAGGTAGAAAAAGATATTTTGCCACTCACAAAGGAGCTAGGCATTACGCTTGTACCGTTTTCACCACTTGGACGTGGTATGTTCACCGATAATTTTGAAGGAATAGAACAACTTGACAAAAGCGATACACGCTTGGATTTACCACGATTTCAAGGGGAACACCTCCTCAATAATCAAAAATTAATGAATGAATTAAAGACCTTGGCAAACGATAAACAGATCAGTACCGCTCAATTAGCACTAGCCTGGTTATTGGCCAAAGGTGAAAACATCACACCGATCCCCGGAACTAAAAAGCGCAAATACCTGGAGCAAAATACAAAAGCCGTTGATGTAGTTTTGAGTGAGGGTGATATTGTCAAAATCGAGCAAATCATTGAGGAATACCCCAATACCGGCGAAAGATATACTCCAGATGCGATGAAATTGGTCAATAATTAATTGAAACAAATAAAAAATGTTCATTATCTCTTTAACATACATCAAACCGATTGAAGAAGTAGAAAAATACTTCGAAGCACATCTGTTTTTTTTGAACACGTATTAGTTCGCAAAGAAATTCATTGTTTCCGGCAGGAAAAATCCAAGAACGGGCGGAATAATTCTTGCACATCACACCACTTTGGATGAATTACAGGAATTGATCAAAGAGGATCCTTTTTATCAAAATCAAGTCGCCGATTATGAAATCATCGAATTTATACCAACTAAGTTTGATGCAGATTTTGAAAAATTTATAGGATAATAACGACATTCTTGAAAAGACGGAAAGTATCCTTGATGACTATCTGAATCAGAAAACGATGCACTTAGGTCTTCCTACGGTACAGTATCTGTCTGATCAGCTGCACATTTCGCCAGATTATCTTAGTGATATGCTGCGCTCGCTCATTGGTAAAAACACAAAACAATACATCCACGAAAAGCTCATTGACAAAGCAAAAGAAAGATAAACGAATACGGAATTAACTGTAAGCGAAATCGCTTATGAATTGGGTTTTGAACATCCGCAATCTTTCAGCAAACTTTTCAAAATAAAGACCGATATGTCTCCTTTAGAGTTTAAAAATTCCTTTCACTAACAAGGTTTAACATCAATAATATGCAGGTATGAACTGGCGGCATGCCACATGGTTTTTCCCGCAAGAACAATTAAAAAACTGTAGATTGCAGATTAATGGAATCTTACATTTCTAACTTTTTCCTGATTATATCATCTGATGTTTATATATAGAAAATTGCAACTTCTTTTTTTGTTGGTATGTTGTATATTAGCTAAGCTTTTAAGTGAGTCGGATCCATTATTTATAGTTCTTTGAAATATATTAAAAGCACAATTTTAAAAAGAATAAAATTTGTAAATCGTTAATGGAAAACTTCGAAAGATTTATTAAAAAAACCATTAGTATTGATGAAACCGAATTGAAAATTGTACTATCGAGATGCAGAAAAAAGTCGGTTCCGAAAGGGAAATTAGTTCTGAAAAAAGGACAGATTGCCAATCAGTATTTTTTTATTATTTCCGGAGGTCTGCGTTTCTTTTATGAAGGCCTGACCAGTGAAAATACAACTTGGGTCGTCTTTAAAAATGAGTTTTTTACAGAAATTTCAAGCCTCAATCCGCAAAAACCAACCAGGTTTAACATCATCGCTGTAGAAGATTCAGAATTGGTTGTCATCGATAAAAAAGATATGGATTTCCTTTATGGTCACGTCCCCGTGTGGCACGAGTTCGGCAGGAAAATATGGGAAGAAACAACAGTAAGAATGATCGATCAGATTCTGAAGTTTCAAACGCTTACCGCTGAAGAACGGTATCTGGAATTCGTTAATACACCAGAGATCCTGCAAAAAATCCCAGTAAAACAATTAGCGAGTGTGTTAGGCATTACACCAAACGCATTGAGCAGAATACGAAAAAATATCAAATAAGTATTTACTACCAGATGGTAGTTTTGCCTGCAAAAAGACAATTTACCTTTGTATCAAATTAAAATTGATATGAACGAAGATTCAAATGTTATTGCAGATAAGTATTCTGATACTGAATTAATCAAAAATCTCCCGGGCTTTGAAAATAAATATACTACAGTAAACGGTATTAAACTGCATTATGTTGAGGGTGGCAGTGGCAAACCATTGATTTGCCTCCCCGGCTGGCCACAAACCTGGTATTCATTACAACCCGTTGCGATGCAATTGACAAAAGAATACCGCGTCATCATCATTGATCTGAGAGGAATGGGAACTTCGGAAAAACCCGAATCCGGATATGATAAAAAAACAATGGCTACCGATATTCAACAGCTTGTTTTGCACTTAGGTTTTGACAAAGTCAGTTTGATGGGTCACGATATTGGCGGAATGGTTGCTATGAGTTTTGCATTTAATTTCCCTAAATCCACGGAAAAACTGATTGTTCTGGACGGCTCACATCCGAGTGAAGGAATGTACCAAATGCCATTGATACCGTCTCCCGGAACTTTCAATGAAAAAATGGACGGCGAAATGCCTTATGCGTGGTGGATGGGATTTAATCAGGTCAAAAATTTGCCCGAGCAATTGTTGGAAGGCAGATTTCATTTGCTGCAGGAGTGGCTTTTTAATTACGTGATGATTGACGAAAGCATAATGACCGAACTTGAAAGAGCGGTTTACGCAGCAGCTTACAATGACAAAGATAGCATCAGAGCATCCAATGCGTGGTATCAGACTTTTCATCAGGATATTGAAGATTCCAAACATTATCAACCATTGATGATGCCTGTTTTAGGAATTGGAAGCTACATCAGTTACAATTATATGAATTACGGATTGCCATTTGTTGCGACTGATCTTGAAGTTGTCGGGATTATGGACAGCGGACATTATTTATTTGAAGAAAAACCACAGGAAGTGCTTGATATCGTACTACCCTTTTTAGCATCGTAAAAAAATAAAGATTTATGAAAAAAACAATTTTAGTTGCAGGCGCAACAGGCAATTTGGGAAACAGAATTTGCAGAGAATTAGTAAAACGCGGCGCTACAGTCAAAGCAATTGTTCGAGATTCAACCGACTTAGACAAGATTGAGATTCTTGAAAAACTGGGCGTTGAAGTTAAAGTAATTGATTTGAATGATATTGATGCGATATTTGCTGAATGCAAAGATGTTGACTGCGTAGTTTCTGCACTTGCAGGATTAGGAGATGTTATTATTGATCTTCAGAAAAAGATTTTAGATGGCGCTATAAAAGCAGGTGTCCCAAGATTTATCCCTTCCGATTTCTGTACTGATTACAATGATTTGAAGGAAGGTGAAAACAGAAATTTCGATTTAAGAAGAACTTTTAAAAAGTACATTGATCAATCGTCTATCCAAGCTACATCTATTTTTAATGGTTGTTTTGCAGATATTTTGAAGTACAACATGCCGATCCTTAATTTGAAGGAAAAAAGTATCGGATATTGGGGAGACAAAGCAGATTGGAAATTGGATTTCACAACAATGGATAATACAGCATCTTTCACGGCAGAAGTTGCTTTGGACGATTCCGCACCAAGAGATCTTCAGATTGCCAGTTTTCAGGTGAGTCCGAATATGATCTTTGAGGATGTGAAACAGATTACCGGACAGGAATTCCAAATACATCAACTTGCAACATTAGAAAATTTCGCTGAATACATAAAAAAACAAAGAGCGGAAAATCCGGCTGGAGAAAATGAATTGTACGCAAAATTTCAACAAGGTCAATATATGTACTCAATGTTTACTACCCACCATAATAATTTGCAGAATAACCGTTACAAAGGAATTTCGTGGACCACGAGTGTTGATTATTTAGAACATTCATAAGATAAAAATTTTCACAATTTGATGAATAATTTTAAAAATGTACCTCCACTTATAAGATTTCGTCAGTGCCTCATAGCTTAGAATTCGGAAACAGCCTCGGTACTTCATTTGGAAATCTAAGAGTGACTTTGGGAGCAAGCATTAGCGGTTGGATCATCATTACCAAAGGCGTTTCTTATAATCCCTGGGTTGGAATTGTTTTTGGAGTTTTGGCATTTGTGATGATTGGATTGAGAAGTTTTTTAGAACAATCTGAAAGGAAAAGTTTTAGAGACTAGAATAATCCTAAAAAAAATTATGTTACCTTTTGAAATCACTCTGCTCTGGAAATAATAATCAAATCCCGATTTCTGTCGGGATTTCGATGTTTTAAGGAATTCCGAAAAATCGTTATATTTAGATTTCTAATTAAAAGACTGTCTGAACTCCAATGGCGAAAGATTTGTTTTTAATTTAAAAAGTTTACTAAACGATTGTGAATGTTCAAAGCCCAATTCATAAGCAATTTCTGAAACAGAAAGATGCGTCGTTGATAATTTCTCTTTGGCTTTTTCTATGATTACATTCTGAATGTATTGTTGGGTGTTCATTCCTGTCAATGAACTCAGCATATCGCTCAGATAACGTTGTGAGAGCTTTAATTCCGTGCTGATATATTTCACGGACGGCAAACCGTTTTTCACACCATTTTCTTCTTCAAAATAGTTGTCTAAAAGTTCGTCCAAAGAAGTGATGATGTCGTGATTGACTGCTTTCCTTGTAATAAACTGCCTGTTGTAGAAACGGTTGCTGTAATTCAATAACAATTCTATCTGCGACACCAGAACATCCTGACTGAAACCATCAATATTGTTGTCCAATTCATTGGCTATTGTAGCAAATAAATTAGCTATAATTTCTTTTTCCTTTGCCGATAAAAACAAGGCTTCAGAGACATCGTAGGAGAAAAAGCCATACTGATTAATCGTTTTTCCCAGCGGATAGTTGCGGATAAAGTCCGGATGGAAATACAAGGCAATCCCTTCATAGCTTTCCGTTTCTTCGGGTGAAATAACAATTTGTTTCGGCTTCAGAAACGCCAGTCCGCCTTCTTCAAAATCATAATAGCCCTGTCCGTACTTTATGTGTCCTGTAAATGTTGGCTTAAAGGAGATCTTGTAAAAATCAAGACTAACCTTTTGCCCTTTCGGAAACATTTCAATCGAGACAGCATTGTAATCGACTAATGCGATCAACGGGTGCAATGGCGCAGGAAATCCCAATACCCGCACCAGTTGCGATATACTTTTAATTTGATTGATGTCAGATTGTTGTTGCATTTCGTTTACTAATTTAATCAATTTTGTTTTGACGGACGAATAACAATGTCCCCAACTTCAATATCATCCGGCTGGCTCACTGCATAAATCACAGCATTGGCTATGGCTACAGGATTGATGGCAATTTTATCCATTCCCTGTTGAACAGCTGTTTTCATTTCTTCATTTTTGATGTTATCCGCAAAATCTGTTTTTACAAATCCGGGCGAAATGCCTGTGATGCGTATCGTTCCGTCTGACTCCTGACGAAATGCTTCTGCAATCGTACGAATGGCATTTTTAGTTCCTGCATAAACGCCCTGCATTGGGACAATCTTTATTCCTGAAGTTGAAATGATATTGATGATCTGCCCCGATTGTTGCTGTTTGAAAACGGGAATTGCCGCTGCCATCCCGTATAAAACGCCCTTGAGGTTAATGTCAATCATTTCTTCCCAGCCTTCAATATCCAATTCGTCAATTCGGCTTAACTGGCTGACACCTGCATTGTTTACCATGACATCCAATTTGCCGTATTGCTCAATTGCCGTATTGACCAACCTAACCAGATCTGATTTTTCCTTTACATCAATTTGAGCAAAGGCGGCTTCGCCACCGTTGCTCTTAATTTTTTCAACAATTTCCTGCAATTGTTCCGTTCGCCTTGCACCCAAAACGACCTTTGCACCGTTTTTTGCTAATTCTATGGCAATGGTTTTACCCATTCCACTGCTTGCACCTGTTATGGCGACTACTTTTCCTGTAATATTTTGCATTGCTGTTTGTTTTTTATCTGTCTATTTGTTTTTCTAAAAATTCGGGATAGCGGTCGCCCACCAATGTAATTCCATTGACTGTTGTATTAATTTTTGCCAATTCATCGGCGGTTAAGACGACATTTATACTTCCAATATTTTCTTCTAAACGATGTAATTTTGTAGTCCCGGGAATTGGTGCTATCCATGGCTTTTGAGCTAACAGCCAAGCCAATGCTAATTGTGAGGTCGTAATATTTTTTTGTTGGGCAATCTCAGAAAGCGCGTCAACTAAAACCATATTGGCCTTAATATTTTCCTCAGTAAAACGTGGAATAATATTTCTGCGGTCGATATCCTCTAATTTTTTATTGATGATACCCGTGAGGAAGCCTTTACCCAAAGGACTGAAGGGAACGAAACCAATTCCTAACTCTTCCAGAATCGGGATGATTTCATTTTCCGGTTCACGCCAAAACAAAGAGTATTCGCTTTGCAATGCTGATACAGGTTGAATGGAATGTGCTTTTCGAATCGTTTCAGTACTTGCTTCCGACAATCCGAAGTATTTTACTTTCCCCTCCTGTATCAGGTCTTTTACGGTACCTGCAACATCTTCTATCGGAACATTCGGGTCAACCCTGTGCTGATACAGCAAATCAATGTAATCTGTTTTTAATCTTTTTAAAGATACTTCGGTTACCGCCCTTATTGTTTCGGGTCTACTGTCTAAACCAATTGCCGGGCTGGCATCTTTACAGCCAAACTTCGTAGCGATGACTAGATCTTTTCTAAAGGGCTGTAATCCCTCGCCAACCAATTCTTCGTTGGTGTACGGTCCGTATGCTTCTGCGGTGTCAAAAAATGTAATACCTCTTTCAACGGCCTTGCGTAGTAGTGTTATGGCATCTTTTTTATCAAGACCTTTGCCATCCAAAAAATTTAGCCCCATACAGCCAAAGCCTAATGCAGAAACTTCTAATCCGCTATTTCCTAATTTCCTTTTTTGCATAATTCTTTTTTAAATTGTTTCTAAAACTGATTTTAATCTCAAGTACAAAATTCTGGATTGCTGTTTTATTAAAAGTAGTCCAATTGGTAATTGTTGTAGTCTAATTTTCAAATGTTTTAAAAAACACCAGTGAGAACAAGTGTGCAAAAAGTTTAGAAATCTTAATCATCTTGTATAAATCAACTTGCAATTTGATCAAGTGAAAATGTAATTAACTTTTTTAAGACTAATCATATCATCTGGCGGTTGACGTATAAGTATCGTTTCCTTTCAATGCAGCAATTCCATTAATTGATTTTTCATCAATTAATTGAGCCGTACAAGCAATTAATTTGAGCCACACACGAAAGTAAAACACACCATAAATACTGACCTTTGTATTATAATTAAAATAAATTAAATGTCAACAATTAAAAAAATTCAGCTGGGTCAAAATGGCCCTTTAGTTTCTAATCTTGGTTTAGGCTGTATGCGTATGTCGTCTATTTGGGGCGGTCCAACTCCAGATGAAACAGAAAGTATTGCCACGATCAATGAAGCCTTGGACAATGGGATCAATTTTTTAAACACGGGAGACTTTTACGGTGCCGGACACAACGAAATGCTCATTGGAAAAGCTATCAAGGGAAGACGAGATGATGCGTTTATCAGTGTGAAATTTGGTGCTATCTTCCACAATGGTCAATGGCTGGGATTGGACCTGCGGCCTATCGCCATCAAAAATTTTGTCAACTATTCACTTACCCGTTTAGGAATTGAAACCATAGACCTCTATCAGCCAAGCCGTATGGACGACAGCGTTCCCGTGGAAGATATCATCGGAACAGTTGCAGATCTTGTTGCAGAAGGTAAAGTGCGTCATATCGGTGTTTCGGAAATCAATGCAGATCAGCTTCGCAAAGCCAATAGTATTCACCCCATAAGTGCTTTGGAAATCGGTTATTCTCTGGCAGACCGGCAGATAGAAAACGAGTTGCTTCCGGCAGCAAAAGAATTAGGAATTAGCGTCATCGCTTTCGCCAATACTGCAGAAGGATTATTGACCGGCGAATTGAAAGCACCACTTGCAGACAATGATTACCGCAATCATTTTTCCCGTTTCCAAGGTGAAAATTTAATTCATAATCTTGAAAAAGTTGAAATTCTGAAACATTTAGCAAATAGCAAAGATTGCACACCAACTCAGCTTGCCATCGCCTGGGTGAAGTCACAAGGCGATTATATAATGCCATTGGTAAGCATGAGCCGCAGATCCCGATTACCGGAAAATATCACAGCGATGAATATTGCATTTACACCAGAAGAGATGAACATATTAAATACTACATTTGCAATAGGCGCCATACAAGGCGGCACTTATTTACAACGATAGATGGAAAGTCCAGCAGAAATCCTTCCCGGCGTCATATTCTATTCTTACCTCTCAACGGAGCGAAAAGAGAAAGTCTGTATCTGGAATCAGCATACCCTCATACTTCAGGTTTCGGGGCAGCTGATTCTGGAAACTTCCGGGCAAAACATCTCAATGACCGGAGGACAAATGCTGCTGATCGGGAAAAATCAGTTAGGAACGCTTACCAAAACTCCGGTTGTTGGAGGAAATTATGAGACGATCGTGATTTCTCTGCAAGATGATCTATTACGTAAAATCACCTTAGAGGAAAAGCTGGAAGCCGAAAGAAAATACAATGGTCCCTCAAATATCCTGATTCCGTCCAACGAATTTCTGCAGGGCTATTTCCAGTCTATTGTTCCCTACGCCAGAAATTCTGGAGCGGCTATGACAGATGAATTGGGAATCTTGAAAGTGAAAGAGGTTGTCAAACTACTGCTTCTTGCCGTACCGGAACTTAGGAACTTTCTTTTCGACTTTTCTATGCCTTACAAGATAGACCTTGAAAGGTTTATGTTCAGTAATTATCAGTTCAATGTGACAACGGAGAAGTTTGCCCAGTTGACAGGAAGAAGCCTCGCAAGTTTCAAGCGCGACTTCCAAAAAGTCTTTGGAATGCCGCCCCGTCAATGGTTGCAGGATAAAAGGCTCAATGAAGCCAGGCATCTGATAGAAAATAAAAACAAAAAGCCATCTTCCATTTATCTCGATTTAGGCTTCGAAAGCCTCTCTCATTTCTCACACGCCTTTAAAAAGAAATTTGGAAAAGCACCGACATCAGGTCTGTAAATTTATGGTTACGCAGATTAGAAATAATGTAAATTATTCTCAATCTCTTACTTTTCTTTTCCAACTCAGATAAAATTTACATCGTCAGAGTTTTTGTGATAGGCTATATTCAAGACTTCGGATATTAGAAAATCTTTTACCGCTTATGGTCTATTAATTTATTCTGGTAGAAAATTAATCGATTGGTAGACGGTCTTTAGAAACTATTTCGACTCCTTTACCAGACATAAGTATGGCACTGCTAATTCTTCAGTCCAGAATCCTGTCTTTAAACCGGTATTTCCTAATTCGTCGTGACTTGTGATCACGAATAAAACTTTTTGCTCATTTTTATATCTATTTAATTACTACAAAGTTGGAATTTATCTATGTTTCAAATACAGGATCTAAGTCACTATTTTAATGTGATCCCAATCACACTTTTTTGGGACGAAGACAAATGAAAATTATTTTAGGTGTCATAGAGTTCCTTTATTCTGAAAGGCACTAAGACCTTCTATCTTGTTATCGATGGTCTTATATACGATCTCAACTGAAAAACTTGACAGTTCATACAATACAAACCTTAGTCCATCCTTAGAGGTTTCACTGATGACCCTTCCTTCGGCCAAAGCCAATTCGTATTGGGATTGCGTGGGTAGATTTTTAAAATCGTAGTACGAAATAGACATATAACTATTATTTAATTTTATTTTTTGTGATATTACGGTTCATTGATCAATCGGAACGTTAGGTTAATACGTTCCTTCATGGGTATTGTAGATTTAGCGATCCGGTGTTCCCAGTTTTCCTGAAGGTCACCTTTCATAATTAGGAGTGAACCATTAGGAAGCGGCAGACTGTATTTACTCTGATGATGGTCTTTTTTTCTGAAATCAAAGTTTCTGGTCTGCCCAAGGCTGATGGATGCAATAACAGGACGCTTTCCATACCTGCTTTCCTTATCCCTGTGCCAGGCTACGGAATCATTATTGTCCCGATAGAGATTTAATAAAACCCCATTGAACTTATAACCGAATTCTTGTTCAATTCTTTCTTTTAATGCCAGCAACTCCGAAGTCCAGGGATTGGTACCTGATGTATTATTATCAGACGATTCGTAAGATTTTTTGTCATCACCATACCAAGCAGTTAGTCGTGGGGTTATGACTGTCTTATCATACATTTTTTGAGTACGTTGTTCCCATGGAGCTGTTTGAAGCAGATGGTTCTTCAGTCGATCCGCTTCTTCTCTACTCAGGAAATTCTCCCAGTACTCCAAAAGGTCTTTTGGAAACTCGTAAAATTCTTCTGTATCAAATAAACTTAGCTGCATGGGAATATTGATTGATAAAAATTATTTAATTGAAGAGACTTTGTCATCCAGTTCTTTGATACTGGTTTTAAGTTCCTGCAACACTGTATTGATATAGGTCTCATTTGTCTTTCCCGGTTTATAATTTTCCGGAAGGATCCCACGCACATATTTCCATACCTCAAAAACATTTTCAAGAGGGATCTCGTAAGGCTCATAAAATGTATTATCAGCCGAGACAATAACTGACTTTTTCGTCTGCTTGACCAATGTCTTGTAAGTGATGCCTTCTGAAGTGACGAAAATATATTCCTTCCCAGGTTTCAGGTCGGTCAATTGTTCTATGTATTCGCCTATAATATAGGAGCCGTCTGCAAAAGGAGGCATCGAATCACCATCCGCCAGAAAAGCCCTGTATTTTCCATTCTTCAAAAAGGGAAGTTTCATTCGGGAAAGCTTATCAATATAATCTGCATCACTGAAACCTTTCAGATAACCCATCGATGCTTTCTGAGGTACGATCTCGATAAAATTCTCCCCTTCAGAATCTACGGTAATAGGCAATACCACCCTGTTATCCGGTAGCTTCATCATATTGTCCACGGGATATTTGCTGATATCCAGGGTCAGCAGCAGATCAATGCTCACATTAAAGAATTTGGAAATCCTGATCAGGATCTCGTAAGGTGCCTCTGAACGCCCGTCTTCGTATTTTGAATACCGCACTCTACTCATCCCTAGACTTTCTGCAAAACTCTGCTGAGATAAATTTTTCTTATGCCTTAGAAGCCTTATGTTTTCTGAAAATATTGACATTGATACAATTTGTATCTGCAAATATAATAAAAAAGATACATAATGTATCTAATTTTGTCAAATGGAAAGAGCAATTGCACATATGGATCTGGACACCTTTTTTGTCTCATGTGAAAGGCTGAAAAACTCCGGATTGGAGAAACAGCCTGTGATCATCGGAGGCGGTGACCGTGGTGTGGTGGCATCCTGTTCCTATGAAGCAAGATATTTCGGAGTTCGTTCGGCAATGCCCATTAAGATGGCTTTGAGATTGTGTCCGGAAGCTAAAGTGATCAAGGGGGATATGGAGCATTACTCCAATATGTCGCATCTGGTGACCGAGGTAATTCAGGGAAAAGTACCGGTGTTGGAAAAAGCCAGCATCGATGAATTTTATCTTGACCTTTCAGGAATGGACCAGTTTTTTGGCTGTTTTCAATGGACCAATGAAATTGTCGATGCCGTCACAAAAAATACCGGCTTGCCGATCAGCTTTGCCTTATCCACAAATAAGACGGTCTCCAAGATCGGAACCGGAGAATCGAAACCAACCGGAAGATTTGAAGTGAAAGAAGCCAATATCCAAAATTTCCTAAATCCTTTATCAATTAAAAAGATCCCGATGGTCGGACCCGAAACATTCAACCTTTTTTCAAGATTGGGTATCAAGACCATAAAGACCCTTTCTGAAATGCGGGTTGACGTATTGCAGGAGTTGGTAGGAAAGAATGGAACCGTCCTTTGGAAGAAAGCCCATGGCATCGATGAAACCCTTGTAGTCCCCTATTCCGAAAGAAAGTCGATCTCCACGGAGAATACATTTTCTCAGGATACCATCGATATACTGAAGATCAGAAGCATTCTATCCGGAATGGTAGAAAAGCTTGCCTTCCAGTTGAGACAGGAAAAATGGCTGACCTCGACCGTTTCCGTAAAGATAAGATATTCCAATTTCGACACTGAGATCAAGCAATGCAAGATTCCTTACACCTCAGCAGACCATACCTTGCTCAGATATGTACTGGAACTATTTAAGAAGCTATATACCAGAAGGATGAGAATACGGATGATTGGCGTCAAGTTCACAGGACTTGTTCATGGCTGTCACCAAATGGACCTTTTTGAAGATACGGAAGAATTGATCTCACTGTATCAGACGATAGACCGTCTCAAGAATAGGTTCGGTTCAGAAAGTATAGGCAGAGCTTCAGGTTTTCTAAAATAAATTATAACAAATGTTTCTCAATTGCCATACATATAATAGTTTACGATATGGAACCATTTCTGTTGAAGATCTGGTTCAACTGGCTGTTGATAAGAAATTAAAGGTTTTAGCATTGACAGACATCAATACCGTTACAGGTATCTATCAGTTTTATAAGCTTTGTCTGGAAAAAGGGATCAAACCGATTGTTGGTATAGATGTACGGGTTAAAGATGAACAGTACTATATATGCCTTGCCAGAAATCCCAAAGGGATTGCAGAGCTCAATAAGTTACTAACCGACTATAATTGCGACGGAATTGAAATACCTAAAGCAAATCCTGAAATGGAAAATACCTTTGTGATCTATCCCCTAAAGAATATTCCTGAAAAACTTTTGGAACATGAGTATATAGGAATAAGACAGGATGAATTAAATCTGTTGTATGCTCCTGAAGTGAAGGCTTTGACCCATAAAATGGTCATCCTGCATCCTGTAACTTTTAAGACGGATGAAGAATATGAACTTCATAAGGTTCTGAGGGCAATAGCAGGCAACACTTTATTCACTAAACTCACAGAGGATGATTATTGTAAAAGCAATGAGACCTTTATCGGTAAAAGAGGGCTGTTAGAGAAGTATTCCCAATATGCGGAGATCATTGAAAACACCAAATATATTGTTGATGAATGCAGTTTTGACTTTGACTTTAAAACACCCAAAAACAAAAAGTATTATACCGAAAACAAGGAAAATGATTTTAAATTATTGAAAAAACTGGCTTATGAGGGCTTAAACAAAAGATATCCTGATGATAACGTACAGGCAAAGGCAAGAGTAGACAGAGAACTCACAGTCATTGAGCAACTGAATTTCTGTGGCTACTTTTTGATCACCTGGGATATTGTCCAGTACAGTAACCGAATGGACTTTATGCATGTTGGTCGTGGCAGCGGTGCCAACTCTATTGTAAGTTACTGTATCGGCATCACGGACATATGCCCTTTGGAACTGGATCTTTATTTTGAAAGGTTTTTAAACCTCAACAGGAAGACACCTCCAGATTTTGATCTGGACTGGAGCTGGAAGAACCGGGATACTATTTTGGAATATATCTTTAAGAAATACGGAAAATGCCATGTGGCATTTTGCGGAACCAATGTCGAGTTCAAGAGCAGGTCAAGATTCAGGGAATTGGGGAAAGTATTCGGGCTTCCAAAGGAAGAATTGGATGAACTCTCTAAAAAACCGAGAGATCAGCATGATCAGAATTCCATCGTTCAGGAGATCTACAAGTATGAAAGATTGCTGGTCGGTTTTCCCAATCAGAGAAGCATGCATTCCTGCGGCATCCTGATCTCAGAGGAACCGATTACGAATTACTCTGCTTTAGAGTTTCCTCCAAAGGAATTCCCAATTGTACAGTTTGATATGTACACGGCAGAGGATATAGGCCTTGAAAAATTTGACATCCTTTCCCAAAGAGGACTGGGAACGATAAAAGACACGGTCAAACTGATTGAAGAAAAAAGAGGTGTAATTGTAAACATCGAGGATACAAGGATTTCCAAGGGTGAGACCAAGTGCAATGAATTCCTGAGTATTGGAAAGACCATTGGCTGCTTTTACATAGAATCCCCTGCGATGCGGGGTTTACTAAGAAGACTGAAATGTGATAATTACAAGGTATTGGTTGCTGCCTCCTCCATCATACGTCCCGGTGTGGCACAGAGCGGAATGATGCGGGAGTATATATTTCGGCATAACCATCCTGACCAGTTTGAATATTTTCATGAGATCTTTGAAAAAGAATTGGGTGAGACCTATGGAATCATGGTCTATCAGGAGGATGTGATCAAGATCGCCATGCATTTCGGTGGCGTTTCTGCGGAAAATGGAGATGTCTTAAGAAGGGCGATGAGTGGTAAAGGCCGTTCCTTATCAGCTTTACAGAAATTAAAGGATGATTTTTTTGAATCGTGTAAGAAAAAAGGACATCCTGAACAATTGTCTCAGGAAGTGTATCGGCAGATCGAATCGTTTGCAGGCTACTCATTTTGCAAGGCACACTCTGCTTCGTATGCGGTGGAAAGTTATCAGAGCCTTTACTTGAAGGCGTACTACCCTATTGAATTTATGATATCAGCCATCAACAATGGCGGAGGGTTTTACAGAACTGAGGTATATGTTCATGAAGCAAAAATGTCCGGAGCGACCATCCATAATCCGTGTGTTAACCTCAGCCAGTTTCATACAACGGTTTACGGTACTGACGTATACCTGGGTTTAATGCACATAGAAAAACTTGAGGCTTCGATTAAGCAGTTCATTCCTGAAGAACGAAAAGAAAATGGGGATTACAGCTCTCTAGAGGATTTTGTCAAGCGAGTTTCCATCGGTATTGAGACATTGCAAATTTTAATTTTTGTAGGGGCTTTTAGATTTACAGGAAAACAAAAACATGAATTGCTGATCGAAGCCAGGTTCCTGTTCTCTAAAGGTCAGTACAGAACTAAAATTATTTCTTTATTTGACGAGCCTCAGAAGGATTATAAGTTACCGGTTATTCAGAGAGACCAGTTTGAAGATGCTTTTGATGAAATTGAAATATTGGGCTTTTCTGTTTCCTTCTCTATATTTGATCTGCTGAAAACAAAGTACAGAGGTCACGTATTAGTAAAGGATCTTCTGAAATATCATAAAAGACAAGTCAAGATGCTGGCGTATCTGATCTCAAGAAAGCATGTTCCTATTAAAAAGAAAAACCATCCAGGGAAGAAAGATGATATGTATTTCGGAACCTGGATCGATGCTGAAGGTCAATATTTTGATACCGCCCATTTTCCCGATAGCCTTAGAAAATTTCGTTTCAAAGAAGGGGGAGTTTATTTGTTGTTAGGAACGGTGGAAGTTGATTATCATTTTCCGACAGTCACCATTACCAAGATGGCCAAGATGCCGCTTATTGGCGATCCCCGTTATTCTATGGATCAGGAAAAAGCTCAGGAAATCGAGAGAGGACTTCGTGAAGATGTGAGTGTTACTTTTAGAGAGCCTTATCCCCAGGAAAACGAAATCAAATTGCCCCGTAAGAAAATGGGATAGAAATTATTCTAAGGGTAGAAAATTTATCATTACGAAAAACGACATAAGTACTATTAATTAAAATTGACTCGACAGCACCATCATCACCGATATGAAAGTCCCATATAAGAAAACGAGATATGAAGAAAACCATTGTTAATCGTCAACGCTTTAACAAAAAATAGATTAACGTTTTTTGTTGGATTGCGTTCTAATTCTACTTAATGATTCTGGAGTTATACCCAGGAAAGAAGCTATTAAATACTGCGGAAATCGCTGGATAAACTGTGAATGATTGCTGGCAAATTCTTCATAACGCCGTTCTGCAGTGCCCCTGAATGTAGAATTGAGTCTTCTTTGGTTGGCTATGGCATTTCTTTCGTCCATCAACCTTATCATTTCTACCATAGAAGGGATCTTGGACAACAACTCAGCCATTTCTGCTCTAGTTATTATCAGTATTTCCGTATCTTCCCATGCATCAATATTGTAGACCGATGGCGTGAGCATGATCATACTTTCACGGTCGCTTGCCCAGTAATTTTCTATATAAAGGTTTACAACATGCTCTACGCCTTTTTCATCAACACTGTATTGCCGCATGGCTCCCTTAACAATAAAAGCGCTATGCCTGCATATATCACCTTCTTGTAAAAAGTATTCCTTTTTCTTTAATTTTCTAGGTTTAAATGCAGCCTTAACCAATTCCTCCTCCGTGCTTGTTAGTGGCAAAGTACTGTGATTATTAATGTAATTAAGAAGCTGTTGGTGCATGTTTTTTATTAAATATGACTTTGCAATTTATAAAAAATTCTGCTCTCATTCATCTTGTTTTAGTGGATAGATAATCAAAAAGTTCAGCTTTGAAGTGGACGTTTGGGGAAGAACCAGGCTCGTTACCTTCAAGTTGTTCGTACAACTATGTATTATAATAAACTTGAATAAATACAATAAAAGAAAAAAATGGTT
>Ga0065714_10064710_pt1 | contig 22066 bp, 21 predicted proteins | sample MisRhiReplicate2_FD_59101 | JGI IMG/M metagenome (GOLD analysis project Ga0065714, IMG submission 59101) | Miscanthus rhizosphere microbial communities from Kellogg Biological Station, MSU, sample Rhizosphere Soil Replicate 2: eDNA_1 v2... | ecosystem: Host-associated > Plants > Roots >...
CAAAAAATAAATCTTATTACAAATATATAAATTTTATAAATCTTTACCCAAAATATTGAAAAACTTTCGACAACCATCTTTTGTAAGTATAATAAAAAGGGATTTCAATGTGATGTTTTTTAAAAGAATCTATTATTTCTCTATTTCCTTTTTTGATATTTGAAAAGCTTCTATTGGATTCTCCTCCTAATCTCATTTTTAATATGTATTCTTTTAAATAGTATGAGGATATGTTATACTTTTCTAAAAATCTTAGCATTAATTCAAAATCTGCTGCAATTCTATATTTCAAATCGAAAACGCCATAGGTATCATACACTTGCTTTCTTACAAAAAATGTTGGGTGTGCAGGATGCCAACCTTCAGAAAATCGATTTCTTTTACCCGTTTTCCATTTTCTTACAATTTTGTTTGTGTCATCTTCTTTTACATAATACAAATCTGAAAATAAAGAATCAATATTATTTTCGAGAAAACAATTTGCAACATTTTCTACAACATTTTTAGAGATATAAATGTCATCTGAATTTAATAATCCTACAACATCACCTGATGTCATAGCTATTCCCTTATTCATTGCGTCATAAATTCCCTTGTCTTTTTCGGTAATCCAACGCATTCTTCCATTGAACAATGGCTCATATTCTTTAATAATATTTAATGTATCATCTGTAGATCCTCCATCTACGATGATATATTCAATATTTGAATATGTTTGATCCAAAATAGATTGAATAGCGCTTTTTAAATATTTTTCACTATTCCAACAAACAGTAATTATACTTACTTTCATTATCTAATTATATTTAGACAGAGGATTTTGCAATATTGTTTGCTACCTGCTCTGCAATCCATTTGTATGTTTTTTCCATGCCGGTTCTTAGGGGTTGAGAAACTTCCCATCCTATTTTCTCCTTATAAAGTTTATTATGAGAATTCCTTCCTTTCACACCCAAGGGACATTTAAAACCATATTTATCAAAGAACTCCTGTCCTTCAAGATTATTAATCTTTATCTTTTTATTTGATATATCTATTGCCATCTGTGCCAATTCGTTGATTGACACCATTTCTTCACTTCCTATATTTACGGGTCCTGAAAACTCAGAATCCATCAATCTTATAACAGCTTCTACACATTCGTCTATATAGAGAAACGATCGTGTTTGTGTACCATTCCCCCAAACTTCTATTTGTCCATTATCATTTTCTTCTGCTACTTTTCTGCACATTGCAGCAGGAGATTTTTCTTTGCCTCCCATCCAGGTACCTTGAGGTCCAAAAATATTGTGAAATCTTGCAATTCTTACATTTAATTTATAATTTCTATTGTATGCTAAATATAATCTTTCTGAAAAAAGCTTTTCCCATCCATATTCTGAATCCGGGTTTGCTGGATATGCAGAACTTTCTTCACAGTTTGGATTATCAGAATCTAATTGATTATGCTCTGGGTACATACAAGCAGATGAGGAATAAAAAACCTTCTTTACATTTTTAACCACACATTCCCTTGCTACGTTAAGGTTAATCATTGCAGAATTATGCATTACATCTGCATCATGCTCCCCAGTAAATATATATAAAGCTCCTCCCATATCTGCGGCAAGCTGATAAACTTCGTCTGTATCATCTTCTAAAACCAATTTTACAACAGATGGATCCGTAAGATCACCTACAATAAATTCATCACAAATTTCTGAGTGATCAAAATACTCGTGTTTTTTTATGTCGCAAATTCTGATATGATGACCTTCTTTCTTTAACCTTTTTCCGAGGTGTCCGCCAATAAAGCCACCGCCGCCTAATATTACAATTTTTTTCATAGTGTTGAAGATGAATTAAATAATAAAAAAAATTTATTTATTCGTTTTAATATAATTAAAATATTTTTACAAAAATAATATCTCGCTATTAATTTTTGTGTAAGCTTTCTCTTTTTTAAACTAGAATTATTTTGATGTACTCTATATACAAGTGTATTGTCATTAAGATGATATATTGACTTTAATAAGTTCGCAGTCATTGCGATCCAAAGATCATGTGCCTCAGTATATATTGGAAATGGTAAAATATATTTAAAAATCTTTCTATCTATCATCATAGTACATCCATAATAAGCAGACCTTCCTAAAAAAATTCTTTTAATATTGCCCAACAAATCTTTTGAGTCCTCATGTTTTAACTTTAAAAACTTAACATTGTTTTGGGATTCATTTTTAACCTGAAAATTTGACGCCACGACCAAAACATTTTCTTTTTTGAGTGTCTGATACAATAACTCCAACCTACCTTTAATCCAAATATCATCTTGATCTGCTAAGCAGATAATATTATTTTTTGATAATGAGACTGCTTTTTCAAAGGTTTTTACATAACCTATATTTATATTGTTGTGATACAGCTTTATTGATAGAGCCGTAAAGGCCTTAATAATTTCCACAGTACTATCTGAAGAACAATCATCAACTATAATCAGTTCATCATCTTGTGTTAATTGTTCTAAAATAGAACTAATCTGGTTTTTAATGTATTGTTCACCATTATATGATGCCATACATATAGAAACAGGTTCTCTCAACGTATTATTATTTAAATCTAATTTTAAAAAATTTCAAACTTCTATTTCTATAGATTTCTTTCAATAAATGAGGCAAATCTACTGCTAAAAAAAATAACAATTTATTTTTGTTTTTTCTGTAAACTTTTAAATCATTACAATATAACTTATATCTCTCTAAAGATTTTTTTTTCTTATTTGTTTTTGAAGAAAACTCCTGATGTAAACAAACATCGATAATATCTGCAAATATTTGACGATTATTAATTCTTTCAATAAATTCATGATCACAAAAATCTATACGCAGGTTTTTATTGTATCCCCCATTTTGTAGATAAAAATCTGTCTTTATCATCATTCCTGAATTTATTGCTGTGATATTGTGCAACATGATATCTGATTGAATTTCTTTTATTTCAGATGTTCTAAACCAATTATAATGACTCGGTGAAAAAAGGTGTTTTCCAATATATATTTTTGGAAATAAAATATTTTTATCCGTGTTTAATGTTTTTTTGACATATTTATTAAAGAAGTCACTTGGCAAACTGGTGTCCTGATCAAGAAATACTATCCATTGTAAATTCTTATTTTTAGAAAATTCCGCAAAATAATTGAATGCTATTGCAATACCGGAATTTGAAGAGTCATGTTTATAGTTAATGATAACATTGTCATAACTCGGGCAATCTTGTAAGACATTCCATTCTTTAAAATCAGTATTGTCATATATGGACAGCAGAAGTTGATTATCCAAAGAACTTTTTTTATGAGACATCACAATATCTTTGAAAGACTGAGTTTCCCAAAACTTCTCTCTATAACAAACAATTCCAAATAATATAGATATTTTCAAGATGTTAATATTTGCTGTGAAAATTATTTTTATTTATCATATTACAATTAATTTAAAAACCATGATTTATATGGTTTGTAAATATCTGCAAAATCTACTAAATATACTATTTGCAATATGGAGAAAGCTATAATAACCAACCAACCTATGAATTTTGATTTTGGCTCAAATATAAAAATAATCATAGGATATAAAAGAATTTGAACAACAGAAAGCAACTCAAATGTTCTTATGGAGAATACCTGTGCACTAGTGCTCAATAAAAAGAAAAGGCAAATAGATATTATATGCAGTCTAAACAATATATCAAAATATTTAATCTCTTTTAGTTTTTGATAAAAAAAAGCAAATAATATGACAAATGCCAAAGCAAACAATAATCTAAAACTGAAAATATTTGTTTCTTTTTCTTTCATCCACTCCATCATTTCAAGATAAACCGCAACACGTGGAAATACCTTATCTAATAACAGCAATGTTAAAAAGTTTATTTTAAGTATGGCAGACAAAAAACTTACAGCAATTGCAACGTACAGAAATCTAATATTAATTTTTATTTGCAATAATAACCAAGCCACTATCAGCACAATACTTGAAGAATGAAAAAAGAAACATAATAAAAGTTTTGTAAAAAAAACTTTATAATTTTTATCTTCCAGATCACCAATAGACCATAAAAAAATAGCCGCTGCAACTCCAGCTCTTATTGTTGTCATTTCGTGCATCAGAAATAGATTGCTAGTATACAAAATAACACTGAGAAAGAAAAACTGTGCATATTTTCTTATCGCAATTAATTTTATACTGACTCCGAATACAGCAAACAGTAATATACTAAATCTTGCTACCTGAACTTTATTGCTGAAAAACAAAATGAAAAAATGAGGAAATATGTACATACACCACTCAAACTTATTCTCGCTGTTTAAAAAATCTTTAACATTATTTTCTATGTATCTGAATTTTTTGAAATACATTGTATAATCGTTATCTATATTCAGACGTGTTCCTGCAAATATCGTAAGGATAACAATGAGAACAACAAAAAACAAATTCCTGTACTTAGAATTACCTAGCAAAGCAAAAAATGAAGTAACAAAAAAAAGAAGATAATATGTCATGGCTTTCTCTTCAAAAATTTCATTTTGTTCTTACTCATTAAGATGCAATTCTCTAATCTTTTTAAAAAAAAATCGGGAATCATAAATATAAAAAAAATAAACAATCTTTTGGAAAAGGTAAGTTTGCCCAATACATTACGATATTTCAATCGATTATTTTTATCTAAAGATCCTACAGTTCTTAATTTTAATAACTGAAAGTAAGAGAAAAGCTGAGATTTGTCCATATGCTGAAAAACCCATTCTAGATTCTGAGGTTTGTTTCCAAAAACGTATTCTAATGTTTTGTGATAATCATCTATAAAAACTTTAAGTATGTTATTTTGCCAGTAACTTTTCTTCTTCGCATTAGAAACTATTAATTTATCATTTAACCAAAATAATTCTTTATTCCGGAAATCTTTTAATACAAGTGCTAATTGTGGAAAATTTTCACACTTTTCCAAATTTAAATTATTTAAATTCAATGAAGATTTTTTGTAAATAGTTGATCCTGTAAGCGTTAAATGCCATCCAATTTCGTCCATTATGGTATGAGGATTATGATATTCTTTTGATCTCACAGAAAGACTTCTTCCTACAGCATTCAAAGTCAAAAAATCATACTTTCTGTTATCTATTATTTCCATTATCTTGGTCAAAGCCCCTTCCACAATCATCATTGAATCACCAAGATACCAAATATAATCTTCTTTCGGCAAACTCATTGTATACAGACAATTTTTATCATGTCCCAAACTTTTATCATTTTTAAAATAATAGATAAAAGGATATTCAGACTTTATAATATTGATAATTTTCTCTGTATCATCATTATTGCTATCATCAGAAATATAAATTGGAATTTTATATTTTTTAATTTCTTTGATGATATATCTCAAATTTTCATCTAAAATAAATGCTCTATTATATGTAGGTATTGCAATAGCAAGTTTATTCTCTGATTTTCCCATATCTAAATCTACTTACTATGCCATTCTTTCTTTTTATTTAGAAAAATATACAAAGACCATGGCAAGCAAATAATAGCAATTATTATCGTAAAACCATATACTATACCATTTACTCCAAAGTATTTTCCCATAAAAAGGGTAGAACTGCAAATTAAAATTGCTGAAACGATTGAATATTGTAATAACGGTTCCTTCTTATGAGATCTTAAATATATTGCTAATGATGATATGATTTGGTTGATAACATATCCAAAAGAAAGAATAATTATCAAAGATAAGGGTAGAAACCTTCTGTAATACTCTATATCAAAATGTTGAAGGCAAAAAAATGCAACAACAAAACTAAAAATTCCAACAATACTAATTATTGTGGATTGCAGAAGTGTTCTATTAAATAACTGATCTAATTCCTCATATTCATTTTTTGCTATTAGATTGGAGAAAACAGGAATTCTTGTATTTACCCAACTCAATGAAATCAATAAGATACCATTAATGACAGCTAAAGTCATTCCCATTCTGCCTGCTGAAACCGGACCTTCAAAAATAAATATTAAAGGATTAAATATCTGATAAATAAAATATCCACTTATCCAACTCAGAGAGATTTTCCATTGCAGCGGAAATATTTCTTTTTTGTAATTGATCTTATACGTGTTCGGAATTTTCCACAACCTTTTAAGAAACTGTAATTTTGATGAACATATGATGCATACAAATACTACCAATAGTGCTAAAAGATTGGCTACCGGAAATGCAAATAATTTCAATCCAAAAGTAAAGCCAACTGAAAGAATAATCAGTTGTGTAAGTATCTGAAAAAGTCTTAGTTTTGCTATGTCTTTAATTTTGCCAACACCTTCAAAAAAAGAAAGAATTGCATTTAATATTAATGAGAAAGACGTTGCAAGAGAAACTATAATCCATGGTGATTTCCAATTGATGTAATCATTGCCCCCTCCAAAATAACTAAAGAAAAAAAAACCAAAAACACAAAGAATAATAATTAAAATGAGGGACATATATGAAAACCATTTCAATGTGAATTTAAATAATGATGATAATCTTGAAAGATTTTTTTCATTCCCAATAAATGACATAGAATCTGCGCTGAACTTCAGGTGGGCCATTTCGTGAGCTGCAAATTGAACTATAATCCCTGACAATCCAAGTTCAAAAAAAATCTGAATGGCTAATATACTGCTGAATGTATAATAATATCCTTGTTCATTTTTAGACAGAAATTGGGAAACCAATACCACTGTTGCCAATCCCCCTATTCCTTGTAAAAGTCGTCCCAAAACAGTATAAAAGACCGCTTCATTTACACCAAAATTAACAAGATATTTTTTTATCTTTTTCAAATGATTACTATTATTTAAAGATTTTTGCTTTTATTTTTCCAAAAAAACTTTTTTCCTCTGCTTGGTAACCATATCCATATTTATTTCCGTAACCGAAATTCGACTCTTTTACACCATTCAAAACAATTCCTACATTTTTCAATTTATTCTCCTTAACAGAATTGTTTAAAAACTCTATATAACTATTTTCGGTAACTTCAGATCTTGTAACATATACTATAGCATCACTTTTATCTGCAATTAAGAAAGAATCTGTAACCAATAAAAGCGGTGCAGTATCTACAACAATATACTTGTATTTATCTTGTTGTTTAATGATGAGTAAGAGTTCTTCTAATTTCCCGTTCTGTAAAAGATCTGTTGGATTAGGGGGAATAGAACCAGAATATATAAAATCACAATTTTCGTTATAACCGCTTGGATGTATTATATTCTCAAGATTAACTTCATTTCCACTTAAAAATTCAGTTAAACCTTTTGCAGATTTCATCGAAGGATTATAACGCTGCAATTGTGGATTTCTTACATCGCCTCCAATTACCAATACTTTATCACGAGAAGAAGCCAATATTATAGATAGGTTGGTTGAAATAAGTGTTTTCCCTTCTCCCTTTACAGAAGAAGTTACCATAATTATTTGTACTGAATTTTTTGTTTGCAGTAAAAATTTCAAATTTGTCACAAAGATTCTGAAAGCTTCTGTTATGGGAGAAATTCCATTAAAGGCAACAAGAGCATCTTCTTTATTTTTAATTTTAGGAATTTCAGCAATTACAGGAATGTCTGTAAGTTTATTAATATCACCCCGTCTAATTATTGTGCTTTGCATGATTTGTTTTAAGAAAATAATTAAAAACGGTATTAGCAATCCTAATAAAATAAATACACCCAAGATAATCATTTTTCTTGGGGCGACAGGCTTTTTAAATACAAATGCTTTGTCTATAACCCTTGCCTTTTCGGCAGTCATTTCCATACTGATTGCTGCCTCTTCTCTTTTCTGTAAAAGCAGTAAATATAGGTTTTCTTTTATCTGCTGTTGTCTCTCAATACTTCTGAACAATTTTTCCTGTGTTGGAATTTTACTGATAGTTTGTTCTGAGCCACCAAACTGAGTTTCTATTTTTCTTTTTGCTAACTCCAATGTAATTGCATTCCTTTGCAGAGACTGCATTAAAGAAGATTTCATTTCTTCTATCTGCTTTGTAGCAGTTTTAACCAAAGGGTTATCCGGAGTGGCTTCTTCCAGATATTTATTTCTCTGCAAAACAAGTGCATTATATTCCTGAATTGCCTGACCGGCAGCTTCACTTTCCAATCCGATATTAAGTGGTAAAACATCACCTGTCCCTTTTCTGTTCAGAGAACTTTGTAACATCCTGGTAAGTTCCATCTGCGTACCAATCTCCAACATCTGAGCTTTACTCTGCTCTCTCAACTGAAGGTTAATCCTTGCCTCTGTAGGAAGATCAACCATATTATTATCGGATTTAAAACCCTCTTTCTGAGTTTCCACATCGCCTAATTCTTTTGATATAAGTGTAATTCTTCTATCAATAAAATCTTTGGTTTTTTTAGATTCAATATTCTTATCATTAATAGCGTAGATGTTGTATTGCCTCACCAGGGCATCCAGAAAATCTTTAGCTTTAGCTTTATTCTCAAAATCAACGGAGAGGCTTATAATTGTACCTTCTTTATCTAACAGATCAACATTTAAAGCTTCCTGAAAATCATTAACTGTATTTTCAAAATCATTGTAAGTAAAATATATATCTGATAAATCTACCTTTTTCTGTAGTTTATATTCGGGATTTTTACGAATCATAATCACCGCAAAAGGTAAGACATTAGTTTTACCATAAGTCGTAGTAATAACATTTTCCCATTCCTCAGAAGACAAGATGACAGTATTGCCTTTTGTTTTTACAGATATAGGTTTTTTAGGTAATTCCTGATCTTTTTTTTCCTGAATAACATTGATTATGTACGGACTATTCTCCCCGTACAATTCAAGATTATTAAATGTCTGCTTAGCGTAAACAGGAGTTTGAAAATTGTGATCTTTCACAACATCTGAAACAATTGTCTTAGATTCAAAAACGCCTACCTCATTTTCAATACTATTTGTTCCCATTCCGCTCAGACCGCCGATGCTCTGCAAAACTCCCATATCTCCTGATGCTGCAGACATTTTTTTCGCATCTTTAATGAGTACAGACGTTTGAGCTTTATAAACAGGAGGAGTAGATTTTATGTAATAAACAGCCAGTACAAGCATCAAAAAAACCATTCCTGCAAAATACTTCCAGTTTTTCAGATAAGGATTGATGAGTTCTTTAAAATTAGTTTCTTTATTATTTTTTTGATCCATTTGTTGGATTATATTTTTGAGAATTATGATTTATTTTTGATATTTAATTAAACTTTGCAAATATATCTATATTTTACAAAAGGCAGGTGTTATTCTTAATTTTTAATTGTTATTCTATAATCATGATGACTCTTAGGTTATCACATAAGTAATCATTATAATAAAAAACACATCAATTCAACTTATACGTCAACATCAACCCACCTCTGGTCGGGATAATCTCTCCGCTTTTATTCCATTTTTCCGCAACGTCATACCGTTCGTTATTGTCTTTAAGATATCCTTTATATATAGATTGACTGCTTCCGACACCTGCATACACATCCAAACCAAACTTTTCATTAATTGTAAAATGATAGCCACCGCTTATTCCTATTATAAAAGCCAGACCTTTTTGATATCTCTCGGTGGTACGCACAGTACCGTCTGCTAAAAGCTGAGGATTCCCGTCATCATTCAAGACCGGTTTTGCCTCAAAATAATTCCACTTCTGAAGATTGTAGGCTGCAATACTTCCATATGCACCTATGTACCAACCTTTCATCAATTCTTTAAAATAATATCTTCCTTCCAATGTTCCCATATAGATCTGAAGGTTCTTTCCGTCAAAGGATTTCCAGGGCGATATAAACCCTTCCGCCTGCAGAGAAAAATTTTTATTTAAAGCCTTCTCAACTCCGAGATTGATCATTCCTAAGGGCAAAAAAGGGGCGTTTACTTTTATCTCTGTCTGAGCATTTACTTTCAGGAAGAAAGAGGTAACTGTAAAAAGCGTCATTTTAGAAAACAACTTCATGCTATACTTCATATATTTCGGACGGTTTTATTTTCTTAAAACCGAAAATGTCTTAAGCAAAATTCGTGCATCTTTTTTAAAAGAAAGCTTATGATAATAATCCAGATTCATTTTTACCTTTTCGGGAAAGAGAATTTCATCATTATATTTCAGCGGATTTTCCTGTCTGTTTAAAAGTTCTTCTTCATTTCTGAATTTGATTCCCGCCTCGCTTGTCAGTCCCGGCTTCAGCTGCAATATCAACCGGTATTCGCCTTTAAGAACATCATAATATCCGGGAATATCAGGACGAGGTCCTACCAACGACATATCTCCTTTTAAAACATTAAAAAGCTGTGGAAGCTCATCTAGCTTCGTTTTCCTGAGCCATCTTCCAATGTGAGACTTTGAGGCATTTGCCGGATGGTAAGTCCTCAACTTATAAATAGTAAAAGCTCTACCATCTCTCCCGATTCTTTTTTGTCTGAAAATGCCCGGAAAACCGGTATCGAAGGATGTAATTATTATCAAAATAATAAAGAAGGGCAGTAAAACAATTATTGCCACGAAACTTAATCCGTAGTCCATCAGAGCTTTCCACCATGGGTATTTTTTCACTTGTCTTTTATTGATTGGCAAAGATAAGGAAAGATACTGACTGTAAATTTGAAGTTTTAATTTAAAACATTTCAGTTTAAAATTACAACTGCTTACTTAATGAAAAGCAAGCAGTTGTAATGTATATTAAATTTTATTTAACCATGTTTTTATTTTGAAAATACCTGGTTGATTTTTATTTTAATTCTTGCCCTGTCATCATCTGAAAGATTTGATCCGGACGGAAGACACAAACCGTTATCAAACAATCTTTCAGAAATATTTGTTCCATAGTAAGGCGCATCTGCAAATACTGGTTGCAAATGCATCGGTTTCCAAAGTGGTCTTGATTCTATATTATCTTCAAGCAAAGCCAACCTTAATTCTTCACGGTTTTTACCTGCTTTATTTTCATCAATAACAATTGCAGACAACCAATGGTTAGAATAATAATCTTCATTTGGTTCAGAAAACACTTCAACTCCATCAATATCTTTAAATATTTCAACATAAAAATCGTGCATTTTTCTGCGTGCTTTTACCCGGTCATTTAGAACTTCCATCTGTCCACGACCAATTCCTGCAACGATGTTGCTCATCCTGTAATTATAACCAATATGAGAATGCTGATAATGAGGAGCATTGTCTCTTGCTTGTGTTGAAAGAAAAACGGCTTTATCTTTATCTTCCTGATTGTGACACACCAAAGCACCGCCACCGGAAGTTGTTATAATTTTATTACCGTTGAATGACAGAATACCGAAACGTCCAAAAGTTCCGCAAGCTTTACCTTTGTAAGTGGAACCTAAAGCTTCTGCTGCATCTTCAATCAAAGGAATTTCATGTTTTTCAGCGATTGCTGTAATCTCATCCATTTTGGCGGGCATTCCGTACAAATGAACAACAATAATTGCTTTTGGTTTTTTACCTTTTGAAATTCTGTCTTCGATAGCTTCTTCCAAAGCAACCGGACACATATTCCAGGTTTCTTTTTCCGAATCTATAAAGACCGGAGTTGCGCCACAGTAAGCAATTGGATTAGCGGATGCTGAAAATGTCATCGACTGGCAAATCACCTCATCGCCATATTCTACTCCACATTCAATTAAAGCTAAATGTAAAGCTGCTGTTCCTGCAGAAAGAACTGCAACTTTCACGTCAGTATTCAGGAAATTTTCTAAGTCTTTTTCAAAGCCGTCTACATTGGGACCTAAAGGGGCTACCCAATTAGCATCAAATGCTTCGTGTATGTATTTTAGTTCGGTTCCTCCCATGTGTGGAGAAGAGAGCCATATTTTTGAATTCATTATTTTTTTATAAAATTAAAGTTTATGATCTATATAAGGGGAAAAAAGATGTATGAGTTTTATCTTTCGACAATTCGTCATAAATCTTTTGATCAACTATAAATTTCCATATTGAAAATTGTTTGAAATTTTTTGAAAAGGCAGATTTAAATCTGAATAGCGAATCATCATCCTGACCACCTACACCACCGCCTAGATGTAAATTTTCGGCAGTTACCTGATTTCCCAATAAACGAGCTTCGTTTAAAATTAATTTCATAGGTGTCTCCCGAATAAATTCTTCTGTTGTTCCCGCTAAATGATACTGCATAATTTTTTCTGTCATTGTAAAAATTGCTCCTGCAATAACTCTATCGTTTTTGACAGCTATCAATAATTTAGATTCAAAATCAGAATTATTTAAAAATTCATAGAAATATTCTTTAGAAAAATAATAGTTAGAAGCTGCATTTACCCTATCCATTGTTTCATAATAGATAGTTATAAATTGATCTATTTCTTGTTTGTCACCTGCTTCTTTTACAAAAATTTCCTTTCTGCTTAATTGATTGAGCTCCGATTTCAAAGACTTCCGGTATTCCTTACGTTGCTCGTCGGCTGATTTTGTTAAATCTATCGATACTGTTTTGTTCAAATCTACGATCTCTCCCAAACCAGCAATAATTGGCTTCTGATCAATGAGCGGATGCAATCTGGAAAATACCGAAACTATATTTTGCTCCTTACAGAAAGCAACAAAATTCAATTTAAAAAACGATAATAATTTAGCAGGATTATAATTGTCTTCAAATCTATAAATGGGTCCTGCATATCCATATACTGAAGTGATATCAAAAAAAACTGTATTTTCAATTGGTCTTATAACAACCGGTAAAACTATAAAATTTCTATCATCAGAAAAAAGTAAAAGTTTTGAAGCAAAACCAGTATCAATCTTGTGGAAATAAGCGGTGTGATGAAAATCATATATTGCAGCCTGCTTTACAATTTCACTCCATCTCGGCGAATTATTTTCTATAATCTCATATTTAAGCATTGCTACTAAATTGGTTTATAAAATTAGCTATATATTTCATATCAGCAGTAGTGTATCTAAAATCTATATGTATAAACAATAATGAATTCTGTAGGCGAATATCATCTTCTGAGAATTGATTTGGCCATAAAACCATTGGGTAAATGTTATGAGTTATAAGATATTTCTTTAACTTCTCTCTTTCCTCCGTATCAGTAAATTTTAAAATTAAAGAATATTCTAAACCAGAGTTACCAGTAAGCAATTCAAATTTTGGAGTTTCTTTAATCGTATTTTTCATAATAAAAATGTTGTTTTTCTTACATTCAATTATTTTAGAAATATCTAATTCTAAAAGATATTCTTTAACAATAAAAGGTAGTGCTGAATTAGTTTCAATATTTTCAAAAGAATGTTCTGCCGAAATTAATAGATCTCTAAAAATTTCCTTCTCTGAAAAATTACCTTCTAAATATTTTTTCTTCAGAAACATACCTGTAAATTTTTCCATTGCTACATCTTCGGCAAATAATGTGCATGGAATTTCCGGTAATTTTATCTTGGATTTCACGAATCCTCCTACAGGAATTGGCAAAATTTTACGTAAAGAACCAAAAATATAATCTGCTTTGCTACTACCAATCAAGCTTAAGTTATGAGTCAAATCCTTTATTGTAATAATGTCTTTTAAATGATCAAAATCTGGTGATGAAACTCCAAAATAATCTACCAGCAGGATAACATACAAATTGCTGTCTTCAATGTGATCCGGCAATGTATTGTTAAGAGGATTACATTGGTAAAATTCTAATTCAATATGTAAGTCTTTAATAAAATCATACACTTCATGGCAATAATAAGTAGGAACATATATTTTTTTCCAATTAAATTGGTTAATACCATTTATAAGTATATTGCGTAAAGCGACACGACCAGAAAAATATAAATAATCCATATTATTAAGGTCATGACGTTTATCAGTAGCTTTAGATCTAAATTCATAATCACTGCTGTAATGAAAATCAGAACCAAATTCCTTATTCCTCATTCCAATAATTATTTTCCTTTATTAAATCAAAGTAATCATCTCTCGTAATTCCTACTATAGCTTCATCTATCCATTGATTTTTTCTGAAATACTGTTTCTTTTTTAATCCTTCAATAACCCAGCCACATTTTTTAGTATAAACTCCTATTGAAGGTTCGTTGTTGGCTATGATTGTTGTATTCATTCTCATAAGACCTAATTCTTCAAAAGCATATCTGTTTATAGACATTACCGTATCAACCCCATATCCTTTTCCTCTTGTATCTTTACTGCCCAACAACATACCGTGAAATGCATTTCTGTCCTTCCAATTGATATCCACCAAATTGGCCATTCCGATTAATCCCAAATCTTTAACATGAATAGCAAATTTTTGATTATTACTATTTAAAGATAAAGATTTAAACCATTTCTCCTGATCTTGCATGCTAGACGGAAAGTGCCATCCTCCTAACATATAATTTATTTCCGGGTCATTAGACCACTGATGTAATAAAGGCAGATCTTCTTCTTCGATAGCCCTAAGCTCAACTTTTTTACCGGTAATATTCATTATATATCTTTTTTGAAATGATTGTTGCTTAAATTTTTACTAATTCCCAAATCATCTACTTCATCAACAGTTTGACCATGTACAATATCAGATGATTTAAAAAATAATGATTTAAATGTCATAAAAATAATCTTTATATCTAAACTCAAAGATAAATTTTCAACATAGTAAACATCATTGTTAAATCTCTCCGAAAATTTCATGTTATTTCTTCCTTTAACTTGTGCCAAGCCAGTAATTCCAGGACGCACGTTGTGTCTCTTTTTATGTTTCTCAGAATATAAATTTAAATATTCTGGTAATAAAGGACGAGGTCCTATTAAAGCCATATCTCCTTTTAAGACATTGATCAATTGCGGCAATTCATCTAATGAAGTTTTACGAACTATCGCACCTACCGCTGTTAATCGTTCAGCATCAGACAGCAAATCCCCATTTTCATTTTTTTTGTCATTCATCGTTTTGAACTTGATGATCCTAAAAATCTTTTCATTTAAACCAGGACGAGCCTGAAAAAAGAAAGGCTTACCATCATTTGCAAAATATAAACAGATCGTTACAAGCACAAAAACAGGACTCAGAAATAATAATCCTAAAAATGCAATGGTAAAATCTATCAATCTTTTAATGAAGTTTTTATACATTTATATTTTTTCTATAATTAAATTAAAAGATTTACCAACCAAATATTCCTTTTTCAACAAAATTTCTGCATTATTTCCTAATTCATGTAAGTTATCTTTGGTAAACAATTTATTAAGCTTTGTTTGCATTTCGATTTGATTACCAGAAATTACTTTATATCCACAATAAGCATTTTCGATGATATCACCGATATCAGTATTAGGATCAGTAGCAGCAATTACAGGCATTTTCATTTCTAAATATGATAATAACCGAGACGGGAAATTAGGAATTAAGAAATTTTTATCCAAAAATATTAAGCCCACATCACAAGCAGCAAGCAGTTGGTCGTAATCTGCTTTTGGTAACTGCTGCAAAAGTTTTGCATTTGCCGGTTTTTCCTGAATAAACCAGTTTTGAATCCTTGGAAATTCTGTTCCATTTCCAACAATCAAGAAAAAAGCCTGTTCAATTTTTGTAGCATTAATTGTTTCCAGTAAAAAATCCAATCCTTGTGGTTTGCCTAAATTCCCTCCATATACAAGCACTTTTTTATCTGTGGGAATCTGATATTTTTCTCTTATCTTTTTTTTCTGCTCATTAGAATAGCTAAAAACTACAGGTTCTATCGTGTTTGGATTAACCTCAACTTTACTCTTGCTGACTTCAGGATTATGCTTTAAAACAAAATCAACATTTGCCTGTGACATACATCCAATCGTATCTGAAAGCTGATATAATTTTCTCTCTTTTTTTACAAATTGCTTATGTAAAAATCCGTCTTTCTTAAGCATATTCATATCCACGGCATTTTGGGGGAAAATATCTTTCAACAGAAGATACGATTTTGCATGATCCCTTTTCTTTATGTACTCAATCACTTTTCCCAAGGTAATAGGAGGTGTTGAATATAAAACAAGGTCAAATTTTTTATGAGAACAATATTTTTTAACCGCAGAGAGGTACTGAAACTCTAATGCAAGAGTTCCTATACCTTTTTCAATGATATTTGTTTTCTGAATATTAAATGTTTTTACCTGAAGAACAGAAACCCTTTCTTTGTCACTGAAATTAGTAGAAATACCTCTTCTTCTTTCCACAGGCGTCACAATGGTCACATCATGACCTTCATCACGGAATTTCCGCAACAAATCCTGATAAATCCCACGTTCTTCAATGGAGTTAATTTGGACTAACGTTAAAAAAATAATATTCATGGGTATATCTCTATAGAGCTTTAAAGAAATATTCAGCCGCATCCGGCTATTTAAATTTTCTATATTTCTTCTGACCAAACAGTCCTTTTAATATAATCTGTATAAGAAATAATAATTCTCACCACTTTTTCAGAAACATTTGGCATCGAGTAATCGGAAACAGGTCTGAAATTCCTTTCTTTACCTACTTTTTGTTGTAAAACCTGCGTTAATCCCTGTAAAATACGTTCAGGAGACAGACCTACCATCATTACACTTGCTTCTTCCATTGCTTCAGGTCTTTCGTGAGCCTGACGTATGTTTAATGCTCTGAAATTTAAAATTGATGATTCTTCTGAGATCGTTCCTGAATCTGATAATACCGCATAAGCTCTTTTTTGCAATGCATTGTAATCATGAAAACCCAATGGTTTTAAAAACTGAATTTCCGGACGCATCTCAATCTGCATTTTGTCGATCATATTCTGCGTACGCGGATGCGTTGAAACAATGATTGGATATTGATACTTCTCTGCAATCGCATTTAAAGAAGCCATCAAACCTCTGAAGTTTTTCTCGGAATTGATATTTTCTTCCCTGTGAGAAGATACTACAAAAAATTTACCTTCTTCTAAGCTTAACTTTTCAAGTACGTTTGAAGCATCAATTTGGGGCAAATAATGATTTAAAACTTCAAACATCGGAGAACCTGTTTTGATGATTCTATCTGCTGGAAGTCCTTCTCTTAAAAGATATTCTCTCGCAATATCCGAATAGGTTAAATTAATATCTGAAGTATGATCTACAATTTTACGGTTGGTTTCTTCCGGAACTCTCTGATCAAAACATCTGTTTCCTGCTTCCATATGGAAAATAGGAATATGTCTTTTCTTTGCAGGAATGGCACACAGACAAGAGTTTGTATCTCCCAACACCAAAAATGCATCAGGTTTTAATTCTTCCAATAAAGGATCAATTTTAATCAAAATATTCCCCACTGTTTCTGTAGCAGTTTTTCCTGCAGCTTCCAGAAAATAATCGGGTTTACGAAGTCCTAAATCTTCAAAAAAGATCTGGTTGAGTTCGTAATCATAGTTTTGTCCGGTGTGAACGATGATGTGCTCTACTGCTTCAGAAGCATCTAATGCATCTAATACTCTTGATAATCTGATAATTTCAGGACGGGTTCCAACGACCGTCATTACTTTTAGTTTTTTCATTGTATGGTTTTTGGCTAAAAAATCAGCCTTTTTTAATTACTAGTTATATTAAAAGATATTTATACCTCTAAAAAATACGTGTCTGAATCTTCAGAATTGAAAGCTTCATTAATCCAAAAGATTGTATATAATTCTTCTTCTCCTATATTTTTAATATTATGCGTGTACCAAATCGGCATATCTACATAAGCAGGTTCGTTCCCGTCTAAGTAAAAATCTAAAACCTCATCGGTATCTATTTTTCTTAATTGAATCAATGCTTTTCCTTTGATTACAGCAAAACGCTCAATCTTTCTGGTGTGATAATGGTTTCCTCTGGTAATTCCGGGAACTGTAGTGGAAAATGAACACTGCCCGCCAATTCCCAATCTGATAACTTCTACAAAAGCTCCGCGAGGATCTGTATGCTGAGTAAACTTTACCGGATAATGTGTTTTGTGATTGATATAAGAACGATACGTATTGAATAGATTATGCTCAAATGAATCATTGATTACAGGAATTTCCCCACCATCAAAATATTTAGTTTTATAATCATTTAATAAAGCTAAAACTTCTGAAACTTTTTTAGTTGCAGTAGCTTCAATAAAGAATTCGGGTTTATTGTTTCCTTCTCTGATTTCGGAAATGATCGTATCAACCAATTCCTGAACGTATATTAACTTTACTTCTCCGTCATTGGCAATAGTTGGGGTTCCTCCATGAGTCAACTGATGACAGAATGTAGCAATAAAAGAATTGTAAAAAGGTTTTCCGAAAGCACCAAAGACGTTTGGAATAATCAATCCGGTAATTTTTCCTCCATTTTCTTCTGCCCAATCTGCTAACGCTTCTCTGCCCTCTTTTTTTGATCTTCCATACAGATTATCTCTCTCTTCCTGTGTAGAAGAAGAAATCATGACATGCGCTTTGGAATTTGTTCTTTTTAATGAATCAACCAGTTTTTGAGCCAAATGTATGTTTGTTTCATAAATAACTTGTTCACTCTCATGACGGTTCATTGCTGCTAAATGTACAACAACATCACATTCTGCAATAAACTGATCAAGCTGAGTCTGATCTTCAAAATATTCTTTTTTAAAATCAATTCTCTCAAATTCTTCAGGAAATAAACCTAAAGTATTGTATAGATGTCTTCCGACAAAACCATTCTGACCGGTAATTCCGATTTTTTTCATCTTTATTTCCTTTTTGTAGTTGGCGCATTTTAAATAGCCATTTCCGGACTGCATTTAATATTAAAATAATCTAAATTGAATCTATATTCGTCATTAATTTCACCTAATCGATAATCAGCTAAAACCAATAATTTACTTCCTTCTTGTTTAGCCTGAATTGCAGTGATGCAACCCGACGGAATATTAAGGTAAGTTAATGTATCATCCTGTAAAAGATATTTCTGAATCGTTAATTTTTCTGAAGGTTTTTCAAAATCATCTACGGCAATTACAGAAACTTCAAAACTTCCTTTCATACAGGCAAACCATCTTTGTTCCACTTTGTGACCTTGCCAACCACGAATGAAATCTGTAGAATGGTTTTCTATTGTATAAATTCTTTTGATCTGTGATGCATCAAAATCATTGTTATAGGTAATGGTTCCTCTTTCATCCTGATGTTTTTTCCCTTCTAACAGCATCAATTTTCTTTTAACTTTTTACTTGGTTGTTTTTACTTCTAATAAGGATACTGCATCACATCTTCTCCAAAAACTTCTTTTCGGATCAAAGGTAAAGTTGAAATCAATTTTTTTAAACCTTCTACCCCCTGTTGTTCTGTATTGTGTGAATGATAATCTTCAATCTCTGCTACTTCTTCTTCACCTTCAGAAAAATATTGAGCATAGTTCAAATCGCGGTTATCTGCAGGAACACGATAGAAATCTCCCATATCTTCGGCTTTTGCCATTTCTTCACGGGTACAGAGTGTTTCATATAACTTTTCTCCATGGCGGGTTCCTATAACTTTTACGGGAACTTCTTTTCCTGTCAGTTCGATTAAGGCTTTTGCTAAATCGCCGATGCTACCTGCAGGAGCTTTGTTTACAAATAAATCTCCAGGATTTGCATGTTCAAAGGCAAACAATACCAAATCAACGGCATCTTCCAAGGACATGAAAAATCGAGACATATTAGGATCTGTAATCGTAATCGGTTCTCCTTTCTGAATCTGATTTAAAAATAAAGGAATTACAGAACCTCTCGATGCCATAACATTACCATAACGGGTAAGACAGACTACTGTATCAGTTGTATTTCTAGATTCTGCAACCGCCACTTTTTCCATCATCGCTTTTGAAATTCCCATTGCGTTGATTGGATAGGCTGCTTTATCGGTTGACAGACAAATTACTTTCTGTACTTTGTTTGAAGTTGCTGCACGAATTACATTCTGCGTTCCTTCAACATTGGTCTTTACCGCCTGCATCGGAAAAAACTCGCAAGAAGGAACCTGCTTCAATGCTGCTGCGTGAAAGATATAATCAACACCTCTGGTTGCCGGTTCTACACTTGAGAAATCTCTTACATCGCCGATATAATATTTTATTTTGTCATTTTTGTACAGGTTTCTCATGTCATCCTGTTTTTTCTCATCACGAGAAAAAATACGGATTTCTTTGAAATGATCAGTTTGTAAAAATCTGTTGAGAACAGCAGTTCCGAATGAGCCGGTACCTCCGGTTATTAAAAGGGTTTTATTTTGAATTTTCATTATTATAAATTTTAATCCATTTATTTATTTGAGTTTTGATATTAAATTCTTGATCTAATAACAATGTAGCGTTCTTACGCATTTCACGATATTTAACTTCTGGCATATCAATCATTTTATCAATATTTTCAGCAATTATCTGAGGTGAATTGCTAATATGAAATCCACATTCATATTTTTTTAACATTGACCAGGGAGTTCCCTCTGATGCAATCACCGGAGTGCCCTGATTAAGTGATTCGATAACTACATTTCCAAAATTTTCGGTTTCCGACGGCAATACTAAGGCATATGATTCTGCATATATTTTTTCTTTTTCTTCACCTATTAAATGCCCTTTCCACTCTATTTTATCGTACAATTTTTTAGATTTGATTAATTCTAGAAGTTCCTGATAATAATCTAAATGTCTTTCTTCGTGCTTGCCTACAATAATAAGCTTATAATCTGAATCTCTAAACTTATCACTTATAGATAAACCCTCAATCAATTTATGTATTGCTTTGATCCTATGTATTCTACCAAGATATAAAAATTGTTTTTTTGTAATATCTTCTCTTCGCTGACTTGGCTCGATAAAGTTAGGAATTTCTACAGTTTTCACATTTCCAAAAACAGATTTTATTTCTTCAGTTTCTTTATCAGAAGTACTGTGAAAAAGTATGTTTTTAGTGAGATTTTTATATAAAAATAAAAGCGGCCTCTTTTTGATGCTGCCAAATTTTAATGCATTGGAATTTAATTCTCCTCTTACTGACCAGACTATTTTCTTTTTTGAATCAAAAATTTTTATGTAAAAGAAACTAATGATTGAGAGTATATTGAATAAACTATTTAAATGAATAACATCAGCAGAGCGAATACCTGATACAATTTGTTTTATAATAGTTTTCGAAACTGATAGAGATGAGCCATAATATACTGATCCACATTCTTTATCCAAAACTTTATCGAGCTCTACATCACCCTGTTTTAAACCAAGTGATGTTGTAGTAATATTTGTATCTATACCATTTGAATGCAGTGCAGATGTATGCCAAAATAATGTATTACAGGGACCACCTATTTGTGATGGGTAAAAAGCTCCTATTGGAAAGTATATTTTCATTATCAATATTTAAAAGTTTCTTTCTAACTCTTATAAAAAAAACAATTGGTTAATTTATATTATTTTATCGAAAATTATTATGGACCTAAATACACAGCATCATCTTTTCTAACTTCTTTAATTTCGTCAGGATTAAAAATAGAAATAAAGGGATATGATAAAATATTTGTATTGACATAATCTCCCTGATCAATCTGACTTTTAATATTCTTAAAAAATAAAATTGAATAAAGAACTATAATCATACAATAATATGTTGCTATTCGTGAAATTAAATTTTTATATAAAAGCAAAAATAAAAGCAACAATTCGAATGCTCTGAAATAAATTTCAATTCTTGCAGCCACAGTACCCACAAAAGAGAAAAGCGAATAAATCAAATATCCCACAAATACAATATTTCGCAGTTCTAATGAATTATCTTTGTAGTATTTAACTGGTATACTTAAATAAATTAATATAATTATTATCCTGAAAATTTTTCCAGAAAAATTGGCAGAATCTTCAGAACTATCTAAAACTATACCTCTGTTTTGAGGTAATTCAAATGGTAAGATTGAATATAAGTTAAGATTTAATAAATTTATGCTTGTTGCAATTAAAAATAATAATATTACAATATCTTTTCTAAAATTAATCTTTTTTATAAAAGGTATTATTGCACATACAATCAATGATCCGTG
>Ga0065714_10064712_pt1 | contig 22027 bp, 37 predicted proteins | sample MisRhiReplicate2_FD_59101 | JGI IMG/M metagenome (GOLD analysis project Ga0065714, IMG submission 59101) | Miscanthus rhizosphere microbial communities from Kellogg Biological Station, MSU, sample Rhizosphere Soil Replicate 2: eDNA_1 v2... | ecosystem: Host-associated > Plants > Roots >...
CCGGCCCCTTTCGGGGCCGGCCGGGGCGGGTTGGTTACTTGCCGGCGCGGAGGTCGGCGGCGATGCAGCGTTCGATTTCGGCGGCCTGAGCGGCGGTGTAGGTGGTGCCGGTCATTTCCAGTTCCTCAGCGTTGAACGTGACGCGGCTGGCGGCTTCCGGGAGGCTGATCGAGAAGGTAGCTGCGAGGCTCCGGACGAGCTCGGGGCGGGTGATGGTTTCCATGGTGTGCTCCTTGTTTGGTTCCTGCCTTGCTGACACACTAAGTCTAACACGGTTAGGCGTGTATTGGGAAGCGGAAACGGCTAGTGTTTCCGGTCGCGGAGTGCTTCGATTAGGCGCTCGGCCGTCTCAAGCTGGGCCGGTTCGAGCTCGCGGAGGGTCGCGACAATGAGGTCGATATGCTGGTCCGTTTCGTAGCTCTCGGGCAGGATGCCGGCGGACGCCATGGCGGCCTTTTGGACGTCGCGGAGTGGCAGCCGGAGGCCGGCGGCGATCTTTTCGAGCGTCTCAATCCGGGGCATGTGGGGCTGGCCGGTGTGCGCGAGCTGTCCAATTTTGGCTTTCGAGAGTCCGGCGCGGGTCGCTATGGCTGCGTAGGATTCGCCGGTGCTGTCCTGGTGCCGGCGGATAAGTCCGGCTAGGGTGATCTGCTCCATGTGGTGCTCCTGGTCTGTGCGGGGGGAGTCCTGCGGGGCCCTCTTGGGTCATAGTCTATCTTTTGTAGACGCCTAGCGTCTATAGGGTCTTTCCCTCCGGTCTATCTGCTCTGGCCGGCGCGCCGTTTGGTGGTTCCGGGTTCGATCGTCTACTTTTAGTAGACGCACAAACAAGAGGAGTGGACGACTTGCAAGAACAAAAGGTGTTTGTAATGCCGCGGCGGGTCGAGGGGCCGGCCGGCGTTACGACGGCTATGCGGCAGACAATGGACGGCCGGGAAGTCGGCGTGTGGCGGCTCAAGGCAGCCTGCGGCGTCTCCCACCAGACTCTCGCCAACCTCGCGAACGGTGCCGGCGGCGTCGAGCTGAAAAAGGCGGAGCGTATCGCTGCCGCGCTGGACGTCACTGTCGGCCAGCTCTTTGTCCATAAGGACGGGGCCGAACTTGTCGGGGCGTAGCGAACTGATGCCGGAGGGGCTCGGCGGCCGGCTGGTCCTCGCTGCCGGCGATTACCGCCGGAACCGTGGGCTGTGGCTCAAGGCGCGCCGGTCCGGGCTCGGCGCGTCGGATACGGCCACGATTCTCGGGCTCAACGACTGGGGCACTCCGCTCCAGATCTGGCAGGAAAAGACGTCTCAAGTGCCGCCGGACGACTCGGACCTCTCGGACGCTGCCGCGGCCGGGAACATGCTGGAGCATCCGGTCGCCGTGGGGACGGTCAAGCGGTGGCCGGAGCTGGGCAAGCTGGCACCGACGCCGGGGCTCCTGGCACACGAGGAGCATCCGTGGATGCTGGCAACCCTTGACCGGCTCCTCCTCGAACGGGGCAGCAACGGCGGCCGGCTCCTCTCCATCCTGGAAGTCAAGACGACGACGAGCCAGAACTATAAGGCGCGGTGGATTGACGGCGTGCCGCCGGCAGCTATCCAGGTACAGGTCCAGCAGCAGCTCGCGGTGACGGGCTGGCCGTTCGCGTGGGTGACGTGCTACCTGCGGGACACCGGGCAATTCATGGAACCGTTCAAGGTCGAGCGGTCCGACGAGGTGATCGGGCAGCTTATCCACTACGGCGGAATGTGGTGGCGCGATCACGTCCTCGGCGGGCTGCGGCCGGAGCCTACCTTCGGCGATCGTGGCCGGCTCGGTCTGCTCTGGCCGGCGGACGCTGCCGCGGACGCCGTGACGGCCGGTCCGGAGCTGGAAAAGGCGGTCGCGGATCTGGCGGACGCAAAACGCCGGAAGAAGCAAGCGGAGGAGGACGAGGAGCGCGGGGCGTTCACGCTGAAAATGGCGATGCGCGAGCGGACCGGAATCGTCAACGGGAAGGGCGAGCTCCTCGCTACCTGGAAGAAGGGCACCAGCCGGCGCTTCCAAGAGAAGAAATTCAAGGCGGATCATCCGGACCTTGCGGCGGAATACTCGCCGGCCGTCGAGGGGCGCGGGAATCTGCTCCTCAGTAAAGCAGCTAAGGGAGAAGAATAATCGTGGCAGCACGTAAGACAACGACGGCGGTGGCGGGCGATACGCTCGCGGCCGTGATCGGGAACAAGCAAGCGGAGACGGGCCGGGCGTCGGCTCTGGACCTCCTGAGGTCTGAGGAGGCGGAGTTCGGTAAGGCGTTGCCGGCTCACCTGTCCCTCGAAAAGTTCATGGGCGCGGCCGTCGCGGAGCTGCGGAACAATCCGGAGCTGCAGGCGTGCTCGGGCCCCTCGCTCCTCGGCGCGGTACTGGTCGCGGCGCGTCTGGGGCTGGAGGTCGGCGGGCCCATGGGCCTGTTCTACCTCTCGGCGCGGCGCGAGCACAACAAGGCGCTCAACGAGGGTAAGGGCGGGCAGGAGTGGCAGGCGGTCCCGATTATCGGGTACAAGGGCCTGCTGGAGCTGGCCGGGCGCTCCGGCCGGGTCGGCGCTGTCGGCGCTGAACTGATCCGGGACGGCGACACGTTCCGGCAGGGGTACGACTCGCGCGGCGGCGGGAAGGTGACGGTCTGGGAACCGGCGGACTACCTGGAGACTCGCGAGGTCGTCGGCGTCCTGGCATGGGCGGAGGTCGGCAGCGGCCGGCAGGAGCGGTATCTGCCGATTGAGAAGGTCCTGGAGCGGCGCGCTCGCGGTGCCGGCGACGGGAAGGGCCCCTGGGTTACGGACTATGAGGCCATGGTCCGGAAAACGGGGTTCCGGGCGCTGACGGGCGATCTTCCACAGTCGGCGGCGCTGGCACTGGCCCGAGTTGCCGACGAGCAAGTCCAGACATACGCGCCGGGCTCGCTGGTGGACATTTCCGCCGGCGAGGTCGAAAGTTAGAAAAGTCAGCAACAGGAAAAGGAGCAACACCATGGAGCACAAAACGGCACCGGTCCGGAAGTCGGACCCTGCAACCTCTCACCTCGCGGCCGCGGGGTCCTCGGCTCTCGGCCGGACCACGGTCCGCTCGCGGGTCCTGGCTATCCTCACTTCCAACACCGGCCACGCCGGCGCGGAGGGCCTGACACATGACGGGCTTATCGCTGCGTACAAGAAATACGCGGTCCGGCTCGGCTGGCCTAGGGCGTCGGACTCCTCGATTCGGACGCGCTGCAATGAATTGTGGCGCGACGGGCAGGTTGTGCGCGTCGAGGAGCGGGCCGGGAAGTCCGGGATGGGCCGCGCAGCGATTCTTTGGCGTGCTGCGGACGTCCAAAGCAACGAGACGGCCGGTAACGCCGGGGTGTCCCGTTGAGCCGCGGACAGGTGGGTTTCTGGGTTTCCGGGCTGCCGGTTCCGCAAGGGTCCAAAAAAATCGGCCGGAACAAGGCGACGGGCCGGGCCGTGCTGATCGACGACAACGAGAAGCTGGCCGGCTGGCGGGACCTGGTGGACTACAACGCGCGCAAGGCCGTGAGGGGCCGCGAGGTGCTCGACACTCCGTGCGCGGTGGACCTTTCGTTTGAAATGGAACGGCCGAAAAGTCACTACAAGGCGGACGGGACGGTCAAACCTAACGCGCCGGTCTGGTGCGCGGTCAAGCCGGACCTGGACAAGCTCGAACGGGCCATTCTCGACTCGCTGACAACGGCGGGCGTATGGGCTGAGGACTCGCGCGCGGTGATCCTGCGGAGCTCCAAGAGGTACGCGGGACTTCCTCACCAGGCGGGCGTCTCCGTCCTGGTCACTCCTCTCCGTGAGGGGGCGCGGGTATGAGCCTCTCCGCTATGGTTTGGGCACTCAAGACGGCACCGGTGCCGGATCCCATTTCCCACCTTGTGCTGATCGGGCTGGCGGATCATGCCAACGACGACGGCACCGCGGCGCGTCCCTCGATTGGGAAGCTCGCGGAGTACGCGCGGTGCTCTCCGCGGTCGGTGCAAAACAAGCTCCGGACCCTGGAGGAGCTCGGGCTGATCGTCAAGGGCGATCAGCGGGCAGTTGAGCACTTGCGCGCGGACCGCCGGCCTACGGTCTACAACCTCGATATTTACGGGGTGAATCTCGTGCGTGCCGCAAATAACGGGGTGCACGAGAAGTGCCTACGGGGTGCACACTGCGACGGAACGGGGTGCACACCTGTACCGGACGGGGTGAACGTGTGTGCCGACAGAACCGTCCTTGAACCGTCCTTGAACCGTCCTTCTGAACCGTCCGTGCTCAACGCGGCCGATTTCGAGGATTTCTGGGCGGTGTATCCGCGGAAAACGGCTAAGACGTCGGCGCTCACTGCATGGAAGAAAGCAACCAAGAAAACGGCGGCCGCGGACATTATCGCCGGCGCTCGCCGATATGCGGAAGATCCTAACCGGGAGGCTAAGTTCACGGCGTACCCTGCCACCTGGCTCAACGGCGGGCGCTGGGAAGATGAGGCGCTGCCGGCCGGGGCATCTGGGCCCCGAGACCGTCAGGGCGAGATTCTCCGGCGTGAGATGGAAGCGGCGCGGGCAGCGGACGCGGCGGAATCTAACCGGATGCTCGCGGCTGGCGTGGTTCCGGCTCACCTCGCTTACGGGGGGCAGGCATGAACCGGGCCCCTCATTACGAAAACGAGGCCGTGACGCTCTACGCGGGCGACTGCCTGGAGGTCCTGCGGGACCTGCCGGACAACTCGGTCGACTCGGTGGTCACTGATCCGCCTTACGGGCTGGGCAACACTACCGGGGCGCTGGTCGCCGAAACGGTGACGGCGTGGCTCGGCGGGGACCGCGGGTTCATCCCGGAAGGGCGCGGCTTCATGGGCCGGCCCTGGGACGCGTTCGTTCCGCCGGTCGCCGTGTGGGACGAGTGCTTCCGGGTCCTCAAGCCGGGCGGGCACCTCCTGGCGTTCTCCGGCTCGCGGACCCTGGACCTTATGACGCTCGGCGTCCGGTTCGCCGGGTTCGATATTCGGGACTCGATTATGTGGCTCTACGGATCCGGGTTCCCAAAGAACCGGGACGTCTCCGCGGCCATGGCGGCATACGTTGACGGGGAGTTCCGGGAGGTCGGCGCGGCTCCGGAGGTCTACGAGGTGACGCGGTGGCTCAAGGCAGCAAGGGACGCGGCCGGGTGGACTAACCGGCGGATCGACGAGCACTTCGGCACCAACGGCATGGCCGGGCACTGGACAACACAAGGGAGCCAGCCTTCGGTTCCCTCGCTCCGACAATGGGATGAGCTGCGGGGCCTGCTGGGCTTCGAGGACTCGGCTATCCGTCCGCTGGTCGAGCGGCTCGGCTCGACGGAACGGCCGGAGGACTGGGGGGCCGGGGACGGGGACGCGGACTTCCTCGGGTCGCTGCGGAAGGACGTGGACTACGCGAGTGCCGGGGACTGGGGCACCGCGCTCAAGCCGGCGCATGAACCTATCGTGGTAGCTCGGAAGCCGGTGATCGGCTCGATTACCGCCAACGTCGGGAATTTCGGGACCGGGGCGTTTAACCTGGCCGGCTGCCGGACCGGTGAGGTCGGCGGCGAGGTCGGCGGCCGGTGGCCTATGAACGTGGTCCTGGAGGAGTCGCAAGCGGTCGAGCTTGACCGGGTGAGCAACGAGAAGCCTGCCGGGCTGTTCCCCACGTTCCGGTATGAGCCAAAAGCTCCGACGTCGGAACGGCCGCGCGTGGGCGGGGTGAGTCACCCTACGGTCAAGCCGCTGGAGCTTATGCGGTGGCTGTGCCGGCTGGTGACTCCTCCGGGCGGCGTCGTCCTGGAACCGTTCGCCGGGTCCGGGACTACCTTGGAGGCGGCGTTCCTCGAAAACTTCCGCGCCGTGGGCATCGAGCGGCAGCCGGAATACCTGCCGTTGATCGTCTCAAGGTTTGAAAAGACGCTCGAGCCGGTGTTCGACTTCGGGAGTCTGTCATGAGCGGGCGGGGCATGACGCAAGAGGAGGCGGTCAACGTCGTTGCGTACCTGAACCGGGCCGGGGTGCTGCTGGCCATGGAGGGTCAGGCGGCCGTGTGGCGGGACGCGCTCTATAACGTCCGGTATCAAGACGCGGTCGACGGGTGCCGGGAAATGGTGCGCGAGGGCGCGATCAAGGAGCGTTTCGCGGTGCCGGCGGACGTGCTGCGGGCGGTCCGGAAGATCCGGAACAAGAGGCTGGCGGACGCGGTGCCGCCGGCCCCTCCGGTGCCGCTCGACGTCGCCGGGGAGCTGCGGTTCCGGCGGGCCTGGCTGCGGGCCCTCGGTGACGGGGCGACTGAGGCGCAAGCGGACGGCTACGCGTGCGGGGTCGTGGGCGTGGTCCGGGCGATCGAGTCCGGGCCGGTCCGGGATACGCGAAAAATTGTTGAGGCAACGGCGGCGGCTGTCAAGCTGCCGGAAGGGGGAGACGGTGGACGTCAAGCGGAAGCATGAGGATAGCGAGGTGGTCCGGCTCGCGGCTCACGTCGGGCGGACCGCGGACCGGCTGGAGGAGCTCGCGGAACGGTACGCGGATTTGCGCGGGCACCTCGCGGCCGGCAGTAATCCGGGCGGCCGGCCTAACGGGCGGGCAGCGGACGAGCCGGGCACGAGGGGGCCGGCGGGGCCCCGAGTTCCCCTGCGGCTCGACGTCCTCGACGTCCGCGAGGAGGTCGCGCTGTTCGTGCGGGACTTCCTGCCGCTGGTGAGGCTTGCTACCTCGGTCGGCGTCGTCGGGCCGTCGCGGTCCGTGCTGGCCGGCGCGGGGAACGTTGGGCCGGGGCTGCTGTTCATGGCGCTCGCGCTTCCCAAGGTGTTCGACGTCGACCGGGACCTCGGCGACGAGATAAGCCGGGGGGCCTGGGACCTGGTGCGGCGGGCAGCCATGGCGGCCGGCGAGACTCCGCGGCCGTTCGCGCTCACTGAGGCGTGCCGGGAGTGCTCGCGTAAGTCGCTCTGGGTGGTGCCGGACCGGATGGTCATTCGGTGCGGGCATCCGGGGTGTGGCTGGTCGGAACCGGTGCATGGTGTCGCGGTTCCGGTCGCCGTCTAGGTAGTCGCGGGCCCCTATCTGAGTACCTGCGGAGAAAATGCGGGTATTTGTGGCGCTTTCTACTCGATAAGTGCGGTAGTCTATAAAACGTAGACGCAAGGGGGGCCCGCTGGGGGCCTACACAAAGGAGCAAAAAGAGCATGACATGGAGTGTCAACAAAGACGAGGGATTCGCAACAGGGCCCTCGGAAGAACTGAGCCGGGACGGCGTGCGCGTCGAGCTCGCGGCGTTCTGGACGGCGGAGGACGGCGTCCTGGTATCCGTCGAGGCATTCGAGACACCGATGCCGGCCGCGCTCGCTGCCGACGTCGCGGCCGCCGTGGCGCGGCTCGCTGCCACTCCGGCACCGGTGCCGGAAGCAACCTGAGCCGGGCGCTTCGGCGCGCCGGAACCGTCCAAAGATCCAAGACTCAAACAAGGAGCAAATAGACATGAAGTGGTTTTTTTACTGCTGGACCGGCGCGGCCGTCCTGCTCGCGGTGTCCTGCCTGGTAGATCCGCCGGCAGGGTTCGACGGCCGCGGGCTCGCCGTCCTGCTTATCGCCGTGCTGCTGGTCATCTCGACTCGCCGGGCGGTCAAGGCATGAGCGCGGAAGCTGGGCGCGGGGATGCGCTCGACTCCGGCATGCTCGCGATTGGCGAGAACGTGGTGGCGGTCCTGACGTTTACCGTCGAGGGCGTCAAGGACGGGAAGGTCGGTATCGAGGCGGACATTACGGCGCGCGGCATCTCGCCGGCCATGCTGGCTCAAGCACTGCGCGGCGTGGTCGCGGACCTGGAGGGCGACAAGTGCCATACCTGCGGGGAATCGCATGGCTGAGGGCCTGCCGGTGCTGTACCTGGCCGGGCCTATGTCGGGCCTTCCGGCGTACAACTCCCCTGCTTTCGACGCGGCCGCGGTGCGGCTCCGGGCCGCGGGCTTCGAGGTCCTCAACCCTGCGGAGAACAAGGCACCGGAGGGGGCGGAGTGGGTGGACTGGATGCGGCTCGCGATCGGGCAGCTAGTACGGGCCGGCGGTGTCGCGATCCTGCCGGGCGCGTCCGGCAGCCGGGGCGCGCGGCTTGAAATGAAGCTGGCCGGGGACTTGGGCATGAAGTGCCGGCCGGTGCCGGCCTGGCTCACCCTGCAAGGGCAAGCGGCCTACATGGGCCGGCTGCTGGAGACTGAGGGGGCGGGGAAGTGAAAGCTATTACCGGGCAGGGCGTGTTCGCGGATCCGGTCCTCGCGGACACTGAATGGGGGCGAGGCAGCCGGGGCGTCGTCGTTAGCCTCTGCGACTTGACGGGCCACATGGTCCAGCCGTGGATCGACGCCGGTTATTGTGCGCTGCTGGTGGATCCGCAACACGGAACCTCAAGAGTCGAGGGCCGGGTGGCTAAGTTCGCCGGAACGGTCGAGGACGCGGCGGCCGTCCTGGGCGAGCTGATCCGGCGCGGCGTGGTCGCTGCCGTGTTCGGCTTCCCACCGTGCACTGATATGGCGGTAAGCGGGGCGCGGTGGTTCCGGGACAAGTACGAGGCGGACTCCATGTTCCAAGCAAAAGCGGTGATGGTGGCGGAACAATGCCGGACCGCCGGCCGGCTGTCCGGGGCTCCCTGGTTCGTCGAGAATCCGGTCTCCGTGCTCGCGTCCGCATTCGGGAAACCTCAGCACTACTTCCACCCTGCGGACTACACAGCTTTCGAGCCGGGCGACAACTACACAAAGAAAACCAGCTTGTGGACGGGCGGCGGGTTCATCATGCCGCGGCCGGCGAAAGACCCAACGTTGGGGCCGCCGGACAACCGGATCCACTTTGCAAGTCCTGGGCCGGAGCGCATGAACTTCCGGTCCGCCACGCCTATGGGCTTCGCTCGGGCGGTATTCAAGGCTAACCACGGGCCTATTGAGGCGCTCGGGGCAGCGGAACGAAAGAAGGAAATCTAAATGGCAGGCGAAACGACGCTAACCGTTATCGGCAACCTGACGGGGGACCCTGAGCTTCGGTTCACTCCGTCCGGGTCGGCGGTCGCGAACTTCACGGTGGCGAGCACTCCGCGGACCTTTGACCGGCAGAGCAACGAGTGGAAAGACGGGGAGACTCTGTTCCTCCGGTGCTCCATCTGGCGCGAGGCAGCGGAGAACGTCGCGGAAACTCTGGCTAAGGGCATGCGGGTTATTATGTCCGGCCGGCTCAAGCCGCGGAGCTATGAAACCAAAGAGGGCGAGAAGCGGACCGTTATCGAGTTCGAGGTCGACGAGATTGGGCCCAGCCTGCGGTACGCGTCGGCTAAGGTGCAGCGGACCCAACGTTCCGGCGGGCAGAATGCCGGCGGCGGCAACAGCTGGGGCGGCGGGCAGCCTGCCGGGGCCCCGAGTTCCTCCGGCGGGCAGCCTCCGGCGCAGGATGATCCGTGGGCGACTCCTGGCGTGAGTAATCCGGGCGGCGGCTGGGGCAACGGGCCGGACCGGGAACCTCCGTTCTAAATCAAGTACCCATCAAGTACCCATCAAGCAAAAGAGGAGCAAGACAATGGCGGACACAATCAACACTGAGGTTATCGAGGGCGAAACGTCCTTTTTCTCGCTCGACGTCAAGGTGGGCGAGTCCACGGTGACGGTAAAAGTCAGCGGCTACGCGGACGCTGCGGAAGGGCTCAAGGCGCTCTATCTGCTGGGGCAGCCGGACCGGATACGGAACATGGCGGCAGCTATGGATGACGCGACGGAGGAGCACTTCGGGCGCTAGGTGAGTTTGGGCGGTCCGTGTCATATCGGCGCGGACCGTCTAACTTTCGTAGACATTGGGGTATAATTAGTGGTGTCAGCAAGGGAACAAGTAGGAGCGAAACACCATGGCACAACAGACTTTTAGGACCGGCGACGCGCTGCCAATGTTGGAGGCGCTGGAGCTGGACGAGAACCTCGCGGGCGTCAAGGTCCTAGAGCGTAAGCGGCCGGGCGTCCGGCGGCACCGGATGCTCCGGACTAACTCGGCGCGTGTGGCGCTGGAGCCAATGAGGCCGGGCCACGATTACGAGGTCATGACTAACGGGGCGTTCTCGCTCCTCGACGCGGTGCTGGTCCTCCTGGAGCGGACCGGTCCGGCGGACGTCTCAATTTGCACTTACTCGGCCGGGCTCTATGACGCTGAGGTTATGAACCGGTTTGTGGAGTCCGGGAATATCCGGAGTATCCGGCTTGTGCTGGACGGGTCGATCAAGACGCTAGGCGGTACGCGCGGTTACGCGGTGACGCTTATGGACGTGTTCGGGGAAGCCAACATTCGGACAACGCGGACACACGCGAAATTCGTCACCATCACCAACGACGAGCACCAAATCAGCATTTCGAGTACGGCTAACCTCAACGAAAACAAGCGGCTCGAGCTGTTCTACTTCTCGGATGATCCGGAGCGCGCGGCGTTCTATGAGGCAGTAGTGAACGAGGTTTTCGAGGACGTCAAGCCGGGCTGGAATCCGGACCATGGCGCTCCTGGGCTCGGCCGTCTGGACCCTACGGGGACCGCCATTTCAATGTCTCCAAGGTCCGGGGTCCGTATGGGCCACGTATCTGTCGGCGACTAACGCAAGCAAGAGGAGCACCATGGGCAAGATTCCAGCAACTCCGCCGGAACCGGAATTTCCGGCACCGGCCTACCTCGACGACAAGGCGGCCGCCGTCTGGGACGAGGTTATCGAGCAACACCATGAGCCGGCCAAAATTGCCGGGCCGGACCTCGCGGCCTACTGCGGGCAGGTCGCGCTCTGGCGGGACCTCCGGGAACGGGTCGCGCGCGAGGGCTCCATCATTGCCGACGAGCGAGGCCGGCCGGAACCTCACCCTGCCATCGTCTTGGAGCGGGCAGCGCAAAAGGAAATCAGGGACTGGGGCGACAAATTCCGCGGCCGGCCCAAACGTCCGCAAGCCATGAGGGGCGAAAGATGAGCAAGCAAGAGCAAGGGGAAATTGTGCTCCTCGGCGTGTACTGCGACGAGTGCGGCGAGGACATAGCGGCGGACTTCAAGGTTCGGGAGTCGGATAGTTCGGCGGTCCGGCTGGGATACGTCCGGGCGTGGGCAGCGAAAGAGCATGGCTGGCATATCGCGCCGGGCCTGGACCTGTGCGCGCGGTGCAAGCCGGCGGAGGTGCAGCGGTGAGCGGGCAGAAGATGAAAGTGGACCTCGGGCCGGAGCGGACCGACGTCGAGTGCGAAAAGTGCGGCGACGGACTCAACGCGAGCAATAGCGACTTAGGGACGGCCCTGGTTGCTGAGTTCATCAAGGGCCACAAGTGCTTCGAGAGCAAGCTCAAGGGGCGGAAAAAGTGAACCGGTGGCATGCGTGGCGGGACTGGCTCGACTCTCCATGGGCGGCGGGGCTCCTCCTGGTGGTCCTCGGGCTCCTCGCGCTGTTCGGGGTCGGATAGTGGCCGGCCGGCCGCGGATCCACGACCGGTTCGTCATGCGGTGGCCGATAGTCAAGAAGTCGGCACCGCTGCGGGACCTGACGAGCGAGGCGCGCGCGGACCTTATGGACGCGCTCGCCATGGTCGGGCTCGAACCTCTGGCACCGCCGGAGTTCCGAATATCGCACGGCATGACGCCGGAGCTTATGGCCGAAATAGTTGTTCGACACAAGATAGGGGCGGGGAATCATGGAGCGTGAAAAGTGGAAGTACAAGGGCGTGCAGCGGCGCGGCAGTAACGGCGTGACGTTCTACGTATGGCACTGCGAGGAGCGGCCGTTTGGGTCCGGCTGGGTCTACGCCATTCCGGTTCACGAGTTCCGGGCTTCTATGACGGGCGGCCGGGCATGAACCGGGTGGTGGCGCTCGCTACGCTCCAGTTCACGCGGGGCGGGCTGTTCGACGGGCGGCCGGTAGGTCCGGAAGTCCACCTCGTCCGGATGCTCCAAAACGCGGGCACTCCGGGGCCTACCCTGTGCGGGCTTGACCGGTTCGCGAAAGGGACGCCGGGCTGGTCCGTGGGCGGCGGTGTCCACGGTGCCGGCATCGAGCTCCGGCCGTGTCCTGCCTGCGAGGCCGTGGCGTTCCAAAAGTACGACGGCGCGCCGGCCTGGGGGTCCGCGCCGTTCAATACCCTTTTCCGCCGGCTCCTTCCGGCACCGTGGGACGTCCGGAACCTTCCGGTCGTGGCGACTGAGGGGCGCGAGTGATGCTCTGCCGGCACTGCGGCCGGCCGATACAAGCGGGCCCGTTGCGGCGGGCGCTGCCCTGGGTCCATACCTCGGATACGGGGGTCGCCGGGCCGGAACGGTGCAACCCAGACGAGTCCCATCCGCGGCCGGCGCGGACCGCGGAACCATACACACAAGAGGAGCAAACAAGATGAGCACTGAGGATTCGGCCGGCTGGGTGCCGGTCAAGCTCGACGGCGAGACGGTCGGGCGCGCAAGTATCGAATACGGGGTCGCGACGGTGCAGCTCCGGCCGGAAATGGAGGCGCGCTTCCGCGACGGCATCACGCGCGGCCTGTCCGTCGCGCCGGCCGCGGAAGAAGCGGGCTGCATCTGCGACTACGAGCATATCGAGGGCGCGGCGGCTGGCGGGTCCTGGGAGATACTGCGGACCGTGTGGAGCCGGGATCCGGCTTGCCAGTTCCCCCACGTCGGCGGGCTCATTTCCGGCGGCCAGTCTGATCTGGTGCCGGCGGGGGCGCTGCGGGGGTGTGACGGTTCGGCCGGCTGCCCGGCGGGATTCCACCTTGTGGGGTGTTTTTCGCACCGGCCGGAGGCTGCGAGGGGCCCGAGTTCCTCGCCGGCCGTGCCGGGCGTCGAGGTGGAAGAGAACTGGGGCCGCAACTCGTATACGTTCCGGGCTGAACCGGCGCTAATCGAGGCCATGCGCCTAGTGCCGCCGTTTCACATGATGCTGCCGGCGGACGTCGAGGGCGTCAAGGTCGAGGCGCTCACGTGCGCGGGCTGGCACAAAATGGCGGTGCCGGCCACCGTGTCCGGGACTTTCCAGCTATTCAACCTTTCCGGGTTCTTCCGGACCGCTTACTGCGAGCCGTGCGCGGCGGACCTCGCGGCGTCCGGGCGATTCACGCCGGACACTGAGGTGGGCAAGTGAGCCGGCGGCGGTTGAGCACTGAGGCGCTCGGGCGTATCGGGACGCTGCTCGCGCTGGCCTACCTGTTCGCCATGCCGGTGCTGTTCGTGGTGGTGGAGCTCCTCGCGGTGCAAGCACTCGGGGCGGGGTCCTGGCTGGCGTGGGCTCTGCTGGTCATCGTGGTCTGGAACGTGTGGGTCCTGAGCCTTCGGGCGTGGCAGCTCGCGCGGGTGGTCAAGCCGTGACGGCCACGGAGTTCCTCGCGGACTACGCGGCGAGGTCGCGGACGACTCCGGAGGCGCTGACGGCGGCCGGGCGGGTAGTGGTGGCCTGTGAATGCGGGTGGGGTTACTGCGAGGGCTGGGTCGTCGTGCCGGCGGAGCTCGCGGCGCGTCCGGTGCGGGTGGCCGGGCTGTGAGCACTAAGGGGCCGGGCCTGGTAGGTAAGTGCCGGTTGTGCCGGTATCCGGTGTGGCTGACTGACGGCGTGTGGATACATGACGGGGGAATCTCGGCGCGCATGGCTCACGTTTTCGCGGAGTCCATGGGCCGGTTCAATGAGGCGCTAAGGGCAGCGCAAACACAGGATGACTACGCTCTCGCGGGTCCGTCGAAAGGTGGGGGAGCATGAGCGCTGAGGGCTGCCGTTGTGGGGAGAAGATAGCGGACGTTACGCGGGAGGCCGGGGCTCGGGCCCTGGAAGAAGCGGCGCTGGTGCTGGTCCGGCTGCCATACGTCAAGCCGGGGGCAGCGGGACGCGCGGAGTATGAGCGGGTCCTAGCTGTCCGGCGGGGCAACGCTGACGAGTGGCTAAAGGAACGGGCTATGAGCATGAGAGCGGGCGAGCTATGAGCACTGAGGCGGAACCGGTGGTGCTGGTCGATACGGTAGCTGCCGGGGTAGCTGTCCATGTTGCGGCGGCCACCATACGGGGCTGGAAGCATCGAGGGCTCATCGAGGGCAAGGGCAAGGATACGCGGGGGCGGGTGCTGTATAGCCTGGCGGACGTGTACAAGGCAGCGGAGACGGTGCGCCGTGGCTAGCGCGTCGTATGAGTGGCACGAGGAGCACAACGGCGGGCCGGCGCTGCCTATGCAAACGGTTGAGGGCATGACGGCGGACGAGGTGGCCGGCTGGCCTTATTGGGTGAGTGGAGACGACACTGCGCGTAACGTTGCCGGGCGCGTCTACTGGGAGTAGTCAAGCGGCCATATTGACAAGACGGCTAGGCATGGTCAACACTTACTCGTGGGGATACTCCCGTCGCTCCTGCGGTCGAGTATCAACAACTTAGGGCCCTAGATCGGGCGCGGGGAACCGCTCGGTCTGGGGCCCTTCTCAATGTCCGGGATGGTCTGGGACGGGCTGCGGGTGTGTCTCGCGGTGGCTGCGGCTGAGGGCGCGGCGCTTGTGGGTTCGATTCCCACGCTTCCTACTGCGGGCCCTATGTGGTCCGCTCCATGAGGTACGACGTCGGGAACCTTCCACCCTGGCAGCGGGGCCCCTTGGTGCTAAGCACTGAGGGGCCCTGTCCTATGGGTGGGGTACTCCCGTTACGGGGGGTGGGGGTAGTGGCTGACTATAGGGGGAGTCACCAACAGCGGAAGCTGCGGGACGCGTTACGCGCGGAGCGGCGGCCGCGGTGCTGGTTGTGTGGGGAAGCGATCGACTACGACGCGCCGTCTGACTCGAACGATTCTTTTAGCGCGGACCACATCAAGCCATGGGATACCCACCCAGACTTACGCGCGGACTATGGCAACCTTGCAGCGGCTCACCTCGGATGCAACAAAGCAAGAGGGAAGCGGCCACCACCTATCGGGCTCGGTCTGCTCTCGCGTCAATGGTGACACGAAAAAAACATTGGTCATGCTCTTGACTTTCGGCCTGCTCCTCCCCCTGGGGGTAGGGGCGTCTCAATCGCTGTGCATGGGGGCCGGGGACCCGAGTTGCCGGCAGGGAAGGACTCCCCCCTAAGAGGGCAGGGGGGTCGTGCGCGTGCGCGCGCGTAAGGCGTTCGGCATCTATTCACTATTGACGGTAAGGAATCGGCATGCATGACTTCCACAAGGCGGCAGCGGTCCGGGCCGCGGCGTTCGACGGCGAGCAGGTCGCGGTTGTCTCGGCGACGTTGCCGGCGGCGCAGGATATTTGCGCGGGGCTGGAGGACTGGCTGACCGGCGATCCGGCCGCGCGCGTCGAAAAGGTGCGGCGGACTAACGGGCACCACTCCATCCAGTTCGCCGGCGGCGGCTCCATCCACTTCCTGTCCTTCCGGTCGCCGGCGCGGGGCCGGTCCTATGGCCGGATCTTCGTGCCTATCGGGACGAGCGCCGATTACCTCCGCGAGCTGCTGCCGTGCCTGGACGTCTCCGGCGGGCCCTTCGTGGGGTACTGAGCATGGACCTCTGGCATACAACCAACGAGGCCATACAAGCCGGCCGGGCCGCCGGAGTCCTTACCGATATGGACGACGGCGCTTGTGCGGTCCTGCTGAACCTGGCGGAGCGCATGGACGATCCGGACTTCCCAAATATCGACGGGCGTTTCGATAACGTGACGGCCGCGCTTTACCTCAAGGGCTGCGATCAATTGGGCCTGACTCCTGCCGGGCGGTCGAGGCTTCCGGAGAAGAAGGAGACTAAGGGTGGCAGGCTCGCGGAGCTCCGGTCGATCCAAGGCGGGAAAACAGGGAAAGAAAAGAAGCGAGCCTGAGAAGCTCATGGGGCACGAGGTCCCGCGGATCTTCACACCTCCGCTGCGGAAGCTGACGCCTAAGACTTCGGCGGGCTTCGCGTGCATTGACTTCGCCGGCGATATTCTCGGCATGGACTTGCTGCCCTGGCAAAAGTGGTTTTTGATTCACGCGCTGGAGCTGCTGCGGGACGGTAGCTTCCGTTACCGGACGGTCGTCCTGCTGGTGGCTCGGCAGAATGGCAAGAGCACCTTGGCGCAAGTCATGGCGCTGTTCTTCATGTATATCCGGGGCGCGCGTCTGGTGATCGGCACCGCGCAAAACCTGGACATTGCGGAGGAGGTCTGGGCCGGCGCGGTCGAGATTGCGCAAGAGTGCGCGGACCTCGCGGCGGAGATAAAGAAGGTCAACCAGACTAACGGCAAAAAGTCGCTGGATCTGGAGACGGGCGAGCGGTACAAGGTGCAGACGGCGAGCCGTCGCGGCGGCCGCGGCCTGTCCGGGGACCTGATCCTGCTTGACGAGTTGCGCGAGCATCAGAGCTGGGACGCGTGGGGCGCGATCACAAAGACCACGATGGCGCGGGCTATGGCTATCATCCTCGCGCTGTCTAACGCGGGGGACGCGTCGAGCATCGTGCTCCGCTACCTGCGGAAAATGGCGCACGCCGGGCTCGGCGATCCTGACGGGATCAACGCCGAAATTGGCGGCGACGTCGTAAAGCTCCTGGAGGTCTTGCCGGAGGACGTTGAGGGCATGGACGAGCTGGACGACGATTCCCTCGGGATCTTCGAGTGGTCCGCTCCTCCTGGCTGCTCCATGGACGACAGGCAAGGGTGGGCCGCGGCTAATCCGTCGCTCGGGTACACAATTACCGAACGTGCCATCAAGGCGGCGCGCAAAACGGACCCAGAGTGGATTTTCCGTACTGAGGTTTTGTGTCAGTGGAACGACGGCACCACCGAGGGTCCTTTCCCGTCCGGCTCCTGGGAAGCGGGGGTCGACAAGGATTCGGCCATTCCGGAGGAGTCGCCGGTTACTTACTGCGTGGACACTGAGCACGACCGCTCTCGGTCATTCGTCGGCGTGGCCGGCCGCCGGCCTGACGGCGGGGTGCACGTCGAGGTCGTGGCGTCTCGCTACGGTATCGGCTGGGTGGTCGATTGGTTCAAGGAGCGGGCCACCCCCGAGTCCCCTATGCGGGTTGTCCTGCAAGTGCGGGGCGCTCCGGTGGCTGCGCTACTGGAGGACTTGCGCGAGCTCGCGAACGTCGAGGTCGTCGAGTGGGGCGGCGCGGACCTCGGCGTGGCCTGCGGCAAATTCTTTGACGGCGTGAAAGCTCACCTTTGGGAGCCGGACCTCGCGCAAGAGGAGACAGAGGAGGACCGGCCGGTCCGTATCTGGCACCTGCCGCAGCCGATTCTGGACCTCGCGGCCGGGACGGCGGTCACTAAGCCGCTGGGTGATGCGTGGGCGTGGAACCGGCAGGGCTCGCCGTTCGGCGCGGCTCCGCTCATGGCAGTATCCGGCGCGGCGTGGGACGTCCTGCGGCCGGTCGTGCTCACGATTCCTTCGGCCTATGAGGACGAGGACGCGGGCCTAATGATCGTCTAACTTTTGGAGGTTTGACCGTGGACGTTTTCGCCGGTGTTGTTGGGGCCTTGCTGGTGGCTCTGGTGTTGGTGGCCGGCCGGCAGCTCGGCGAGTGGCGGGAGCGGCGGCGGCGCGAGTCTGCGCTGGCCCCGCGAGTGTCTGAGAAGTCGCTCGAGGAGCTCGCGGAGTCGGACCCTTGGGCCGTGGTCTACGCGCGGCGCGTGGTGGTCAACCTCAAGACGGGCCGGGCTATCGACGGGCTGCTGGTCCGGAAGGACGGGCCCCTGTTGTTCCTGAAAAACGCGGTCCTCCTGGAGGAGGGCAGCGAGCCGGCGGCGATCGACGGCGAGGCCGTGGTCCACGCGGCTGAAATTGACTTTATTCAAGCACTTTGAGAGGGGGCGCTAGGTTATGGCGTTTGTCATTTCTGACGGGGCACTGCGGACCCTGAGCACCTCCGGGTTCGGCGGGATCCGCGGTTCGGTGTCGCTCGCTGACGACTACGCGCCGGACTATGCGGAAATTTGGCGGGTCCATGGCTCGGTCCGGACGGTGGTGGACTTCCTGGGCCGGAACATTGCGAGCCTGGGGCTCCACCTGTTCCGGCGCAAGGCGGACAACGACAGGGAACGGCTGACGGACCATCCTCTCGCGCGGCTCCTGGATCGTCCCAATACCGGCACGACGCTTTACCGGCTCATGGACCGGACGGTCCGGGACCTCGCTATCTACGATCGGGCGTACTGGCTCAAGCTCTCCGGCGTGGCCGGGAACATGATGCTTGTTAGCCTGCCGCCGTTGTCCGTCGTGCCGAAGGGCGGGACCTTCTTCGGGCCGGAGATTTTCGAGCTCCACGGTTCAACGGGGGTAAAGAAGATCCCGGCGGATCAAGTCGTGAACTTCCGCGGCTACGCGCCGGACGGCGACGTCGCCGGCACCTCCCCCCTGGAGTCGCTGCGGCGGGTTCTGGCTGAGGAGTACGAGGCCGGCCGGATGCGGGAGCAGACCCTCCGCAACGGGGCCCGCACGTCGGGCTACCTGGAGCGGCCGGCACCGGTGGCCGGGCAGCAGCCGTGGTCCAAAGAGGCGCGCGAGCGGTTCAAGGCCGGCTGGCGGGCTCAATACTCCGGCGGCGGTCCGGAGGCCGGCGGCACTCCGGTCCTGGAGGACGGGATGAAATTTGTCCCGGCTTCCCAGACGGCGAAAGATTTGCAGTACGTCGAGGTGCGGAAGCTGGCGCGCGAGGAGGTCGCGGCGGCGTACTTCATTCCGCCCACGATGGTGGGCGTGATGGACTCGGCGACGTTCTCGAATATCAAGGAACAACACAAGCACCTGTACCAGGACACTCTGGGGCCGTGGCTGTCCATGATTGCGCAGGAGCTTATGCTCCAGCTCCTGCCAGAGTTCGGCGATACTGCCGACCTCTATCTGGAGTTCAACCTGGAAGAGAAGATGCGCGGCAGCTTCGAGGAGCAAGCGGAGCAACTGCAAGCGGCGACGGGCGGACCGTGGATGACGCGGAACGAGGCGCGAGCTATGCGGAACCTGCCGGCGATCGAGGGCGGGGACGAGCTGATCATTCCGCTCAACGTGATCGAGGGCGGGCAGGCTTCTCCGCAAGATTCGGCACCGCCGGCGGCTGGCGCTGCGGCGGGCCCTGGCCGGGCGCTCAAGTCGATCCATGGTGAGCGGGGAAAAGACGGGCGGCTCCTGATTAAGTCTCCGGAACTTTCGGAAACTCAAAAGGGGGCCGCTACCTCGCTGTTTGAAAACTTCTTCACGCGGCAGAAGTCGGCGGTGCTCTCGGCGATCGGGGCCGGCGGCGAGTGGTGGGACGCGGAGCGGTGGAACGGTGAGCTCTCCGCGGATCTGCTGGAGCTCGCGACGTCGCTCTCCTCGGACCTGGGCACTAAGCAAGCGGAGGCGCTCGGGTTCGCTTCGACGTCTTACGACGTCGACCGGACTCGGGAGTTCCTCAAGGCGGTGACGTCGAGCCGGGCGGAGTGGGTCAACGCGGCTACCCTCGCGCGGCTGGAAGAAGCGGTCGATGACGAGGAGGACGAGGAGGGCACCGGCCCCGCGTCCGTTTTCGACGAGGCCATTTCGGCGCGCTCCGGCTCCGCCGGCATGGCGCTCGCTACGACGGTCGGGTCGTTCGCTCTCACTGAGGCGGCGCGGCAGCTCGCGCCGGACCGGACGGTCAAGACGTGGCGGGTAACGTCGGGCAACCCTCGGCCGGAACATGCGGCCATGGACGGCGAGACGGTGCCCATTGATTCGGAATTTTCCAACGGTCTGAACTGGCCGGGGGATCCGGTTATGGGTCCGGACGAGGTGGCCGGCTGCCAGTGCACTGTCGACGTCTCTATCGAGTGACAAACCAACATGAAGGGGGGCCGTCGTGGCTCTGAAAACGCGGAAATTCAAGGCGGCGGCCGTGGGCATGAAAACGCGTAACGCTGCGGTGCAGCTCAAGGCGGGGCCCGCTGACGGGCTCCAAGAGGGGCAGTTCGAGGCTTACGCTTCGGTGTTCGGCAACATTGATAGCTACGGCGACGTGGTGCAGCCGGGCGCGTTCACTGAATCGCTGAAAGAGTGGGCGGACTCCGACAACTTCCTGCCGGTCCTGTTCGGTCACAACATGAGCGATCCGGAGTACAACATTGGTCACGTCGTCTCGGCGGTGGAGGACGAGAAGGGGCTGCGCGTTATCGCTCAGCTGGACCTCGACACTCCCAAGGGCCTAGCGACGTACCGGCTCCTCAAGGGCCGGCGTATCTCTCAAATGTCTTTCGCCTACGACGTGCTCGACGCTTCGTGGGGCGAGCTCGACGGCGTGGAAGTCCTGGAGCTGAAACGGCTCAAGGTCTATGAAGTCTCGGTGGTGCCTATCGGTGCCAACCAGGAGACGGAAATTCTCGCCGTCAAGGCTGCCGCGGATATGCTCGCCGGCGGCGCGAAAGAGGGGCGCGTCCTCGCGTCCAAACATCTGGATTCTCTGCGCTCTGCGTATGAGGCTATCGGGGTCGTGCTCGACGCGGCCGCGGTGGCAACTGACGAGGAAAAGGCCAGCGGCTCTGTGCCGGTCAAGGACGAGGGCGGCGCTCCTGCCGTCAAGTCCGAGGAACCGGCCCCGAGTCCGTCCGCTCGGACCTTGGCATGGGAGGCGTTCGAGGCAGAAATTGCCGCGGCCGTCTAAGCAAGTCAACAAATAAACCCTGAACCGTCCGGCGAGTGCCTGGCGGTTTTTTCATGCCTAGGAGGGCACCTAATGAGCACCAAACTTAAGAGCCTGCAGGAATCTGCGCACACCTTCGCGGCGCGCGCTCGCGCTATCGCCGAAAAGGCGGACGGCGAGGGCCGCGAGCTCACCGCCGACGAGCTGGCCGATTACAAGGCCGACATGCTCAAGGGCCGCGAGCTGCTGGAGCAGATCAAGACGGCGCGAGCGGACGAGGCCATTCTCGCGGACGCCAAGGCACTCGCGGACGAAATTGGCGGCACCGCTGCCGCGGACCTCGACGGGCAGAAGGGCGCGGCCGGCTCCCTGGCGCTGGTCAAGAACCTTGGCCTGGAGATCGTCAACTCCGCGGAGTTCAAGGCGGCCATGGCTCCCTACAAGGGCGGCCGGGTTCCGGAACGCTCCAGCTTCTCGACGGACCCTATCGCCGTTAAGTCGCTCTTTACGGGCAACAGCGACACTTCCGCCGGCGTGTTCGTCACTCCGGAGCAGACCGGCATTCTCGAACTGCTGGGCCGCCGGCCGCTGACCATCCGGGATCTGATTAGCAAGCGCACCACCGCTTCGGACACCGTGGAGTACGTCGTCCAGACGGCGCACACCAACAACGCGGCACCGGTCGCGGAGGCCACCAGCTCGGCAGCTCCCACCGCGCCGGGCACCGCCGGCGCGCTGGTCCTGCCGGCCGGCGGCGGCTACAAGCCGGAAGGTTCCTGGGCGTTCGATCGTAAGACGGCGACGGTCAAGACCATTGCCGAATGGGTGCCGGCCACTAAGCGGGCACTCGCCGACGCCGGGCAGCTCCAGGGCCTCATCAACGACGAGCTGCGCAAGGACATCGCGGAGACTGAGGAAGTCCAGATCCTGACGGGCGACGGCAACGGCGAGAACCTGCCGGGCATCCTCACCACCTCCGGGGTGCAGTCTCAGGCGTTCACGTCGGACCTGTTCACTACCGCGCGTAAGGCCATTACCAAGGCTCGCGTTGTGGGCCGCGTCATTCCCAACGCTTTCGCGTTCAACCCGGTTGACGTCGAAACGATCGACCTCGCGCGCGAAAACGGGGCCACCGGTGCCTTCCTGGGTGCCGGCCCGTTCTCCATGGGTCCGCGGACCCTCTGGGGCGTGCCGATTGTCGAGACTGAGGGCGTGGCAGCCGGCCAGGGCCTGCTCGGCGACTTCTCCAAGGCGGTCCTCTGGGACCGTCAGCAGACCACGGTCACGATGACGGATTCCCACGCGGACTTCTTCATCCGCAACATGGTTGCCGTTCTCGCTGAGGAGCGCGTGGCCTTCGGCGTCACGCGTCCCACCGCGTTCGTCAAGGTTGCCACGGCCTAGTCCTGGCAACCCTGCGGGGCCCCGGCCGGCTGGCCGGGGCCCC
>Ga0065714_10064711_pt1 | contig 22025 bp, 14 predicted proteins | sample MisRhiReplicate2_FD_59101 | JGI IMG/M metagenome (GOLD analysis project Ga0065714, IMG submission 59101) | Miscanthus rhizosphere microbial communities from Kellogg Biological Station, MSU, sample Rhizosphere Soil Replicate 2: eDNA_1 v2... | ecosystem: Host-associated > Plants > Roots >...
GCGGCGCCCATGTCGAGCATGACGGCATAGACATGGGGAATGGGCGCACGCAGCAAACGGCTTCTGTCCGCCATCGAAGGGTGAGTGGTGATGAGGTCCAGCAGGCGATCCTCTTCATCCTGCAGGGTTCGCGCGCTTTGGGTTAACGGGGTGGTCGGATCCCGGTCGACTTTGTACAAGTCGAAAAGATGCAGGAATCGTCGGGACAGCAGATGAGCAAGCGCCGCTTCAGTGGTCGATGTATCGAGCACATCTGCACCGTTTCTGTCGTGGCGAAAGGCGCTGAGATCGTCACGGAACTGCTGCTTCAAGCTGTCATTGGTTACGGGGTCGGCGATATAGAACACGGACTCCATGATCGCTGGAATTTTCGCGTCCAGCGGGCTGACGAATACGCTGTCGACCTCTTCCACCGAATCCGGACGGGTGTAGAAGCCCACACCACCGCGCGAGTAAGTGGGCGGTGTATCCGTCGCTAAACAGCCCAACATCACGTCGGTAAAGCACTGTGAGGCGGTCAATGAACGACCACCGAGCGAGTCCACATCAAAGTGGTTCACATACCAGTGATCCGGGTCGATGCCCTGGAGCAGTGAGGCGCGGAATTTCCGCTCAGGGATCTTTGCCTTGATGCGGCTGACCAGCAGACGCTTGAGCACGGTGTCGAACGTTGGCAAAGCGGCGAACAGACGCGCCAGTTTCACCTGATTGGCATCCAGGTGCCCCAGTTGCCTGATCTGTTCTTTTTCACGGGGGCTGAGCAGATTGCCTTGGGCGTCCACCTCAGTAATGACGGGCTGCCCAATGCCCTGGTAGCCGGGCGCAATGCCGGCGTGCAATTGCTGCAAAACGTCTGCTGAAAGGCCTTTACCGTTGACCCGCAGTGAGGGGAAGCCCAGGGACATATGACTTCGGTGGGGATAAACCCAACCCTCGCGCGCAGAAGGCTCAGCGGTCGCCCTGCTTTGATGGGCAATCAAAAAACCTCGTGTCACAGCGTCACGCAGAGGCACCCATGAGGTTTTTCTTTGAGCGGCCGAATCGACTGTCTCGACCTCTTGATAAGTGACCTGTACCCGCGTATCGCCAATAAGGCCCCATTGATTTAGCCATTGATCGGCGAATTCATGGGGTTGAAATCGAATACCGTGGGGTAACAGGCTGATGGGTCTGAGCAGTACGCCGGCAGCATGCGGCGTTACGCCAGGTGCATTTTCAGGGAAGACAGTCATTCAGGTGTCCCGGTGATGAGTAGGGCTGGGACCCTATCGCGCCGTTTCAGCGGGAATGACGTACATATGTATAGGTGTGGGGACGGGCTGTGGAGAAAAGCGTAAGCCGATGTTTGCGGCGGCGGGATTGCACGCTTGAAAGGATGCGGCGGCTGAGCGTTAGCCATCGCGAGCAAGCTCGCTCCCACAGGTTCTGCATTATTGTGGGAGCGAGCTTGCTCGCGATGGCGGTCGAACAGCCAATGTATTTATTACCCTCCGACCGCCAACCCCTTAGACCAGCTTTTGCGCCAACACCGCAATATGCTCCGGCCCGATCCCGCAGCAGCCGCCCAGGTGGCTGGCCCCGCGTTTTTGCCAGTCCGCCGCCCACTGGAGATAGCCTGGCGGATCAAGGTCTTCGCGCAGCGGATCGAGCCCATCGTTGGCCGTCGCTTCCTTCGGTTGCGGCGGGAAGGCGTTGGCGTAGGCACCGATGTGGATCTTCACACCCAGGCGCGCGAAGGTGTCCCGCGCGGCATCGATGGCCGCGCCGATCACTTCTGGCTGGCTGCAGTTGAACAACAGCACCTCGACGCCCAGCTCAGCCGCCACCGCAGCGGCGTCCGCCACCGGTTCGCCGGAACGCAGGCGTGGCACTTCATCAGTGTCTTCGTCTTTGAGGGTGAACGACAGCCAGAACGGCTTGCCGTCCTTCGGCAACCCGGCGTGAATCGCCCGCGCTTCGACCGTGGAGCTTTGGGTCTCGGCCAGCCACAAGTCGACATGGGGCGCCAGGCCGTTCACCAGGGGCGCGAGCAATTCACTGGCGCGGGAAGCGTCGAACAGATCCGGCCGATAGGAGCCGAACAAGGGCGGCAGCGACCCGGCCACTTGCACCGCTTTACCCGAAGCGCGCACTGCCCGCTGCGCCAACTCGCCCGCGAGCGCGGCCAGGGCCTGGCCTTCTTCGGCGAAACGCGCCTCGCCAATATGAAACGGCACCACCGCATAGCTGTTGCTGGTGATCACGTTGGCGCCGCTGGCAATGTAGGCCGCGTGCACGGCTTCTACCGCCTGGGGCGCTTCGCTCAAGGCCAGCGCCGACCACTCGGGCTGTCGGAACGGCGCGCCCCGGCGTTGCAGTTCGCGGCCCATGCCGCCATCGAGAATGACTGTCGTTGCTGAGCCCATATGCGATTCACTCATAAGCTTATGAAAAATACTCACTACCGGAGTTGTTCTTATAACTATTTAATACGCACCATTCGGTGAACTACAACTTATTTTTCTATCAGGGCCCTCACATGAAATTACAACCACTGCTGGCCCTGGGCCTGACTCTGCTGGCTGCCTCTTCGCAAGCGTTCGCCGGCGCCACGCTGGATCGCGTCGAACAGAAAAAAGAACTGGTCGGCGTGCTGATGGAAAGCTATCCGCCCTTCTCGTTCCTTAACGATCAGAACCAGCTCGACGGTTTTGACGTGGACGTCGCCAAGGCGGTGGCGCAGAAACTGGGCGTGAAGCTGCGCCTGGAAACCCCTTCCTGGGACGTGATCGCGGCCGGTCACTGGAGCGGGCGCTATGACATCTGCATCTGCTCCATGACGCCGAGCAAGGCACGCGCCGAAGTGTTCGATTTCCCGGTGCAGTACTACGCTTCGCCAGCAGTGATCGTGGTCAACGCCAAGGACGACCGTATCCACGGCGCCAAAGACCTGAGCGGCAAGAAGGTCGGCCTGACCAGCGCTTCCAGCTACGAGAGCTACCTGAACAAGAACCTGGTGATCGAAGGCGCCGAGGATACTCAACTGAGCTATCCGTTCGAGGACGTGCAGATTGCCCCGTACGACACCGACAACGTGGCTTTCCAGGATCTGGGCCTGGGCGCCGGGGTGCGACTGGACGCGGTGCTGACCAACCTGGTGACCGCACAGCCGCGCCTGACCGAAGACAAGCGCTTCAAGCTGGCCGGCGAGGTGCTCTACTCCGAGCCGAACTCGGTGGCCATCGAAAAGGGCGACGCCCAGTGGGACAACAAGGTGCGTGAAGTCTTTGCCCAGTTGAAACAGGACGGCACCTTGAGCAAACTCTCGCAAAAATGGATCGGCGCCGACATTACCCAATGACTTCTTTTCCACCCCCTCAGCCACCGCCACCGGTGGCTGAGTCACGCTTGCAGAAAATCTTCGGTTTTCGCACCCGGCTGTACCTGACCTGGGCGGCCATGCTGGTGCTGTTCGCGAGTTTCTTCCTGAGCTTCGACCTGAAGTTCTCCATCATCCTCGACAAACTGCCGAACCTGCTGGGCATGCATCTGGCGCCCAATGGCTTTTTGCAAGGCGCGGTGCTGACGTTGTTCCTGTGTCTGTGCTCGATCGTCGCTTCGTCATTGCTGGGCTTCATCACCGCCCTGGCGCGGCTGTCCAGCAGTGCGGTGGCGTTCGGTATCGCCAGTTTCTATGCGTCGTTCTTTCGCGGCACGCCGCTGCTGATCCAAATCCTGCTGATCTACCTGGGCCTGCCCCAGCTGGGCGTAGTCCCGGGCGCCATCGCCGCCGGGATCATCGCCCTGTCGCTGAACTACGGCGCCTACCTGAGCGAAATCTTCCGCGCCGGTATCCTCGGCGTCCCCAATGGCCAACGTGAAGCTTCCCTCGCCCTGGGCCTGAGCGAAACCGTGATCTTCTGGCGCGTCACCCTGCCCCAGGCGATGCGCACCATCATCCCGCCGACCACCAACCAATTCATCTCCATGCTCAAGGACTCTTCGCTGATCTCGGTGATGGGGGTTTGGGAGGTGATGTTTTTGGCGCAGTCTTATGGTCGTTCCAGTTATCGCTATATCGAGATGCTGACTACGGCGGCGATTATTTACTGGTTGATGTCCATTGCGTTGGAGCTGATTCAGGCGCGGATGGAGCGGCATTATGGGAAGGCTTATCTGAATAATCGCTGAGCTGTTCCGAGGTGCCTTTGAGGACAGTGCGTATATCCATTGCTGCGGTAACGGATATACACACCAGCCAATCCGCCTCCCACAAACGGCGCTTACCATTTCTGAAAGGGTTGTAGGGCAAAGCTTCGAACCATGAGTGCCAACGAGACAACACACTGATCGCAGCACGAGCAGCCTACAAATTTCATCCGCCGAATCTTTCCAATGGCGAGGAGATAGCTGGCATCGCCGCCCAGGGTGAAATTTTTAAAGTTCGACCTCCTTCATGAGAGGCCGCACTCAATGCCGACCCAACACTTATACCTGCCCCAACATCTTGCTCTGGCAATCGCCTTGGCCCTTGGCTGCGTGGATGTTTCGATGGCTCAACAACCTGCCGATATGCCCACGACTGCCGAGCTGCAGGAGCGTCTCAAGGCGCTCGCAGAAGCTCCAGATACCAAACATCACAATGTCGACAAACCTCGAAAAACCGGCATGAAACTGACCAAGGCCAACGACTTGGTCAACATCAGCGCAAATGGTGCGTTCGGCGGAATGGTTGATGGCGGTGGCGGAGCCAACGTGTTGCGATTGGACGACGCCGCGCACTCTAAATTGGCTAAAACCCGTAATTTCCTGGCCTTGCACGTCACGAAAGGCGAATGGGAGCACACCGGGAGCTTCACTGGCTGGGGAGTGATCGAGCCAAAAACCAAATTGATCAACACCGGCCTTATCGACGGACAGATCGGAGTTCTCGGTGAGTTTGACAACAAGGGAGATGTTGCAAATAACGCGATTGTCGAGCCAGGTGCTCGCATGACGAACGCTGGAACAGTGACCGGTCGTGTGGATGTGCGAGAAGGCGCAACATTCAGCGGTACCGGGACAGTGGGCTTCCTGAACGTCGAGGGGCAATTGGAGGTAGGTCCTGAAATAGGTGCACCCTTTGCCAAGGACTTATCGTTTTCCCCAACCGCCGTAGTGACCTACGGCGTCGATGCTGATGGCCATAGCTCAACGATCAACGTTGAAAATACCGCAACCTTGAACAACGCAACGCTAAGGATCGTCGGTGTATCCGGCGAGTACATTGAGGCAAAAGAGCATACCGTCATCAAAGCAGGGCAGATCGTCGGGGAGTTCGGGTCGGTAGTCAGCGAGCTGGAATTCATGACGGCGACATTGCACCCCACCGAGACGCAGGTCAGCCTAACCTACGCGCGCAACGATGTTCCGCTCAAGACGGCAGCAACTTCTGATCCTGCTCGCGCAGTTGCAGACAGCATTGAAAAACCGCAACCGGCCAAACCTACTCCCAAACCCAACGCCGCCATCAACGCCCTACTCGGCAGCAACCTGATCACCGCCGCCAACGCCCTCGACCAATTGAGCGGCTACAACACCGCCGACCTGGGCAACGCCACCCTAAGCAGCGTCGCGCCGATCAGCACTGGAATACTCTCGGCCATGGACTCGACAAAGCCCGGGGGCGCACGGGGCGACGGCCAAGTCTGGGTCCAGGCCATCGGTAACAGCGGCAGCATCGGTAGGCAATTGGGAAGTTATTCCCTGAAACATTCAACCAAGGGTTTGATGCTAGGCACCGACTGGGCTGTCAGCCCTGCTTGGCGCTTGGGAATACTCGGCAGCAAAACGCAAACCCGGTTGGACAGCCGTCAATTCGACGGCCAGCTCGACAGCTGGCTGGTAGGTGCCTATGCCTTGCGCCAGGACGGGCCGCTGGCGCTGCGCCTGGGCGCCGTTTATGGCCGTCATGACGGCAGCACCAAGCGCCACGTGGCGTACAACGGTTTCAGCGATCGCCTCAAGGGTCGTTACGATGCCAACACGCAACAGGTCTTTGGGCAAATCGGCTACAACCTGGACGCCGGTCATTTCGCTATCGAGCCCTATGTCCAACTGGGCTATCAACGCTATCAGCGTGATCGGTACACCGAGAAAGGAGGAGATGCCGCGTTGCAGTTCGATGCTCGCACTCAGGATCATTACCACAGTGACCTGGGCCTGCGCCTCGCCCGCCCCTTCCCGCTTGACCAAGGCATGCGCCTGACACCCCGCTTGAATCTGGGCTGGAAACACCTGTACGGCGAGGTCAGGGGCCGCGCCCATCAACGCCTGGTCAGCGCCGGCACGACCTATACCGTCGAAGGTATCGAGTTGGACCGTGACAGCCTGCTCCTGGAAGCCGGGCTGGACCTGGCCGTTTCACCACGGCACACGCTAGGGCTGAACTATCGCGGTGAAACGGGGCAGGACAACCGCAACGGTGCACTGATGGGCCAGTGGCGAATGATGTTCTGACGGGCAAAAAAAAGGGGAGCACATGCCCCCCCGAGGTTAAAACGTTGTATCGAGGCTGTTTATTCAGCCTTCGATCTCGATCAGGATCTCGCCCGGGTTGACCCGGTCGCCCTTGGCTACATGAATCGCGGTGACCTTGCCGGCGATGGCCGCCTGCACTTCGGTTTCCATTTTCATGGCTTCGGTAATCAGCACTGCTTGACCGGCCTTCACTACGTCGCCTTCCTTGACCAGCACATCAACGATGTTGCCCGGCATGGTGGTGCTGACATGGCCTGGTGCAGTGGCTTGCTTGCGCTTGCTGCTGCCACCGCCGACAAATTCATTGAGCGGTTCGAACACGACCTCTTCCGGCATGCCATCGATGGACAGGTAGAAGTGACGCTTGCCTTCGGCCTTGACGCCCACACCGGTGATATCGACGCGATAGGTTTCGCCGTGGACGTCGATGACGAACTCGGTCGGCACGCCTTCGCCGCCCGCCGAGCTCACGCTGCCCGCCTCAGGGATTGGCAGCAGCACTTCCGGGGTCAGGGTGCCGGCTTCGCGTTCTTCGAGGAATTTGCGACCGATGTCCGGGAACATGGCGTAGGTCAGTACGTCCTCTTCGGACTTGGCCAGCGCACCGATTTCACCGCGCAGCTTGGTCATTTCCGGCTTGAGCAAATCGGCCGGACGCACGTCGATCACCTCTTCGCTGCCGATGGCCTGGCGACGCAGCTTCTCGTTCACCGAACCTGGCGCCTTGCCGTAACCGCCCTGCAGATAGAGCTTCACTTCGTTGGTGATGGTCTTGTAGCGCTCACCGGCCAACACGTTGAAGAACGCCTGGGTACCGACGATCTGCGAAGTCGGGGTCACCAGCGGCGGGAAGCCGAGGTCTTCGCGCACGCGCGGGATCTCCGCCAACACTTCGTTCATGCGGTTCAGTGCGCCCTGCTCTTTCAACTGGTTGGCGAGGTTGGAGATCATCCCGCCCGGCACCTGGTTGACCTGGACGCGGGTGTCCACGGCGGTGAACTCGCTTTCGAACTGGTGGTATTTCTTGCGCACGGCGTAGAAGTACAGGCCGATTTCCTGGAGCAGTTCCAGGCTCAGGCCGGTGTCGAACTCACTGCCCTTGAGGGCCGCGACCATCGACTCGGTGCCCGGATGGCTGGTGCCCCAGGCGAAGCTGGAGATCGCGGTGTCGATGTGATCGGCACCGTTTTCGATGGCCTTGAGTTGGCACATCGCGGCCAGGCCGGCGGTGTCGTGGGAGTGGATGAACACCGGCAACGATTGCTCGGCTTTCAGCGCTTTCACCAGCTCGCCAGTGGCGTATGGGGTCAGCAGGCCGGCCATGTCCTTGATCGCCACAGAGTCGCAACCCATGGCTTCCATTTGCTTGGCCTGGGCCACGAACGCGTCGATGGTGTGCACCGGGCTGGTGGTGTAGGCGATGGTGCCCTGGGCGTGCTTGCCGGCGGCCTTCACCGCTTCGATGGCGACTTTCAGGTTACGCACGTCGTTCATTGCATCGAAAATACGGAACACGTCGATGCCGTTGACCGCAGCCTTGGCCACGAACGCCTTGACCACGTCATCGCTGTAATGGCGGTAGCCCAGCAGGTTCTGGCCGCGCAGGAGCATTTGCAGACGGGTGTTGGGCAGCGCAGCGCGCAGTTGGCGCAGGCGTTCCCACGGGTCTTCTTTCAGGAAGCGCACGCAGGCGTCGAATGTCGCGCCGCCCCACACTTCCAGCGACCAATAGCCGACTTTGTCGAGCTTGTCGCAGATCGGCAGCATGTCTTCGGTGCGCATGCGGGTGGCGAGCAGCGATTGGTGGGCGTCGCGCAGGATTGTGTCGGTAACAAAGATCTTCTTGGACATGGTCATACTTCCTTACAGGCCTGCGTGGGCGGCAATGGCGGCGGCGATGGCCAGGGCCAGCTCTTCGGGTTTGCGCTTGATCGAGTAGTTGGTCAGTTCAGGGTGGCTTTCAACGAAGCTGGTATTGAACTGGCCGCTGCGGAATTCCGGATTGCGCAGAATCTCCTGGTAATACGCGGCGGTGGTCTTGACCCCCTGCAGGCGCATGTCATCCAGGGCCCGCAGGCCACGGTCCATTGCTTCTTCCCAGGTCAATGCCCAGACCACCAGTTTCAGGCACATCGAATCGTAGAACGGCGGAATGGTGTAGCCGGTGTAGATCGCCGTGTCGGTGCGCACACCCGGGCCGCCAGGGGCGTAATAGCGGGTGATCTTGCCGAAGCTGGGCAGGAAGTTGTTTTTCGGGTCCTCGGCGTTGATGCGGAACTGCAACGCAAAACCACGGTGCTGGATGTCTTCCTGCTTGACCGACAGCGGCAGCCCGGAGGCGATGCGGATCTGTTCGCGAACGATGTCGATACCGGTGATTTCTTCGGTGATGGTGTGTTCCACCTGCACCCGGGTGTTCATCTCCATGAAGTACACCTCGCCTTCGGCGAGCAGGAACTCCACGGTGCCGGCATTTTCGTAGCCCACGGCCTTGGCGGCACGCACCGACAGATCACCGATGTAGGCACGCTGCTCGGGGGTCAGCTGCGGGCTCGGGGCAATTTCGATCAACTTCTGGTTGCGGCGCTGGATCGAGCAGTCACGTTCGAACAGGTGCACCACGTTGCCGAAACTGTCGCCCAGGATCTGCGCTTCGATGTGCTTGGGATTGACGATGCATTTTTCCAGGAACACTTCCGCCGAACCGAATGCCTTGGTGGCTTCGGAAATGACCCGCGGGAAGGCCTGTTCGAGTTCTTCGCGGCTGTTGCAGCGACGGATACCACGACCGCCGCCACCGGACGTGGCCTTGAGCATCACCGGGTAACCGATCCGATCACCTTCGGTCAGCGCTTCTTCAATGCCCGATACGTTGCCTTCGGTGCCCGGCGTGACCGGCACACCGGCCTTGATCATGCTGCGGCGCGCTTCGGTCTTGTCGCCCATGCGGCGAATGACTTCTGCCGAAGGGCCAATGAATTTGATTCCGCGTTCAGCGCAGATGTCTGCCAGTTCGGCGTTTTCCGAGAGAAAACCGTAGCCGGGGTGCAAGGCATCACAGCCGGTTTCCACCGCCAGGTTCACCAGTTTGCGCGGGTTCAGATAGCCGGCCAGCGGATCGGCGCCAATGCTGTGGGCCTCGTCCGCACGTTTGACATGCAACGCATGGCGATCCGCGTCGGAGTAGACCGCGACCGAGCGAATGCCCATTTCGGCGCAAGCGCGCACGATGCGGACGGCAATCTCACCACGGTTGGCGATCAGGATCTTTGTTATCAATTGGAGGTTCCCTTGAGCCGGTGATACCACGGCCTGGGATCCAGGCCGACGCGTGACCAGATGTAACAATTGGTCGCAGCCCCACACTAGTCCTGGCTGTTGATTAACAAAAATGAATATTTATTGGGTCGTGCATAAGCAAAGACTTATAGTTGAGCTATTCGTCTCGGCCCAGGGTGCTTAGAAAATGCGTAAGTCATTGATGCGTATGACATTGCGTCAATTGCAGATTTTCAACGAGGTGTGCGACCTGAGGTCCTACAGCCGTGCAGCTGATGAAATGTCTCTCACACAACCGGCCGTTAGCCTACAGATTCGTTCCCTGGAAGAGCTGATTGGCCAACCGTTATTTGAGTATGTCGGCAAAAAACTCTACATGACCGAAGCCGCCGAAGCCCTGCAACGTGCCAGCCGGGACATCTTCGGACGCCTGGAAAACCTCGATATGCAGCTCTCGGACATGCAGGGTTCGCTGCAAGGCCAATTGAAGCTGGCGGTGGAGTCCAGCGCCAAGTACTTCGTCCCGCACCTGTTCGCCGCGTTCAAGCGCCAGCATCCGGAGGTCAACCTGAACCTCACGGTGGTCAATCGCGGCCAGGTCATCCGCCGGCTCTCGGACAACCGTGACGACTTGGTGATCATGTCCATGGTTCCCCAGGACATGGGCCTGGAATTCCTGCCATTTCTCAACAATCCAATCGTCGCCGTGGCGCCGCCCGATCATCCGTTGTGCCACATGGGCCCGCTGCGCTTGCAGGACCTGGAGCCCTATACGCTACTGTTGCGCGAACCGGGGTCCGGCACGCGACTGGCCTGCGAGGAGTACTTCAAGGAGAAACGGGTGCATTTCACCCAGACACTGGAGGTGGCGTCGGCGGAGGCCCAGCGCGAGTGCGTGGTGGCCGGGCTGGGCGTGGCACTGTTGACGCGCCACGCCGTGAGCCGGGAATTGTCGTCCGGCGCACTCATCGAGCTGCCGGTGGAGGAGTTACCGCTGTACCGCAGCTGGTGCCTGGTTCAGGCCCGGGCCAAACGCCTGTCACCGGTGGCTCATGCCTTCCTGGCATTCGTTCGCGGTGAGCGCGCTCAGATCATTGGCCTGGTTGAGCGTTTCGACGGGAAGCCGCCGGCGCTGCCTGCCAGTAACTGAACTCTGCCGCGTCAGGAAATTCGCTGATTTCGGCCAGGAGCTGGCGCTGTTCATAGCGGTCTTCGATGGCACGACGAAACGCCATGCGGCGCTGGTCTTCCTGCTGACGACGGGTTTTGACGGCGCTGCGTTCTTCGTAGGACTGGGTCATGTCGAGACTCCCAAGACGTATACGGGAGCTTTACGATGACGGAGCGGGATGACGGTTTGGCGGCGCGAAGATTACAAGACGATGAATTTGGGCAGACGCCACCTGTGGTGAGGGAGCAAGCTCCCTTGCACAAAAGCCCCCCTCGACCTCTGGGATTGGGACTCAGTCGTCCAGCGCCTTCACCGACTTGGGCGACAGCCGCAAGCTGCGAAGGCTGCGCTTCACGCTCTTGAGGTGGTTGACCAGGCTTGGACCACGGGCCATGGCGACCCCCATTGCCAGCACGTCGATCACCACCAGGTGGGCGATGCGCGAGGTCAGCGGCGTGTAGATCTCGGTGTCTTCATGCACGTCGATGGCCAGGTTCACCGTGGACAGTTCCGCCAATGGCGTCTGGCTCGGGCACAAGGTAATCAGCGAGGCACCGCTTTCGCGCACCAGGTTCGCGGTGATCAGCAAGTCCTTGGAACGCCCCGACTGGGAAATGCAGATCGCCACATCGGTAGGTTTCAAGGTCACCGCTGACATGGCCTGCATGTGCGGGTCGGAATAGGCCGCTGCCGTCAGCAGCAACCGGAAGAACTTGTGCTGGGCATCGGCTGCCACCGCGCCCGAGGCGCCGAAGCCATAAAACTCGACACGCTGGGCCTGGGACATGGCCGTGACGGCTTTTTGCAACGCCACCGGGTCGAGCTTCTCGCGAACCTCCATCAGCGTATGCAGGGTCGTGTCGAAGATTTTCAGGCTGTAGTCAGCAACGGAATCGTCTTCATGGATCGCAAACTGACCGAAGCTCGCGCCGGCGGCCAGGCTTTGCGCCAGTTTGAGTTTCAGGTCCTGGAAACCCGAGCAACCGATGGCCCGGCAGAAACGCACGATGGTCGGTTCGCTGATGCCGACGCTGTGGGCAAGATCGGCCATGGAGCTATGCATCACGGCCGCAGGATCAAGCAGTACGTGATCGGCGACTTTCAGCTCCGACTTGCGTAGCAAGTGGCGTGACTGGGCGATGTGTTGCAACAGGTTCAAGGGGCTGGACTCTTGTTATGGGCAGATGCCGGGATGTAGCAAGCTTGTAGTTATACTACAAGAATTGGCTTTTTGCCCGTCCAAAACGTAACTGGATTGCCTCGCTGCCCCTTTGTTTTGGCCGAGGATCCGCCGATGTAGCAGCTTGTGCCGTAGCGCAAACCTTCAACGCTGCCGATCCGCTGATATCCAGGCCAGTCCTGAGCTTCCAACCCGGGGGAAATCGTCTATTGGTCATTAGCCAATCACCCAATAACTTGCTCCCATGACTTCCCGTGAGACGAATTCGTTGCCTGAGGGGAAGTTATCGTCGTGGCCCAGGCTCATTCAACCAGGTGTTGCGCCCGCAACAACCCCGCCAGCCCCTCAGCCTCCACCGGCCGGCTGATCAGATACCCTTGAACCTCATCGCAACGTTCATTCCTGAGGAATTCGAGCTGCTCCTGCCGCTCAACGCCTTCGGCCACGACCTTGAGCGACAACCCATGGGCCATTGCAATGATTGCCCGGGTAATTGCCGCATCCACGCTGCCCTCACCCAACCCGCGAATGAACGCCTGGTCGATCTTCACGTAATCCACCGGGATGCGTTTGAGGTAACTCAGGGATGAGTAGCCGGTGCCGAAATCGTCGATCGCCAGCTTGACTCCAAGGTCACGCAATTGCTGGAACGTGGCGATGATGTGTTCGACGCTGTCGAGCAACTGGCTCTCGGTCAACTCCAGCTCCAGATACTGGGGCGCCAGGCCGGTTTCCTCCAACACCTGCCGCACCAGGCTGACCAGCTTGCCCTGGCGCAATTGATGCACCGACAGATTGACGGACACCCTGATCGGCGCGAGCCCCTGGCGCTGCCATTCGCATGCCTGCCAACAAGCCTGGCGCAATACGAATTCACCAATCGGCCCAATCAACCCGGTCTCTTCGGCCAGGCCAATGAAATCCCCAGGTGGAACACGGCCCATGGCCGGATGATCCCAACGCACCAACGCCTCGGCGGCGTTCAGGCGACCGGTCGCCAGGCACAGTTTTGGCTGATAAAAAACCTTCAGTTGTTGCTCTTCCAAGGCCTTGCGCAACTGATTCTCCAGTTGCAGGCGCTCCAGCGTGCTGGCCTGGAGGCTGTCGGTGTAGAACTGGAAATTGTTGCCCCCCAAATGCTTGGCATGTTGCATAGCCATGTTCGCCTGGCTGACCAGCATGGCAACTTCCCGCGTGTTGTCGGGCAACAGGCTGATGCCGATCGAGGCACTGAGCACCAGTTCATGGCCTTCTATGGTCAGTGGCACACGCAGCTTGGCGGCCAGCCGAGTCGCCACCCGCGCCAGGCTCGAAAGGTTGCCATAGGCATCGAACAACACCGCAAACTCATCGCCCGATAGCCGCGCGATGGTATCCGCCTCGGGCAGCGCATTGATCAGACGTCGTGCCATTTTCTGCAACAACTGGTCGGCGATGTCATGGCCGAGGCTGTCGTTGAGCAACTTGAAACGGTCCAGGTTGATATGCAGCAACGCCAGGCTGCGCCGTCCGCCTTGGCGCACACGCTGATGAGCTTCGTGCAGGCGTTCGCGAAACAGCGAGCGATTGGCCAGCCCGGTCAATTCGTCGTAATGGGTCAGGTAGCGCATCCGCTCTTCGGATTCGCGTCGCGCCGAAAGATCGGCGAAGAAGCCCACGATATGGCTGACATTTCCCCGAGCATTGCGCACGACGTTCAGTTGCAGCCATTGCGGATACAACTCGCCGTTGGCCCGCGCCTCCACCAACTCACCCTGCCAGGTGCCGTGTTGCTTGAGCGCTTGGCGAATGATGGGGTAATGCCGGCGTGCATCGCGACTGCACGGTAGGTCCACCACATTGCGCCCGAGCATCTCATCGATATTGAAACCGGTGACCCGCGTGAACGCCTGATTGGCAGCGAGTAGCACGTAGTGGGGGTCGAAAATCACGATACCTTCGCTGGCGGCTTCGAACACCGTGGCCGCCAGTTGCCGTTGCTGCTCGAGTTCCTTGCTGGCGCTGATGTCTCGCCGGGTGCCGACCATACGCAGCACCCGTCCGCTCACGCTGCGCTCCACGGCCCGGCCGCGGTCTTCGATCCAGACCCAGTGGCCATCGCCGTGGCGCACACGGTATTCGATCTGGTAATCCTCGCTGCGGCCCTTGAGGTGTTCGACCAAGGCCCGCTTGAGCGCCGGCAGGTCCTGCGGATGCAGACGCGGGGTGAGATGAGTGAGCATCGCCGTGATGTATTCGGGTTCCAGGCCGAAGAGTTCCTTGAGCTGAGTGTGATGGACTTCGTCAGTCTGTAGATTCCAGTCCCACAACCCCAGCTCGCTGGCTTTGAGCGCCAGGGCCAGACGCGCCTCACTCTTGCTCAACGCCTGGCTGGCGACCTCCAGTTCAAGACTGCGCTGCGCTACCCGCGCTTCCAGGCCAACCTGGGCCGCCCGTAGTTTTTCCTCCGCAGAACGGCGTTGTTCGACCTCCCGGGCCAGCGCGTCGTTGAGCTGGGCGCCGCGGGTTTGTGCTTGCTGCAGATGCTCGATCAGTGCCTGGTTCTGGAAGCGTCGCAACAGGCCGCTTTGGATCAAGCGGTTGACTTGCCAGGCGACCACGCTCAGCGAGACCAGCACGATCAGCCCAAGCCAGCCCCACCCGCGTTGCTGCTCGTCGCCGCCCCAGAAGAGGTAGCCGATGGCCGGTAACAGGCACGGCAAGGTAAAGGACAGGAATGCGGGAAGGCTCACCGCGTAGGCCACGCTGGCCGACAGGGCCGCCGCGCCAATCAGGCCGAATACCCAGGCCTGTTGCTGGAAACTGTCAGCCGGGACCAGCGCGATACCGGCCCCAGCCAGCGTCAGGCCGGTCATCGCCGAGCCGAGCAAAAACATACGCAACCAGATCGGGTGTGCCTGGCGGCTCGGCATCGCCGAATCGAAGGCCGCCACCTGGATCACCCGCAAGGCCACCAGCGACAACAACCAGACGAGCCAGACGCTGACCAGGAAATAGCGCCGCGGCTCCCATAACAGGGCGGCGCAGACCAGACCATTGAGCAACATGAACAACGTAGGCAGCAGCGAGCCTTGATACAGCAGACGTGTGCGCTCGACCGCCATCTCCATGGCGTACTGCTTGCAGATGACCCGCGGCTCCACACAGGGGCCCGCCGGATCGGAATTGAGGGTCATTGGCACTGTTTTTGTTCTTATTCAGTGGAGCGTGGAGAACCCGAAACAAACACCGAGCATACACAAGCCACGGGGCATCCCACACTGCCCCAGCTCATAAAAACACGGAAAAAAGTCGCTGTTTCATTGGGTGGCGACCCTTTCGAGCGAGTCCCGCCAACGCCTGTAGCCTGTGACCCGCCGGTCATCATCAAGCGGTCTTTTATCGGCTGATGCAAAGCTCGGTTTGCCCGGGGTGACGCCGCACCCTAGAATGCCCCGATGCGCGATGATCTCTCCCTTCTGCTGAACTCCCTCAACGATGCCCAACGTCAGGCCGTAGCAGCCTCCGTGGGTCGTCAGTTGGTCCTGGCCGGTGCCGGCTCCGGTAAAACCCGAGTGCTGGTGCACCGTATCGCCTGGTTGATCCAGGTCGAGAACGCCTCGCCCCATTCGATCCTGTCGGTGACGTTCACCAACAAGGCCGCGGCCGAGATGCGCCATCGCATCGAACAACTGATGGGCATCAACCCTGCCGGCATGTGGGTCGGCACCTTCCACGGCCTGGCGCACCGCTTGTTGCGTGCGCATTGGCAAGAGGCCGGGCTGAGCCAGACCTTCCAGATCCTGGACAGCGACGACCAGCAACGCCTGGTCAAGCGGGTGATCCGCGAGCTGGGCCTGGACGAGCAGCGCTGGCCGGCCCGCCAGGCCCAATGGTTCATCAACGGCCAGAAAGACGAAGGCCTGCGCCCGCAGCACATCCAGGCCAGCGGCGACCTGTTCCTGGCGACCATGCGCAGCATCTACGAAGCCTACGAGGCGGCGTGCCAGCGCGCCGGGGTCATCGACTTCTCCGAGCTGCTGCTGCGGGCGCTGGACCTGTGGCGCGACCACCCAGGCCTGCTGGCCCATTACCAGAAGCGCTTCCGGCATGTACTGGTGGACGAATTCCAGGACACCAACGCCGTGCAATACGCCTGGTTGCGCCTGCTCGCCAAGGGCGGTGACAGCCTGATGGTGGTGGGTGACGATGACCAGTCAATCTACGGCTGGCGCGGCGCCAAGATCGAGAACATTCACCAGTATTCGGCGGATTTTCCCGACGCCGAAGTCATCCGCCTGGAACAGAACTACCGCTCCACCGCCGGCATCCTCAAGGCCGCCAACGCCCTGATCGCCAACAATACCGGACGCCTGGGCAAGGAATTGTGGACCGACGGCGGCGAAGGCGAAGCGATCAATCTCTACGCCGCCTTCAACGAACACGATGAAGCCCGCTACGTGGTGGAAACCATCGAAAGCGCGCTGAAAACCGGCCTGGCCCGCAGCGATATCGCCATCCTGTACCGTTCCAACGCCCAGTCGCGGGTGCTGGAAGAGGCCTTGCTGCGCGAGCGAATCCCCTACCGCATCTACGGCGGCCAGCGCTTCTTCGAGCGTGCTGAAATCAAGAATGCCATGGCCTACCTGCGCCTGATCGAAGGACGCGGCAACGACGCCGCCCTGGAACGGGTGATCAACGTGCCAACGCGGGGCATCGGTGAGAAAACCGTCGAAGCGATTCGCGATCACGCGCGCCACTGCCATGTGTCCATGTGGGAAGCCATGCACCAACTGGTCGCCAACAAAGGCATGACCGGTCGCGCCGCTGGCGCCCTGAAGGCCTTCATGGACCTGATCGAAGACCTGGCCGCCAAGTGCGGGGAAATGCCTCTGCACTTGATGACCCAGACCGTCATCGAGCAGTCCGGCCTGATCGCCTACCACGAAGCGGAAAAAGGCGAGAAAGGCCAGGCTCGGGTGGAAAACCTTGAGGAACTGGTCAGCGCTGCGCGCAACTTCGAAAGTACCGAAGAAGACGAAGACCTGACGCCGCTGTCGGCCTTCCTCGGTCACGCCTCCCTGGAGGCCGGTGACACCCAGGCCGACGAACACGAAGACAGCATCCAGCTGATGACCCTGCACAGCGCCAAGGGCCTGGAATTCCCCTACGTGTTCCTCGTGGGCATGGAAGAAGGCCTGTTCCCCCACAAGATGAGCCTGGAAGAACCGGGACGCCTGGAAGAGGAACGGCGCCTGGCCTACGTTGGTATCACCCGTGCCATGCAGAATCTGGTGCTGACCTACGCCGAAACCCGACGTTTGTATGGCAGCGAGACCTACAACAAGGTGTCGCGCTTCGTACGCGAAGTACCGAAAGGCCTGATCCAGGAAGTGCGGCTGTCCAACAGTGTCAGCCGTCCGTTCGGTGGCGGCCAGCAGCAAAGCACCAGCAGCCTGTTCGGCGGCAGCGACATCCCGGAAACCGGCTTCAGCCTCGGCCAGACCGTACGGCATTCGGTATTCGGCGACGGCGTGATCCTCAACTTCGAGGGCGCTGGCGCCCAGGCGCGGGTGCAGGTGAACTTCAGCGAAGGCAGCAAGTGGCTGATGCTGGGGTATGCCAAGCTGGAAGCGATCTAAAAATTTCGTAAGAAGCACCTTGCTGTGGGAGCAAGGCTTGCCCGCGAGGCGGTGGCACATTTGACACAGGTGCGTCAGACAGATCGCTATCGCGGGCAAGCCTTGCTCCCACAGGTATCTCTCCCTATCCCACATTAGTTTCCGACCGAACTTATTTACTTTTCCTACAGCCCAAAGCGAACAAGCCTTCTTGCACAGCCCAAGCTGAACCTAAGCTGTCACGCAAAAGCCCGAAACACTCTGTCGCTAGCCAGCAACAGTTCAGCTGTGCAACATGGCGCGCGTGCTATCCACAAATGGGAATGCCTTTATATGAAACGTTTTCTTAGCATCGCCATGGCGCTGTGCATTGGCCTGACGATGGCCATCGACGCCAATGCCGCCAAGCGCTTTGGCGGTGGTAAAAGCTCGGGCGCTGCCCCGACTCACCAAACCAGCCAGATGGCACCGTCCTCTGCCGCCGGTTCTACCGCTGCCACCGCAGGCGCTGCCGGTGCCGCGGGCGCTGCCACCAAGGCCAGCGGTGCTTCGCGCTGGCTCGGCCCCCTGGCCGGCATCGCCGCCGGTGGCCTGCTCGCCTCCATGTTCATGGGCGACGGCTTCCAGGGCATGCAGATCTTCGACATCCTGATCATGGCGGTCATCGCCTTCCTGGTCTTCCGCTTCATTGCCGCCCGTCGTCGCAAGCAGCAGGAGCAATTCGCTCCAGCCGGCCACGCGCCGATGCAGCGTGAAGTGTTCAACCAGCAGCCTGCCAGCGGTTCGATCTTCGGTGGTTCGGCAGCGCCTGTGGCCGCCCGTCCGGTCATCAATGCGCCGGCCTGGTTCAACGAACAACGCTTCATCGAAGCCGCGCGCAGCCACTTCATGTCCCTGCAGCAGCATTGGGACGCGAACGAAATGGACAAGATCGCCGAATTCGTGACCCCGCAACTGCTGGAGTTCCTCAAGCGCGAGCGGGCCGAACTGGGTGATGGCTTCCAGTCCACCTACATCGATAACCTGCACGTGCAGCTGGACGGCGTCGACGATCGCGCCGACAAGACCATCGCCACCCTGACCTTCAGCGGTGTGTCGAAGGATTCTCGCTTCGACAAGGGCGAAGCGTTCAGCGAAAGCTGGAACATGGAACGTGCCCAGGGCGATGACCAGCCTTGGCTGGTGGCCGGTATTCGCCAGAACGGTTGAACCTTTGCCCGTTTTGCATGTTGAAATAAAAGAACCCCGGCTCAGGCCGGGGTTTTCTATTTCGCGGTTGCATCTATAGCGAGCTACTGTATAAACCGCTCCATATAAAACCGCGCCATCGAGAAAGAGGATCCCCGGACGTGGAAGAAATCATCGAACAATTGCGTGAAGCCAACGAGCCCGTACCGGTCCCGCTGGAGTTGCCCGACGAAGACTTGCTGGTAGAGATCGAAGAGCAGCTGTTCATCGATATCCCATTCGTCTTCAGGGAGTTTTTGCTGACCGTCAGCGATGTCGTCTATGGCAGCCTGGAACCGGTGACCGTCACCGATCCACAATCCCACACCTACCTGCCGGATGTGGCCGCCAATGCCTGGGATGCCGGTGTCGACCGCAGCCTGATCCCGATTTGCCAGGACGGCGACGATTATTATTGCGTCGAAGAAGACGGCACTGTGGTGCTGTGGCAGGCCGAAGAAGAACTGATCGCCGAAGAAACCTGGGAATCAGTCTGGCACTGGGCGCGGGACGTCTGGCTGGAAAGCTGAGCCCCACGGCCGGTCAATGCCCGGACGACTCCTTGTGATTGTCCAGGGTTTCAAGCAAGGCCACCTGCATGCGCGTATGCAGGCGGATGAACCAGCGCCAGAGCAATGCCGCCACGGCAGTCGCCACCACGGCGATCAGTACGAGCAACTTGTTGGTCGGCAGAATGCTGGCCGACAAGGCTGCCAATAGCAGGAAAATCACCAGCAACGAGAGAATCGGGATCACTTCGGCGATCACCCGACGCACGCGCTGGGTGTGGCGGCCAGCCATCTCCGGCTTCACGCCCATCTCCGCCAGCAGCATCGACAGCGCCTTGAGCTTGCGATAGGCGGCGATCAGGAACGGTAGCGACAGCAGCAACGCCCCGCCCCAGATCAATGCCTTCTGCCAGCTCGGGTCGCTGATCCACGCTTGCAGGTACGCCGACATCCGCTCGGCGAAAAAACCACCCGAAACAAAAATCGCGATGACCAGCGCCAGGTTGACCCCGACCTGCAGCAAAATCCGCCTGATCATCGAGGCCACCACCGCCCCCTCTCCGTGGGGCTGGATGCTGCGCAGCCATTCGCCATACATCCCCAGCACCCGCGTCAACCGTTGCGGCATGACCGTCGCCAACTTGACGGACAGCGGGTCGGCGGCCCGGATCAGGTACGGCGTCAGCAGAGTAGTCAACACCGAGACGGCGACCGCAACCGGATAGAGGAAATCGCTGGTGACCTGCAGGGTCATCCCCAACGACGCGATGATGAAAGAGAATTCGCCGATCTGCGAAAGGCCCATCCCAACGCGCAGCGAGGTGCGTCCGTCGTTGCCGGCGATAAAGGCACCGAGGCCGCAGGACAACATCTTGCCGAGCACCACTGCGCCCGTGATCACCGCAATCGGCCAGGCGTATTGCAGCAAGATCGCCGGGTCGAGCATCAGCCCGATGGCGACAAAGAAGATCGCGCTGAACAGATCGCGCACCGGCTCCACCAGCCGCTCGATTTTCAGCAGTTGCCGGGACTCAGCCATGATCGCACCGATCAGAAACGCCCCGAGCACCATGCTGTATTCCAGCTTCACCACCAGCAGGCAGAAGCCGAAACACAAGCCCAACACGGTAATCAGCAGCATTTCGTTGCTGTCGAACTTCGCCACGTAGGCCAGTACCCTCGGCACCAACAGAATGCCGACGACCAACGCGACGATCATGAACAACGACAACTTGCCCACCGTGGAAAATACCTCGCCGGAGCTCACGGTGCCGCTGACAGCAATGCTCGACAGCAAGGCGATGATGCCAATGCCCAGAATGTCCTCGACGATCAACACCCCGAAAATCAGCTGCGCGAAGCGCTCGTTCTTCATCTTCAGGTCGTTGAGGGCCTTGACGATGATGGTGGTGGAGGAAATGGCCAGGATCGCGCCGAGGAACAGCGAGTCCATGGTGCTCCACTCGAACCAGCGGCCGATTTCATAGCCGATCCAGATCATCAGCACGATTTCGAGGAACGCCGCGATGAAGGCCGTGGCCCCAACCTTGAACAGTTTGCGCAGGCTGAACTCCAGGCCCAGGCAAAACATCAGGAAGATCACCCCAAGCTCGGCCAGGGTCTTGATCGTGTCTTCGTCATGGATAAAACCGAACGGTGGCGTATGCGGGCCAATGATGAAGCCCGCCACGATGTAGCCCAATACCACCGGTTGCTTGAAACGATGAAAGAGCACGGTCACCAGCCCCGCTGCCATCATGATGATTGCCAAGTCTTGAATGAAACTGATGGCATGCATGTCGGAGCTCCCTGTTCAAATGACTCATCGCAGAGCTGGAGAAATCCATTTCCTCTGTAGGAATTGCCCTCACAACAGGCTTTTGAAGGGTAACACCGCGACTTCCGACAAAAAGACGGTGCAATATATGGAAACAGATCCATCGGCGCGTGACGGCAACCACAGGCGCAGCGTCCCGATATCGGTGGTTTTTAAAACCTGGTGACCTGTTTGCAGGCCACCCACCAGCACCCGCAGAGGTGCACTCCCGAATTGCTGCCTTGAACCGTGAGTACGTTATGGAACCCGGAAACGCCCAGCTGTCGATGACGGTGTTGATGACCCCCGATATGGCCAACTTCTCTGGCAATGTCCATGGCGGCACCTTGCTCAAATACCTCGACGAAGTCGCCTACGCCTGCGCCAGCCGCTACGCCGGGCGCTACGTGGTGACCCTGTCGGTTGACCAGGTCATCTTTCGCGAGCCGATTCATGTCGGCGAACTGGTGACCTTCCTGGCATCGGTGAACTACACCGGCAACACGTCGATGGAAGTGGGCATCAAAGTCGTGACTGAAAATATTCGCGAACGCTCGGTGCGCCACACCAACAGTTGCTTCTTCACCATGGTTGCGGTGGATGACCTGCGTAAACCCGCAGCCGTGCCGCCCTTGCAGCCGCAAAACAGCGAAGAAAAACGCCGCTACGAACAAGCCCAGCAACGTCGGCAGATTCGCCAGGAGCTGGAAAAGCGTTATCAGGACATCAAGGCAGACGGGCCTTG